>Ga0055530_10001912_pt1 | contig 14247 bp, 14 predicted proteins | sample Araplavi_mTSA_r2_FD_55009 | JGI IMG/M metagenome (GOLD analysis project Ga0055530, IMG submission 55009) | Arabidopsis root microbial communities from North Carolina, USA - plate scrape MF_Cvi_mTSA_r2 | ecosystem: Host-associated > Plants > Roots > Endosphere | place: USA: North Carolina... | reverse complement strand
GTCACCAACACCAAGATCCTGAAAGAAGGCATCCAGAAGGACATCGCCAACTCGATCCTGATCAAGATCAACCAGATCGGCACCCTGACCGAAACCTTCGCCGCCATCGAAATGGCCAAGCGCGCCGGCTACACCGCCGTGATCTCGCACCGTTCCGGCGAAACCGAAGATTCGACCATCGCCGACATCGCCGTTGGCACCAACGCGCTGCAGATCAAGACTGGCTCCATGTCCCGTTCGGACCGCATGGCCAAGTACAACCAGCTGCTGCGCATTGAAGAAGACCTGGGCGATATCGCTTCCTATCCAGGCCGCGATGCGTTCTATAATCTGAAGTAATTTAGTACCCACCGGCCGGGTCTTCCCGGCCGGTTTAGTTGTGACCCAATGCGCCTGATTTCTGTTGCCCTTGCCCTGTTGCTGCTCTTGATCCAATACCCGCTTTGGCTGGGGAAGGGGGGCTGGCTGCGTGTGGCGGAGCTGGAGAAAGAGGTCGCGGCTGCGCAGGAAAAGAATGAAGGCCTGCGCCAGCGTAATGCCAAGCTGGCTTCCGAAGTGAACGACCTGAAAGACGGCACGGGCGCCGTCGAAGAGCGGGCGCGCTTTGAGCTCAGTATGATCAAGCAGAACGAAATCTACGTTCAAATCCTCGGCAAGGACCAGGCCAGGCCGGCCCCCGCCGATGCCAGGCCTTAATAGCTAATGATGAAGTCATACCTGAACGGATAGTCCATCTGGCACGGCTTTCCAGAGCAGATGGCCGGCTTGAACTTTGTCAGTCCGACGAATGAAGCTGCGAACCTGGTCATTTCGGGGCTAGGCGAGCCAATCGCCTTCACCTGTGTCACTTCTCCATTGCTGTCGACGGTTGCAATCAATTCCAGCTCCCCTTCTACCAGAAGCACTGCTTGTGCCTTCAACATTGCCGAATGAATCGGCTTGAGCCCTTCTGCGGGGAAGGGCGGTTCGTCACCCTCCGCAATAGACTCCCACCAGGAATGCAGCTTGGCCCGATCTTCAGCGCTCAGTTCATGGTAGCGCTTGTTGAGTGCGATCGATTTACTCTCCATAACTTTGCGCCGGATGTGTGAGCCGGTGCGCGGCTCATCCTCTTTGATGGCGTATTCCGCCGGAGCGCTTTGTGCCATGCAGTTCGCCGCGACGCCGTTGCCAAGGACAACGGCGAGAGAAAAGATTATTGTTTTCATGCCGGCGAGCATAACACTTGCCCGTGGCCAAGAGATACGCAAATTCTCACTTGGCCGGGCTGTCCTTGGTGCGCGAGATCCAGGCGTTGACGCGTCCTTCCAGCAGCGGCAGCGGCAAGGTGCCATCGCCCAGAACGACTGCGTGGAAGGCAGGGTAGCTGAACCTGCTGCCTAACTCGCGCTGCGCCTTGTTGCGGAGTTCGAGGATCTTCAGGGAGCCGATCTTATAGCTCAATGCCTGCGCCGGCCACACCATGTAGCGTTCGATCTGGTTCTTGGCGCGCGCTTCGGATACGCCCTGTTTCTCCACCATGTAGGCGATGGCCTTTTCGCGGCTCCAGCCCAACGAGTGCATGCCGGTGTCGACTACCAGGCGTACTGCGCGCAGCATTTCCGCGTTCAGGTGGCCGTAGTACCAGACGGGGTCTTCGTACAGGCCGAAATCCTTGCCCAGGGTTTCCGCATACAACGCCCAGCCTTCGGTGTAGGCGGCGTTGTTCTGGTTCTCGGTGCTGAACATGCGGAAGTCGGGCAGCGGCATTTCCTTCAGCAGCGCGGCGTGGAAGTGGTGGCCAGGCACGCCTTCATGCAGGAGCAGGCTGGCCATGCCGGTGCGGCTGTAGTCTTTCGGATCGTTGACCACGGCCCAGAATACGCCGGGGTGGGAACCATCGGCTGCTGGGGGCGTGTAATGGTCGGAGGCGGTGGCGCGAGTCAGCTCAGGCTCCAGGTCGACCACCAGTTTGGATTTCGGCACCAGCGTGAAATAGTCTGGGAGCTTGGCCTGGACGATGCCGTAGATGCGGCGGTATTCGGCCAGCACTTCCGCTTCGGTGGTGAAGGGCTTGAACTGCTTCTGGTCGCGCACCCATTGCGGGAAGGCTTGCGCCGGTCCGTCGTAACCCAGCTTGCCCATCAGGGTTTGCATTTGCGCGCTGATGCGGGCGACTTCTTTCAGGCCGAGGTCGTGCACTTCCTGCGGCGTGAGCGGGAGGGTGGTGCTGTCGTTGATGCGGGCCTTGTACCATGCGGCGCCGTTTGGCAGGGCGCTCCAGCCGGTGCTGTCGCGGCTGGCCGGCAGGTATTCGGATTCCAGGAATTTGACCAGGCGCTCCAGCGCAGGATTGAGTTTATCCACTGCGGCCAGGTAGTCGCGAGTCAGGCGCTGCTTGTCGGCGTCGCTGAAGGTCGCCGGCATGCGTTTGACAGGCGAGTAGTAGACGCTGGCTTCAGCGGTGGCACTGCGCAGGGCGGCCATCTGCGGCAGCATCGCTTGTGTGATCGGCTTAGGCTGCACAATGCCTTGCTTGATGCCTTCGCGCATATTGGCGATGGCCTGGTCGATCCATGGCGCCAGTTGGCGTAGGCGGCTCAGGTAGTCCTGGTATTGCTTGACGGTGCCCAGCGGCTGCGAACCGGTACCGCCGGCGTAGTTGGCCAGGGTGCTCGGGATATTGTCGAAGTGATTGAGCGGCAGCAGGTGTTCAGGGAAAGGCGCCAGCGCCAGTGCCGCGTCGAGTTCATAGGCCAGCAGGTCGAGCGTCATCTGGTCCTGGGCGGACAGCTGTGCGCGCGGGATCTTCGCGAGGCGCTTCTGCATCTGGCGGTAGGTGGCGAACTGTTTTGCACGCACCGACGGCGAGATGGCCATGCCGATCTGGTCGTTATAGCGCGGGTCGCCATTTGCGGTCGCAAACAGCAGCGGGTCGAAATGGGCGCGGGCGACGTGGAAGTCATTGGCCAGTTGGGCCAGTTGGCGGCTGGCCTGGCTGGCCTGCTGCTTGGCGGCGGGAGCTGCCTGCGCCGAAGTGAATGCGAGCGGGGAGGCCAGCAGGCTGGCGGCAAGGACTGCAGTCGAAAAACGGGTAGGCAGCATGGGAATCCTGGGCAAATTCGGAAGGCGCTCAGGATACTCCAAATTAACTGGGCCGGGCAGGGTCAGGGCACTTGCGAATGAGAATTGTTCGCATTAGAATGGTATTCTCCGTGCCAGCCTTGAGCCAGCATTTGACTGACTCTCGACTGGACCATCATGACTGCATCCGTATTGCGGCCGCAGCGCCTTGCGCTGTTGCTGGCTGCTGCCTTGGGCGCACACGCCGCCCATGCCCAGGAGGCGCCCCGCCTCGGCGAAATCCTCGTCACCGCCAAGCCTGAAGAAACCAAGACCATCAACTCGCGCGAGCTGGATAAGCGCGGCGTCACCGACATGTCGCAAATCGCCCGTTATGAAACGCTGGTGTCCGTGCCGGCTGCCTTGAGCGGCGGCGCGAATATCTGGGATGGCGCGGGCAATACCGGCTTCAATATCCGCGGCGTGGAAGGCAACCGCATTGGCCTCGACCTCGACGGCATCTCATTACCGGATGCTGCCCCTCGGCCGGACAGCTCGACGCTGAACAGCTTTGGCGTTGGCCGCGATTATTTCGACTCCGAGACCTTCCGTGAAGTTCGCATTGGTGCGGGTGGCACGGCGGCCGATGGCGGCAGTGCGGGCTTGGGTGGCAAGGTGTCGTTCGTGACCAAGGCGCCTTCAGACTACGTCAGTGCCGAGAGGCCTGTGTACGGCGAGTACAAAGTGGGCTACCAAGGCGCCAATAATGCAAAACTTAACGCCCTGACCGGCGCGGCGCAATTGGGCAGCTTGCAGGCGCTTGCCGTGGCCGTGCATCGCAGCGGGGAACAGACCGAGAGCAAAGGCAGCGTGCAGCCCAATCCGGACGACTGGAGTTCCAATGCGCTGCTGGCCAAGCTGGCGTGGCGCCTGGCGCCGGGGCAGAAGCTGGGCTTCACCTTCGACGGTTTCCGCTCCGAGCACGAGCGCGAATTCGACAACAAGCTGGGCACGTCCTACCCGCAAGGCGCCATGCAATCGTCGCGCACGCGCCGCAACCGCGTCAGCGTGGAGCATGAACTGGCAGCCGGCCAATGGCTGGTGGAGAGCCGCGCATACGTTCAGGACGCCCGCGTGGAAGATCATACCAATGCCGCCTACGTAGTGGGCCCGCAGCGTTACGCCCGCAGCATCGACACCGCATTCCTCAACAAGAGCAAGGGCCTGGCATCCAGCGCAACGCGCCAGTTCGACACCAGCAGCATCGCGTTTGGCGCAACGGTGGAAGACCAGGAATCGCGCCGCCCGTGGCGGGAAGACCGCACCGTGCTGGCCACTGGCGCGCACCAGGTCACCAGCAAGAACCGCATGGCGGATGTGGACACGCTCAAGCTGTCCGCCTTCGTGCGCGGCGAGCTGGTGTTCCCGCTGGCCGGCCTGCGCGCCACGCTGGCACCGGGCTTGCGCGCCGAATACCGCAAGCTGGAGCCGAAGAACCTGCAGAACTATGTGATCGCCGTGCCGGGCGCCGCTAAGGAGATCAGGGATGACAGCGACAGCTACCTGTCGCCCAGCCTCGGCCTGACGGTGGCGGTATCGCCGGATGTCGACGTGTACGGCAAGTTCACGCGCGGCTACCGCATGCCAACTGCAGCCGAACGCACCGGTACCTACGACTCCTTCAGCTACACCGGCGCCGGCAACGGCTACGCAACGCTGGGCAACCCGAACCTGGGCAAGGAAAGCAGCAATGCATTCGAGCTGGGCTTGCGCGGCCAGGCCTCACGTTGGCTGATGGTGAGTGCATCGAGCTTCTACAACCGCTACAAGGACTTCATCGAATATGTGGCGCAACCGGCCGATCCGGTTAATTTCCCGACCATCACCTTCGGCTTGTTCCGGCCGGAGAACATCGGCAAAGCCCGCAGTTGGGGCGGCGAATTTTCAGCGGTGGCGGACCTGGGCAAGCTGGCGCAGAGCCTGCAAGGCTTCAGCGCTTCGCTGGCAGCAGGAGCCTCGCGCGGCACGCTGGAGAACCAGCGCACCGGGAAGAAGGCTGGCATGAACTCCATCCAGCCGTACAAGACGACTGCGAGCCTGGCCTGGGACGCCCCGCAAAAGCGCGGCGGTGCATCGCTGACAGCGTTCCACACGCGCAGCAAACAGGCGGAACCGGAAGTGGCAGCGGCGCAGTCGCAGCCGGCAGCATATTTCGTTGTCCCTGCGGCCACCGTAGTCGACCTGGCCGGCTACTGGAAGTTTGGCAAGCACGCCGAGCTGAACGCAGGCATCTACAACTTGGGCGACAAAAAGTACTGGGATTATGCCGCCGTTCGCACGCTGGCCGTCGGCACCACGGCAGCCACACAGGCCGAGATCGAACGCCAGGCGCGCCCGGGCCGTCATGTGGCTGTCAATTTCAAACTGATGTACTGACAAAGGGGAAGAATATGAAGAAGATTTATGCAGTGTTGGCGCTGGCTGGCCTGATTGCAATCGCTGCCGGCACCGTGAGCGCAGCGTCGCCAGCGCCTTCGCTGGCTGACCGTTGGAACACGCTTCGCGCCGAGCAGCCCAAGCTGCAAATCCGCGACGCGGCGCGCACGCTCGGCACCTCGGAAGCGGAGCTGCTGGCAACCGGTATCGGCAAGACCGTGACGCGGCTGTCCGACGCCGACTACGCCGTGAACGACATCATGATACGCGCACTGGACCTCGGCACCGTTCTGGCCCTGACCCGCAACGAGAACGGCGTGCTGGAACGTACCGGCGTGGCGACCAAGGCCAAGCCGGAATCGTTCAGCGACAAGGAACGCCTCCGCGCCGTTGCCGGCGGATACCTGGGCGGTGAAATCGACATGCGCTTCCATTTCGCGAACTGGAAGCATACCTTCGCGGTGGTGCAGCCCGGGCGCGATGGCACGATCAGCCGCAGCCTGCAATTCTTCGATGCGCAGGGCAATGCGGTACACAAGGTCTACGTGAAAAGCGAAGCCGGCGTGGCGGTGTTCGACAAGATTGTGGCGGACTTCAGGCATCCGCAGCAGACGGGCGAGCTGAAGATCGTTGCCGCTGCGCCGAAAGCGGTGGAAATTGTCGATAACGCGGTGGACGTGAAAGAGTTCCAGCTCGCGTGGAAGGAAATGACTGACGTACACCAGTTCAACCGCATCGTCAGCGAATTCAAACTGACCCGCGAGCAGGCGATGCGACTGGCGCCGGAAGGTGTGGTGCAGAAAATTGGCCCGCAAGCGCTGCGGAAGCTGCTGGATGAATCGGCCAAGCAGCAGTTGCCGATCATGGCCTTCCTGGGCAATGGGGCTGCAACGCAGATTTACAGCGGCAAAATCGCCAAGACGGCAGCCAGCGGGGATTGGTACAACGTGCTCGACCCGGAGTTCAACCTGCACATCCGTGAGACTGCGCTGAAGAGTGGTTATGTAGTGCAGCGTGCTGGCGTAACGTCGGTAGAGTTCTTCGACAAGGACGGCGAGCTGGTGGTAACGTTCTTCGGCGTCCGCGAACGCGCGAAGCCACAACCGCAAGCCTGGGTCGACCTGACGCGCAACCTCTGAATGCAGTTGAGTCCGTGTCCCACCATGGGGTCACACCCGAAATGAGACACGAGCTCGGCCGCAAAATACATGAGCCCGTGTCCCATTTGGGGTGTGACCCCAAGGTGGGACACGGGCTCGGCTGTGGTTAGTGCTTGGCTTCGGAGCCGTGGATCAGGGCTTCGGCGGGGGCGTCGGTGACGAAGAGCTGGGCGCAGTCGACTGCGTCGTATTCGTAGTGCTTGCCGCAGAAGTCGCAGTTGATGCCGAGCTTGCCCTGCTCTGACAGGGCGTCTTCCACCTCTTGCTGGCCCAGCATCTTGAGCATATTGCCTACCTTCTCGCGGGTGCAGGAGCAGTGAAATTGCGGGTGCAGCGGTTCGAACACGCGCAAGGTTTCTTCCCAGAACAGGCGCTTTTGCAGCTCGTCGATGCCGTGCTCGAGCATCTCGGCTTCTTTCAGCGTATCGCCCAGCATCACTACGCGGTTCCAGGTCTCCAGCGAGTGTTCGAGCGCTTGAGCGGTGGTTTCGGCTTTGCCGCCATGCAGCGGCAGCTTTTGCAACAGCAGGCCGCGCGACACGGTGTCGTCGGCTGCCAGCCACAGCTTGGTGTCGAGCTGTTCGGAGCGCAGCATGTAGTGCTCGATCACGGTTGCCACGTCTTCGCCGTCGAGCGGCACGATGCCCTGGTAGGGCTGCTGGCCCGGCACTTTCTCGGCCGGGTCGAGCGTAATCACGAATCGGCCGTGGCCGTGTGCGTTGACCAGCGCCTGCAGGCCGGCGTCTTCGGCAATCGCGAATTCGGCATTCATCTTGGCCGTGGCGCGCATGCGCAGGTCGGAATCGCATTCCACCACCAGCAGGCGCACCGGGCCGTCGCCGTGCAGTTGCATGATCAGCGAGCCATTGAACTTGAGGTTGGCCGACAGCAGCGCGGCCGCCGACACCATTTGTCCCAGCAGGCGTTTCACGGCCACCGGGTAGTGGTGGCGGGCGACGATTTCGCGCCAGGTGGCGGAAATGTCGACCAGCTCACCGCGCACGGCGGCGTCTTCGAAAACAAACTTCTGCAGGGTATCCGGGGTGTTTGTCATTGTTTTTATCCAATCTTTTTCAGTTGCGACTTGAACAGCTGGCCACGCTTGACATAGCTGTCGGCGCTGCCAACCAGGCGCGCCACGTCGTCCGCTGTCAGTTGGCGCACTACCTTGGCGGGCGCACCGACGATCAGCGAGTTGTCGGGAAATTCCTTGCCTTCGGTGACCAGGGCGCCAGCGCCGACCAGGCAACCCTTGCCGATCTTCGCGCCGTTCAGCACCACGGCCTGGATGCCGATCAGCGAACCGTCGCCGATGGTGCAGCCATGCAGCATGGCCTGATGGCCGATGGTCACATCCTTGCCCACCGTGAGCGGGTAGCCCATGTCGGTGTGCATCACCGTTCCTTCCTGCACATTACTGTTTTCACCGATTGTGATGCGCTCGTTATCGCCGCGGATCGTTGCGCCGAACCAGACGGAGCTGTTCGCGTGCAAGGTTACCTTGCCGATCAAGGTCGCATTCTCTGCCACGAAAGCGGAAGCATCAATCTCTGGCGCGTGTTCGCCAAGCTGGTAAATTGTCATGGATGGTCCGGTAGGAGGGAAAGGAAGTGGCGCTATTGTACGCCAAGCAGGTTTTAGCACGGTCGTGCTATTATTCTGGTTCACCCATTTCAAGGCAAGCACCATGATTCCATCCCGTTCCGATTTTATCCAAGTGCGCGGCAAGCGTACCCACGTGCTGCACTGGGGCCGCGAAGGCGCGCCCAAGGTCTTCATGGTGCATGGCTGGATGGACGTGGGCGCCAGTTTCCAGTTCGTGGTCGATTGCCTGAAGGGGGACTGGCATGTGATTGCGCCCGACTGGCGCGGTTTCGGCCTGACCGAGCGCAATGGCACGGATACTTACTGGTTCCCCGACTACGTGGCAGACCTGGACGCCATCCTACGCCATTACCAGCCGGAAGGCGAGGTCAACTTGCTGGGCCATAGTATGGGTGGCAATGTTGTTAGCCTGTACGCCGGCGTGCGCCCTGAGCGCATCCGCCGCCTGGTCAACCTGGAAGGTTTCGGCCTGAAGGCGACTGTGCCGGAGCAGGCCCCATCGCGCATGCGCAAGTGGCTGGACGAACTGCTGGTGGAGCCGGAAATGCGCACCTACGAGTCGCAGGCTGCCGTCGCAGCCCGCCTGCAGAAAACCAATCCGCGCCTGTCCGATGAAAAGGCTGCTTTCCTGGCCAGCCACTGGTCGGCCCAGAATGCCGATGGGCTTTGGGAGATCCTGGGCGATCCGGTGCACAAGCGTCCCGGACCTTCACTGTACCGGGTGGAAGAAGTGCTCGCCTGCTGGAAGAAAATCACGGCCCCGGTGCTGTGGGTGGAGGCGGAGGACACCAATATGTGGCTATGGATGGGACCCAAGGAGGAGGCACGCGCCGAAATCGACCGCCGCCTGGGCCACCTGGCCAAGGTGACGCCGAGAATGATGCCGGATGCCGGCCATATGCTGCACCACGACCAGCCGGAACTGCTCGCAGAAATGCTGGAGGAATTCCTGGCCTGAGCTTTCAGCGTACAATGAAACCTTCGCAATATTGCAATCTGTATGCTGAACGTAGACCTCCATTGCCATTCGAACGTGTCCGACGGCGTGCTGCCTCCTGCGGCAGTGGCTGAGCATGCCCATAAGGCGGGTGTGAATGTCTGGGCCCTGACAGACCACGATGAAGTCGGTGGCATTGCCACCGCCCGCGCTGCCGCGCAACTGTACGGCATGCGTTTTGTGACCGGCGTGGAAATTTCCATCACCTGGGCCAACGAGACGGTGCACATCGTCGGCCTGCAAATCGATGAAAACAATCCTGCCCTTGTCCAAGGGCTGGAAGATACCCGTTCGGGGCGCGACAACCGCGGCCGCGAGATCGGGCGCCAGCTGGAATTGGCAGGCATTCCGGGGGCTTACGAAGGCGCACTGAATTACGTCGATAACCCGGCGCTGATGTCGCGCACCCACTTTGCCCGCTTCCTGGTGGAGGAGGGGGTCTGTTCGTCGGTATCCGAAGTGTTCCGCAAGTACCTGTCACCGGGCAAGCCGGGTTATGTCGAGCATCGCTGGGCATCGTTGCAGGATGCGGTGGGCTGGATCCTGGGCGCGGGCGGGATTGCGGTGATCGCGCACCCGGGGCGCTACAAGTTCACGCCGATGCAGGAAGGCATCCTGTTCGACGAATTCAAGCAGCTTGGCGGGACGGCGATTGAAGTCGTGACCGGGTCGCATACGCCCGACCAGTATCCGAAGTACGCCAACCTGGCCAACAGCTACGGCTTCCTGGCTTCGCGCGGGACCGATTTCCATGCGCCGGGCGAGGCGCGCGTTGATTTTCGCCTGCTGCCGCCACTGCCGGGCAATGTGACGCCGGTCTGGCATGACTGGTTCTGACCGGGGACTTGCAAATCCCTACTGCTGACCATAGATTATCGTTCGGTAAAGTTTGTCCGGAGGCCGCTCTATGAAACGCATCATCCTGTTCATTGCCACCAACCTTGCAGTTGTCGTGGTGCTGTCGATTGTCCTGTCCCTGCTGGGCATTGGACGGCCCGGCTCCGGCACCAGCATGGGAGGCTTGCTGGCGTTTTCCGTCGTGGTGGGCTTCACTGGCTCGATCATTTCCCTGCTGATGTCCAAGCCGATGGCCAAGTGGTCGACCGGCGCGCGGGTGATCGAGCAGCCGCAGAATTCGACCGAGCAGTGGCTGGTCGGCACCGTGCACGCGCTCGCTGACAAAGCCGGCATTGGCCGTCCTGAAGTGGCGATTTACGAAGGCGACGCGAATGCTTTCGCTACCGGCGCTTTCAAGAATGACGCCCTGGTGGCGGTGTCCACCGGCTTGCTGCAGTCGATGAACAAGGAAGAAGTCGAGGCTGTGCTGGGCCACGAGGTAGCGCACATCGCCAACGGCGACATGGTGACACTGACCCTGATCCAGGGCGTGGTGAATACCTTTGTGGTGTTCCTGGCCCGTATCGTCGGCTCGGTGGTGGACGGCATGCTGAACAAGGATGAGGAGCGCCGTGGACCGGGCATTGGCTACATGGTCACTGTCTTTGTCTGTGAACTGCTGTTTGGCCTGGTCGCCTCGATGATCGTTGCCTGGTTCTCGCGCCAGCGTGAATTCCGTGCCGATGCCGGTTCGGCACGGTTGCTGGGTTCCACGGTGCCGATGCAGCACGCCTTGGCGCGCCTAGGCGGCGTGCATCCGGGTGAACTGCCGCAAGGCATGGCGGCTTCCGGCATCACCTCGCCGAGTGGCTGGGCGGCGCTGTTCTCCAGCCATCCTCCAATTGAAGAACGCATCGCGGCCTTGCAACAGCTGCGTTAAAACATGACCCAATTCTTCCAGGTACACCCAGACAATCCGCAACTGCGGCTGATCAAGCAAGCGGCGCAAATCATCCACGGCGGCGGCATTGTCGCGCTGCCGACCGATTCCTGCTATGCACTGGTGTGCCACCTGGACGATAAGGCCGCGGTGGAGAAGCTGCGGCGCATCCGCGGCATCGACGAGAAGCACCATTTGACGCTGCTGTGCCGCGACCTGAGCGAGATCAGCACCTACGCCAGGGTCGATAACAAGCAATTCCGCCTGATGAAGGCTGTGACGCCAGGTCCTTACACCTTCATCCTGGAGGCGACGCGGGAAGTGCCGCGCCGCCTGTCGCACCCGTCGCGCAAGACCATCGGCTTGCGCGTACCGCAAAACACGATTACCGAAATGCTGATGGCCGAATTGGGCCAGCCGCTGCTGGGCACCACCCTGATCCTGCCTGGCGACGACGACCCGCTGACCGATCCGGATATGGTGCTGGAACGCCTGGGCAAACAGCTCGACCTGGTGATCGACGGCGGCGCCTGCCGCCTGGAGCCCACCACCGTGGTGGACCTGACCGGCGACGAGCCCGAACTGATCCGGCGCGGCTGCGGCGACTGCGCCGCCCTCGGCCTCTGATGCAAGCCGGTGCCCGGCAAGCGCTCCGGGACCCTCTGATAAAATCCCAGTTATGAATAATATCGACCAGTTCATCCAAACGATCACGGTCTTTGCGATCCCTGTCCTGTTTGCGATTTCCCTCCACGAAGCTGCTCACGGTTATGTGGCACGCTATTTCGGCGATAACACTGCCGAGAAGATGGGGAGACTGACGCCAAACCCGCTCAAACATATTGATCCGTTTGGCACCATCCTGCTGCCACTGATGCTGAAATTTTTTGGCCTGCCGCCTTTCGGCTATGCCAAGCCGGTGCCGGTCGATTTCAACCGCCTGCGTAACCCGAAGAAGCAGATGGGTTTTGTCGCTGCCGCCGGTCCTGCCGCCAACTTCGCGATGGGCCTGGGCTGGATGTTCCTCAAGCTGGTCTGCTACAAACTCGGCGTGAATGAGCAATTTGTATATATGGTGTGCGACGCGGGCGTGATCACCAACGCCGTTATGTGCGCCTTCAACCTGATCCCAATTCCGCCGCTGGACGGTGGACGTATTGTGACTGCTCTCTTGCCGCGCGACCTGGCATACAAGTTTGCCAGCATCGAGCGTCTTGGCCCCCTGATTTTCCTGGGCCTGATTCTGTTGCTGAACACCGGTCCGTTCCGCAACTTGCTGGGCCGCCTGATTGGCCTGGTGATTGCGCTGATCGAGGCGCCGTTCATCCCCTTCCTGAGATGACACCATGTACCCTGACCGCGTAGTCTCCGGCATGCGCCCGACAGGCAGCATGCACCTTGGCCACTACCACGGCGCCCTGAAGAACTGGATCAGGATGCAGTCCGAGCAGCCTTGCCTGTTCTTCGTCGCTGACTGGCACGCGCTGACCACGCATTACGACGATCCGTCCATCATCGAAAAATCGACCTGGGACATGCTGGTCGACTGGCTTGCCGCCGGCATTGACCCCACCCAGGCCACGCTGTTCATCCAGTCCAAAATCCCGGAGCACGCCGAGCTGCACCTGCTGCTGTCGATGGCTACCCCGCTGGGCTGGCTGGAGCGTGTGCCGACTTACAAGGACCAGATCGACAACCTCGCCAACAAGGACCTGCAAACCTACGGCTTCCTCGGCTACCCGCTGCTGCAGGCGGCCGACGTGCTGATCTACCGCGCCAGCGAAGTGCCGGTCGGCGACGACCAGGTGCCGCACGTTGAAATGATGCGCGAAATCGCGCGCCGCTTTAACCACCTGTACGGCAAGGAGAAGGGTTTCGAAGAAAAGGCGCAGGACGCAGTCAAGAAATTGGGCAGCAAGCGCGCCAAGCTGTATAACGAACTGCGTACCGCCTACCAGCAGGAAGGCGATGATGCCGCGCTGGAGCAGGCGAAAGCCATGCTGGACGACGCGCAAAACCTGTCGATGATCGACCGCGAGCGCCTGTTCGGCTACCTGGAAGGCGCGCGCAAGCTGATCCTGGTGGAGCCGCAAGCCAAGCTGACCGAGGCTTCGCGCCTGCCGGGCCTGGACGGCCGCAAGATGTCCAAGAGCTATGGCAACGCGATTGCCCTGCGCGAGGACAAGGAATCGGTCACCAAGAAAATCCGCACCATGCCGACGGACCCAGCGCGCGTGCGCCGCACCGATGCGGGCGAGCCGGAACGCTGCCCGGTGTGGCAATTCCACGTTGTGTATTCGGACGGCCCGACCCAGGAGTGGGTGCAGAAGGGCTGCAAGTCGGCCGGCATTGGCTGCATCGAGTGCAAGCAGCCGGTGATCGATGCCATCGTAAAGGAGCAGGAGCCGATGCATGAGCGCGCGCAGCCCTACCTGGACGACCCGTCCCTGGTGCGCGCCATCGTGGCGGACGGCAATGAAGCGGCGCGCAAGCTGGCGCAGGAAACCATGCGCGATGTGCGCGAAGCAATGGGATTGAGTTATGGCTGATGTGAATCACGCGCCACTGAGCCTGCCCTCGCCATGGGTGGAGCGTTTCGCCGGCCTGGTGCCGAACGGTGAAGTATTGGATCTGGCATGCGGCAGCGGCCGCCATTCGCGCCTCCTGGCTGCGCTGGGTCATGCCGTGGTAGCGGTAGACCGCGATGCCGAGGCGCTGGTTGCAGCGGCCGGCGACGGCATCGTCACCAGCCAGATCGACCTGGAAGAAGAGGGGGCCTGCTGGCCTTTCGGCCCGGTGCGCTTTGCCGGCATCATCGTCACCAATTACCTGCACCGCCCGCTGCTGGCCGACATGCTGGGCAGCCTGGCGCCCAATGGCTTGCTGATTTACGAGACTTTCGCTGATGGNAATGCCGCCTTCGGCAAACCATCAAATCCGGCCTTTTTGTTACAGCCGGGAGAATTNTTGGAATTGGCTAGAATGCATGGATCTGCGTGTCATCGCATTCGAAGATGGNGTCGTTAATACACCGAAACCGGCCATGGTGCAGAGGATTTGCGCCGTGAAAGGGGAGTTTCCAAGGGAGGCGGCGCTGTTGCCGTCATTTTGAGCGACCAAAATGCACCACGGGTGCAGGGTATGCTCTACAATCGTCGTTTTAATTCTTATTGCAATTGGTTTCCTATGATTAAGGGTAGCATTGTAGCAATCGTAACCCCGATGCACGC
>Ga0055530_10001889_pt1 | contig 14365 bp, 12 predicted proteins | sample Araplavi_mTSA_r2_FD_55009 | JGI IMG/M metagenome (GOLD analysis project Ga0055530, IMG submission 55009) | Arabidopsis root microbial communities from North Carolina, USA - plate scrape MF_Cvi_mTSA_r2 | ecosystem: Host-associated > Plants > Roots > Endosphere | place: USA: North Carolina... | reverse complement strand
GGCGCGGCGAGCGCGGCGTCCATGCGCTCCTCGAAGCGCGCGAACAGCTGCTCGATGATGTCGTCCTTGTTGCGGAAGTGGTAGTACAGGTTGCCGGGGCTGATCTCCAGCTCGTCGGCGATGTGGTTCGTGGTGACATTGGGTTCGCCCAGCGCATTGAACATCGTCAATGCGCTGTCGAGGATGCGCTGGCGGGTCTGTTTCGCCATCGGTCGTCGTGGGCGGACGCGGNGCGCGTCAGGCGCGCAGTTTCTTCACGAGGTCGACGTACTTCTGCTTGGCCTCGTCGCTGCCGGTGCCCTTGAGCTTCGCCCAGGCCTCGTACTTGGCGGTGCCGACGAAGTCGAAGAAGCCCGGCTTGGCGCCGGCGACGTCGCCTTCGGAGCCCTGCTTGTACAGCGCGTACAGGCGCAGCAGCGTTTCGTTGTCGGGGCGCTCGGGCAGGGACTGGACGTCCTTGGCGGCTTGTTCGAAAGCGGACTGCAGGTCGGTCATGGCGGCGCCCCGAAGCGTATCGAGGCCGGAATTACCTCACGCACCCTCGCGGTGGTCAATACGCAGGGGAATTGTGACGGGGCGGGCCCTCTGGCAACGTAGGCGGCAGGCGCCGCGCGGCGGCCATCCAAGGTCGGAGAAAGGGCAATGAGCTACTTCGTCACCGGTGCCACGGGTTTCATCGGCCGCTTCCTGGTCGATCGGCTCCTTCGCCAGCGCAAGGGCACGATCNANGTGCTGGTGCGCAAGGATTCGCGCANGAAGCTCGATGCCATCGGCAAGAAGATGGGCTGGGACATGAAGCGCGTGGTCCCGGTCGAAGGCGACATGACACAGGAAAAGTGNGGCGTTTCAGCCGCGCAACTACGCACGCTCGCCGGCAAGGTGAAGCACTTCTTCCACCTGGCCGCGATCTACGACCTCACCGCCAAGCCCGAGGCGCAGTACGCCGCGAACGTCGAAGGCACGCGCCATGCGCTGGACCTGGCCGCGGCGCTGAAGGCGGGCGTGTTCCACCACACCAGTTCGATCGCCGCCGCCGGCCTGTATCAGGGCGTGTTCCGGGAGGACATGTTCAGCGAAGCCGAAGGCCTGGACGATCCCTACCTTCGCACCAAGCACGATTCGGAAGGACTGGTGCGTCGCGAGGCGCGCGTGAAGTGGCGGATCTACCGCCCCGGCATGGTCGTCGGCCACTCGCAGACGGGCGAGATGGACAAGATCGACGGCCCGTATTTCTTCTTCACCTTCCTCAAGAAACTGCGCCAGATGCTGCCGCCGTGGATGCCGATGCTCGGGCTGGAAGGCGGCCGCATCAACATCGTGCCGGTGGATTTCGTGGTCGATGCGATGGACCACATCGCGCACAAGCCACGCCTGGACGGCCACTGCTTCCACCTCACCGATTCCGATCCGCTGCGCGTGGGCGAAGTGCTCAACACCTTCGCGCGTGCCGGCCATTCGCCGGAGATGACCATGCGCCTGGATGCGCGCATGTTCGCCTTCATTCCGGGCAGCGTGCGCGGCGCCGTCGCGAACCTGCCGCCGGTNCGCCGTTTCATCGGNATGCTGCTGCGCGATTTCAAGATTCCCAANCAGGTGATGAAGTTCCTCACCTATCCCACGCGCTTCGACAATCGCGAAGCCGAGCGTGCGCTCAAGGGCAGCGGCATCCAGGTGCCGCCGCTGGAAAGCTACGCGTGGCGGCTGTGGGACTACTGGGAACGCCATTTGGATCCGGATCTGTTCGTCGACCGCAGCCTGAAGGGCAAGGTGCGCAACAAGGTCGTGCTGATCACCGGCGGTTCGTCCGGCATCGGGCTGGCGACGGCGCAGCGCGTGGCCGAAGCGGGCGCGATCACGATCATCGTCGCGCGCGGCGAGGACGAACTGTTCAAGGCCCGCGACGCGATGAACGCAGCCGGCGGCAAGGTTTTCGCCTACACCGCGGACCTGGCCGACATGGCCGACTGCGATCGCCTGGTGAAAACCGTGCTGGAAGAACATGGCCGCTGCGACGTGCTGGTCAACAACGCCGGCCGCTCGATCCGCCGTTCGATCGAACTGAGCTACGACCGTTTCCACGATTTCGAGCGCACGATGCAGCTGAACTACTTCGGCAGCCTGCGCCTGATCATGGGCTTCATGCCGAACATGACGCAGCGCCGGAAGGGCCACATCATCAACATCAGCTCGATTGGCGTACTGGCCAATTCGCCGCGTTTTTCCGCGTATGTCGCATCGAAGGCCGCGCTGGACGCGTGGAGCCGCTGCGCGCAGGGCGAGCTGTCGGGCAAGGGCATCAGCTTCACCACGATCAACATGCCGCTGGTGAAGACGCCGATGATCGCGCCGACCAAGATGTACGACAGCGTGCCCACGCTTACGCCGGACGAGGCGGCGGACCTGGTGATCAAGGGCATCATCGAGCGCCCCAGCCGGATCGCCACACGCCTGGGCATCTTCGCTTCGGTCATCAACGCGCTGGCGCCGAAGGCTTACGAAGTGATCATGAGCACGGCGTTCGAACTCTTCCCCGATTCGGCCGCCGCGCGCGGCGACAAGCAGGCGTTGAAGGGCGAGGTGGCACCGAGCAGCGAGCAGATCGCGTTCGCGGCGTTGATGCGGGGCGTGCACTGGTAAGCGCACACGCACACGCTTGGATCACAAGCTGTTGTAGCCCGGGTAAGCGCAAGCGCACCCGGGTTGAGCGTGACAGGTCCCGGGTACGCTTGCGCTTACCCGGGCTACAAGAGCCAATGCGTGTTTAGTAGGCCCGGCACTGCAGGAAGCGGATCTTCCGGTCGCTTCCAGACGGCGGCTGCAACTGCAGGCGCGAGGCGCGCAAGGCGTCGTAACGCGCGAGGACGCCGCAGACTTCCTGCACCTGCTGCTGGTCGACATCCTCGCGTTGCTGGATCACCAGCGTCGAGCTGGTCGACCACAGCACGCGTTCGACCCACGGCAGCGCGGAAATCGCATGGATCACTTCGCCGCGTTCGAACTGGTCGCGGTTCGGATCGGCAGGGGCGGCGAGGGCGGGATCGGTCGACGGCGCGGTCGGCGCATGCGGTTGCGGTGCCGGCGGTGTGGCTTCGGCAGCGGCCGCGGGCGCTTCGACGACTGGCGCCGGCGCCGATGCGGTGCCGCCGCGCGGATTCGCCGCGACGAACGCCACCAGCGCGCCGACCAGCAGGGCGCCGATCCACGCCAGCACCGTCTCGCGAACGCTGCGGCGGCGGGCGTTGAGGCTGAGGTCATCGCGCAGCGACGTGGGCAGCATCGGGCCGACCAGCGACCACAGCGCATCGCCATCGAACAGCTCCAACCCGTCAGCCGCCTTCCGGGCGTTTGCGTCGATGCGAGCCGGCGTGGCGAGGATGCCGCCGGCCGCGGCGTTGAAGCGCACGGCATCGGCCAGCTCGCGCACGCTCGCAACGCCGAGGTGCGCACGCGCGCCGGCCAGCTTGCAGGCGAGCAGCCAGGTCTGGCCCTCGCGACGCAGGCGCAGTTCGGCCTGAGGTCCGCGTTCGAGGGTCTGTTCGATCGACTCGGCCTCGAAGCCCTGCGTCTGCAGCGCCTCCACCACCAGTCGCGAGAACTCGCGCCAACGCATGCCGGCCAGGGCTTCGATGCCGGCAATCGTCTCGCCCTGCCGACGCCGCACCAGCCACAACCACACTGTCGCGGCGGCGCCCAGCAGCAGGGTGATCAGGAGCGCGATCGTNAGGGAAAAACCAGCCAGCATGTACAACCCGGAGATGTCGGAGGCTGGCGACTATACGACAGCGACATGGCGTTCCGCGTGGCGCCGATCACGCCATCCGCCCGGACGCGGGCGAAAGAAAGCCCGCCAGTCCGAAACCGTAAGGGGAGGGGAGCATACGGAACGCGCGGACTGGCGGGCTTGTCGGAACGCCCGGCAAGCGCCGGGCGGTAAAGCGGTGATGCGTCAGGAAGGACGTCAGGAGCTGGTCGAACGCGAGCGGGTCGCCTTGCGCGGCGACTTGCGCGCGGCCGGTGCCTGCGTGGCCTGCTTGCTGGCCGCCGTCTTGCGTGCGGTCGTCTTGCGCGGCGCGGCCGAACCGCCCTGGCGGCGCAGTTCATTGGTGAGCGCGTCCACCCGGCGGCTGAGTTCGTTGAGGTCGTCGCGGCCGGGCACGCCCAGCTTCACCAGCGAACGCTGCACGCGGTCCTCGAACACCTTTTCCAGGCGATCCCAGGTATCGGCGGCGCGTTCCTTTGCCTGGCCNACGCGCGAACCGACGGCATCGCGCACCGTATCGGCCTGGCCGCCCGCGAAGCGGCGCGCNGTCTGCTCCAGCGTCATGCCTTCCTTGATCAGCGCGTCGAAAAGCTTGGTGCCCTCGGCCTGCGCGCGCGAGAACGCGCCCACGCCAGCGAGCCAGATCTGCTGCGCCGATTCGCTCAGGCTGCGCGAGAGCTGGTCGGCCTGCTGCTGCGCGTCCTGGGTGCCGGCCTTCTTGCGGGCGCGCGCGCCGGACGCCGTGGTCTTGCCGGCCGCCTTCTTGAACTTCGCCATGCGGGATCCCTCGATGGAGTGGGCTGGGTTCGGTCACCTTCGCGCCGGCCTCTAGAGCTTTCACACCAAGCTCGCGCGGCAGTTCAGACCCACTCGCGCGAAGGCAGCGTGATCCGCCGCTGCGGCCGGCCCACCAGGTCGAGGAAGCGGTTGAACACCTCGTCCGCACGCGACTGCATGCCGGCGATGTGTTCGTGCGTGTGGCGGCGGATCGCGTCCACGTCGGCACGCGCGGGATCCAGTCCGCCCAGTTCGGCCAGTTCCTCGCGATAGGCCGGGTTGCGCAGCCAGCGTTCGATCAGCGCCTGGTCCATCTCCAGGTGGAACTGGAATCCGTACGCGTTCTCGCCGTAGCGGAACGCCTGCTGCTCGCAGCCTGCGGTGCTCGCCAGATGCGTCGCCTCGCGCGGCACTTCGAAGCTGTAGCGGTGCCACTGGAATACCGGTGAGGATTCGCCCAGCGGCGACAGCACGGAGTCCTCGCGGCCGGCCTGCGTGGTGTTGAGCGGATACCAGCCGATCTCCGGCGCCTCATGCCGCCGCACCGGCGCGCCGAGCACGTGCGCCAGCAGTTGCGCGCCCAGGCAGATGCCGAGCACGGGCTTGCCCTGTTCGAGCATGTGTTCGATCGCGCGTAGTTCGGTCTTCAGGTGCGGACGCCGCGCCTGGTCCTCGACGTTCATCGGCCCGCCAAGCACGACCAGCCCGCGATAACGGTCCACGTTCGGTTCGAAGTCGGGTTGCCGTTCGAAGTTGGCGAAACGGATGCGGTGGCCGCGCCGACGGATCAACCGGTCGAGCGTGCCCAGCGGTTCGGCGGCGACATGCTGGAAAACGAGCAGGCGGGGCATGGCGGAACGAAACGCAGGGAGGGACACACGACTATGCCAAATCCGCCTGCTATGCGCGCGGCGCCAGTGCGATGAGCGCGATGGCGATCAGCGCCAGCACGATCGCGAGGCGATTCCAGCGGCTGGTCTTCTCGCCGAACGCCACCACGCCGACCAGCGTGCCCAGGACGACCACGCCGATGTTCATCGCCGCGAAGACAACCGAGGGGCTGTCCGGCAGCGCCTGGTGCGCGCGGACGTAGAAGACGATGTTGCCAAAGTTCAACAGTCCCAGCAGCAGCCCGCCGCCGAGGTTCCGCCACGCCAGCCGCGTGCGGCCGCGCAACTGGCGCACCAGCTGCGCGCCGAGCATCAGCACGAAGGCGATGGCGAACGCGGCCTGCANNGCGGCCATCGACGGCGTGCCCGCCAGCGCGATGCGCTTGAGCATCACGTCCACCAGCGCGAAGCCGACCCAGACGGTGAGCAGGAGGAGCCAGCTGCGTCGTTCGCCACCGCTCGGCTCGGCTTCCGGACGCACGACGATGCCCGCGACGGCGACCAGCCCGAGCGCAAGGCCGAGCAGGCGCAGTGCGTCCGCGCGTTCGCCGAACAACGTGAATGCCGCCAGCAGCGACAGCAGCAACGACAGCCGCTGCGCCACGTCGGTGCGAACGATGCCCGCCGCGCGTACCGACGCGCCGAGCACGAGGAACAACGACGGCAGCACCACGGCGAGGCCGATCAATGCGGCCCAGGGCGTATCCGGATGCGTGAGGCTGTCCAGCGGCGGACGCAGAAGCCACGCGCACAATGCGCCTGCGGCGAGATAGTTCCACGTGACCAGCTGACCGACGTCGAGCCGTGCCCGCGGCGCCAGCTTGAGCAGCACGGAAACGAGGACGCTGCACAGGGCGCTGAGGAGGATCAGGTGCATCGGCGCTGGGGTGTCTGCGATCGACAGTGGGCCGTGATGATGACATCCCCCGACATCGTCATCCCCCCGAGACCGTCATGCCCCCGAGACCGTCATCCCGGCGAAGGCCGGGATCCAGGCTGACTGACTGTCAGTTACAAACCTGACGGTGAATATGGCGCAGAGAGGTAGCCAGCCTGGATCCCGGCCTTCGCGGGGATGACGGTGGACGAGGGCGGCTTCGGCTTCGGCCTCGGCCGCGGCAATCTCGCCCGCGCCAATCTGCTTCCCGCGCGCCGCGAGCATCACGATGGATCCCCGCTTTCGCTGGAATGACGGCGATATGGGTGCGAGCAGGAGCGACTGCCGCCGCTGCCATCACGCAGGCCCATATGCGAAGGGAGCCGATATCGGCTCCCTTCCTCTCGACCTCAGCGACGGAACCCGCCCGGCTTCCGAGGCCCCGAACCCTGCGGGCGCGGCCCGCGCGGCGGGCGGCGGTCGCCGTCGAACTCGCGCGCGTGGCGGCCATGCGGGCGCTGGCTGCCGTGGCCGGCGTCTTCGTCGGCGCGGCTGATGCGCAACTGCTGGCCGGCGACGCGCACGCGCTTGAGGTGGTCCATGACCTCGCGTGGCATGCCTTCGGGCAGGTCGATCAGGCTGTGGTCGTCGCGGATGTCGATGCGGCCGATGTAGCGGCTCTCGAGCTCGGCCTCGTTGGCGATCGCGCCGACGATGTTGCCCGGCTTCACGCCGTGCTGGTGGCCGACCTCGATGCGGAAGGTCTCCATGCCGACTTCCGGCTCGCGCGCTTCACGCGGCTCGCGATGTTCGCGCGGTTCGCGATGCTCATGGCGCGGCGCCTCGTCGTCGAACATCGATTCGGCGGCGTTGAACGAGCGTTCGTTGCGCGGACGATCGTGCTGCGGGCGCTCATGCTGCGGACGGTCGAACTGCGGCCGCTCGATCGCCGGGCGCTCATGGCGCTCCTGCGGCGCGTATGGCGTTTCGGTCCGCTGCGGACGCTCGAAGCGCTCGCCACGATCCTGGCGCGGCGCACGCGGACCGCTGTCGCGCTCGAAACGCGAATCGCGGTCGCGGCCGAACTTCGACTCGCGGCCCTGTTCGCGCGGACCGCGCTGTTCGAAACCGACCTGCGCGTGCGGGCGCAGCTTCTCGGCGGTGACGTCCAGCAGCAGCGGCATGTCGCCCTGCAGCAGCTTCGCCAGCGCCGCGGCGATCTCCACCGCCGGCACGTTCTGCTCGCGCTCGTAGCGTTCGACCAGGTTGCGGAACTGCGCCAGATCGTCGCCGTCCAGCGCGCCGGTGATGCGGCCGAGGAAGCGGTTCACGCGCTGCTCGTTCACCGTTTCGACNGTCGGCAGCGCCATCGGCTCGATCGGCTGGCGCGTCGCGCGCTCGATCGCGCGCAGCATGCCGCGCTCGCGCGGGGTGACGAACAGGATCGCCTCGCCCTTGCGCCCCGCGCGGCCGGTGCGGCCGATGCGATGCACGTAGCTTTCGGTGTCGTAGGGAATATCGAAATTCAGCACGTGGCTGATGCGTTCCACGTCCAGGCCGCGCGCGGCCACGTCGGTGGCGACCAGCACGTCGATCTTGCCNTCCTTGAGGTTCTGGATGGTCTTCTCGCGCTGCGCCTGCTGCACGTCGCCGTTGATGGCGGCCGCAGCGATGCCCCGTGCGGCGAGCTTGTCAGCCAGTTCCTCGGTGGCCTGCTTGGTGCGCGCGAACACGATCATCGCGTCGAACGGTTCGGCTTCCAGGATGCGGGTGATGGCATCGAGCTTGTGCACGCCGCTCACCGCCCAGTAGCGCTGGCGGATGTTGGCGGCGGTGGTGGTCTTGGCCTTGATCGAGATCTCNACCGGATCCTTCAGGTAGGTCTGCGCGATGCGCTTNATCGGCGGCGGCATCGTCGCCGAGAACAGCGCNACCTGNCGCGTTTCCGGCGTCTTCTTCAGCACGGCCTCGACGTCGTCGATGAAGCCCATGCGCAGCATCTCGTCGGCTTCGTCCAGGACGAGGCAACGCAGCTCGGACAGATCGAGCGAGCCGCGCTCGAGATGGTCGATCACGCGGCCGGGCGTGCCGACCACGACCTGCACGCCGCGCTTGAGCGCCTGCAACTGCGGGTAATAGCTCTGGCCGCCGTAGATCGGCAGGACGTGGAAGCCGGGCAGGTGATGGGCGTACTTCTGGAACGCCTCGGCGACCTGGATGGCCAGTTCGCGCGTCGGCGCCAGCACCAGGGCCTGCGGCTTCTGCCGGCCGGGCTGGATCTGCGCCAGGATCGGCAGCGCGAATGCGGCGGTCTTGCCGGTGCCGGTCTGCGCCTGGCCGAGCACGTCGCGGCCTTCCAGCAGCGGCGGGATCGTGGCGGCCTGGATGGGCGAGGGCGACTCGTAACCGACGTCGGACAGCGCCTTCAGCAGGGGCTCCGGCAGGGCCAGATCGGTGAATTTCAGAGACGGGGCATCGTTCGAGCTGGGCTCGGCGCTCATGGGGGAGGACTCGGCAGCGCCGGCGGACGCCGGTCGGAAGACTGAACAGTGTAACCGAGGGGCGTCGCGGGGCTGTGTAATTACGGCGTTCGCGCGCGGGGAAAACTGCTCGCAGCGCGTGCGGAGCCCGCGAATAGCGGGGTTTTTGTTCGGTATTCGCGCGCAGGCAGGGAACCCGGGCGGTGCGAAAGCTGGAATCCATGTTGATTCCGCTCATGTAGCCCGGAGCTTTGTAGCCCGGGTAAGCGCAGCGCACCCGGGGTGAGCACGACAGGCCTCAGGTGCGCCGCGCTTACCCGGGCTACGGCGGCGAGCATCGCGAGCCGCGTGCCCCGACCCTCATCAACCCCTCTCCGGCATGAGAGGGGCCAAAGCTGGTCAATCGCGCGAAGCCACATCCTTTTCAACGCGCCCATCCTTCATGACAAATTCCACGCGCTTGAGCACGGTCACGTCGGTCAGCGGATCGCCGCTGACCGCGATCAGGTCCGCGCGCTTGCCCGTTTCCAGCGAGCCGACCTGATCGGCCAGCCCCAGCAGGTCCGCCGCGTTCACGGTCGCGGCTTGGATCGCGGTCGCCGGCGTCATGCCGTGCGCGACCATCAGTTCGAACTCGTCGGCGTTGCGCCCGTGCAGGCTGACGCCCGCGTCGGTGCCGAAGGCGATCTTCACGCCCGCCGGCACCGCGCGTTCCAGCGCCTTGCCGGTGATGCCGATGCGCCACTGGATCTTCTCCAGTACCTCGCCCGTATAGGCCTCGGGGTTCTTCGCCAGCCGTTCCTTGTAGCCGTTCACCGTCGACAACGTCGGCACGTAGTACGCGCCGGTCTGGCGCAGCAGTTTGATGTCGGCGTCGTCCATCAACGTGCCGTGCTCGATCGAATCGGCGCCGGCGCGCAGCGCCAGCGCGATGCCGTCGGCGCCGTGCGCGTGCACCGCGACCTTCTTGTGGTACAGGTGCGCGGTTTCGACGATCGCCTTGGCTTCGTCGTCGAACATCTGCTGGCCCAGGCCCGCGCCGATGCGGCTGTTGACGCCGCCGGTGGTGGCGATCTTGATCACGTCCGCGCCGCGCGCGATCTGGCGTCGCACGGCCTTGCGGCATTCCTCGGCGCCGTCGCAGGTGTTGCCGTGCACGTCNAGCGCGGCATGCAGTTCGTCGCGGAACCCCAGCGTCGGATCCATGTGGCCGGCGGTGGCGGAAATCGCCATGCCGGCATCGACGATGCGCGGCCCCGGCAGCTTGCCGGCTGCAACGGCGTCGCGCAGTGCGAGCGTCACGCCGTCCTCGTCGCCCAGGTTCCGCACGGTGGTGAAGCCGGCCTGCAGGGTCTTGCGCGCATTGACCGCGGCCTCGTACGCATGATCGGCCACGCCTTTCGAAATGCCTTCCAGCTGGCCTTCGACGCCGGCCTTGTCGGAGGTGAGGTGCACGTGGCTGTCGATCAGGCCCGGCAACACGAAGCGGTCGCGCAGGTCGATCACGCGGGCGCTGGCTCCGTTGGCAAACATCGATGCCTCGACGAACCCGTCGCGCACCGCCTCGATCCGGCCGTTGCACACCAGCAGCGTGCTCGCACCGCGCGCCGGATGGCCGGGGCGATCGAGCAGATGCCCGGCCTGGACGAGGCTGCACGACGGCGCGGCGGTCGTTGTCTGCGCGGCGGCAGGCAGCGCCAGGGCGAGCAGCATCGCCGTGGCCAGCGCCGGGTTGAATTGAGCAAGGGCGTGTGTTCGAACAGCGCTGATGCATTGACGCGAAATCATCCGTTCCATTCCCCAATGCGACGGTGGACGGCCAGCATACGCGGCCGCGCGCCCGGCCGACTGTGGCCGGCGTCGGTATGCGGCGTGTGTCGGGTACGGGTTCACCGCTTGTACCCGCCGGGCGCGGCACCATCTGTGGAAGCGGCCCCATCGCTGCACGCGCGCTCCGTGAACGCTCCATGCTGAACCCGCACTTCGACAACCTGTTCGTCCGCGATCTCCCCGGCGATCCCGACACCTCGCCCGGCGTGCGCCAGGTGCACGGTGCCGCGTACTCGCGCGTGGAGCCCACGCCGGTCCCGCAACCACGCCTGCTGGCGCATTCAGCGGACATGGCGCGCCGGCTCGGTTTCAGCGAATCCGATGTCGCCTCCGACGACTTCGCCCGCGTCTTCGGCGGCAACGCGTTGCTGCCGGGCATGCAGCCGTTCGCGGCGAACTACGGCGGCCACCAGTTCGGCCAGTGGGCCGGACAGCTCGGCGACGGTCGCGCGATCACCCTGGGCGAGATGATCAATGCCGACGGCGAGCGCTGGGAACTCCAGCTCAAGGGCGCCGGCCCGACGCCGTACTCGCGCAGCGCCGATGGCCGCGCGGTGTTGCGCTCCTCGATCCGCGAATTCCTGTGCAGCGAGGCCATGCACCACCTCGGCGTGCCGACCACGCGCGCGCTCAGTCTTGTCGGCACCGGCGAGTGGATCGAACGGGACATGTTCTACGACGGCCATCCGCAGATGGAGCCCGGCGCGGTGGTGTGCCGCGTCGCGCCGTCGTTCATCCGCTTCGGCAATTTCGAACTGCCGGCCTCGCGCAACGACACCGAACTGCTGCGCCAGCTGGCCGATTTCTGCATCCGCCGCGATTTCCCCGAACTGCGCGGGCTGGGTCGCGGCCAGCCGGCCTATGCCGAATGGTTCGCGCGGATCTGCGAACGCACCGCGGTGCTGATGGCGCACTGGATCCGCGTCGGCTTCGTGCACGGGGTGATGAACACCGACAACATGTCGGTGCTCGGCCTCACCATCGACTACGGCCCGTACGGCTGGGTCGACAACTTCGATCCGGGCTGGACGCCGAACACCACCGACCGCTACCAGCGCCGTTACCGCTTCGGCCAGCAGCCGCAGGTGGCGTACTGGAACCTGGGGCGACTGGCCGGTTCGCTGTCGCTGCTGTTCGACGACACCGAGCCGTTGCAGGCCGGCCTGCGCCGCTTCGTCTCGGCCTACCTCGACGCCGATCGCGAGAACACCGCNCGCAAGCTCGGCCTTGCGGAATGCCGCGANGACGACACCGCGCTGATGCAGCAGTTGCAGGACCTGCTGACCGAAGGCGAGATCGACATGACGCTGTTCTTCCGCGGGCTGGCGGACCTCGACGTCCAGGCGCCGGACCTCGCACCGATGGAAGACGCCTTCTACGACCCGACGCGGCGCGAAGCGGTGGAACCGGCGCTGCACGAGTGGCTGGGGCACTATGTCGCCCGGCTGTCGCAACAGTCGTTGCCGGCGCAGGAAAGGCGTGAGCGGATGAACGCCGCCAACCCGCGCTACGTGCTGCGCAATTACCTGGCGCAGCAGGCGATCGACCGCGCTACCGGCGGCGACATCGCGGGCGTCNCCGAATTGCTGGAAGTNATGCGCCATCCCTACGAGGACCAGCCCGGCCGCGANGCCTANGCGGGCCGCCGCCCCGACTGGGCGCGCGAACGTGCGGGCTGTTCGATGCTCTCCTGCAGTTCCTGACGCGGCCTACACACCGGCCGCGCATGATGCCGCCGCGGGGGACATCGCGGAGGTGCGGCCATGGGCAAGGCAACGGTTGGGCAGTCGGGCTGGACACATCGCGCGTTGCTGGCGCTGATGATTCTCGGATTGGCCGCGACGGCGCATGCACAGGAAAAAGGACGCACGGTCGGCACGCTGCAGCGCCACGATCCGGCGCAGCACCGGATCGTGCTCAGCAACGATGCGCGCACCGGCAGCGAGCTGGGGCAGGGCGCGCCGATCAACCTGTACTACGACGAAGCCAAGGCAGCGAAGGACCGCGCCACGCGGCCGAAGCTCCAGCCGGGCGACCGCCTGATGCTGGACACGGTGAAGACGGGGAACCGCGTCGAAGCCATCTCGGCCCACCGCCTGCCCGACACCACGCCGGGGCAGGGCTGGGGCCAGTACCTGCATGGCACCGTGGCCGAATTCGTGCCGCGCACGAACGTACTGCTGGTCGATCAGGCGGAGACGCGCATCCGCAACCGCATCGCGATCGACCCGCAGACGCAGGTCTTCGCGCTTGACGGCAGCGTCATGCGGCTGGACCAGCTCAAGCCCGGCGACGAGATCGACATGGCGTTCCACCTGAAGGGTCGCGTGCGGACGGCCTCCAAGATCGTGCTGTTGCGGCCGGCCGGCGGCGGTTGAGGCTCAGGGCCAGCGATCGAGGACGGACGGATCGACCCCGACGCGACGACAGGCGCGTGGTGCGACGCCGTCGCTGAGCGCGACACGGAACANCGGCGCGATCGTGCGCAGGCTGCGCGATGCGAGGGCCGCGCGCGCTCGCTCGAAACGCCCGAATTCCAGCGTGCGTGAGGCCCACTCCGGAAGCAGCGCGGTGCCGGCGCCGAGGAACAGATCGCGCGAAAGCCCCGCCATCGGCACCGGCAGCCGGATGTTCGACAACACCCGCAGCACCTCGCGCGAACGCTCGTCCAGGCGCAGCTCGCCCTGCATGCGCGCGAAGAACGCGGCGACCTCGGCTTCCGATCCGGGAACATCGCGCGCGCCCAGCATTTCGGCGACGCGCCGCACCTCGGCGTAGTACGTATCGGCGGCGCCGTCGGGCAGCGTGAGCGGTGAGTAGCGGCGGAACCCCTCGAGGAAGCCGTAGCTTTCCGTCACATGCACCCAGGTGAGCAGCGCCGGATCGTCGGCGCGGTATGCGCGGCCGTCGGGCATCGTGCCGCGCACCTGTTCGTGGATGCCGGCGACGCGATCGATCAGCTTCTGCGCTTCCGGGCGCGAGGCGTAGGTCGTTCCCGCGACGAAGTTCGTGGTGCGGCGCAAGCGCCCGACGAGGTCGGTACGGAAGTTCGAGTGATCCCACACGCCGGCCAGTGCCAGCGGATGCAGCGTCTGCAGCATCAGGGCGCACAGCCCGCCCGCGAGCATGCCGGGGAAGTCGGCATGGATCCGCCAGGTGATGCTGTCAGGGCCGAACAGGCCGGGATCGCCGGGCGGGAGGTCGTAGTCGATGCTGCTCTGGCCGCGCGGGAAAGCGGAGAGGACCCAGTGGCGGATGCGCTGGGCGGCGAGGGAGGTCGGTGAGGGCATGGGTTTGATGATCCCATGGCGTGCCCCTCTCCCGCAGGCGGGAGAAGGGACGCAAACGCTAGAATGGCGCCCATGCCCCTGATCACCCTGAACAACGTCGACTACGGCGTCGGCGGCCCCTTGCTGCTTTCCGACGTCGTCCTCTCCATCGAACCCGGCGAGCGCATCGCGCTGATCGGCCGCAACGGCGCCGGCAAATCCACGCTGATGAAGCTCATCGCCGGCGACATCCACGCCGACGACGGCGAGGTCCGCCGCGAGGGCGGCGTCCGCATCGCCCGCCTCGAACAGGAAGTCCCGCCGGGTGCCGACGGCGACGTCTGGGACGTCGTGGCCGGCGGCCTGGGCGAACTCGGCGCATGGCTCGCGCAGTTCCACCACCTCAGCCATGCCGAACACGTCGACACCGACGCGCTGGCGAAAGTGCAGCAGAAGATCGAGGACGCGAACGGCTGGTCGCT
>Ga0055530_10001870_pt1 | contig 14476 bp, 10 predicted proteins | sample Araplavi_mTSA_r2_FD_55009 | JGI IMG/M metagenome (GOLD analysis project Ga0055530, IMG submission 55009) | Arabidopsis root microbial communities from North Carolina, USA - plate scrape MF_Cvi_mTSA_r2 | ecosystem: Host-associated > Plants > Roots > Endosphere | place: USA: North Carolina... | reverse complement strand
CCCCGGGCCCTGCGGGAGGGCGCGACGAAGCAATCTCTTCACACAATCAAACACCATAATTTTAATTTGACCACTCGCACTGTTTTTATGCCTAAATGATCAATCTCACCACCAACACAAAAACTACTTTTGCCCCAAGCAAGCAAACAGTTCATAAAGTGTTTAATTGTTACAGGTTAGAACTGAAATGTGTCGGGAGTAATGTTCTCATTACTCCCGGTTTTTTATTTTTTACTTCTCCTCTGAAACTCCCTCGGCAAAATATCAAACGCCTTCTTAAACGACCTCGTAAAATTCGCCGTATTCTGAAACCCCGTCAGATACGACACCTCCTTCACCGGGTACACCTGTTTACTCAATAACATTTTCGCATACTCCATCCGCTGCGCCTGGTAATACTGATAACAGCTCATACCAAATAAGGATTTAAACACACTCTTAAACTTCGTCACACTCATATTACACATCCGCGCCAGCTCTTCCACCGTCATCGGCGGACGTTCAAAATCGCTTACATACAGTTCTTTCACCTTCATCACCTCATGCAGGTTGGTATGATGATAATGCTCCTGCTGTTCATGCCCGTTAAAAAACTGAAGGTACCACTGGTTCAGCAGGTAATAAGCTGCGCTGATCATNCCCGAACGCTGNACAAACTCCGCATGCCCCGCGGTATCCGGCTGCTCAAAGATCTGGTCTATCCGATGCTGCACCNCTAAGGGCAAAGCAATGATACTGCTGAAAGGATGCCCGTTCACAAAGTCCTGCACCAGCGAATGATGGGANGGATGCTCCGTTAATCTTAACTCTTCCAGTGCAAACCTCCGTGAGATGACCACCAGGAAGGCACGATGCCTTTGTCCTGCCGGGAAGCGGAAACTGCTGCCTAAACGGGTACTATGTACGAAAATGCAATCATTATCTATCAGGATGTGCTTCCCGTTATTACTGGTATCTGTAAAATGGTAGGAGTGATGCCCGTATCGGCAGCCGATCAGGTAGTACTGGTCCTTCGCCAGCGCGCGGCTGTTGATCAGCAATGCCTGCTGACCGGTAATATCAAGCGTCATACAATACATACCCTCAAATAGCTCGCGGCATTCTATGTAGCCCTCGCCCATTGCAGCAGGAACATGAACGCGGTTGTCCGCAACATGCGCCGTATGCGGGCCGTTCGACGTATAGGAAGCCGTAATTTCTTCCAGCATCCCCGTCGCTGGACCGGGCGTGAAGTATACGGCAATGCTGTTTTTATCCTTCATGAACCATTTTTGGTACTTTAAAAAAATACAAGTCCTGGTCGGCTTTATTTTAAAAAAACCAACAGGTTAATCAAACTCAGAATAAAGAATGGTTGAAATGGCTACCCCGGGGAAAAGGCCTGCTACAGAGGGCGCACTCTTGCTTTTGGTACGGTAACTCATCCCCTAAAAAAATCATGCCAAATATTAAAACCTCCTTAAGGCCCGCCAGCTCCCTCACCGTTTTGCACTGTTCTTTTGTCCTTTTAGCTAATTTTTTTTGTGCGTACTGCTTTTAATTGCAGCGTGTTTCACTGTGAATTGGTAACTCCAAAAACAGCCCGCTGCCTTTCCCGGTAGCGGGTATTTTTTTGAGCCACAAGCTGTAAGCGTCAAGCCTCAAGTCGCAAGATCTTGCAGTTTGGTCGGCAACCTGCCGGAGATAGCAGACATCTTGCAGCTTGCAGCTCGCAACTTGGCGCTTTTTCCCTACCTTCGCTGCTTATTATTTTTTCGCATTTATGCCCCAACCAGACGGCACTAATACCATGTTTCAGCTGGCGGCAGATTTTGTCCAGAAGACCAACCGCCATATCTTCCTTACCGGCAAAGCGGGTACAGGCAAGACCACTTTTCTGAAATACATCAAGGAACAAACTTTCAAGAATACCGTAGTGGTAGCGCCTACAGGTGTTGCCGCCATCAATGCAGGCGGTGTTACCATGCACTCTTTTTTTCAATTGCCCTTCGGCCCCTTTATCCCGGGAACNAAAAGAGGATTTGGAGAAGAGGATGATTTCGGCATGGATCGTCATGCGCTCTTCCGCAGCATTCGCTTTAACCACGATAAAAAGATGCTCTTACAGGAGCTGGAGCTGCTGATCATCGACGAGGTGAGCATGGTACGCGCCGATTCCCTGGATGCGATAGACGCCATCCTGCGTCACTTCCGCAACCAGCCGCTCCTGCCTTTCGGTGGNGTACAGGTGCTCTTTATCGGCGACCTTTTCCAGTTNCCACCCGTAGTGCCTGATGGGGAATGGCAGCTGCTNCGCGAACACTACGCCAGCATTTTCTTTTTCGACGCCAAAGTGCTGGAACAGGCGCCACCCCTGTATGTAGAGCTGAAGAAGATCTACCGCCAGAACGAAGCCTCCTTCATCGACCTGCTGAATGGCATTCGTAACAATGACATGACGGCCGAACAATTCGGCCTGCTGGATCAGCGCTACAAGCCTCACTTCACCGGTATTGATGAACAATATATAGTACTGACTACCCACAACCGCCGGGCCGATGAGATCAATGCTTCCCGCCTGGCCGCTATGCCGGGCCCCGTTCACCGTTTTGAAGGCGCCATAGAAGGAGACTTCAGTGATAAGGCCCTGCCTACAGAACAGGTGCTGCAGCTCAAGCCCGGCGCACAGGTCATGTTCATCAAGAACGACCTGGCAGAGATAAAGCGCTATTACAATGGTAAAATAGCCACCGTGAAAGAGATCCGGGACGAGCGTATCATCGTTACCCTCACCGGCAGTCATGATGAGCTGCAGCTGGAAAAAGAGACCTGGCGTAATATCCGCTACACCTATAACAAAGCCGACAACCGCATTGAAGAAGAGGAGCTGGGCAGCTTTACCCAGTATCCCATCCGCCTGGCCTGGGCTATCACCATTCACAAAAGCCAGGGCCTTACCTTCGAGAAAGCGATCATCGATGCGGGCAGCGCCTTTGCTCCCGGACAGGTATACGTGGCGCTCAGCCGTTGCACCTCGCTGGAAGGCCTGGTATTGCATTCCAGGATCCATCCTTCGGCCATCCGCAATGACGGCCAGGTGACCGCCTTCGCTTCCCGCGAAAATGCTGCCAACGAGCTGGAAAACCTCCTGGATAAAGAGAAACGCGTGTTCTGGGCTAATAGCCTGGTACAGCTGTTCAACTGGCAGAAATTCATCGCCGTGCTCCAGGAGCATGCTGCCTCGCTCCAGGGCAAGAAACTGCCCAATATAGAATCCGCATACGCCCTGAGCCGCCTCCTGGTCGATAAGGCCGTACAGCAGCAACAGGTAGCCCGGAAATTCCGCCAGCAGCTCAGCGGCCTGCTGGACGATATCGTGGAATCTGATGATATCACCCCGCTGCGCGAACGCATGGCGAAGGCCATCGGCTACTTCACCCAATCCATTCATGATGACCTGATCAAGCCCCTGCAAGGCCACATCGCCGAAGTAAAAAGCACCCGTCAGCGTAAATACCAGGCGCAGCTGGAAGCGCTCGAAACGTCCCTCTGGAACAAGCTCCGGCAGGTATGGCAGGCAGGCTACGGCGATCAGCAGTTCAACGAAGGCCTGACAGATTACGCGCAGCAACGTACTGAGATCACTGCCGCCAAACCGGCTAAACAGAAAGCCGAAGCAGGTGGCAGCCGTCGCGGCAGCCTGGAGCTCTACCTCGGCGGTAAAACTATCGGGGAGATCGCCACNATCCGCCAGCTCGCTGCAAGTACNATCGAAAGCCACCTGGCCCAATGCGTAGGCGCCGGAGAACTGCCGCTGNAACGCTTTGTTCCCAAAGAAAAAATAGACCGCATTCTTCCCCTGGTCGTAGAACTCGGCCATACCGCCACAGGTCCTATCAAACAGCGCCTGGGCGATAGCGTCACCTATGCCGAGATCCGCGCCGTTCAGGGATACAGCCGCTTGGAGAAATAATCCAGGCGGCATCGCGCTAAGGATACCCAGGTCTCCGTTCCCGTCATTGCGACAAGCGCAAAGTACACCCGGGTCTTCCTCCCCGTCATTGCGANAAGCGCAAAGTACACCCGGGTCTTCCTCCCCGTCATTGCGANAAGCGCAAAGTACACCCGGGTCTTCCTCCCCGTCATTGCGAGAAGCGCAGAGTACACCCGGGTCTTCCTCCCCGTCATTGCGAGAAGCGCAGAGCGCTGCGGGAGGCCGCGACGAAGCAATCTCCTGCGGCCGATCTTCGCACCGTTCTCCGCTTCATTCCCCAGTTGTCAGTTCAGCAAACATTCGTACTTTTGCCCTTCCTTACCTGCAACTGCACTCAATACTAACGACTAACATCTAATGAACTAACGACTAAACGTATGACTAACAACTTAAAATTGAGTGTATTAGACCAATCTCCCATCCGTCGTGGAAGCAATGCCGTTGAAGCNGTNCAGGAAAGCATTCAGTTAGCCCGGCTNGCAGACCGTCTTGGATACACCCGTTACTGGCTCTCAGAACATCATAACACCCGCTCGCTGGCAGGCTCTGCCCCCGAGATCCTCATCGCCCGCCTGGCCGGTGAAACCAAACGCATCCGCGTAGGCTCCGGTGGTGTAATGCTGCCCAATCACAGTACCCTGAAAGTGGCAGAGAACTTCCGCCTGCTGGAAGCCCTCTATCCCAACCGGATAGACCTGGGCATCGGCCGCGCGCCCGGTGGCGACCGTGTTACCGCACACCTCCTGAATCCATCCAATACCTTCGACCCGCGCGAATTTGTGCAGCAGCTGATCGACCTGCAGGCCTATCTCTCTGAAGACGCCAATACCGGCTCCGTGCACGAAAAAGTAAAAGCCATCCCGCATATAGAAACCAAGCCCGATCTCTGGATCCTCACCTCCAGCGGCGAAAGCGGTTTACTGGCCGCCCACTACGGCATGGCCCTGTCATTTGCGCATTTCATCTACCCTAAAGGCGGTCCTGTCGCCATACAGAAATACCGGCAGCAGTTCCATCCTTCGCCCTGGCTCGATGAGCCGCAGGCCAGCGTAGGTGTTTTTGTCTTCTGTGCAGATACCGAGGAGAAAGCCCACAAGCTCCGCGCAGTTATGGATTTCCGCCTCTTAAGCCTGGAAAAGGGTGGGGGAGACATCACCTATTCTTACGAGGAGATCAAGGATTACAAATACACGGAAGCGGAATGGCAACGGGTGCTCGCCAACCGCAGCCGTATGATCGCCGGTACGCCGCCACAGGTAAAGGAACAGATGCTGCAGCTGGCCGACGATTACGCCGTTGACGAGATCGTAGTAGCCACCATCGCCGATAACTTTGCAGACCGCATCCGCTCTTATGAGCTGCTGGCAGAGATCTTTAAATTGCCAGTTGGCAATGGGCAGTAGGCAGTCAGTCGAGTAGTGCTTATAGTCGCTTCAAGACTGCCCACTGCCCACTGCCTACTGCCCACTCCCAAATACTTCCCTTTTTGCCCTTTGGGTTTTGTAATTTAGGAGAAAGCGTTGCTTATGGAAGTCACGCCTTTACCGCTTTCAGCTACCCTGCAGGATCATCGTCTGCAGGCGGAAGAGCTGTTGCATGCGCACACCGCCGCCCGGTCGGATGCCATCGCCTTCTTCCTTACTTATCATCCCGGCCTGAATGGCCGTTCGCCATCACAGGTAAAGGCTGCACAGCTCACATTGGCAGATGCGCAACAGGCGCTTGCTGAATGGCATCACTTTGATAGCTGGCCGGCTTTGGAAGCATGGACCACCGCACTGCATAACAGGCATTCTCCGGTGCTCCGTTTCGAATCAGCAGTAGAAGCCGTCATTAACGGAGACACCCACACGCTGCAATCACTGCTGAACAAACATCCCGCTTTGATCCATGCCCGTTCTACCCGCCGGCATCATGCTACGCTATTGCATTACACAGGCACCAACGGAGTAGAAAATTATCGTCAGCGTTACCCCTCCAATGCATTGGCCGTATTACAATTGCTCCTGGCGGCCGGCGCTGATGTAAATGCAACAGCCGATATGTATGGCGGCGATTACACCACCCTGGCGCTCACTGCTACCAGTGTGCATCCTGAGAACGCCGGTATCATGATCCCCCTGCTCGAAACTTTACTGGCCGCCCATGCCAATATCGATACACCGGAAGCCATTGCACGCGGCGTCTATACAGTAAATAGCTGCCTGCACAACGGCCGTCACGGATCTGCCGCTTTCCTGGCCCGCCAGGGCGCCCTGCTGGACCTAGAAGGCGCTGCAGGCATCGGAAGGCTTGACATCGTCAGCAACGCCTTTAACGACAACGGCGGCTTAAAGACAGGCATCACCCAAACAAAAATGGAATACGGCTTTGCCTGGGCCTGCGAATACGGCCATAATGAGGTGATTGATTTCCTGCTTGAAAAAGGAATGAATATAGACGTTCCCGTAGAAGGCCTGCCCGGGTTGCATTGGGCTATCATCAGCGGTCATCAGGACACAGTCTCCTTATTGATCAGCCGCAATGCTTCCCTGGAAATACAGAACATTTACGAAGGCTCCGCCCTGGAAGCCGCTCTCTGGGCGCTCGTCAACTGCTGGCCCGCTTCCAACACCTACGATATGCAGATCATCACCACCCTCGTAAACGCAGGCGCCCGCATCCACCCGGATATCCTTCCCTGGCTGGCCTCTCAAACCCGCATTTCAGATGCAAAGAAGGTTGAACTGACCAACATCCTTTCAGCTAAAAGCTAAGGGCTAATGACTAACAGCTAACTAGGTAGGTATGGGACAGTTCNCGTTTTGTCTTTAGTTATTTTTGGAATATTCAGCTGATATAAAAAATACTAATTCCACACTATGCAAGCTATTTTAGGCGTATTTTTCCACTTCATCGGCGGATTTGCATCCGGCAGTTTTTACATCCCCTTTAAAAAAGTAAAGAACTGGGCCTGGGAAAGTTACTGGATCGTTGGCGGTTTCTTTTCCTGGTTGATCGTTCCTTTTCTCGCTGCCTGGATCACCGTACCCGATTTCCTCGCTATTATCCGCAGCACGGATGGCATTACCCTGTTCTGGACTTATTTCATGGGCGTATTATGGGGCATCGGCGGCCTTACCTTCGGCCTGGCCATGCGTTATCTCGGCCTCTCGCTAGGTATGTCTGTAGCCTTAGGTTATACTTCCGCATTCGGTTCCCTGATACCTCCCATTTACCGCGATCTGGTGGGTAGCACCGGTCCGGACGCTGTTACCTTCTCCGGTATGCTGCACAGTAACAGCGGTCAGATGGTACTCTTAGGCGTATTGGTTTGTTTGGCCGGTATCGCCATCTGCGGTAAAGCCGGTATGATGAAAGAAAATGAGCTGCCTGAGGATAAGAAGAAAGAAAGCATCCAGGAATTCAACCTGCGCAAAGGCCTGATCGTGGCAACCATTTCCGGCATCCTCAGCGCCTGCTTCAACTTCGGTATCGAAGCGGGTAAACCCATGGCTGAAATCGCGATCCGGCAAGGCAGTAATCCGCTCTTCCAGAATAACGTGATCTTTGTAGTGCTCTTATGGGGCGGGCTTACCACCAACCTCTTATGGTGCTTATTGTTGAACGCACGTAATAAAACTTTTGGCGACTATACCAATAAATCCACTCCGCTGGCCAGTAACTATTTCTTTGCCGCCATTGCGGGTACCACCTGGTTCCTGCAATTCTTTTTTTACGGTATGGGCGAAAGTAAGCTGGGCAACGGCGCCAGCTCCTGGATCCTCCACATGGCTTTCATCATCATGGTGTCCAGCCTCTGGGGTATCACACTCCGCGAATGGAAAGGCGTGAGTAAGAAAACATTCGGTACCATTATACTAGGCATACTTACCATTATGGCGTCAGTATTACTGGTAGGATATGGAAATTCATTAACTAACTAGCTATTAGCTTCTAGCATTTGGCATTTAGCTAAAAGCTAAGGGCTGATAGCCAACAGCTTTATAAAATTCACCAATCATATGTCAGTTTCAGCATCTACAAATTTCAGGCATGTAAGTTATTTATGGGATGAGGCGAAAGCAGCATCGCTGGCAGGCGATGAAGTGGCGTTGCTGATCTACCGTTCCAACCTGTTGGGCGCCGACCTCCGGCTTACCAACTATGGTGGCGGCAATACCTCCTGCAAGGTAATGGCCAAAGATCCGCTCACCGGAAAACAAACGGAAGTAATGTGGGTAAAAGGTTCCGGCGGCGACCTCGGCACCCTGAAAAAAAGCGGGCTGGCAGCACTATACGTAGAGCGCTTGCGTAGTCTCGAAAACATCTACCGCGGCATTGAGCATGAAGACGAAATGGTAGAGCTCTTCAACCACTGCATCTTCGATCTCAGCTCCAAAGCGCCTTCCATCGATACGCCCCTGCATGGCTTTCTGCCTTTCAAACATATCGATCACCTGCATCCTGATGCAGCTATCGCCATCGCTGCTGCCAAAGACGGCAAGCGCATCACGCAGGAGCTGTTCAACGGCGCCATCGGCTGGGTAGAATGGCAACGCCCCGGTTTCGATCTCGGCCTGAAGCTACGCGCTTGCCTCAACGAAAATCCCGGCATCAAAGGTATCATGTTAGGCTCTCACGGTCTCTTCACCTGGGGTGATACTGCATACGAAAGTTATGTGAATACCCTGGAAGTGATAGAGCGCTGCGCCGCTTACCTGGAAGCCAACTTCGGTAAGAAAAGACCTGTATTCGGCGGCGCCCGCATACAGCCTGCAGCCAAAGATGCACGTGAACAGCAGGCGGCAGAGCTGGCGCCTGTATTAAGAGGCCTTTGCTCCGGCCACACCCGCATGGTAGGTCATTTTACCGATGATGCCCGCGTGCTGGAATTCATCAACTCTAATGACCTGGATCGCCTGGCGCCCCTCGGTACCAGCTGTCCCGATCACTTCCTGCGTACTAAAATAAGTCCGCTGGTATTGAACCTGCAGCCGGCAGATGATCTTTCAGATGTTGCTAAGCTGAAAGAGAAGCTGGCCCCGCAGTTCGAAGCATACCGCAGGATGTATGCAGACTACTACAACACCTGCAAACATCCCAATTCACCGGCCATGCGCGATCCTAACCCGGTGGTGATCCTGTATCCCGGTATTGGTATGTTCACCTTCGCTAAGGATAAACAGACCGCCCGCGTAGCCGCAGAATTTTACACTAATGCCATCAACGTAATGAAAGGCGCGGAAGCGATATCAGAATATACTTCCCTTCCCCGCCAGGAAGCATTCAACATAGAATACTGGCTCCTGGAAGAAGCTAAGCTGCAGCGTATGCCCAAGCCTAAGCCCCTGTCAGGACGCATCGCCCTCATCACCGGCAGCGCCGGTGGCATCGGGAAGTCTATCGCCAAAAAGTTTGCAGACGAAGGCGCCTGTGTAGTGATCAACGACAACGACGCCGGCCGCCTGGAGAACGCGAAAGCCGATTTCGGTAAAAGCTACTCGGCCGACGTATTCACTACCGCCATCCTGGATGTTACCAGCGCTTCAGATATCCGTAACGCTTTCAAAACGGCTGCCCTGGCCTTTGGCGGGGTAGATCTCGTGGTGAATTGCGCCGGCCTTTCTATTTCCAAACCCATTGAGGAACACACCGAAAAAGACTGGGATCTTTTGTACGATGTACTGGTGAAAGGCCAGTTCCTCGTCACCCAGGAAGGCGTGAACATCATGCGCAAACAGGATGTTGGCGGCGATGTGCTGAACATCGTCAGCAAGAACGCCCTGATGTCGGGTCCCAACAACGCCGGCTATGGTTCCGCCAAAGCGGCACAGCTCCACCTCTCCAGGTTGAATGCTGCAGAACTGGGCAAAGACCACATCCGCGTGAACGTCATCAACCCTGACGCCGTGATCGCCGACAGCAAGATCTGGGAAGGCGCCTGGGCCGAAGGCCGTGCCAAAGCATACGGCGTAAAGGTAGAAGAGCTGCCTGCCTACTATGCTAAACGCACCCTCCTCAACGAGGTGATCCTCCCCGAAGACATCGCAAACGCCTGCTTCGTCTTCGTTGGCGGCCTCCTCAATAAATCTACCGGCAACGTGCTGAATGTAGATGGAGGAGTGGCTACCGCATTTGTGAGATAATTCACCCACCCTTACCCTCCAAGGGTTCCAAACCCTTGGAGGGTTCTCCTCGCTCTAATCTNCTCNTCATTGCGAGGAGCTCCGGGCCCTGTGGGAGGGCGCGACGAAGCAATCTCCTGCGGCCAGCAGCAAACGGCCAGCAATAAGCGGCCAGCAGCAAACGGCAATCATCAACGCAGGCAATTTTTCACCAATAATGCTTAACTTAATTCAAACCACCACTTATGAAACTTACCCAACACCATATAAACTCCTTCAACGAAGATCACCAGAAAGCCCATGACCGGGCCTTCGCTCACACCGCAGAAAAAGTATCCGACATCCAATACATCCTTCAGCGCCTCCAGGAATTCCAGGTGGCCATTCCCAGCTGGGCCCTCGGTACCGGTGGTACCCGTTTCGGCCGTTTCTCCGGCGGTGGAGAGCCCCGCAGCCTGGAAGAGAAAATAGAGGATGTGGGCCTGTTACATGCCTTGAACCGCGCCAGCGGCGCCATCTCCCTGCACATCCCCTGGGACATCCCGGAGAACGCGCCCGCTATTAAAGCGCTGGCCGCCCAGCACGGCCTCCGTTTCGATGCGGTGAATTCCAACACCTTCCAGGATCAGCCGGGTCAGCAGCACAGCTATAAATTCGGCTCCCTGCATCACACAGATAAGGCAGTACGCAAACAGGCGGTTGCGCATAACATAGAAGTGGTCAAATATGGGATTGAGCTGGGCTCTAATGTGCTGAGCCTCTGGCTGTCAGATGGATCCAATTTCCCGGGCCAGCTCAATTTCCGCGAAGCCTTCCAGCGCACCCTCGAAAGCCTGCAGGAGATCTACGCTGCCCTGCCGGCCGACTGGAAACTGTACATCGAGTACAAATGCTGCGAACCTAACTTTTACTCTACTACCATTGCCGACTGGGGCCAATCCCTCATGCTGGCCAATAAACTGGGCGATAAGGCACAGACCCTGGTAGACCTGGGCCATCACCTGCCAAACGCCAATATAGAACAGATCGTGGCCCTGCTCCTCATGGAAGGCAAGCTGGCCGGCTTCCATTTCAACGATTCCAAATACGGGGATGACGANCTCACCGTAGGCAGCATCAACCCTTACCAGCTCTTCCTCATTTTCAATGANTTNGTNGAAGGTATGGACGCNCGCAGCATGAACCACGCCACAGATCTGGGCTGGATGATAGACGCCTCCCATAACGTAAAAGATCCGCTGGAAGACCTCCTCCAATCCGTAGAAGCTATTATGATCGCCTACGCGCAGGCCCTGCTGGTAGACGCNAAAGCCCTGGCCGCCGCCCGCCAGTCAAACGANGTGGTGACCGCCCAGGAGCTGCTCCAGGACGCCTACCGTACCGATGTACGCCCGCTGGTAGCACAGGCCCGCCTGATGAACGGCGCTGCGCTCCACCCCGTACAGCTCTACCGCCAGCTTAAAATAAGGGATCAGCTGATTAAGGAAAGGGGATCGAAGACAGTAGCTACGGGATTGTAGTCTTTTCNTGCTGTTCTCTTAGTGTTCCTTTAGTGCTTTCCGCGCGTACTTAAGGGAAGAGCTTAGTGTTACCTTAGTGCTACCTACGGTAAAAGCGCATACAAGCTTAGGTAAAAGCGCATGCAAGCTTAGTATAAAGCGCATAAAGCAGTAAAAGCGTATGGATCATATACAAAACAGGCAGCCGGTCATCGCTATTCTGGATATCGGCAAAACAAACAAGAAATCCTTCCTGATAGACGAACACTACCGTATCGTATGGGAGAACAGCTGCCGTTTCCAGGAAACATCCGATGAGGACGGCGACCCTTGCGAAGATGTAAAAGCCTTGAGCGCCTGGGTGCACCAAAGCCTGCAGGAAATGCTGGCCTTGCAGCAATACCAGGTAAAAGCGGTTAATTTCTCCGCCTANGGGGCCAGCTTTGTGCTGATCGGCGAAAAGGGCCAGGTAACAGGTCCGCTGTACAATTACCTGAAAACCTACCCGTCTGAGCTGCATCAGCAGTTTTTCAGGGACTATAATAGCGACGGTTCCCTGCCTGGCCTTACAGCTTCCCCGGTACTGGGCAGCCTGAATTCCGGCCTGCAGCTGTACCGCCTGAAATACCTGCAGCCGGAGCGCTATAAGGCAGTCCGTTATGCGCTGCACCTGCCTCAGTATATTAGTTACCTGCTTACCGGCAAGCCGGTGGCAGATATTACCAGTATCGGCTGCCATACCATGCTATGGAACTTTCGCGAACAGCAGTACCATGAATGGCTCCATAAAGAGGGCATTATCGATAAGCTGCCGCCGCTGTTCCCCTCAGACGGGGTCATGCCCGTTCAGATCAACGGCCTTGACTGCCTGGCAGGAGGGGGCCTGCACGATAGCTCGGCAGCCCTGATACCTTACCTGGCCACTTTTACAGAACCTTTTGCGCTGATTTCCACAGGTACCTGGTGTATCACCCTGAACCCCTTTAATAACAGTCCCCTGACCACCGCAGAACTGGAACAGGACTGCCTCTGCTACCTGGAATACCAGGGCCGTCCGGTAAAAGCCTCCCGCCTGTTCGCCGGTCAGGAGCATGAGCAGCAAACGGCCCGCCTGGCCACACATTTTGGCGTAGCACCGGACTACTACAGGCAGGTGGAATTTGACCCGCTGCTGGCCCGCGAACTGGAAACGCCGATAGCGCCTTCCTTGTCGCACTTTGCTGCCCGCCCGCTGGCTGACTTCTCCTCTTATGAAAAGGCTTATCACCAGCTTATGCTCGACCTGGTAGCCGCTCAGCTGAAGTCTGCACAGCTGGTACTGNATAATACGCCCGTGAAGCGTATTTTTGTGGATGGCGGTTTCGGCAGAAATCCTTTATTCATGCACCTGTTGGCAGTGGCCTTTCCTCATTTAGAGGTATATGCCGCCTCCGTAGCGCAGGCTACCGCTATAGGGGCCGCACTGGCCATACACCGTCACTGGAATCACCGGACCTTACCCGGCGACCTCGTAGCGCTGAAATATTATAAGGCAGAAAATCTTGAACAGGTATAAAAAGCAAAAAAGCGGTAATAAAAGGCAAGAAAACATAATTCAGTCAACGGCATGCGTTATACCTTTCCTTCCGCTTTGGCTTAAACCATATTTATTATGAAAGTGGGATTGTTTATTCCATGTTACATTGATCAGTTCTATCCGCAGGTAGGCATTGCTACATTACAGTTACTGGAAAAGCTGGGCTGCGAAGTATCGTATCCTTCCGGGCAGACCTGCTGCGGGCAACCAATGGCCAACTCTGGTTTTGAGCACCTTACAGATGGCTGCAACCGGCTCTTCGTAAACAATTTCGCTGATTTCGATTATATCGTGGCGCCCTCAGGCAGCTGTGTGCTGCATATAAAAGACCATCTGCATGTAGCAGATAACGAGACCGGCGCTACCCATATACGGGAACACATATACGAGCTCTCCGAATTCCTCACCGATATCCTGAAAGTAGAGCGCCTGTCTGCAAAATTCCCGCACAAGGTAGGCATCCATCAGGCTTGTCACGGTCAGCGTGGCTTGCATGTTTCGCAGATGACAGAACTGGTAGGTCCTGCATTCTCCAAACCGCAGCAGCTGCTGCAAATGGTAGACGGCCTGGAACTGGTGACCTTGACCCGCGCAGATGAATGCTGCGGCTTTGGCGGCACCTTCTGTGTATTTGAAGAAGCAGTGTCCGTAAAGATGGGGAAAGACCGCGTGGCAGATCATATTCATAACGGCGCCGAATATATTACCGGCAACGACGTCAGCTGCCTGATGCACATGGAAGGCATTCTGCGCAGACAGAAAAGCCCGGTGAAAGTATTACACATCGCAGAGATCCTGAACAACGAATAACTATGCACGCTTCCGGTATAAAAGATCACGCCACCCTGGCGGAACAATTCAACGCTAACGAACCGCGTGTAAACTGGCACGACGAAACATTGTGGTGGGTACGGCAGAAACGCGATAAGATGGCCTGGAGCCTGCCAGAATGGGAAGAGCTGCGCGAAACCGCTTCCGCTATCAAACATAATGTGCTGGGCAACCTCCACGAGTACCTGCTGGAGTTTGAACGCAAGGCTGTAGAGAATGGCGCTACTGTGCACTGGGCTGCCAACGCAGAAGAGCACAACCGCATCGTGCTGCAATTATTACAGCAGCAAGGCGTGAAAAGGATCGTGAAAAGCAAATCCATGCTCACAGAAGAATGCCATCTCAACCCTTACCTGGCTGACAATGGCATAGAAGTGATCGATACCGACCTGGGCGAACGCATCGTACAGCTGGCGAAAGAACCGCCCAGCCATATCGTGCTGCCCTGTATACATAAGAAGAAAGAGGAGATAGGAGACCTGTTCCACGA
>Ga0055530_10001831_pt1 | contig 14664 bp, 14 predicted proteins | sample Araplavi_mTSA_r2_FD_55009 | JGI IMG/M metagenome (GOLD analysis project Ga0055530, IMG submission 55009) | Arabidopsis root microbial communities from North Carolina, USA - plate scrape MF_Cvi_mTSA_r2 | ecosystem: Host-associated > Plants > Roots > Endosphere | place: USA: North Carolina... | reverse complement strand
ATCCGGGCTCTTTGCCGGTGTAGCTCAGTTGGTAGAGCAGCTCATTCGTAATGAGAAGGTCGGGAGTTCGATTCTCTTCTCCGGCACCAGGACGTACAAAAACCCTGTCAGGTCATTGATCTGGCAGGGTTTTTTCGTTAATCGCTCGCGACCAGTGCGACGAGGGCAAGAAATACCGCCACCAGCATTCCGATGATCATGTAAGTTTGCGAGTCCATGCGGGCATTGAGCTTTTCCATTGCGGCGAAGAGTTGCGCGTCAAAATGAGCACGTTGCTCGATGAAGCGGCCGTCAATGTGCGATCGCAATGTTCTCAGGTCGCAGGAGAGATCATTCACGGTTTTCTCCAGTTGCGTCGTGCGTAGCTCGAATGCGGCGAGCTCGGGTGGGGGAGTGGCTTCCATGGCAGCTCCTTAAGTTGATCCTATCATTTTCACCGCTGCTTGAAGCGCGCATTTGATATGGCTCAAAAGCGCTCTGCGATCCGTTACTTCGTGTTACGACACCTCTCGACTCACCGGCAACTGCGAAAGTTCTCTGTGGACCTTCTTCTGTCACCGCTTAAAGGCATCAAATTCAAGGTAATAGTTGACATGGTCAATGAATTCTTGCGGCCTCCCATCTGAACACATAATCGGGCGGAATAGCCGCTGGTTTTTATCAACCTCAGCAAACGACTGGGGGGCGCTCTGTATAAAACTTTGCAAATACCTCGATCAAATGACCAACATTCGTAGGGGTAAGCTCGATGTAGCGCCCGATCACAACGCCAGACTTTCCCTCTTTGTTCATGCCTGGGATGTAAAAACAGTCGCCCGGTTTAGCTTTGCTCATTAGTGGTTTCATGCTCACATTTGCTGTCGCGTCATACGGCCTGTTGCGCTAAGGGCCGCGGGTTTAGCCGAAAAAGAACTCCATGAAACCTGGCTCACTGTCAGGACCAAGCACGCGCTGTGCAATTCCCGTGACTGCATTGATGAATTCGGGAATGGGGCTAAAGTCTTCGGCGAGCACCTCATACTTGAAGGTGTCTGCCTCAATCGCCATAGCCTCGGCCATGACCTGGAAAAAACTGGCGAGATCATCAGCTATTTTGAAATTGCGCGGTCCTAAGTGACCTGACACCACGCCACTGGCAGTGCTGTCGTCCACAACGATCGCATCGCCATTTCGGTCGCCGATGACGATCCAGTGCTTGTTCCAGTTGGGATCATCAATGACCGGGCCATTATTCTTGCGTATCCAGCGCCATCCATGCTGCGCGGTCGCAACACTATCCAGTGAGAACAGCATCATCATGAGCTCCCCACCCACCTGAGGAATGCCGGTCATACGCAGCCTTTCATAGTATTCCTGTAGCACTGGCCCAAGTGGCATCGATTCAACGATTGGCTGGAATGCGCGGTACTCGATCGTTCCAAAATTTCCGGAACAGGCGGTGAAAGCGTCGGCAAAATTTTTCAATGCAGTGTCTAGCGACATTCGATTTCTTCTAAAAGCAATAGGCCGGTTGCGTTATAAGCCCGAGTATTCAACCGAAGAAGAATTCCATGAAACCTGGCTCACCATCGGGACCAAGCACGCGCAGTGCGATGGCACTGACTGCACTGAGGAATTCGGGAAGAGGATTAAAGTCTCCGTCGTACACCGCATAGTTGAAGGTGGCCGCCTCAATCATCATAGCCTCGGCCATGACTTGGAAAAAACTCGCGAGATCGTCGGCGACCTTCACGCTATAAGAGCCAATGTGGCCAGTCACCACGCCGCCGGCGGTACTGTCATCAACAACGAGTGCATCTCCATGGCGGTCGGCGATGACGATCCAATGCTTGTTCCAAATGGGAGACTCGATGACCGGACCACCATTGTTTCGTACCCAGCGCCATCCATGTTGGCAAGTCTCAAGGTCATCGAGCGTGTAAAGCGTCAGCAAGAGCCGCCCGCCCACCAAGGGAGCGCTCAGACGTAGCCTCCCATAATATTCCTGGAGGACTGGTCCAAGTGGCATCGGTTCAACGATTGGCTGGAATAATTGATATTGGAACGTTCCGAAATTCCCGGAGCTGGCGCCAAACGCGTCAGCAAAGTTCTTCAACGCGGCGTCAAGTGACATTCAATTTCCTAATTTATGCGCGCGATTGCAATATAGGTTCCTTCGCCAATCTTTCAGATATGCTTGAAAGTATCGTACTTGGAATGAGCATATAATCCTGCGACCATAATCGTATTCCTGTCGACCTTCGGCTTTATGGTTACGTCCAGCGCCGAGTAAAACACGGTGCCGAGACATAGTGCTTTCTATTCAGGCCATTCGTCTGAATCATACTCAGAGTTATGCTTCAGATCGTTCATAAATATTCTGAACGAATCAGCCAGGGGCCTTCGTGCCTTGACGAAATTTTCTTCAACACTCAAAGTCGGATCGAATGCGTCTGTAGCGTAAAAGTGCACCGAACCATCATGCAGATCAAGGCAGAAGAAATTTCCACCGGGATCATAGGCAAAAGGAAGCATTCGCTCAGGAACGACCTTTTTAGCGCACATGAAGTTATAGTGCTCGATTAGCAGTGAGTTTTGCGTATCGGCGGCGCTCGTCTTGTGCCTAATTGGATAGAAGCCTGTTATCTCTAGGGGCTCACATTCGTCAGTGCCAGAAAAAAGATTCTCTTCTGGAATTCCGCCATTATATTCCAAGTAGTGCTGACGAAACTCTTTCGGTAATTTATGTGTCAGTGCCATTTCGCAAGCGTCCAGGTCGACATCTTCTATCGGCTGCGAGCAACCGCGAAATTGGCTATTCTTCACGGCTTAAAGGTATCAAACTCACGGTAGTAGTTGACTTGATCAATGAATTCTTTTGCGCCTTCGGCGTTCCAATCAATGGACTTCGCAATATGAGCGAGGACATGAACGAGCATCCATTCTTTCAAATTCTTGTCTTTCAATGCGAGTGGTAGTTCAACACCATCGTCCTCATAAACTTCATCATCATGCAGGCTCTGCATGTAATCCCAAGGCAAATAAAAGAAGCCCGCGTTTTGCGGATTTGACAGCCAAAACTCCATATTCGTATAAATCCATGCTTCTTGCTTTAGCCCGTTTAAGCTCGCAATCAGATCCGAAACAGAACTAAAGTGATCAGTCATCGACACTTACCTGAAAAAGAATTCTATGAAGCCGCTTCACTCTCAGGATTAAGAACGCACAGTGCGCCTGGCGCCCTCTGCAGCATTTCCCAACCCATTGGTCTCGCTGAGCATTCAACAAACCCTCTCGATTCGATGCCTCCGCAGCGATCCCGGCGCACGCTAGCCGTCCCCAATCATCTTTCAGACGTGCTTGAAAGTGTCGTACTCAAGATAGTAGAACATCGCTTCCACAATCTCCGCAGTTGACGCACCCGGAAGATGTGCCAGCTTATTGCTGATCACCGCTCGCACCATGGGGGCTTCCAACCATTCAAAGTAGCCTTTTCCAGCCAATTGCTCCGGAATGTATCCGCCTTTTTCGTCAAAGCACTCCTCCATCTCCACGCTTGGAATGACTACAAATTCAGCTTCCAAAATCGTTTTGCGGTCGATCTTTGGTTTCGTATAAAGCCCACCAGAATCGGGGAAATCTTCAACAGCGTTGCTCAGCGCAATAAATCCTACGTACTTGTGCATAGTGAAATCGATGTTTGCGTGTGCGTTTTAATCCGCGTCCTTAAAAGTATCAAATTCGACGTAGTAGAAGACCGCGTCAACAATATCGGTAATCGGCGCCTGCGCATCACGCTCAACGCGGTCAAGAATTATCTCCCGCAACATTGGCGCCTCCAACCATTCGTTATAACCCTTACCAGCCAAAACATTTGGAATTCGTCCGCCCTTCTCGTCCTTATATCCGTCCACCTCACGGCTTGGAATGACCACAAACTCCGCGTTCATGATTGTCTTCTTGTCGATCTTCGGTTTTGTAAAAATGCGCCCAGCCGGCGGAAACTCCTCAATAGCATTTCTCAGCTCGATAAAATTTGGGTAGGTTCTTATCATGGCAACTCCTTTTCTATGTATTGGTGTGCAACTTCGCTACTACTTCCTACAGCCTGTACCTCCGCCCCATTTGTTGCGCCCCCCTGTTCCGTCGGGATGGTAGATCTTCGCGAACTTACGATGGTCTCGCATGTCTGCAAGCACCAGTGATCCCGGTTTGTCGGCATGATGCCAAGTCATCCCCGGCGGAGAGTCGCCGCTGAACGATCCGTTTCTCAACGGTTGGACGTGCTCCACAGCGCCAGGGTACTTGGTTTGCAATGTCCGCCGGAACTCTGGATCAGTTTGAAGCCTTTGATAAACGGACTCATTTGCCTTACTGAAGTGGTACGAGTCCGTTAACTTGTACTCACTTGGCGTAAGAACATGCTCATGGAATGTGTGGTATTTACCCAGGCCTCGCACACCTTCCCCGTTATACCAACCCAGAGGATCAGCCCACCGGATCGGATTAGCGGCGTAGTGCTGAAGGTTGTTCCCGCCCAGTAGGCCAATCGGATCTGGCGAAATGAACGCTCCAGTATCAGGGTCGTAAAAGCGGAACGTATTGTAGTGCAGGCCGGTCTCGCGATCGGCATACTGCCCTTGAAAACGAAGATTCTGCGGCAACTGTCGGTTAACGTTAGTTGCCGCCACCCAGGTTTCTGTCAACGTATTGCCCCAAGTACTGTACTCGGCCTGCCACGCAATCTCGCCGGAAGCTGTCGTCAGCTCTTCCGGCATACCCGAGACGTCGTTGTGGAAGTAATAGACTGCCCCGTTTGAAGCTGGGTGCATCGTGCCGATCGTTGGATCGTTCGCTGCCGCATCGTGACCATCGTTCACCCGGCTATCCAGCCGCGCAAGCGGAACGTGGTTTTCCGGCTCGTACACGTAGGTTGCACGGTCGTTGCCCCGCTGCTCCTGCAGCAGGTGAATGCCGTCCCACAGGAAGTGTGTTGTGCCGAAATCGTCATGCTTCCTGATGCGACGTCCGAGCGGATCGTAATCGAAGCTTACCAACTGGCGCACGCCGTCGCGTACGGTTTCAACCTGGATCAGGCGATGTTCGCCGTCATAGCTAAACCGCTGCACGGTATGGCGTCCAATACGCTTGCTTTCAAGGCGGCCGTGCACGTCATAATCGAAGCGCTTGTCTTCAAGCACTTGAATCCTGTTGTGCCGCACGTAGCCGCCGGCTTGGCTGCGGTCGACCAAGTTGGCAGCCGCATCCCAGCGGAACAACTCGCGCTGCGCCTCGTGGGTCGCAGACGTGATGCGGCCCAGCGGATCGTACGCATACGTACTGGTGCCTTGACGCGAGTGGCGCTTTTCAGCCAGTTCGCCGGCCACATCGTATGCCCACTCCTTGCGAAGCGCCGGCTCAAGTCCCGACGCATCACCGAATTGTTCCCAGCGCTTGCGGCCCATGCCGTCGTAACCAAAACGCGACACCAACGCGCCCTGGCTACGTAGGACTTCACGGTGCAAGTCATCGCGCTCAAAGTCGCTGATGACCTCTCCGTCAATATTCAATTGGTGCAAATGGCCGGACCCGTAATGCAGGCGTCCGATTGTGCGCCCGTCCGGGAGCACGGTTGCACAACGGTTACCCAGCTCGTCGTATTGGTGGGACAGTTCGCCCATGTGGCCAGATTCGGCAGTGAGCTCGCCGCGCTTGCCGTACTTGAAGCCGACATTCTCGTGAATTACTCGCTGCAGTCCATTATCAGTGAACGATTGCGCATGCACCACGCGCCCCGTTTGGCTGTATTTGAAGGCGAAGCTCTTGCCGCGCGCATGCTTGGCTGTTACCCGGCCCAGGGCATCCCGTTCAAGCCGCAGGGTAATTGCATCCGACTCTCCTACCGCATCCGTGATGGCGGAAATACTGCCACATATGTCGTGGTCAATGCGTCTGATGCTGCCATCCAAGCCGGTCTCACTGGTTCGGTTGTCATTCCTGTCGTAGGCAAAGCAATAGGATTCGCCATTCTCATTAACTAGCCTTGCCAAACGGAAGGCCGCATCATAATTGAAATGCACACTGCGGCCCATCACATCGACCCGACGCAGCAGCTGGCCGCGCGCATTGCGGTGATATTCGGTGATACGGCCAGCTGCATCAATGCGGGCGCTGATCCTGCCGAGACGGTCGTACCGGAAGCGTTGGACGCCGCCATCTGGAAGGGTGACCGCGACGGTGCGCCCAAACGCATCCGCCTCATAGCGCGTCACACTCCCCATCGCATCGGTCACGCTGCCAAGAGCGCCCCATCCGTCATACGTATATCTGGTGCGCTTTCCGGAGCAGTCTGTGTAAGCGACCAATTGTGCGCATGCGTTCCACTCCAGGTGCTTATAGCCGCCTCGCGCATCGCATACAGTGTGTGGCAGGCCTCGTTCGTCATAGCTTTGCGTCGTCTCGTGCCCTTCAGGATCGGTGACGAGGACCAGGTTCCCGCGCTGGTCATATTCGTACCCCCAGCGGTTGCCGGCCGCGTCCCACTCCGCGCGCGGTACGTCGAACCGTTCATGCCATTGGGTGCGCTCGATTTGGTCCAATGCGTTGATGACTGCGACTTCGCGTCCGCGTTCATCGTATTCATAGCGTGTGCGGTTGCCGGCCGGGTCGGTGAACTCAAGCAGTTGGCGATTTTGGTCCCAGGCATAGCGCCAGGTATGGCCTTCGGCGTCGGTGTATGTAGTCGGCTGGCAGTCCGCATTCCATTCCCATTGGTATAGGCGGTCGAGCTGGTCGCGCACCTGGGTACGCCCATGCGCCACGTCGTAATGGAAGGTGTAGTACTCACCGTCGTCGGTCCAGTGCCGCACCACGCGCGCATCGGTGCCGATACCCACCCACGCGTAGTGGCAACGCAGGCCGCCGGGCACACTGTGTTCGATCATCAGGGCGTTTTCGTACGCAAAACGGCGCACAGTCTGTTCCGTCCTGTCGATCACCTCGGCCAATTGCCCCTCGTGCGTGTACCGGTATTGCACCAGCATTTCAGTTGTTCCGCCGCTTGCCAGGCAGATCGCGGAAACGCGGCGTGGGTCGTTCTCGCCATACTGGAATTCGAGCCGATGTCCGCAGCCGTCGCGCAGGACCGTCAGCCTACCATCTGTCGCGTAGTCCAAGGCCTGCCAATTCCCATTGCGGTCTTCAATGCGCTGCAGCTGCAAGGTCCCGGAAAATCCTTCGGCCGGAACACCAAAGTCGCGGTAGATGCCATCCACACTTTCGACCAGATACTGTCCAAGCTCCGTGCAGATCAGGTAATAGCCTTCCGCGGTACTTAGATGGCTTTCACCTGGCATCACTGAAGGAAAGCGCATATTCCGGCCCTGGGCATCACAGTAGACCAGTGCAGCAAGCGCTCCATCCTGTTCCCTTTCCAGCGTCAGCGAAACTTCGAAAGAAACACTCCAGCCACGGCCGAGCAGTCCGCTTTCGCGCATGTCGTGGCTGCTGTAGAAGCGGTCCCACACCAGAGGTATCGGGCCAGGAAGTGCGATGTCTGGCGTTTCCCGCAACACTTTTCCGCCAGTGATCACATTGACCGGGTTGCCGATCGCTGTGCGGATCTTGCTGCCAACATAGGTGCCTGCGATCGAAGCACCCATATTCATCAACAAACAAGGCAGTGCGGACTTCAGCGAGGACAGGTTCAGCTTTCCCCGTCCGCACAAGGCGAGTGCTACGCCAATCGCAACTCCAAGCGCCGTGATCCACCACGGACGTTCATCCTTGATCTCGCGCACTGTCAGCGTACCGCCGCCGACGAAAACATTCTCCGAGCCTTCGGCAATAGTGCCGCCGCAAGTCGTCATGTCGCCCTTCCGCGCGGCCGGCTGGTCGTTAATGAATACGTTGTCGGAGCCTTGGGCCAGCATGGGCGGTGGTCCGGACGAATGTTTGCCGCAGCTGACAATGTCCAGCTCACCCGGGGCCGCAGCCCGCGCGGCAGGCAGAGAGTTGAATGTGACGTTCTCCGACCCGCTGGTAATCTTGCCTTCAATGGAGGGCGGTATGAATTTGTCGACCGCCCGGTTGACCTGATTGTCTATGAACCCATTTAGTCCACTGGCCTCCATCGCCATGCTAACGCCAAAGCCGATCGCCAGCACCGCCCCCAGCCCCAGGCCTCCCGTGGCAACAGTGGCTACAACAGCAGCGACAACCACTGCGGTGATGGCGGCGCCGATCAGCGCTCCGACGAGCAAGGACCCGCCCATCTTGGCGAGCATTCCCATCGTGGACGTATGTGCAATAGGGTCGTTGAGGCGCGCAGCGGCCGGGCACATGACTGATCAGGCCTTGATTGAAGGGGTGAAACTGTCCAGCAGTTGCTGCGCGTAGGCGCTCTGCTCCTGCGTCAGGGGCGCTGCGCAGGTCAGCGTAAATACCAGCACCGCTTTGTCCTGCAGGGCGACCATGGTCTGCAACTGATGCACGGTAGCGTTGTTTTGCTTGAACGAGGTCGCCACCTGCAATGCAGGCAGGCGTGCCTGGCCGACTTGTACTGGGACAGGCTCCTGCTGCTTGAAGTTCTTCACCTGGCTGCCCAGTGTCCGCAACTGGCGGCGCAACATAGCGTCCAGCTCTTCGCCTTCCTGCACAAGGTCACGTGAAAGGACCAGCGTTAGTCCACCGGGGCCAAGATTCAGTACAAGCATGTTGACGCTACGGTCTTGCGATTGGGCAGGAAGCGCGAAGCTGCCCTCATTGATGTGGTAATTCATTGGATTTCAAGATTGGTTGCTAGGGAATTGCGCGTCGACGTCCGCGATAATGGCCCCGCCACCTTTCGGGCTCGGGGTGACGGCGGCTGCGCCGCCGCTGGAATTCAGGTCGATTGTTTTGCCGTTGACCTGTACCGGGCCGTCGGAGGTGATGTTGATGCTCTTGCCGGTAATCGCCACGTTGCCGCTTTTATCCATATAGAACTTGGCTTGTCCGCAGGTGATCTCGAAAGTTTCGCCAGCCTCCACCTTGTAGTGCTTGCCGACCAGCGTGTTCTTTTCGCCGCCGATCTGCTGCAGGGCGTCGACCTTGACCGTCTCCATCAGGCTGTTCTTGATGCGCCGGTTATGGTCGTTTCCGACAAATACGCTTTCGTCCTGGCCAACAACCTTGCTGCGGTTGTTCCCCACTGTCAGGGACTGGTCGTTGCCGACATCGGAATCGAAGTTGCGTTCAGCTTTGATCCAGACTTGCTCGGAGCCTTTCTTGTCCTCGAAGCGCAGGGCATTCGCGTTCTGATTGCCGCCGCCGGGGCTGGAACGCGACATCATCCCGCTCTGCGTCTTATTGGCAGGCAGGGCCCACGCCGGCATGGTATCTACGTTCGGCACCATGCCTGTAATGATCGGCCGGTCGGGATCGCCGCCGATGAAGGAGATGATCACCTCGGTCCCGATGCGCGGAATCGAGGTCATGCCGAAGTTGGACCCGGCCCATGGGGTAGCGACCCGGATCCATGTGGAGCTGTTCTCATCGCGCACTCCGACGCGATCCCAGTGGAACTGCACGCGTACGCGGCCAAATTCATCGGTGTGAATCTCTTCGCCGGCCGGACCGGTGATGGTGGCGGTCTGCAGGCCGTAGATCTTTGTTTCCAAGCAGTTGAACGTGCGGCCTGGCCGCCATGGAATGATCTTGCGCAGGCAGCTCACCTGGTTCTCATAGTGAGACGGCAGTTCCGACTTGACCTGGTAATTGTTGGAAGCGCGATGCCGCGCTTCGACGACAAGAAATTCATTGGCAGAGTCGCCGCCATTGCCCGCTCCGCCATCGAAGTGCCCCGTTAAGCGGAACCAACGGCCCGGCACCAGGCGACGGTTATTGCCGGCGCCGTGAAACTGCTTTCCGGCGGCTTCCAGTTCTTCCATGCGCAGCCGCGCCAATGTTTCACCAGCGGCGCTGTCGCTAAAGCCCAGGGCACCCGTGTATTCATACGATTCGACGAGCGGCACGTTACCTTGCTGGTTCACGGTCGGCATTGAGCTGACTATTGGCTTGCCGCTCTTGAAGTCGTAGCTGGCAACCGCCACACTGCCTTGAACCATATGGCGCACTGGCGACCATTCGCCGATGCCGTCTTCTTCCAGCGCGCCGCCGTGGCGCTGGAACGGTACCTCTTCGCCGCCGTCGATCGGCAAGGCACTCATGGTGTCATCGGAAATGACCAACTTATGGCCGCTGGCATCATGCTCGAACCAATAGACCAGGCCTGCCGCATTCCAGCGCCGTTGCAGGTAATTGCTGTCGGTTTCGTCGAACTGGCATGCGTCGTTCATGATTTTCTGACTGCCCGAGACCCGCCAATCCCAGTTGCTGAGCCCGTCGTAGTCAGAAAACACGCTCGATGTCTGGTCGTATAGAGTCGCGTTATGGAACAGGTAGTTATCCTTACGCAGGCTCAAGAATCTGAACCAGGGTCCCAACGTCGCTTCGTAATAGGCGACACCCCCATCGACTTTGGAAAGGCCGAAGCTGAATACGTATCCGGTGAAGTAGCGGACATTGCCGTCGCCCAGCACAAGATGGATTGCTAGCAGCTTGCCCTGCATATCCTTGAGTGCGATGTGCGCGGACTCGGAAAGCAGTTCGACCTTGTATTCAAAAGGACGCGAAAGTCCCTCGTCAGCGTCGAGGCGATTGACAAACAAACTGCCAGGCGAATCCTGGTTGGGGAATTCAAGTCGAAGGAGTCGATTGTGTTGGCCGTCTGCAATTGCAGCTAGTACGGATTTAGCCTCATCGCGCATTACGTAGCCTTATTCTTGGGTTGATTCGAGTTTCTGTTACGGAGGTGCACGACAGCATGCTGAGGAAGCATCACGCAGTCCAGCAATTACCGTCGGCACCATTTTCCAGGACGAATTAAATATTAAAAAAACATTTAACTATTCGCAACTCGTGTTCAATCGTGCGCATAAACTTGCATAACGCTACTTAATATTGCGCTTAAGGAAGTCGCGCATCAGCTTTCCAATTCGTTCGTCGTCCTCCTCGAGGGCGAAGTGGCCGGTGTCAAGCAGGTGCAGCTCGGCTTTCGGCAGGTCGCGCAGGTAGGGCGCGGCGCCGGCGGCGGGGAAGATCTGGTCGTTCTTGCCCCAGGTGATCAGCATCGGTGGCTGGTGTTTGCGGAAGTAGGCTTGCCACTCCGGATAGCGCGCCGGGTTGCTGCCGTAGCTGTAGAACAGTTCGAGCTGGATGTCCTTGTTGCCCGGACGGTCCATATAGGCCTGGTCCACGGTCCATGCGTCGGGACTGATCTTGCTGGCGTCGCGGGCGCCGTGCGTGTACTGCCATTTGGTCGCGCCGATTTCGAAGAACGGTTTCAGCTTGGCGGCATTCGCTTCGGTCTTGTCGGCCCAATAGACCTTGAATGGCGCCCAGAATTGATTGTCGATGCCTTCGTTGTAGGCATTGCCGTTCTGGACCACGATGGCGGATACGCGCTCAGGGTGGGCGGCAGCGAGGCGGAAGCCGATCGGGGCGCCATAGTCTTGCACGTAAAGGGCATATTTCGAAACGCCAACCGCAGTGGTGAATTTATCGACTACGTTCGCCAGGTTGTCGAAGCTGTAGGAAAATTTTTCGACCGCTGGCGCATCGCTTTGGCCAAAACCCGGATAGTCGGGGGCGATCACGTGATAGCGCTCGGCCAGCTGCGGAATCAGGTTGCGGAACATCTGGGAAGAGGTGGGGAAGCCGTGCAGCAGGAGCACGGTGGGTGCGTCTTTCGGACCGGCTTCACGGTAGAAGATGTTGACGCCATCGACCTTGACAGTGCGGTAGCTCACGTCCGTGGTGGCAGCGGAGGCGGCGGCGGCTGCAAAAGCCAGGGCCAGGGATGCGGCGATGCGGGTGGTTTTCATGATCGCTTCCTTCAAAAGTGGTTTGGATGGGATGGATTGTAGGAAGCGGCCCTGTGCGCCGGAACCACGCGTAGCGAAACAATCCATTTCGCTGCGCGCCGTTCCGCCCGGCGGGAGGCGCCGATAGAGTGGAGACATCGATAACCCACTGGAGAACAACATGAAAACATTCGTAGCTGCAGCTGCTATCGCATTGGCTGGAGTTGCGCAAGCCGCCCCGGTCGCCTATCGCTCCGTGGCCGTGGACGGCGTCAACATCGCCTACCGCGAGGCCGGCGACGCCAGCAAACAAACCGTCCTGCTGCTGCACGGCGTGCCAAGCTCCTCGCGCATGTATGACGGCCTGCTGCGCAAGCTGGGCGACCGCTACCATCTGATTGCGCCGGACTATCCCGGCTTCGGCAACAGCGATGCGCCGGACCCGGCGAAGTTTGCCTACACCTTCGACAACCTGGCCGCGGTGATGCAAAAGTTCACCGACGCCGTCGGCGCGCAACGCTACGTGCTGTTGATGCAGGACTACGGCGCCCCGGTCGGCATGCGCATGGCGCTGGCGCGGCCGCAATCAGTGCGGGCGCTGGTGTTCCAGAACGGGAATGTGTACGAAGATGGCCTGGGGGCGATGTGGGCCAGGCGCAAGCCGTTCTGGGCGGACCGCGCGGCGCACGAGAAGGAGGTTATCGCCGCGCACCAGTCGGTGGCGGCGACGCGCGCCCGCCATATCGGCAGCGACCCTGCGATCGAAGCCTACGATCCGGATTTGTGGATGGATGAATACGCCTATCTCAATCGCCCGGGCCAGGCGCGCATCCAGGCCGACCTGATTTACGACTACCAGCACAACTTGGCGGCTTATCCCGAATGGCAGGCCTGGCTGAAACAGCGCCAGTTGCCGACGCTGGTGGTATGGGGCAAGCACGACCTGGCGTTCACCGTGCCGGGCGCACAGGCCTTCAAGCGCGACAACCCTTCGGCTGAAGTGCATATCCTGGATGGCGGGCACTTTGTGATGGATACCCGGCTCGAAGAAGTTGCCGCCATCACCGGCATCTTCCTCGGCAAGCTCAGTTCAGGTGCGGGTGCGTCCACAGGTGCTGCGCCAGCAGGTCGATAAACTTGCGGACCTTGGAGGAGCCGTATTTGCTTTCGCGGTGGAGGATGTGCACCGGCCACGGCTCCTCTTCGAATTCCGGCAGGATGATTTTCAGCTGGCCGGCTGCCAGTTCGTCGGCCATCTGGTAGGACAGCAGGCGGCAGATGCCTAGGCCATCGACGGCGGCGCGGATGGCGGCGTCGTTGCTGGTTACGGTGAAGCGCGGCTTCATGCGGACCGTCAACTGATCCTCTCCCTTGCCGAACCTCCACTCGACGCGCGGCGTGATATGGCTGGCGGCGATAATCGTATGCCCTTGCAGCTCCTCAGGGTGTTGCGGCACGCCGTTCCTGGCAAGGTATGCCGGCGAGGCGCACAGCACACGGCGCATCTGGCCTACGCGCAGGGCCTTCATGCTGGAGTCGGGCAGGGGACCGAGGCGCACAGCGACGTCCATGCCTTCTTCGATCAGGTTGACCACACGATCGAGGAAGTAGGCGGTGACGTCGACATCCGGGTACTGCTGCAGGAACTGCACGATGCAGGGCGTTACGAAGTTCTTGCCGAACAGGACGGAAGCCGTGACGGACAGGTTGCCTTTCGGCGCCGAATTGACGCCCGCCGCGGCATCGTTGGCCTCATCGATGCTGGTAAGGATGTTGCGGCAGTCGTCAAGGTAGCGCTGGCCCGTTTCGGTCAGGCGTACATTGCGCGTGGTCCGCTGCAGCAATTGCGCGCCCAGCTTTTCCTCCAGCGCCGAAATGGCGCGCGTGATCGCCGCCGGCGACATGTTCAAGCTGCGCGAGGCCCCGGCAAAGCTCTCCTGCTCGCCCACCGCCACGAATACCGTCATCAGGTGCATGTGATCCATGAATTTCCTCCTGGCGAGGATGGTAGCCGTTAATAATTAAGACAGATTAACTTTTTTACCTTATAATTCTTGCAGCATTGAATGCGAATGATTATCATTTGCGTTCATTTTATTTTTTGAACTTAGTCATGTCCCTTTCGAAATCCCTCATAGCGGCAAGCATTGCCGCCATCGGCCTTCCTGCGCTTGCCGATGATGCCGGCGGTGTCGGCGACGGCAGCGTCGTCGTGGTGACCGCTTCCATGCGCGCCCACACCGTGGCCGCCGCACCCGCCTTCACCACCGTCATCACTGCCGAAGATATCGCCAAGTCTCCGGTCAACGGCTTGGCCGACCTGCTGCGCGACAGCGTCGGCGTCAACAACCAGACCGACGACAACGGCCGCGACGAAATCCGCATCCGCGGCCTGGGCGGCAAGTATACGCTGATGCTGGTGAACGGCAAGCGCGTTTCTTCCGGCGGCGCCCTGTGGCGCGGCGGCGATTTCGATTTCAGCTCGATTCCCCTGTCCAGCATCAAGCGGGTGGAAATCGTGCGCGGGCCGATGGCCGCGCTGTACGGCTCCGACGCGATGGGCGGCGTGATCAACATCATCACCTGGCCGGCCACCAAGGAATGGAAGGGCAGCGTCACCGGCGAGTACCGTACGGTGTCCAGCGGCTATGACGGCGACCAATACCGCGTGGGCGCCAACCTGTCGGGTGCGTTGAGCGACACCTTCAGCCTGTCGCTGGCAGGAGAGCGCTATGACCGCGACGCATGGTGGGGCGCCCCGGCCAGCGATGCGACGNGCACT
>Ga0055530_10001813_pt1 | contig 14785 bp, 8 predicted proteins | sample Araplavi_mTSA_r2_FD_55009 | JGI IMG/M metagenome (GOLD analysis project Ga0055530, IMG submission 55009) | Arabidopsis root microbial communities from North Carolina, USA - plate scrape MF_Cvi_mTSA_r2 | ecosystem: Host-associated > Plants > Roots > Endosphere | place: USA: North Carolina... | reverse complement strand
TGAAGTTGTCGTAACGGGTCTTGAAGGGATTGGCGACGCCCAGTTTGCTGATGTCGGCGAGATTCATGTCGTCCTCTATATTGAGTGGTTGTGGGTACTGCTTTATTCGCAATTGCCGTGCCAGCGGGTTTTGCTCCTGGCGGAAAGCGCCGCGCAACAACAACTGCTCCAAACTTGAACACCTGTTGCGCAAATCAACGGATCACAACACCCCAGGGCAGTTCGCCGACAGGGATATCGGCCACCTTGCGCGCGCTCGCGGTATCGATCACGGAAACGCTGTTGGAGCGCCCATTGGCCACATACAGCTTGCTGCCATCCGGGGTGATAGCCATATTCCAGGGCCGCTTGCCGACCGTGATCGTCGCGGTGACTTCATTGCGCGCTGTGTCGATGCGCATCACGTTGCCGTCCATGCCGTTTGAGACAAACACGCTGCGCCCATCGGGATGCACGGCGATGCCGTTGGCGTTGCGCCCGGCGGGAATGGTCGCCAGCGTGCGCAGCGTCGCCGGATCGATGACATAGACGGTGTTCGCCATTTCGCAAGCCACGTAAACCCTGCTTGAGTCGGGCGCAAATCCGATGCCGCGCGGGCGCAGTCCCACAGCCACGGAGCCGGACTGGCGGCGCTGCGCCACATCAATCACGTCGACCTGTTCCGCCTCTTCGGCGCTGACATAGAGATAGCGGCTATCAGGACTGAAAACGGCATGCTCGGGATTCCGGCCCTGCACTGGAATGTCGGCCAGCCTGGCATGGGTGGCTGCATCGAACAAGGCCACGCTATTGCCCTCTTCGACGGCGACCGCCACCAGCTTGCCATCCGGTGACACGCTAACGCCTTCGGGCGAACGTCCCAGAGCCAAAGCCACACTGCTGCCCGCTGCGTTATTAATAGCCAACAGGCTTCCGCTCGACGCATCGCTCACAAAGATCTGGCGCCCATCAGGATCGCTGCCGATGCCGCGCGGCCGCTTGCCCGCATTGATCTGGCGCACTACCGTGTCGGTAGCTGTGTCGATGACACTGATCGTGCCGGACTTCTCATTCGGCACGTAGGCGAATGGTGCGGCGCTGACACTGCCGGCGAGGCACAGCGCCGCAAACACAATTGCTCTCATGATGTCTCCTTTGGTATGGTGTTGTGTTGATGATCTATGCAAGCGATGTGCCAGCAACCGGGAGGGTGGGTCGGTCCTTGGCAGGCATATTGCTTATGTGTCCGTGAGACCCGCACAGCGGGCACGCTGAAACAATCCGAGGAGACTGAAATGCACCCCATCCGCTTGAATGCCATGGCTGCCCTGGTGGCCAGCCTTTTTCCCCTGCTGGCGCAGGCCGCGGCAGACAGCCCTGCCCCCGAAGGCGCCTCATTCGCCGACGTTGTGGTCATCAGCGGCAGCCGGGTCGAACGTCCCAGTTTCGAGCTGCCGGCAGCAATCAGCGTGCTGGATGCGCAGCGCATCCGTGAAGGACAGGTGCGCGTGAACGCATCGGAGGCATTGGCAGCCGTTCCAGGCGTGGTGGTGCAAAACCGGCAGAACTACGCCCAGGATCTGCAGATATCGTCACGTGGCTTCGGCGCCCGTTCGGCTTTCGGCGTGCGCGGCGTGCGCCTTATCACTGATGGCATTCCGGCCAGCATGCCGGACGGCCAGGGCCAGGCTGCCACTTTCAACCTGGATATGGCCGAACGCATCGAAGTGCTGCGCGGCCCCTACTCCGCCATTTACGGCAACCATGCGGGCGGCGTGATCCAGCTCTTTACCCGCGACGGCGAAGGCCCGGCAACGCTGGAAGCCAGCTTTGCCGCCGGCAGCGATGGCTTGCGCAAGACCGACCTGAATGCACAAGGCAGCGCTGCCGGTATCGGTTACGTACTGGATGCTTCCCGCTTCGACACCGACGGCTATCGCGACCACAGCGCGGCCCGGCGCGACCAGGCCATGGCCAAGCTGACCATGCAGCCCATACCCGGTGCGCGGCTGGTCTTTGTGGCCAATGGCCTGCGTCAGGACGACACCCAGGATCCGTTGGGCGTCACCTGGGCCACCTGGCAGCGCGATCCGCGCGCCGGCGAGACCGATGCCACCGACACGCAGGCGCCCAAACGCACGGTGGCCGAGCGCTATAACACCCGCAAGAGCATCGACCACCAGCAGGGCGGCGCCAGTTGGGACCAGCGTTTCGAATCGGGCCGGCTGCATGTCAGCTTGTGGGGCGGCAACCGCCGCGTGACGCAGTTCCAGGCGTTCTCCAAGGGCTTCCAGGCGCCGCCCAGCCATTCGGGCGGCGTAATCGACTTCGATCGCGATTTCTATGGCACGGATATCAATTGGCAGGACGTGCGCGAACTGGCGGGCGGCAGGCTGACAACTACGCTGGGCGTGGAATATGGCCGTTCGAGCGATGACCGCAAAGGGTATGAAAACTACATCGGGAATACCTTCGGCGTGCAGGGCAAGCTGCGACGCGACGAGGAGGATGTGGTATCGAACACCGATCCATACCTGCAATCGGAATGGCAGGGGGAGCGCTGGCAGTTCACGGCCGGCCTGCGCCACAGCCGCATGCGCGTATCGGTGGATGACCGTTTCCTGGCCAACGGGAACGACAGCGGCGCCCTGCGCTACAGCCGCAGCACGCCAATGCTTGGCGTCTCGTACAAACTGTCACCGGAGATGAACCTGTACGCGACTGCGGCGCGCGGCTTCGAAGCGCCAACCTTGAATGAACTGTTCTACTCCGGCGCTGGAGCCGGGTTCAACTTCAAGCTGCGGCCATCGCGCAGCACCCATTTCGAAGCGGGCCTCAAGGCACGGGCCGGCAACACCCGCCTCGACGCCGCGCTGTTCGAGGTCCGCACCCGCGACGAGCTGGTGGTAGACGCTGCCAGCGGCGGCCGCACCAGCTACCGCAACGCCAGTGAAACCTTGCGCCAAGGGGCGGAATTGTCGCTGGACAGCAAGCTGGGCGCAGGCTTCAGCACGCGCGTAGCGGCCACAGTATTGAAGGCGACTTACGAGAAGCCGTTTGGCAGCGTGCGCGAAGGGGCTCGCCTGCCGGGCGTGCCGCGCGCCAGCCTGTTTGCCGAACTGGCATGGAAGTCCAGCGGAGAGCACTTCACTGCAGCACTGGAATCGCTGTCGGTGGCGCACGTGTATGCGGAAGACGCCAATGCCGATACGCCGGCACCGGGCTATAGCATCCTGAATGCGCGCGTGGTCGCAAAGCAGTCCATCGACAAGTGGCGCTTTAGTGAGTTTGTGCGCCTGAACAACCTGGCGGACCACCGTTACATTGGTTCCGTGATTGTCGGTGACACCAACAAGCGCTATTACGAAGCGGCGCCTGGCCGCAACTGGGTGATGGGCGTCAGCGCCCAGTACCAGTTCTAGAAGTTGATGCGCAGCCCGGCCGTCACCGTGCGTGGCGCGCCGGGCGCCACGAAGCGCGCCTCTAGCGGCTGGGGCGAGGAAAACAGGTCGGTGGCCATTGCGCCGAATGTCTCGTAGCGGCGGTTGGCCGCATTATTGACTCGCACCTGCCATTCCCACTTTTCGTTCAGGCGATAGCTGGCTTGCAGGCCAAGCAGGGCATAGCCTGCAATCCGCCAGGCTGGCCTGGCGCCGTCCTCGTTCCCCATGACAGCCGTATGCGAACTGGCGCGCAGGTTTGCTCCCAGCGTCAGCGCTTCCGTCGCGCGCCACTCAGCACTGAGCTTGATTGTGTGGCGTGGCAGGCCGGCCATGCGTGTGCCTTTTTGCACCGGCACGTCGCGCGTACCGGTGAACAGGCTGCCGCCGGCGCCGTATGTGGCGTCGAGGAAGCTGTACGCAACGCTCACTTCTGAGACGGCCGTATGCAGGCTGGCCGTGAAGTCGGCGCCCTGGTGGCGCGTGCGGGGAAAGTTGGAGAAGTAGCCGTGCTGGGAAACTCCGGCCGTGCGGAACAGGATGTCGTCCTTGTTCATTGTGCAGTACATCGCGAGCGAAGCTTGCAGGCCCGCGCGCTTCCAGCGTGCACCGGCTTCGATGGTTCGCGCTACGACCTGCTTCAGGTAGGGGTCGGATTGCAGGCCCACCGGCAAGCGGCAGGGCTGCTCCGGGTCGGCGCAACCCAGTTCGATCACCGTAGGCACGCGGTTACTTTGGGAGGCGTTGGCGAAAAGGGTCGTTTCGGGCGCAAGTTGATAGGTAAGGCCAAGGGCCGGATTCAGTTTGCGGTAGATGAAACGTTCGCGCTGTGCCTCGGCGCCGTCGTGCCGGAGATTATTCGTGAGGCGCGACCGGCCGTAACGTGCCGAAGCGGTCAAGGCCCAGCGGTCGGCCAGCGTCCAGGTATCGCTGCCGAAGATGGATGCGCTTTGGGCTGTGCCATCGACGGCAGCCTCCAGTCCCGGGTCGCTGCCGTCCAGCGCCAGCACTTCGCGATGCGTGCCAAACTCGCCCGGTTGGCTGTATTGGGCGAAAGACACGCTGCTGCGGTCAAAGGTCACGCCAAGCGCCGTCCGATGCGACGCCACGGCGCGTTGCCAGCTCGCGCTTGCCCCCTGGCTTTGCTGCCGCGTATTGGCGGTGTTGAAGCTGGCCGGCGGAAGTTCGCCGTCATCGGCTCCTGCATCAGCAACATCGCCATTGACGCTATCGCGCCGGCTTCCGCGGGCGTAGGCGGAGACGGAAAGCTGCGCGCCGCCGCCCAGGTGCTGCAGCAGGCTCGCCTGGATTTGCCGCAACTGGTTGCGGGTGCGGTCAGGGCTGGTGTACACGGAACGCCGGTCCACGCCGTACAAGCCGTCCGGCAGCAGGCCGTTCCCCACCAGGCGGCTGCCGCCAGCCAGCACCGATACATCCCATTCCATGTCCCCCTTGCTGCGTCCAAGCTTGGCAAACAGCCTGGCCAAGCGCCCAGGAGAATCAGCCCGCCAGCCATGGTCGCGGAACATCGTGGCCGCTACATAGCTATGCCAGCCAGCGCCGCCGTGCCCACCGTGCGACAGGTCCACCTGACGCCGTCCGTAGCTCGCAGCTGTGGCGCTGATGCTGCCGCCGGGGTCGTCCCGCCCGTTGCGCGTCGTCAGCACCAGCGCTCCGCCCAGCGTGTTCAGGCCATACAGGGGATTGGAGCCCGGCGCCAGCAGCACCCTCCCGATGGCTGCTTCCGGCAGCATGTCCCAATTCACGACGTCGCCGAACGGCTCGTTCACCCGCACGCCATCCAGGTAGACCGAGAGGCCCTGGGCAGTTCCCAGCAAGGGCGAGGCGCGAAAGCCGCGATAGGTCACGTCATGCTGGTAGGGGCTGCCTGAAACCTCGTTCAGGTTGATGCCCGCCAGCGTGCGCGCCATCGCTTCGGCCAGGGTCTCGCCTTGCTGCGACAATGCGCCAAGCTGCACGGCATAAGGCAACAGGCGGCGCTCGACAGCCAATACGCCAACTGGGGCGATGCCGACAATTTCCACCGATTGCATGCCGCTGCCAGCGCCCTCGCCTTCGCCGCGCGCCGCAGCCGCCAGCAAAGCCAGCACACCGCCCAACTCGCGCCGCTTCATGGCTTGGCCAATTGCACGCCGTAGCGCGCAAAGATCTCCTTCAGCTCACCGCTGGCGGCTAGCTCATTCAAGGCTGCTTGCAGCTTGCGTGCCAACTCGGTATTGTCCTTGCGTACCGCCATGCCAACCGCCCACCCTGCGCGCGGCAGGCGCTGGAAACCGACCTGCTCCACTGGGAATGCGGGATCACCACGCAATTCGGATTCGATCTCCGAGCGCGTCGCCAGGACTGCATCCAGTTCGCCTGCCTTCAGCTTCTGCAAGGCCTCGGCCGCAGTGCGGAACAAGTGCACCTGGTCGCGGAAACGTCCATTCCCTTCGCCCAGAATGACCATGCCGGCGAGCGACACCTGCTCTACCCCAATGCGCTTGCCCGCCAGCGAAGCCATGCCGTCGAACTCCGGAATGCTGCGCGCACTTCGCACCAGGCGTACCCCTTCCACATGGTAGGGCGCGAAGATTTCCACCTTTTCGTTGGATGCCATCAGCGCGCGGTCCACCGGCACGTGCAGAAGCACGTCCGCTGGGCCATAGCCAAGGTAGTGGCCCTTCCACACCATATTGCGCAAGTCATCATTCAGGTTTTCGCCGGCCGGGAAAGGCAACAGGGTCAGTTTCAGCGACAATTTGCGCGCCAGGGCTGCGGCCAGGTCGATGTCAGCGCCCTGGCCATTGTCGGAAAACGGGGCAAACTCCTTGTAGACGGCAACCTTCAGGATGCCGGTTTCAGCATGGGCAGGAAGTGCTGCAACCAGCAAGGCGCAGCAGATCAGCAGCATGGCGCGCAGGCCGCGCAGGCGCAGGGTAAGCATGGCTGCCTCGCATCAGTTGGTGGTGCGGCGGGTTTCCAGGTAGGTCTTGATGGCCCACATGGCTTCCTGGTTGAAGACGCCTTCGAACGGCGGCATGTACACGGCGCCGTTGCGCACCTTGCCGCCGCGGATCGACGTCAGGAAGTAGCGGTCGATCTCCTTGTAGCAGGCCTGCTTCTTGGTCTCGTTGCGCATGCCGACGCAATCGCGATCGAGCATGCGCAAGTCGGGGGCAATGCCGCCCGACACGGCTTCCAGGCCATGGCAGCGGGCGCAGTTCTGGTTATAGGCAGAGGAACCGATTTTCAGCGCCAGCTTATTGTCTTTATAAGGATTCTCGTCGCGCCATTTATCGCCAAGAACAGGCAGGCCGGTAGTATCGACGCCTTGCGGCGTCACATTGCCGTGGGCGACAGCGAACAGTGAGGTGGTGATTGCGGCCGCTGCGGCAGCGGCAAGGATCAGGCGTTTCATGGATGTCTCCTGCATGGCGTGGTTGTAATACCCATGCAGGAGCAAACGGCGTGCCATGATTTTCCGCTTGTGACGGCAGGACAGTTGCTCCAGTTTGGAACACCTGTCACAGGGCAGGTGTCACATCATGGATAGACGAAGGACTTCACCAGCGTCAGCTCGCCCGCGGCGCGCAGCGGTACCATGAAGGTTTGCTGCTTCTCGCTCGGAGTGTTCTCGTTGGTGATGATCGACACCGTGGCAACGGTAATGACCTGCTTCTCCGAATTGCCGCCGTAGTAATTGACGTAGACGTGGTAGTTGCCCTTGGCCGGCGCCGGGCTGGAATAGATTTCCGGGCCATAGCCGCCGGTTACGTCAACATCCAGACCACTGCCATCCGGCAGCATGCGCTGGCCAAACCAGGAATGTCCGCCATTGGGCGTTATCACGTGCAGGTCGACGTCGGTGCCCGGACTGTCCCAGGACAGCACAACCCGCAGGCGCGATTTGGTCTTGCCGCTGTAGCTGTCGTAGAACTGGCTGCGCGCGCGGCTCTTGCCGTCCGGCGATCGCACCTCGACGCCGTTTGAGCCGGGGCCGAAGATGTAAGGACGCGCAAAGCTGCCATCTTCCTGCAGCTCAACCGGCATGGCCACGCCGTTGACGATCAGCTTGGCCGGCTTGCCCTTGCCGGCGCCCGCGATCTTGCCACGGATCTGCGCCGTTTCTGCTTGCCCTGGCTGCATGTTCACGGCAGATGCCGGGTAATTCACGGTCTGGCTGTATTGCTCCTCGCTGCCGCCAGAATGGCGCCAACCGCTTTTAGGCGACTCAATGCTCACTTGCGCCATGGCGCAGGCGGGCAACAGCAACAGCGGGAGGACGAGTTTCTTCATGTGTTCAATAGACAAAAGATTTAACAAGGGTCAGGTCGCCGATCTTGCGCAGGGGGACCACAAAGTCCTGCCGCTTTTCGCTGGGCGTGTTTTCGTTGAAGACCAGGGTGATGCGGGTAGTGATGATGGGCCGCTGGCGTGTGGCTTCGTCAAAGTGGTAGCCCGAGCTGCCGAAATTGCCCCAGTAGTTCACCCACACCTGGTAAGTGCCGTGCAGGGGCGAGGTCATGGTGAACATCTCCGGGCCAGGGCCGTCTACGCTGTCTGCATCCAGCCCGCCGCCGTTGGTGAGGAATGGATTGGCAAAAAAAGCGTGCTGGCCATCCGGCGTGATGATGTGCAGGTCGATCTCGGCCTGGTTGTCATCCCATGCGCCGATGATGCGCAGCCGCGGTTGCGGGCGGCTGGTGTCTGCCTCGTAGAACTGCATGCGCTTCAGCGACTTGCCGTCCGGAGAACGGATTTCCACGCTGTTGGAGCCGGAACCGAAGGCATAGCCGCGCGCATAACGGCCGTCCTGGTCGGTGTACAGCGGCGTCGGGTTGCCGTTGACGATCAGCTGGTGGAAGGGGCGCTTGGTACTGATCTTTTCCAGCTGGCCGCGGATCATGGTGCGGTTCTTCTGCGCGCCACGGTCGATCAGCGAATAAGGGTAGCTGACGGCCAACTCGCCAGACTTGTCGGTCATGCCGGCCCGGTTCCAGCCGCCCACTGGCCCGGTCAGGGTCTTGTCCTGCGCCAGCGCCGGCGCGGCGGCCAGCGCCAGCAGCAGGGCTGGAATATATGGGATGCGTGTTTTCACATAGCCTCCGTAGAGAGGTCATTCAGGCGGCGTGCCAGCCGCTCAACATAGTCTTCGTCCTGCCCGCGCGGGTGGCGGCGCAGGCCGATGTGCAGGTACTCATGCGCCAGCGTGATGCGGTCTTCGCGCGTGGCCAGCGGCCGCATGAAGATGCGGTTACGCGACTGTTCGGAATACGGCGAGCCGGTGGACAGGGCGCACACGGCAGGCAATTGCGCGGGCGCCTCGTAACCCTCTTCGCGGCGAAGCATGCGCTCCCAGCGCGGCAAGGCATAGGCCAGCCATTGTTCATTCTTGCTAAGCCGCGCACAAGAAGTGCCGGTATTTCCGGCAATGGCGAGGGTGGTGCCAGGGTAGGCCGCCGCCAGGATGTCGTCGAAACCCTTGCCGGAGCGCGCCTGCGCCTCTGCATCGCTCCAGGCCAGGACGTTGGCGCCGCCTTTGCTGCTGTGGTAGCGCACCTGCGCGCCATCCAGCACCAGCTGGTCCGTCCAGCGCGCCACTCCCAGGGCGGCAGCACTGGCCGGATTGGGACTGACGCGCTGCGTGGCGCTGCTGTCCGTGATGAACTGGCAGGACTCGGCGCGGCGGGCATTCTGCTGCAGGTAGCTGCGTGCGGCGATGGCGAAGGCTCGCGCAGCTTCCGGCTCGGTGGTGCTGGCTTCGCGGTCGATCACGCGTGCCACGTATTCGTTCACGCCCATGCGGCCACGAATTTGCATCTTGCCATTGGCGCCGCTTGCAAGCGTCAGCTCGCCATTGCTGCGGATAGGCAGGCTCTTGCCGTTCTCAAACTGCACCACATAACGGCCATTCAGCGTGCCCGATGCCGCCTGGCCATCCGCCGTGCGCACTGCACGCACCGGGTAGCGGGTGAAGTAATCGACGACGACGCAGCCGCTGTCTTCCGCCGGCTGCACAGGCGGCAGGGCGGCGGCGATTTGCGGCGCCCATTTCTGGAAGATGCCAGTACTGCTGTCGCTGCCGCCAAACCACACGGGCGTGCCGTCTGCCAGCCAGCCGGCCGCGCCGCCCAGCCTTGCATCCTCGCGTTTGGGATGGTGCCAGGAATAGGTCTTAACGCGCAGCTGGCTGCCGAACCAGCGCACACTGCCCGCGCCACGGCCATCCAGCACCACGCGCAGCAAGGCTGCTTCGGCATCGGCACGGCTGGCGGCGGGAATGCTGGCCAGGGCACGCAGCAGGCTGCCAAGCGTGACTAGCCGCGCAGGTTCCAGCCGCGCGGGATCTGCCAGCCAGGAAAATTCGCCGGCGGGCACGCTGCCAAGACGGCGTTTCCAGTAGTCCTGCCACGGCTTCTGGGCAATGCCCAGCCGCTCAGGCGCGAAGAACAGGCCGCAGGATTGCGCCAGCGCGGCATCGCGGCTTACGCTGCCGCCGGCCTCGCAGCAATACACTTCCTCCTGCTTGCGGCCACCGCAGTTGTAGTCGGGCATGGGCAGCTTGCTGTCCATCGCGTACACGTAGACGAACAGCTTCCACAGGCTGCCGAGCGGGATTTCCGTGCCGGCGGCCATTGGCTGCACCGCCGATGCGCTGCGCTGCTGCAGCTGTACTGCCTGCACTTTGCCGTCGCGCCACCACGCCAGGTCGAGCGAGGCCGCCGCCGCGATGGGCGCGGCACTGGCCAACAGCAAGGCGGGCAGCAGGCGTGGCAGCATTACTCGACTTTCAGCGTACGCATGGTTTTGCCGCCGCCTTCGAAGGCTTTTTGCTCCGGCTGGTACATGCGGTGGAAACGGCTTGGCGGCAGGGTGTAGCTGCCCTTCTGGCCGAAGCGCAGCAGGTGGCGCACGACGACTTCGCCGCTCAGCGGTTCGACCGGCACGGCATAGCCATCCCGGCGCTCGACATGGCGTGCGCGCTCCAACTGCACTGGCTCGTCGCCGGCCAGCTTCATGCCCCAGGTGGTCGATTCAACCATTGCTCCCGGTGGCAGGGCCACCTCCAGCAGGCCGAAGCGATGCGTGGCACTGCCGGCTTTGAGCTTGATTTCGTCCATGTACAGTTCGTCCGTGCGCAGTGCTTCGCCCGGCTTGACCAGTTCCATGGTGTAGCCCTTGGAGCCTGCCTTCATGCGCAGGATGCGGCGCTCAATGCCAACGTCCAGCGTATGCTGCTCAACGGCGCGGCTGTCGTACTGCACGATGGCGACGGTACCGGCTGGTGCGGCTTGCGCCAGCTTCAGTTGCTCCGGCAGCGCCTTGGCGTCGGTCCAGCGCCATACCGGCTGGCCGCTGCGGCTGTCCAGCTGCTGCCATGCGCCTTCCAGCGCTGCGACAGGAGGCCTTGCGGCAGGGGAGCCGCCCAGTTTCTTCTGCACCCAAACCAGGGTCAGTGCACGGTCCATGGTCGGCATGTCGGCACGCACGGACGACAGCACGGCGTCAGCCTGCGCGGCCGGCAGCTCGCCGGCCAGCATCAGCAGGGCTTGCGCCACCGGGGCCGGCGAAGCACGCAATGCGGCCCACGCCTGCGGCAATTGCTGCTGCAGCGATGCCGGCAAAGCGATGCCGTTTTGGGCTGCGACGACCGACGTCAGGCCAACCGCCATGGCGCGGGTCACGCTGTCCTGGCCATCGGCCAGCAGCAAGCTGCTGGTGACGCCCTGCTTGCGCGGGGCAGAGCCGACTTCCAGGTTGGCGGCATCGGCCACCAGGCTTTCCGCCAGGGTCTTGGTCGGCAAGCCCATCTCACGCATCATCCACAGGCTCATGGCGCGCTCCAGCGGGCCGAGATTCTTGCCATGCTCGCCGTAGACGCTGACCAGGTTGTTCCAGTGCTCGCCCGGCAGCTCCAGGCGCAGGGCGCGCGAGGCATACCAGTCGGCGTAGTACGCGTAGGACGTCATCAGCGCGTCGCCCTGGGTTGCGGGCCCCCACCAGCTGAAGACAGCGTTCGGGCCAGCCATCTGCACCAGGCGCAGGCGCTGTGCCTGCATGATGCCCATCAGGCGCTCGCGGACTGCCCCGGCATCCGCCGGCATGCTTTGCGTTGCCATGGTCAGCGGGATCAGGCGGCTGGCCGTCTGCTCCACGCAGCCGTACGGATAGTCGATCAGGTCATCGGCGATTCGGGCGAAGTGGCTGGCGGCGCCCTGCGCGAACGATACGCGGATATTGCGCGCATCGGCCGGCAGTTTCAGCGGATTGTCGGTGCCAGTCAGCGCCACGCTCATGCTGCGCGGGCTGCTCCAGGCGGCAGGCTGCTCCTGCACCCTGGTATCCAGCGCATCCACCAGCTTGCCGTCCTGCTTCACTTCCAGGCGCAGCGGCGCGGTGCCGACAGCAACCGGGAATTCAACATAGTTCACGCCGGGCTTGGCCGACAGCTTTTCCACCTTCGGCTGCGGGCCGCCGGACAGCGTCACTTCCAGCGACTTCGTCTCGCTGGTCTGGTTGAAGATCGCAACGGATGCGCGCGGCGCATCGCCGGTGCGCAGCCAGTCCGGCGCCGTCCACTTGGAGTAGAAGGATTTGTCTGAGCGCAGGTAACCCGTGCGCTGGCCAACGCGGCCCTGCGCATCCATGGCACGGCCAGTGATACGCCAGCGGGTCAGTGCATCCGGCATGGTGAAGGTGACGCGCGCCTTGCCATCCGCATCGGTTTTCAGCGACGGCGCCCAGAAGGCGGTGTCGATGTTGTCGCGGCGTGGGCGCTCCAGCACTTTCACGCCACGCTCGTTGTAGTTGTGGCGGGCCGGCACGTTTTCGCGGCGGCCTTGCGCCATGTCGTAGCTGATGAAGGACAGGCTTGCCGTGGTGCGCACGTTGTTGCGGCGCGGATGATAGAAGAAGTCCGCAATATCAGGTGCGATTTCAGGCTGCAGCACGTAGATCATTTCATCCACTACGCCCAGCGTCACCAGGGTGGACAGCGGCTTGCCGTCCATCTGCGCCGTCACGTCCAGCGTGACCTTTTCGCCCGGCTGGTAGACTTCCTTGTCGGTCTTGAAGCTCAGCGCAATGCGCGGCTCGATCACCTGCAGGCCGGCATTCTGGAACACGAAATCGCCGTTGCGGGTATAGGCCACGGAGAAGGTCATGTTCGGTCCGTGCTCCTCCTTCACAGGAATACGCACGCGCCACTGGTTCTTCGCAACACGCTTGGCCTGGTACCAGTCGGCGCCGCCGCTCATCAAGCCGTATTGCTCTACCTTGTCGCGCTCCATGGTCAACAGGGCCTGGTCGACAGGGTCGGAGAAGGTCACCAGTGCTTCGGCAGTCTCGCCCGGGCGATAGCGCACCTTGTCCATCACGATCTCAATGCTGCCCGGCGCGGCCTGCAAGCCCTCGCCGCTGACCCAGTGGCTGGCGCCCGCCAGCAGGTTGCCGCGCTCATCGCGCAGCGAGAGCTGGTAAGAGCCAGCCTTGGTGAAATTCACATCCCAGCCCTTGGCGGCCGGATCGAATTTGCCCTCGGTCTTTTCCTGCTTCTCCAACTGCACCATCTCCCAGCGCACAGGACGCGCGGAGCCCTGGCCATCCGCCACCAGGTCGAAGTGCACTTGCTGGCCAGGCTCGGAGAAGGAGCGCGCCGCCTTCAGCTGGTAGCTGGTGGTGGAGCGCTCGATCATCAGTTCGCGCGTGGCCTTGACACGATATGCCGCGCCGTCGGTTGCCATCACGGTCAGCACATAGCGCGATGGATCGGCTGCCGGCGGCAGCGTGAACGAATAGTCGCCGCTGCGGTCGGTTTCCGCCTCCTCGGTCTTCAGCTGCACCGGGAACAGGCCACTGTAGCGCAGCTCCCCTTCCACCATGGTGTTCTGCTGGCCGCGCAGGGACAGCGACAGCTTGGCATTCTTGACCGGCTTGCCATCCGGATAGCGCAGCGAAATCGTGCCGCTGACTTTCTCGCCGGTCTTGAATTCCGGCTTGGCCGGCTGGACGTTGATCTCGAAGTGCGGCTTGACGTATTCCGCCACCCGGAAAGCGGCGCCGTACAGGCCATCCTTGTAGCTGAAGCGCAGCTCATAGCCGCCGGCCGTGGCCTGTTCCGGCAGGCGGAAACGGGTTTCCGTGCCCGTCTCCGGGGACAGCTGCAAGGTCTGCGTCAGCACTGGCGTGCCATTAGGGTCGAACACGGTCAGGCCGACCGGCGCCGCGGCCGCAGCCTGCGACAGGCGCGCCGATTTGAATTCGCGGCCGAGGAACTTGACGTTCACTTCATCGCCAGGACGGTACAGGGGACGATCCGTCACCGCATACATCTTGGTGTTATAGATTTCGCTGTCGTAGTAGAAGTTCTCCGACACGAACACGCCGCCGCTGCGGTCTTCGCCGATCACATAGGTGTGCTCTGGGCTGCTGCGCTCCATCGACACCACGCCATCCCTGGCGGTCTTGCCGGATTGGAGAACGCCGGTGCCATCGGTCCACATCACATCGGCATCGGCCACGGCGGCGCTGTTGTCGCGGCGCGCGGCCCAGACCAGCATTTGGCCGGACGATACCTTGGTCACCGCCATGGTGTCGGAGACGAATACCAGCGTGGTAGCGCGGTGTTCGCCAATGATGGCTTCCACCAGGTACAGGCCCGGCTTGCGCTTGCCGACCGGGATCATCACGTTGCCGCTGTTCCCGGCAATGAACTCGCTGCTGGAACCGTCCATCTTGACGCCCTTCGGCGGCTCGATCGCCTTGGCCTGCCAGATCGGATAGCGGAAGCTGTCCACCATTTCGAAGCCTTTGAGCGGCTTGTACTGCGGATTGTTGGCGAACACGGTCGCGCGCTTCATGGCTTCGCCGTTGGTTGCCAGCTTGGGCTGGTTGGTGGTCACTGCATGGCGTGCTTCGGACGAGAAGATGCGGCGCCATGCCAGGCGCGACTGCTTCCACCAGCTATCCCACAGGAAGCTCAGGGCATTGGCCAGGCCTTCGCCCTGGTAATTGCCGTCCACCTGGACGCGGTGCAGGTTGCGCTGCTTCTTCAGGAATTCCAGCGGTTGCGGCACGCGGTAGACCACGATGTCGGCGCCGGAATACTGTTCCAGCTGCGAACGCCCGAAGTCGCGGCCCGGAACTTCCAGGCGCACGCGCGCTTCGTCCGCACTGCCATAGCTGGCATCGGACAGCAGGAAGAACGGCTCGCCCTTGAACAGGGTGTACCCGCTCGATGGCGCCTCCTGTGCTTCAGCGCCCGCCAGCGCGGTCAGCGCCAGCAAGCCTGCGAGGCACAGCTTCAGGACAGAAATGACAGCCGGAATACGCCGGCGAAGTTGGGATTGTTGACCGCTGGTTGC
>Ga0055530_10001768_pt1 | contig 15073 bp, 10 predicted proteins | sample Araplavi_mTSA_r2_FD_55009 | JGI IMG/M metagenome (GOLD analysis project Ga0055530, IMG submission 55009) | Arabidopsis root microbial communities from North Carolina, USA - plate scrape MF_Cvi_mTSA_r2 | ecosystem: Host-associated > Plants > Roots > Endosphere | place: USA: North Carolina... | reverse complement strand
TACATGAGCTACTGGCGCCAGGCCGGTACCCAGTTCACCGTGCGCTACATGGCGGAGATCCTGCGCCGCCATCCAGCGCTGGTGAAGGAACTGGTCGACGCGTGGAAAGAGCGCTTCGATCCGGCGCTGCCTGAGGCAACCCGCACCGCCGCCAAGGACAAGCTGCTGGCCATCAAAGGCCGTCTGTCCTCGATCAACCACGCCGACTCCGAAGTGATCTTCGCGGCCATGATCGACCTGATGCTGGCAACCCTGCGCACCAACTACTTCCAGAATGCAGGCCAAGGCGACAAGATCATTTTCAAGTTCGACACCAGCAACCTGCACCTGGTACCGGAACCGCGTCCATTCCGCGAGATCTATGTGTTCTCGCGCCGCTTCGAAGGCGTGCACCTGCGCGGCGGCCCTGTGGCCCGCGGCGGCCTGCGCTGGTCTGACCGCATGGAAGACTACCGCACCGAGGTGCTGGGCCTGGTGAAGGCGCAGATGGTGAAGAACGCCGTGATCGTGCCTGCCGGCGCCAAGGGCGGCTTCGTCTGCAAGCAGATGCCGAAAGACGCTCCTCGTGAGGTGGTAGCAGCGGAAGGCGAAGCAGTCTACCGCCTGTTCATCGCCAGCCTGCTGGAAATGACCGACAACCGCGTGCTGGGCAAGATCGTTCCGCCTGAAGACACCGTCCGTTACGACAACGACGATCCATACCTGGTGGTGGCTGCCGACAAGGGCACCGCGACCTTCTCCGACATTGCCAACAGCATCGCAGTGAAGCGCGGCTTCTGGCTGGGTGACGCCTTTGCGTCCGGCGGCTCCAACGGCTATGACCACAAGAAGATGGGCATTACCGCCAAGGGCGCGTTCGAAGCGGTCAAGCGCCACTTCTACGAAATGGGCCACGACATGAATACCACCCCGTTCACCGTGGTGGGCGTGGGCGACATGTCGGGCGACGTGTTCGGCAACGGGGTGCTGCTGTCGAAGCAAATCAAGCTGCTGGCAGCCTTCGACCACCGCCACATCTTCCTGGACCCGAATCCGGATACCGCCAAGTCGTTCGCCGAACGCCAGCGCATGTTCGCGCTGCCGCGCTCCTCGTGGGACGACTACAACAAGGACCTGATCTCCAAGGGTGGCGGCGTGTTCCCGCGTACTGCGCGCACCATCGAGCTGTCGCCTGAAATCCGCGCCGCGCTGGATATCGCAGAAACCTCGCTGACACCGGAAGAGCTGATGCACCGCATCCTGCTGGCGCCTGTGGACCTGTTCTACAACGGCGGCATCGGTACCTACATCAAGGCGTCGAGCGAGACGCACGCGCAGGTGAAAGACCGCGCCAATGACAATATCCGCGTCAGCGGCAATGAGCTGCGCTGCAAAGTCGTTGCGGAAGGCGGCAACCTGGGCGCGACCCAGGCCGGCCGTATCGAATTCGCACTGGCCGGCGGCCGCATCTTCACCGATGCGATCGACAACTCGGCCGGCGTGGATTGCTCCGACCACGAGGTGAACTGCAAGATGTGGCTGGACGTGGAAGTCAACGCCGGCCAGACCTCCGAGGCGGACCGCAACCATCTGCTGAACGACATGACTATGGAAGTGGAACGCCTGGTCCTGCGCGACAATATCCAGCAAACGCGTTTGCTGGTGCGCGAATTCCAGGCCCAGTCGGAAGCGCACGTGCAGGATGGCTATGCCGATCTGATCGCCGACCTGGAGGAAGAGGGCGCGCTGTCGCGCGAACTGGAGCACCTGCCAAGCGTGGCCGAACTGGCGCGCCGCAAGGCTGATGGCCGTGGCCTGACTACGCCGGAACTGGCAGTTGTGATCGCCAACGTGAAGAACCGCTACAAGCGCCTGCTGTCGGCGATGCCGCTGACGGACGAAAGCTGGGCGGAGAAGGTGCTGCGCCCTTACTTCCCTGAGCAGCTGGTGGCTACCCGTCCTCCGCTGAACCATCCGCTGTCCAACGCCATCCTGGCGACCGTGCTGGCGAATGAAGTGGTGAACCGTTGCGGCCCGTTGATGATCCGCGACCTGGCTGCAGCCAATAACTGCTCCGAGCAGGACGTGATCCTGGCATGGGGCCAGGCATGGTCCGCACTGGACCTGGCGCCAATCTTCGACACCCTGGATGCCGATGCCCTGAACGTACCGCGCAACGTGGCGATGCGTGTCGATGCACGCACCCGCGCCATGCTGAAGGCGGTGATGGAAGGCGTGCTGGGCGTGCCGAAGGATCAATTGCGCGGCGCAGGTATCGCCGAGCTGACCAAGCTGTTTGCGGATCCGGCCACCGTGCGCAAGATGGCGGCTGATGTGCAGTCGGAAGCGGCTGTCCACAGCGGCCTGCGTGCGGAATTCGTGCAGGCGTGGAACGCGGTCGATGCGCTGGAAGGCGTGGCTGCGTTCGTGTTCGCTGCGCTGTCGGTCAAGCGTCCGGCGGGCATGGACCTGCCAGGCTTCCTGGCAGTGGGCATGGCGCTGCGTTCGCAGGCTGGTATCGATACGCTGGAGCGTGGCCTGAAGCTGCCGGCGGCGACGAAGTCGCAGGAACACTTGCGCAGCTACGCGCAGCAGGCTTTGCGCCGTACGCAGCAGAAGTTGCTGTCGCAGGTGCTGGCGCGCGCGACCAACGGGCATGATGCGGTTGAAGCAGTTGAACTGGTGACCTGCACTCTCGGCCTGTCCGGCTATGCAACCTCGGCGGACCTGGAGCAGGCGATGCTGGATGTGTGGGCGTTGTCGGAGGCGGTTAATGCCGTCGGTATGGCAGCCTGAAACCGGTAACCCGGTGTCTGACCCGCAGGGTCAGACACCGGCCAGCGGCCGCCGCGTAATAGTGTCAGACCCTGCGGGTCTGACACTGGTTTGCCGGTTTTGGCTGAGCAGAAACTAACAGCAACAGAATGTCAGACACCCAATCCCTCCCTTCCGCAGTCCGCGCCCTCGCTGAAGCCGACTTCAGCGCGGTAGCCAACAGCTTCACCACCGCCGGCTTCCAGGTCGGCCAGCCCGCCGACGGCATTCTCACCATCGGCAGCAAGCAGACCGGCCGTCCAGCCGTCCTGGTCTCGGTCGGCGTGCACGGCGACGAAACAGGCCCAATCGAGCTGGTAGCCTACCTGCTCGACGCCCTGGCGCAAGAACCCCAGGCGCTGCAAGTCGACCTGATGCTCTGCGTCGGCAACATCGGCGCCATCCGCCAGGCCAAGCGCTTCATCGACGCAGACCTGAACCGCATGTTCCGCGCCGAACGCGGCACCCTGGCCGGCACCGCCGAAGCCGCCCGTGCCGACGTCATGATCGCCGCCACCACGGAATTCTTCGCCAATGCCGGCAAAGAACGCTGGCACCTCGACCTGCACACTGCAATCCGCCCGAGCGTGTACCCAACGTTTGCCATCGTCCCTGACCTGATCGCAGACGAAGCGAAGCAGCAGCTGATTGGCTGGCTGGGCGAAGCCGCTATCGGCGCCATCATCATGAACCCGTCTTCGGCGGGCACCTACAGCTACTACAGCGCCGAGCATCACGCCGCAGCCGGCACCACGATTGAGCTGGGCCGCATCGGCACGCTGGGCAAGAACGACCTCACGCAGTTCGAAGACGCCAAGCTGGCCCTGGACCGCCTTCTTCGCGGCAAAGCCCCTGCGCAGGCAGCCAGCACGCCGCACGTCTTCAAGGTCGCGCAAAACATCATCAAGCTGAGCGACAACTTCAAGATGGCCTTCGGTAAGGAGACGCAGAACTTCACCGCGCTGAAGAAGGGGGACGAGATCGCCCGCGACGGCGACACCGTCTACACCGTGCAGCACGACGAAGAGCTGGTGGTCTTCCCCAACCCGGACGTCCGCATCGGCCTGCGGGCAGGAATGATGGTCACACGCGTGAATTAACGGATTGCGCTACACTGGCCGGACACTCACCGGAAAGGAGTAGCGCATGTCCCTGTCCATGTATAAAGTCTCCGCGCCCGTTTTCGTGCGCGGCCTGAACGTGATGGCAAGCCTGCTGCGCAAGGCGCAGGCCCACGCCGAGGAAACCGGCAAAGTCCCGGAAGCGCTGCTGTCGGCGCGCCTGGCAGACGACATGCTGCCGCTGACCGCCCAAGTCCAGCGCGCCAGCGATACCAGCAAACTTTCCATCGAACGCCTGAGCGGCATCGCCGCGCCCAAATTCCCCGACAACGAAGCCACTTTCGAGCAACTGCAGGAACGCATCGCGAATACGATCGCTTATATCGAAAGCGTTGGGGAGGAGCATTTCGCGAACAGCGAAACGCGGGAGGTGGCACTGAGTTTCGGCAGCTTCAAGCCAACCTTCACTGGCGAGAGCTATCTGCTGACGTTTGCGCTGCCGAACTTCTACTTCCATGTCGTGACGCTGCACGACATCTTGCGGAACCAGGGCGTCAAGATCGGCAAGATCGACTACCTGGGTCCGTACGAAGGTTAAATGCTGACGTGCAGTGCGTAGGTCGCCGCCATGGTCAGCAGGAGCACGCCCACTGAGAACGCTTTCGTTGGATTGAAGCGGGACGAAACGGTCGGGATTTTGCGGTACATGTCGGGCTCCTTCTCAGTAGCGGTTTTGCATGCTTCGCAGGTTATCAATGCATGCCGCGCCAAGCTAGGCGTAAGCCTGTATCAATAGTAAGAACATGTAACATGAGCCATTTATTCTCCCCTTACGCACTAGGCCCGCTGGAGCTGGCGAACCGCATCACCATCGCGCCCATGTGCCAGTACTCCGCCAACGAAGGCCTTGCGGCCGACTGGCACATGATCCACTACGGCCACCTTGCGCTATCAGGCGCCGGCCTGCTGATCCTGGAAGCGACGGCCATTTCGCCGGAAGGACGCATTTCGCCGGCCGACCTGGGATTGTGGTCGGACGCGCACCAGCAGGCGCTGGCTCCTATTGTTCAGGCGATCCGCCGCCATTCACCGATCAAGCTTGCCGTGCAACTGGCCCACGCGGGACGCAAGGCCTCCAGTGCGCCACCGTTCGAAGGCGGGCAAGCGCTGGCACCGGGGCAGGGCGGCTGGCAAACAGTTGCCCCTTCCGCCGTGCCGCATGCGGCCACCGATCCTGCTCCGCTGGCGCTCGACGAAGAGGGCCTGGCCAAGGTCAAGGCCGATTTCGTGAATGCCGCGCTGCGCGTGCACGCCCTCGGCATTGAAGCGATCGAGTTGCACGGTGCACATGGCTATCTGCTGCACCAATTCCTGTCGCCGTTGGCCAACCAGCGCAGCGACCAGTATGGCGGCTCGCTGGAAAACCGCATGCGCTTCCCGCTGGAGGTGTTCGACGCAGTGCGCGCCGCGCTGCCCCGCGAAATGGTGGTCGGCATGCGCGTGTCCGCGTCCGACTGGGTGGATGGCGGCTGGGACATCGAGCAAAGCGTGGCGCTGGCGCATCAGCTGAAACAGCGCGGCGCCGGCTTTATTCACGTCTCCAGCGGCGGCGTCTCGCCGCTGCAGCAAATCCCGCTCGGCCCGGGCTACCAGATCCAGTTTGCGCAGCGCATCAAGGCCGAAGCAGGCATGCCAACCATTGGCGTGGGCCTGATCACCGAGCCGCTGCATGCCGAGGCGATCATCGCCAACGGCCAGGCGGACATGGTGGGCCTGGCGCGCGCCATGCTGTTCAACCCGCGCTGGCCATGGCACGCGGCGGCAGCCCTGGGCGCCCAGGTTGCTGCACCGCCGCAGTACTGGCGCTCCCAGCCCCGGGAATTGAAAAACCTGTTCGGCGAAACGCGCCTCGGTCAGCGCTAAGACCAGGCGCAGCGTGGGGCGCCCGCCACGGTTGCCATTCCGGCATCAAAATCCTTTAGGTTCAGCAACTGCGAGGTCTTATAATCGTGGGGTTTTTTTGTCCTGAAGGATATGCCTGTGAATCAATCGCTGGTCCAGAAGCTGACCCGTACCAAACCGACACCGGTGGATACGGATTCCGGCACGAGCCTGCACGGGGAGGGCCTTAGCCGCTCCATCGGGCTGTTTTCGCTGACGATGATCGGCGTCGGCGCCACGATCGGCACCGGTATCTTCTTCACCATGGTCGAAGCGGTGCCGAAAGCCGGCCCCTCGGTCGTGCTGTCCTTCCTGCTGGCGGCGCTAACCGCGGGCCTGACTGCGCTGTGCTACGCCGAACTGTCCTTCCGCGTGCCGGCCGCCGGTTCCGCCTACTCCTTCGCCTACCGCACGCTGGGCGAATTCATGGCCTTCATCGTCGCCTTCTGCCTGCTGCTCGAATACGGGCTCGCAGCCAGCGCCACGGCGATCGGCTGGTCAGACTACCTGAACAACTTCCTGGTCAACGCCTTCCACTGGCAGATTCCGGAAAGCCTGCGCTCGCCAATGATCGTCTCGACCCCGGAGGGCACGGTGTGGCATATGGATCACTTCAACCTGCCGCCTGTGATCCTGGTGGGGCTGTGCTGCTTCCTGCTGGTACGCGGCGCCAAGGAGTCTGCCACCGCCAATGCGATCATGGTGATGATCAAGCTGGCGATCCTGATCTTCTTCTGCGCGGTCGCCTTCACCGGCTTTGACACTAACAACTTCACGCCATTCCTCAAGCCGACGCCAGGCGAATGGCTGCCGGGCGCCAGCGGCATTGCTGCCGCAGCGGGCACCGTGTTCTTCTCCTTTATCGGCCTGGATACCATTGCGACCGCCGGTGAAGAAGTGCGCAACCCCAAGCGCAACGTCCCGATCGGCATCATCGCCGCGCTGCTGCTGGTGACCGTGTTCTACATGCTTGTCGCCATGGCCGCCATGGGCGCCCAGCCGGCGCACATGTTCGAAGGCCAGGCCGCTGGCCTGTCCGTGATCCTGCAGAACGTTACCGGGAAGGCGTGGCCAGCGCTGATCCTGTCGGCTGGCGCGGTGATTTCCGTGTTCTCCGTGACGCTGGTAACGATCTACGGCCAGACCCGCATCCTGTACGCGATTGCCAAGGACGGCCTGGTGCCGAAAGCGTTCCAGAGCGTGAATCCAAAATCGCATTCGCCTGTCGCCAACACCCTGATCGTCAGCGTCGTGGTGGGCATTGTCGCTGGCCTGGTCGATTCCACCTTCCTGTGGGACATGGTGTCTATGGGCACCCTGACCGCCTTCATCGTGGTGTCGATTGCCGTGCCGGTACTGCGTTCGCAGGAGCGCGCAGCGGGCACTTATACCAAAGGCGGCTTCCGCGTGCCCTTCGGCCCGTACTTCGTGCCGGGCCTGAGCATCCTGGCCTGCGGCTACCTGATGATCAACCTGTCGCACGCCACTAAAGTGATTTTCACTATCTGGATGGTGGTAGCAGTGCTAACCTACTTCATCTACGGAATCCGGAACTCCAGGCTTAACAAGGTATAAACAATGCAGTTCAAAGCAATCGCCCACACAGCATTCCTGGCTTCGGCCATAATCTCTGGGGCGGTTGCCCAGGCGGGGTCTCCCGGCTCCGCTATCCGCGACTACCGCTCGGTCGCCATCTCCCCAGCCGGCGACCGTGTCGTGTCGCTGGAATCCATCGATACCGGCAACGGCAAGCGCCCGCACCCTACCGTGGTGGTGCGCGATGCGTCGACCGGCGCGATCTCCGCCGAATTCGATCCCTGCTCCACATGCAGTTATGACAAGCCATCCTGGTCGCCGGACGGCAAATCCCTGGCCTTTATCGCCAGCGAGAAGCGTGCCTCCTCCGCATGGCTGTATCTCGCAGCCGGCGGCAAGGCACATGCCGTAGCCACGGTGCAGGGCGTCGCCAGCACCGCACGCTGGTCTCCGGATGGCCGCACGCTGTCGCTGCTGGCCACTGTCGGCGCGAAGAAGGAAACCGGCGCCACCGCAGCCGGCGCACGGCAGGTAGGCGAGATCGGCGCGGAAGAGGATGCACAGCGCATCGCCACCATTCCTGCCGCTGGCGGCACGCTCAAGCTGGTGTCGCCTGCCGATACCTTCATCTACGAATACGACTGGACGCCGGACGGCAAAGGCTTCATCGCCACCAGCGCCAAAGGCAATGGCGACAACAACTGGTGGGTGGCCAAGCTGTCCCACATCGATGCCGCCAGCGGCGCGCTGCGCATTGTGGCCAGCCCCGCCACGCAACTGAACATGCCGCGCGTCTCGCCCGATGGCCGCACCGTGGCCTTCATTGGCGGCTTGATGAGCGACTTTGGCTCGGTCGGCGGCGACATCTACACCGTGCCGCTGGCAGGCGGCGAACCGGTCAACCTGACACCGGGCTTCAAGGGCACCTTCAACACGCTGGCGTGGCGCGGCAAAGGCTTAATGGGCAACGCATTGATGGGCGACAAGTCCAACGTGCTGTCGCTCGACCTGCAGGGCCGCAGCACCATACTGCGTTCTGTCGCCGCATCGACCGGCGCGGGCGATGGCCGCATGTCGTTCAGCGCAGACGGCAGCAAGGCTGCGGCGGCACAGGAAGACTTCGAACACGCAGCAGCCATTGTGGCCGGCCCGGTTGGCGCCATGCGTGCCATCACTGACGACAACGCCCACCTGGCGCCGCAAGTCGCAGTTCAGAACATCAGCTGGAAGAACGAAGGCTTCAATGTACAGGGCTGGCTGATCGGCCCCCGCAGCACGGTGCAAGGCAAGAAATACCCCATGATCGTGCAGGTGCATGGCGGGCCGGCTGCCGCAGCCTCGCCGCGCTACATCTCGCCGGGCGAGCAGGGCAACCCGCTGGTGCGCGAATTGGTGGAGAAGGGCTACTTCGTATTCCTGCCCAATCCGCGCGGCAGCTTCGGCCAGGGCCAGGATTTCACCCGCGCCAACCGCCGCGACTTCGGCGGCGGCGACTTGCGCGACATCCTCGCCGGCGTCGAGGCGGCAGCCGCCGCGGCGCCAGTCGATACCAGCCGCATGGGCCTGATGGGGCACTCTTACGGCGGCTTCATGACCATGTGGGGCGTGACGCACTCGCAGCGCTTCAAGGCGGCGGTAGCCGGCGCCGGCATTGCGAACTGGATCTCCTACTATGGCCAGAACGGCATCGACCAGTGGATGATTCCATTCTTCGGCGCTTCCGCTTATGACGACCCGGCGATTTACCGCCATCTGTCGCCGATCGAATCGATCAAGGTGGCGCGCACGCCAACGCTGGTGTATGTCGGCGAGCGCGATGTCGAATGCCCGCCGGCGCAATCGATGGAGTTCTGGCATGGCCTGAAGGCGATGGGCGTGCCGGCTTCGCTGGTGATCTACGAAGGCGAAGGTCACAGCATCCGCGAGCCGGAGCACCAGCAGGACCTGCGCAAGCGCACGATCGAATGGTTTGGACGTTACCTGGGTGAGTAAGTAAGACGATGCGTTTGCGGTACAAGATGATGACAGCCCTGTTGGCGACGGGGCTTTGCTCGGTAGCGCTGGTGGGCGCAGTTGCCTATGTCAGCGTCAATTACAAGGTCGACTCCTTGCGCCGGCAGCAGGCGGCCGAGCACTTCCACACCTATATGACGGCCTACCTGGCCGAATATGGCGACTGGCAGACCGCCATCGCGACGGAGTCCTTCGACCGCTTTGTTCGGCGGCAGGAGGAAGGACGCCAGTCCGGCGGCGAACTGCCCAGCGAAATGCTGGAACGCATGCCGCCGCGTATCAACAACCAGGCACGCCATGCACCGCCGCCGCACGATGGCATCTATGTGCCGCGCGAAGGCGGCGGACCGCCACCCGACCCGACCTTGCCTGCCGCGCGCCGCATGAGCGGAACTCCGCCGCCGGACGGTGGCCTCCCGCCCCCCGACTACAGCGATGCGCCACAAGATCCAACCCTGCCTTCAGCCCGGCGCTTAGCGCACGATGGTAATGGCCCTCCGCCAGAAGCCGGGCGCCCACCCATGGATGGCGACCGTCCGCCGCCGCCCCGGCGCGATGGACCGCCGCCGTTCCGTTTCATCCTGACCGATGCGGGCTATCGCGTCCTTCTCGGCGGTGGCCAGTTCCACTATGGTGAAGCGCTGCCGAAAAACCTGCGCGCATCTGCACGGCCCATCGTGGTGAAGAACCAGACGGTTGCTTACATGTCGTCGGAAGGCACGCTGGCACCGACGCCGCAGGAACAGAAATACCTCGATGCCCTGTACAACTCCCTGCTGTGGGGCATCGCAGCCGCAGCCGGGCTGGCAACGCTGCTTGGCGTGCTGCTAAGCCGTGGCCTGTCGCGCAGCCTGAGTGGCCTCACCAGGGCGGTCAAGCGCATGCAGAAGGGCGAGCTGCGGCAGGAAGTGCCGGTGCGAGGGAAAGATGAAGTGGCCGCACTGGCGAGCGCCTTCAATGCCATGAGCGCCCAGCTCGCGCAAAGCCACGAAGAGCTGAATACATCTCACGCGACTATCCTCGAACAGGCGGAGCAACTGCGCGAACTCAGTATCCGCGACGCCCTCACGCAGCTTTATAACCGCCGCCACTTCGACGAACAGGCCAATACCTTGTTCAACCAGGCCGTGCGCCACAAGCGCCCGCTGGCGCTGGTGATCTGCGATATCGACCACTTCAAGAGGATCAACGACACCTACTCGCACGCCACCGGCGACACCGTGCTGCGCCACGTCGGCAGCATCCTGCGCAAGCACATGCGTCTGTCGGACCTGGTGGCGCGCTATGGCGGCGAAGAATTTGTGATTGCCTTCCCCGAAACGGCAGGCCCGCAGGCCGCTGCCCTGTGCGACAAGCTGCGGGAACTGGTCGAAGCCTTCCCATGGCATGAAGTCCAGCCAGGCCTCAAGGTGACGATGAGCATGGGCGTGTACGCCGACGTCGCTGCCGGCAGCGCGGAAACCATGCTGCAGAAAGCCGACGCGCTGCTCTATCGCGCCAAGGAATCAGGCCGCAACCGGGTATGCTTCGCTTAACAGGAGGACATGACCCAGTGCGCATTTTTTCAAGCTTCATATTTGCAGCCGTAGTAAGCCAACAAGCCGTTGCCGCGCCGGACGTGGTTCCGCTCGAATTCTTCAACGGCATTCCATTCCTGAATGTCACCGTCGGCGCATCGTCCAGCCGCATGATGTTCGATTCGGGTGGCCGGCTTGGCATTTCCCTGCCTGCCGCGACGATCTCCCAATCGGGTTCGGTCAAAGTGCTCGACGAGAAAAAGAAGTTCCGGGATTTGCAGGGCACGGTGTATGAAACGCCTCGCCTTATCGTAGAAAAAATCATCGTAGGTTCCACGATGCTCGCGCCCGTGAATGGGCAGCTCCACGTGCAATGGGGCGGCGCGCCGGAAGGCCCCGAAGCTGAATTGACCAAGGCACGCGCAGGCGGTGCTATCGGCCTTGAGGCCTTTACGAACTTCCCGCTGATGTTCGACTACAAGCGGCGCACTTTGTCGATTCTCGATGCGGCGCAGCTTGCCGAATTTGGCCCGCAGAAGTGGCACATCCTCGACCTCATGTTCGGCGGGGAGGGTCCAATGGTAACCCTGGTGGCGGACGGCAAGCGGCTCAAATTCGTGCTGGACACTGGGGCCCAGGTCAACGTGATCAAGTATGGCGCCGCATGCGATACCAACCAGGCATGCGAGCTGCGTGACATCAGCGGAGCGCTGAACCTGACCATGAAAATCCACCGCATCAAGCTTGACGGTGCCCCTTTCGACGGCATCCTCGGTGCGCCATTTTTCCGCGGCCACCGCGTCGTGTTCGACGTTAAAGACGGAAAGCTGTACGTCGCGCCAAATGCACTTTAAGGGTGCTTTGGGCTTCCTGGTCAGGCGCCGCCTGCAGAAAAGATGCGGTTGATCTCCTTTGCCGGCATGGCTTCTCCAGCGTAATTGAAGGTGCCTGCGGATTGCACTTCGATTGCGGCACGCATTAGCGCACCGTAGGCTGCACGTGCCAGCGAGCCACCCAGGCTCACGCGCGCGACGCCCAGTTCACGCAATTCTTCTACATTGAGCTGGACGCCCTGGAAGCCCATGATGACATTCAGCGGGCGGTCGATCGAGCTCACGATGGCGCGGATATCCTCTTTCGACTGGATGCCTGGAGCGAACAGCACGTCGGCTCCCGCCTCCTGGTATGCCTGCAGGCGCTGGATCGTGTCCTTGATGTCCGGGCGCCCGTAGAGATAGTTTTCCGCGCGGGCGGTCAGCATGAATTTGAAGCCGAGGGAACGTGCAGCCTGCGCGGCTGCACGGATCCGTTCGGCCGCCAGGCCGACGTCGTAGAGCGGATTGGCGGGATTGCCGGATGCGTCTTCAATCGATCCCCCGACAACGCCAGCTTCGGCCGCCGCAATGATTGCTTGCGCAGCCGCTTCGGGCGTATCGCCGAAGCCGTTCTGCAGGTCGGCGGAGACCGGGAGATCGGTCGCGGCGGCCAGCTCCGCGAGGTGCGGGATCATGGCGCGCGCGTCGACACTGAGGTCGCTGCGTCCTTGAGAGAAGGCGTAGCCCGCGCCGGTGGAGGCCAGCGCCTTGAATCCGAGGTGCTCCAGCAGGCGCGCCGAGCCGCAGTCCCAAGGATTGGGAATGACGAAGCAGTTGCCCCGCTGATGCAGCGCCTCAAACTCCTTCGATTTCTCAAGCTGGCTTTTCATCTCATCCTCAAATAGGCGGAAGCCCGTGCATGGCGCGGGCTTTGTTGCATTCAGGGGTGTATTCAGTGAATTCGCGGCAAGTGGAGGAGCGCTCGGCATAGATGGTGCAGCCGACTTCCTTGCCCACTTCACCGGAAAGCGCGATGCAGCGCACCGGCTTGGCTTCCGTGCCGCGCATGGCGGCACGGTGGGGCGTGATGGGGACCGTCAGGTGTGCGGGGACCGCTTCACCCCAGTAGAAGGAAACCCTGAAACTGGCGCAGCATGCGCCGCAGCTTTGGCAATGCGACATCCCATTCCTCAATCACCGTTTGCAACGTTGCGAACAATCGCTTCACTATGAACGATGATTTTATCCGCATCTGCCTGGAGAAGGCGGATGCGTCGCTGCACCAGTGGCCAGCCGGACCAGGCAACTTCCGGCTCGGCTACCGGTTCGCGGCGCAGCGGAGCCGCAGGCGGTGTAGCGCCGGTATGGCGCGACAGGGCAACGGACAGGGTGCGGCATACCGAGGCGTGGCTGGTGTCCAGCATGGCGTTCACCGCATCGCTCGGGATATCGCGCACATGGCGGCGCAGGATGGCACGCAAGGCGGCAACGTGCGCCACCAAGAGGTAGTTCTGCACGATGAACAGGTTGATGTCCTCGGCCGCGCGCTGCTTGCTCTCCGGCTCGTCCAGCATGCGCACCAGGGCCGTGCTGAGCGCAGCCAGGGAATCCATCAGGCGCTTGCGCTGGATGCGGTAGATGAAATCATTGCGGTACTTGCCCTGTAACAGGTCGAAGCTGGCCTCCATGTAGCTCAGGTTCACCGACAGCACTTGCCGGATCAGGTTCGGCAGCGACTGGTATTCCCAATTCGCCAGCACGAAGCTGAAGGCGGTCGCAATCGCGGCGCCGACAAAAGTGTCCACCAGGCGTTCGGAAATCAGGTTGCTGCTCGGCGCGACCAAGTACATCCAGAGCAGGATCATCACTGACACCGCAATCGCTGCGTAGCGGTAGCGCAGGTAAATGAAAGTCGGCGTGGCGATGGACGCCAGCACCAGCACAGCCAGGATCGCTGCCGGGTGGTTCATGAACTTCAGCACGACAGCCGTGATGATGCAGCCGATGACAGTGCCGACGATGCGGTCCGACCGGCGCTGCTTGGTCATGCTGAAACTGGGCTTCAGGATGATCACGATGGTCAGGACGATCCAGTAGCTGTGCGCTTTGTAAGGCAGCATGGCGCCAATCGCCAGGCCGGCGGCAATCGCCATCGACACGCGCAAGGCGAAGCGGAAGACCGGCGAGTCCATGCGGAAATGCGACAGCATCAGCTGCAGTTCGTACTTCTGCTGCGACAGGAAGGGCTGCATGTCCATATCGCGCCAGAACGGCGTGTCTTCATATACCTTCTGGCTCGACACGTGCAACTCGCCAATCATGCGGATGATGGCGGTTATCTTGTTGCGCTGGGCGCGCAGCACGGTGACGGCCTCGCGGCGCGGCTTGCCGGCATCGAGGTCGTCCTGCAGCCCGGCGATCTGCTGTTCCAGCGCCATCAGTTCCGGCGTGTAGTCGACTTCCGGGTAGGAGGCGCGCTTGCGGGTCACGGCGTAGGCCACCGACTCGATATCGCGTGCCGCCTTGTACGCCAGGTCGTGCAGCGTGCGCAGGGCAGGCGAATCGACCAGGTGGGTACGCAGCGCCGCGTAGTCGGTGTGCGTGGCCAGGACCTGCTCGTACAGGTCCAGCATGCAGACGTGTATCTGCACCACCACCGCATCCTTCCGGTTGTTATGCGCGCGCAGGATCAGGTCGCGCGAAGCCTGCTGGCGGTCGGCCAGCAAGGCCTGGTGGCGAACTAGCTTGTTGAACTGCTCGGTGAGGTTGTAGCGCGTGTCGTAGAAGTCGGCCTTGATGTCGATATAGGCCGCCAGCTCGAACAGCGCTTCTGCCAGGACCTGCTGTTTGATGCGGTGGCGCAGCAAGTAGGCGACGCCCATTGCATAAGCCAGGTAAGCCAGTGCGCCGAACATGAACAGGCCGGCGTGCGCGAACGACTGCGCTGGCGTGAGCACATGCTCGGTCGACATGGTCATGATGAACAGCGTCGCCAACTGCAGCGGCATCGACTTCTTGCCATACACGACCATCATGCTGGCGAAGAAGCTTACCGCCACCAGCATGGCCATCAACAGCCAGTAATACGGCCCGCACAGGCTGATCAGCAGCGTGACGGCGGTGCATAGCAGCACCGATGCCATCATCTCGTTGAACTTGTGGCGCAGTGGGCTTGGCATGTCCATCAGCGCGGTGCACAGCGCACCGATACCAATCGACATCGCGATATGGATGTCGGTCAGCCACATGGCCAGCGCAATAACGCCCACCAGGCCGGCGCCGAAGCGCAGGCCCAAGTGGAAGTAGTGGCTGTAGAAGAAGGTGCGGGGGTCTAGTGCGTAGTGCATGGTCCCCGTCTTACACAATCGACAGGACAGGGTAGCGGCGCCATTCAGGC
>Ga0055530_10001753_pt1 | contig 15172 bp, 12 predicted proteins | sample Araplavi_mTSA_r2_FD_55009 | JGI IMG/M metagenome (GOLD analysis project Ga0055530, IMG submission 55009) | Arabidopsis root microbial communities from North Carolina, USA - plate scrape MF_Cvi_mTSA_r2 | ecosystem: Host-associated > Plants > Roots > Endosphere | place: USA: North Carolina... | reverse complement strand
CCGCATATTCCATGGGTTTATACTGGCAATAATCTCCTCAGCGCACCGGTACTAACGGCCGCATGGTTTCCTTTATAAATTATTTGCAAGGGCGTTAAAATACAACGGCGGGAGAGTGATCACTTCCCGCCGTGTTTTTTATTTCAAAGACATAATGTACTTCACCATTTCTTTTGCGTCTTCTTTCGGTAAGGTTGGGTGAGGCAACATGGCTACTTCACCCCAGTTACCGGAACCGCCTTTTATAACTTTGTCGGCCAGCATTTCGATGGTTTCATCGTTATTCGGATACTTGGCAGCCACCTCTTTGTACCCTGGGCCAACGAGTTTGGTATCTTCTTTATGACAGGTTTTGCAATCCTGATCATCGATCAGCGCTTTGCCTTTAGGCACAGGGGCATTTGCTCCGGGCGATACCATAGAAGTGTCTACTGCTGTTTCTTCCTGAGTGGTGCTGGTGCCTGACTGTTCTCCTTTACTTTTATCCTGTCCGCCACCGCATGCAGCAAAGAATAATGCACTGAGCACAAACGGCGCCAAAAATCGCTTTCTCATTGTTAGTTTGTTGATAGTTTAATTATTAAAAAATTAGCTTTTAGCCAACAGCTAATCGCTTCCTTACACATGACTTTTAAAGACCTAATATTTTACGGTTCAGCGCTTCATTGGCGCCTGTACCGGCAAAATCATCAAATGCCTTTTCAGTGACCCTGATGATGTGATCTTTGATGAACGGAGCACCTTCGCGGGCGCCGTCTTCGGGATGCTTCATGCAGCATTCCCATTCCATTACCGCCCAACCGTCAAAATCGTACTGTGTCAGCTTGCTGAATACGGCTTTGAAATCCACCTGGCCATCGCCCAGGGAGCGGAATCTTCCGGGACGGTCGATCCAGCTCTGGTAGCCGCCGTATACGCCGGAGCGGCCGGTAGGATTGAATTCTGCATCCTTTACATGGAACATCCTGATCCGCTCATGGTAGATGTCAATATACTCCAGATAATCCAAACATTGTAATACAAAATGGCTGGGATCGTACAGGAGGCAGGCACGGGCGTGGTTGCCGGTTGCTTCGAGGAAGCGCTCGTAAGACACGCCATCGTGAAGGTCTTCTCCCGGGTGGATCTCGTAGCAAAGGTCTACGCCGTTGGCATCAAACTCGTTGAGGATAGGCAGCCAGCGTTTAGCCAGCTCCTTGAAACCTGTTTCTACCAGGCCGGCGGGACGCTGAGGCCAGGGGTATACGGTTTGCCATAACAGCGCGCCGCTGAAGGTAGCATGCGCTTTCAGCCCAAGGTTGCTGCTGGCTTTAGCCGCATACTTCAGCTGGTTCACGGCCCATTCTGTACGGGCGGTGGGATTGCCGCGGTGCTGTTCCGGCGCAAAGCCATCGAACAGTTCATTATAAGCGGGATGTACGGCTACCAGCTGTCCCTGCAGGTGTGTGCTCAGCTCCGTGATCTCCAGGCCGGCGGCATTTACAATCCCTTTTATTTCGTCTGCATAGGTTTTGCTTTCAGCCGCCTTTTGCAGATCTATAAAGCTGCTTACCCAGGTGGGGATCTGCACCCCTTTAAAACCCAGGCTGGCAGCCCATTCACAAATGCTCTTCAGGTTATTGAAAGGCGCAGCATCACCGGCAAACTGCGCCAGGAATATTCCAGGACCTTTGATTGTTTTCATGAAAAAAAGTTTTGGAGCTTCAGGCTACAAGCAGTGTCAGGCAAGATAGCAATCCTGCAAACCGTATAATACTTGCAGCTTNAGACTATTTATATTTCAAATGCTGTCCATTTCTGTTCGCTTTGGGATGACTTCACCACGTTATCNATGAAAGCCATGCCGCGTACGCCTTCTTCTACACTGGGGAAATCGAGCGCTTCGGGAGAAGGCTGCTGTCCATCCAGTTTAGCCATTAAGGTTAAGGCGAAGTTGCGATACAGGTTACCGAAAGCTTCGAGGTAGCCTTCGGGGTGACCGCCGGGTGTACGGGTATTGTGTACCGCGTAGCTGCTCTGGTAGCCGCCGTAGTTGGCGCCTGCGCGGTAGATCTGGGTAGGNTGGTCCAGCCATTTCACCAGCAGGGTGTTAGGCTCATGCTGCGCCCATTCGAGGCCGCCTTTTTCGCCGTACACCCTTATTTTAAGTGCATTCTCTTCACCGGCAGCCACCTGTGATGCCTGCAGCACGCCAGCGGCGCCGTTATCAAAGCGCAGCAGCACGCCGCCATCATCATCGAGGGCGCGGCCGGGTACCAGTATATTCAGATCAGCACACATTTTTTCNATCTTAGCGCCGGCGATATATTCAGCCAGGTTGGCGGCATGGGTACCGATGTCTCCCATNCAACCGCTTTTGCCGGAGCGTTTGGGGTCTGTTCTCCAGGCGGCCTGCGCGTTGCCTTCTCTTTCAGACATTTTGCTCAGCCAGCCCTGGGGGTATTCTACCCATACTTTGCGGATCTTGCCAAACACGCCATCTTTTACCATCTGGCGGGCCTGTTTTACCAGCGGGTAGCCGGTGTATGTATGTGTAAGCAGCAGGGTAAGACCGGTTTGCTCAACTTTAGCTTTCAGCTGTTTGGCTTCATCAAGGGTAAAGGTGATAGGNTTCTCTATCACTACATTAAAACCCTTATCCAGCGCCNGCATAGCTGGCTCAAAGTGGGCAAAGTTAGGCGTAACGATGGTCACNAAATCAAGGCGATCGTCTGCAGGACGTGCGGCCTCTTTCTCCAGCATCGTTTTAAAATCCGTGTAGATACGGTCGGGCTCCAGGAACAGCATTTTTCCTGACTCCACAGCGATTTCCGGGTTAACGCTTAATGCGCCCGCTTTCAATTCGATCAGGCCGTCCATGTTGGCGGCAATACGGTGGATCGCTCCGATGAAGGCATCCTTTCCGCCTCCGATCATTCCCATTCTTAGCTTACGGTTCATTTGCAAATCATTTTATCGTTTATGCTTTACTTAATTCCAGTTCTTGTGCTGGTGTTAATGCAACTTTAGGTTTCTTCCTGAATTTAACGAACAGGAAAGCGAAGGCCACGATAAGGATCAGCGGCAGTATCGCCACTGTTGTCATCGTATCCCGGCCGGCCTGCAACTCTGCCGCTACCTGGTCGGCACTTTGCTGCAGCGCTTTTGCCTTGTTGCTGTCATACCAGCTACCCATGAACGGCAGGATGATCGCAACGGACAGCATGCCCGCGCCGCCCATAATGTTAAGGCCCAGTGCACCTGTTTGGGGAATATATTCAGATACAAATCCCAGCATAGTGGGCCAGAAATAACAAACGCCCACTGCGAACACACCAGCGGCGGCAAATGCAGCATAACCACTGGCACGGCTCATCAGGAACAGGCCAAGGGCGGCGAATATTGAAGAGAACAACAGCATGCCGGCCGGATTCAGGCGGTGCACTACCGGGCCTGCAAACAAACGGCCGATCGCCATAATAAAGTTGATGAATACAAATACCAGGATAGCGGATACACCTGCCTGTTTCAGCAAGGCTTCTATCCACTGACCGGTGCCCAGCTCAGTAGAGGCAGTGAGCAGCATGCACAGCACCATAAATATANAGAGCGGTCCAACACAAGCCTTCAGCATGCCTTTATAAGAGATGCCGGAGGCGGCCCTTTCTGTTTGCGGAAATTTCTGCGTAAAGAATATGATGCCATAGATCACTGCNGGAACCAGTAATACGCCCATCAGCGCCTGCCAGCTGAGATTCATAGAATCGATCATCAGGTAGGCAATCAGGCCTCCTATTACGTTTCCACCGGGGAACCACATGTGAAAGCGGTTCAGCATCTTCGTTTTCTGTGTGGAATATAAGGTAGCTACGAGTGGATTACAGGCGGCTTCAACACTTCCGTTAGCGATGCCTATTAACAAAGTGCCCAGGAAGAGCGTCCAGAAAGTGGCAGCGAAAATAGTCACTATCACTCCCACTATGTGCCCTGCAAAGGCTAACATTAAGATCTTACGCATTCCAATCACATCGATCAGCGGCCCGCCAATGATCTGTGCCAAAGTAAATCCCCAGAAAGCCGTGCCGGCTATAAGGCCCAGTTGCTCGCCACTNAGCGTGAAGTCGGTACCCCACATTGTCATTATCTTAGCCCTGATAGCGAAGGTCATAGCTGTAACTATCAGCGCCAGACAACTTGTATAAAACAGTTTCTTCGGCTGTATCAGATTTTCCATAATCGTGTGAATTTTAGGTATTTTGTTTATATAAATAGTTAAAGTGGCTTTAAAACGTCTAAATTTATAAAAACTTATTGCATATTTTCAATTTTCGGACCCAAATAAAGAGATAATTAACCCTGTTTATAAGCTTCTTATATTATTTTATCCGATAATCTACCTTAAAAATCAATTAAATTTTCTTACCATATTTGAGTTGTCTGTAACATTCTTCATCTTTGCATCGCTTTAACACTGCTTAACATTAATTAACAGTATTTAACAGTGCGCCTTTATCCCATGTTATATTAAACTATTGCGTACTATGTTTTTATCTGGAACGGTGTAAATGTACTATCGGGAGATTTTTTCATTGATTGTCATAGGGGTATGAATAGTATTCGCCGTCAATAATTATTATGTATAGGTTTTACATCTTAATATGTCTGTACTAACTTCCAATCCATTACCTGCAAGAGTCCCTTTACTGTTAGTAAGGCCGGAAGAAGCATTGCGGCGTGAAGCCGGAGTCGATATCATCCTGCCCTGTTTTAATCCCCCTGAGGGATGGGAGAACAGCCTGATCAAACATTACCGNCTTTTAAAACAGGAGCTGGCGCCCGCACCGCTGCAGCTGATCCTGGTAAATGACGGATCTACCCGCCAATTCGGTCCCGCCCAGGTAAAGCGGCTGGAGGCCGCTATACCTTCTATAGTGATCGTGAGCTATGCCCTTAACCGCGGAAAGGGATATGCCATCCGGGAGGGCGTGAGGAGAAGCCGCCACCGCTACCAGATCTGTACCGACCTGGANTTCCCCTTTGGCACTGCCGCCNTTATGGAGGTATACGCAAAACTACTGACCGGCGCCGATGTGGTAGCCGGGGAAAGAGGGGATGCCTATCTGCAGGTGTTGCCAACAAGGCGAAAAGTGATCACCCGGCTAAGCAGGGCCATGAACCGTATGGTGCTCCAGTTAAAGATCGGGGACGCCCAGGCCGGACTGAAGGGATTTAATGCCCGTGGCAGGGAACTGATGCTGTCTACCCGGGTACCCGGCTTCCTTTATGACAGTGAATTCATGTACAAAGCCAGCAAAGACCCCGGATTGCAGATACTGCCTTTACCTATTTACTGCCGTCCGGAGATCCGCTTCTCTTCTTTCAGCATCCGCTTATTAACACGGGAGCTCAGGAACTACCTGAAGATCCTCCAAAGAGACACAAAAAGGACCCCATGGCCAACTACAACAGATTATTGATCAGTGTTGATGTAGAAGAATTTGATATACCAGAAGAATTCGGAGGACAGGTCAGCCCAACTGAAAAACTNGCAGTATCACATACCGGGATACTGCAGGTGCTGGAATTATTTGCATTATATAAGGTACGCGCTACCTTTTTCATTACCGCATATTGGGCGCAGCATTTCCCTGAACTGGTGCAGCAGATCGCAGCGGAACATGAAGTTGCCTCCCATGCCTATTATCATCACACCTTTCAGACTGCCGACCTGGAGGCTTCGCGGCTGGCCCTGGAGAAGATCAGCGGGCAGCCGGTAACCGGCTTCCGGATGCCACGCCTCCAACCAGTTGACCTGGATGCACTGCGTATAGCAGGTTACCGCTATGACGCATCGCTGAATCCGACCTGGCTGCCAGGACGTTATAACAACTGGCACCGGCCAAGAACGCCGTTCAAAGAGAATGGCATCTGGGTAGTGCCTTCGGCCGTATCTCCCATTTGCCGTTACCCGGTGTTCTGGCTGAGTGTAAAGAATGCTCCTTTGTGGATGAGCCGGCATTTCAGCAAAACGATCTTAAAAAGGGACGGCCTGCTTTCTTTTTATTTCCATCCCTGGGAATTGACACCGCTTGATCAATATACGCTGCCCGCTTACATCCGCCATGTGTCGGGCGTNAAAATGCAGCAAAAGCTGGCTGCCTTCCTGCACTTTTTGAAAAAGAACGGGAAATTCTGTACGCACCGCCAGTTGTTGAATGAAATAGGGGGAGAATAAAGCAATCAACTTTAACAATGATCAATTAGCTTCGCCGCTGGCTTTTAGCTTGCGGCTTGACGCTTTTTTCCTAATTTTACAGTCCTTGTAAAAGCGGGTACTGCTGACAGCTTGTCACCCGTATTTTCAAGCATACTATTTGAGTTACATCCATCGTGCCCGTACCCATGCCATCGTATGGTATACCGGTATTAAAGTAAACCCTTTAATTATTTGCATTCATTAAATTATACTCATGTTAGGTTTTTTGACAAAAATTTTTGGCGGGCATAAATCGGAACGAGATATCAAGGCGATCATGCCCCGCGTGAAGCAGATCAATGAGGAGTTTGAAAAATTGCAATCCCTGCCTGTGGACCAGCTTCGCAATAAAACCCAGGAGTTCCGCCAACGTATAAAGGCACACCTGGCCAACATAGATGCTTCCATCCTTTCNCAACAGGAAGCAGCAGAAAATGAAGCGGATGTATCTGCCAAAGACAATATTTACCAGGAAATAGATAAACTGAAAAAAGACCGGGACAAACAGATAGAAGAGATTCTCAACGAGCTGTTACCCGAAGCTTTTGCCGTAGTGAAGGAAACCGCGCGCCGCTTTTCCAAAAACACCAGTCTGGAAGCAACCGCTACTCAGCTGGACCGCGACCTGGCAGTAACAAAGAAATATATCAGCATTGAAGGTGACAAAGTGACGTGGCAAAATACCTGGACGGCCGCCGGCAGCGAAGTGACCTGGAACATGGTGCACTACGATGTACAGCTGATAGGTGGTATGGTGCTGCACCAGGGTAAAATATCAGAAATGGCTACGGGTGAAGGTAAAACACTGGTTTCTACCCTGCCTGCCTATCTGAACGCACTGGCTGGTGAAGGTGTGCACATTGTAACGGTGAACGATTACCTGGCACGTCGTGACGCCGAGTGGAACGGTCCCATCTTCGAATTCCTGGGCATTACCGTAGACTGTATCGATAAACATCAACCCAACAGCGCAGATCGCCGGAATGCTTACCTGGCAGACATTACCTACGGTACCAACAACGAATTTGGTTTTGACTACCTGCGTGATAACATGGTGCACAGCCCTGAAGAAATGGTGCAACGCAAGCATCATTTCGCCATGGTGGATGAGGTGGATAGCGTATTGGTTGATGATGCGCGTACTCCGCTGATCATCTCCGGCCCTATCCCCCGTGGTGAAGAGCAGGAGTTCCATGTACTGAAACCCCGTGTACAACGCCTGGTAGACGTACAAAAGAAAGTAACCAACCAATACCTGAANGAGGCTAAAAAACTGATCGCAGAAGGAAAAGACGATCCCAAAACCGGTGGTCTGGCCCTGATGCGCGCCTGGAGAGGTTTTCCGAAGAGCAGTGCATTGATCAAATACCTGAGCGAGCCAGGTATCAAAGTATTGCTGCAGAAAGCAGAGAACTACTACATTGCCGACCAGCAGCGTGAAATGCCGAAAGTGGACGAAGAGCTCTACTTCCATATAGATGAAAAGAACAACAGTGTAGACCTTACTGATAAGGGAATCGCACTGATCACTCAGGCTGGTGAAGATGCGGCCTTCTTCGTATTGCCCGACGTAGGTTCTGAAATTGCAGAAATAGAAAAACTGGCTATCTCTCCTGAAGAGAAACTCCAACGCAAAGATGTACTGCTGCAGGAATTTGCACAGAAATCAGACCGCATNCACTCCGTACAGCAATTGCTGAAAGCATACTCNCTGTTTGATAAAGATGTGGAATATGTGGTGATGGATGGTAAAGTAAAGATCGTAGATGAGCAGACAGGCCGTATCCTGGAAGGACGCCGCTACTCAGACGGCCTTCACCAGGCGATAGAAGCCAAGGAGAACGTGAAAGTGGAAGCCGCTACCCAAACCTTTGCCACCATTACATTNCAGAACTATTTCCGTATGTACCACAAGCTGGGTGGTATGACTGGTACAGCTGTGACGGAAGCAGGTGAGTTCTGGGAAATATACAAGCTGGATGTGGTGACCATCCCCACCAACCTGCCTATTACCCGTGTAGATGCAGAAGACCTTGTATACAAAACCAAACGCGATAAATACAAAGCCGTTATAGACGAGATCAAAGTATTAAAGGCAAAAGGCCGTCCGGTACTGGTAGGTACCACCTCTGTAGAGGTATCGGAGCTGCTGAGCAAAATGCTCACCTTTGATAAGATCCAGCATAACGTTTTGAACGCGAAACAGCACGCCCGTGAAGCCCAGATAGTAGCTGAAGCAGGTTTGCCCGGAGCCGTGACCATCGCCACCAACATGGCGGGCCGTGGTACGGATATCAAGCTGGGACCCGGTGTAAAAGAAGCAGGAGGCCTGGCCATCATCGGTACAGAAAGACATGAAAGCCGCCGTGTAGACCGCCAGCTGCGTGGTCGTGCCGGCCGCCAGGGAGACCCCGGTACCTCCCAGTTCTTTGTATCCCTGGAAGATGACCTGATGCGCATGTTCGGTTCTGACCGTATTGCAGGCCTGATGGACCGTATGGGCTACAAAGAAGGCGAAGTGATACAGCATAGCATGATCACCCGTTCTATTGAACGTGCGCAGAAAAAAGTGGAAGAGAACAACTTCGGCATCCGTAAACGCCTGCTGGAGTATGACGACGTAATGAACAAACAGCGTACGGTGATATATGCCAAACGTAACCACGCCCTGTTTGGCGAGCGCCTGGCCATAGACATAGACAATGCATTCTATGACGTGGCAGAAGGTATTATTGCTACTCACAAGGAAAGCGGCGACTATGAAGCCTTCCAGCTGGATGCGATCATGAACTTCTCAGTAGATACCGATATCACTGCAGAAGAACTGAATAAAACTGATATCGCACTGCTGACTACCAAGCTGTATCATCAGGCTAAAGAAAATTACGATCGTAAGAAACAGGATATAGCAGCGCAGACCCTGCCTGTGATCACACAGATCCATAAAGAACAGGGCCACCATATAGAGAATATCTCCATTCCTTTCACAGATGGTAAGAAGGGCGTGAACGTGCTGGCGAACCTGCAGAAAGTGATAGACACCGCCGGACAGGAAACGCTGAACGCACTGGAACGCAGCATTACCCTGGCGCTGATAGACGAGGCCTGGAAAGAGCACCTGCGCTCCATGGACGATCTGAAACAGTCTGTACAAAGTGCGGTGTATGAGCAAAAAGACCCGCTGCTGATCTATAAATTTGAAGCGTTCAACCTCTTCAAACAAATGGATGGCGAAACCAGCCGCGATATCGTCTCCTTCCTGTGCAAATGCGGGATCCCTGTAAGAGAAGACCGTCCGCAGCAGGAGCAGATCCGCGAAGGCCGCGAGCAGAAAACGGATATGAGCCGTATGCGCGCTTCCCACCAGGAATTTGAAGGTAACGGCAATGGCGCACCTGCCACCGTTGAAGAGCAGGAATATGCTACCAATGCAGAACAGGCAAGACAAGAGCCCTTACGTGTAGGCCCGAAGGTTGGACGTAATGATCCTTGTCCCTGCGGCAGCGGCAAGAAGTATAAACAATGTCACGGAAAAGACCTGTGATGATCTGCAAGTGAACTGAAGTATTTAACATATTATAATTTTTACAAGCGGGCCTTTACGGCCCGCTTTTTTTGTGGTACTTTCGCCAGGGAAAACCTTCATTGTATGGAGCTCAACAAATATATAGACCACACNGTCCTCAAGCCTGTTACGACCCTGGAAGANATCAAAACATTGTGTATGGAGGCGGTAGAATACAGCTTTGCNGCGGTGTGCGTGCCACCGCCCTTTGTTAAGCTGGCGAAAACATTTGTTGGCAACACCACTGTTAAAGTAGCGACTGTGATAGGTTTTCCATTCGGGTACTCCGCTGTCGAGGCCAAAGTGGCCGAAGCCGTGCTGGCAATTATAGACGAAGCAGATGAGCTGGATATGGTGGCCAACCTGATCGCCATCCGCAATAAGGACTGGGCNTTCCTGGAAAAGGAGATCGCCACGATATTGCCCATTATCCGCAACAAACAGAAGGTGGTCAAAGTGATCATTGAAAGTGGCATATTATTGGAAGAGGAGATCATCAGGTGTTGTGAGATATATGGAAAGCTGGGTGTAGATTTCGTAAAGACCTCTACCGGGTATGCAGAGAAAGGCGCCAGTGTGGCAGCCGTGCAGCTGATGCGTAAGCATCTGCCGNCGAATGTGCAGATAAAAGCCTCCGGCGGTATTCGTACCTTTGCCTTTGCCCAGGAGCTGATCGGGGCGGGCGCCACCAGGCTGGGATGCAGTGCCAGTGTAGCGATCGTAAAGGAAGGCGGGGCAACAGGCACAGGCTATTAAACGATTATTATTAATTATTCATAGTTGATTATGAAAGTTCTTATTACAGCAGCTTTAGTATTGATATGCGGTGCAGCCGCCGCACAGGACAGCAGCTTTGCTTCTGCCNGCGGCGGGAATGTGAAGGTGATCAAAGACAGCCGTATTGATATCCTGATCAAAAAACAGATCTATATCAATACACTGGCTATCCGCAACCAGCCCGGTTTCAGGGTACAGGTGATCACTACCAACAAGCGTAATGAAGCATATGAAGCTAAAGCGCGGGTAATGCAATCCTACCCGGAATACCGTTCTTATATCGATTTCCAGGCGCCTTATTTTAAAGTGCGCATCGGTGATTTTAAATCACGTGAAGAGGCCACAGAGCTGCGGGACAGACTCTCCAATATGTTTACCGGCGGCGTATTTGTAGTACCTGCCATCATCAACGTATCTCCGGATAAAGAATTACAGAATGAAGAATCGTATTAAAGCATTAGCCAGGGAGTTAGCGCCAGCATTCATAGATATCAGACACCATATTCANTCGCATCCCGAATTATCTTTTGAGGAATATGCTACCTCCGCATTCATCCGCCAAAAGCTGGATGAATTTGGCGTTAGCTACCGGNCAGATGTAGCNGGCACCGGTATAATAGCCTTGATAGAGGGGAAAAATTCATCCAAACGCACCATCGCCATCCGCGCGGATATAGACGCGCTACCCATTCATGAAGCCAACAATGTGCCCTATAAATCGAAAAACGAAGGGGTAATGCATGCCTGCGGACATGATGTGCACACCACCTGTGTACTGGGCGCCACTAAAATACTACAACAGTTAAAAGACGAATTTGAAGGCACCATTAAAGTGCTTTTTCAGCCGGGTGAAGAGAAACATCCCGGAGGGGCCAGCCTGATGATCAGAGACGGCGCCCTGGAAAACCCACGGCCGGACGCTATCCTGGGCATGCATGTGCAACCCTCTATGGAAACAGGTAAGCTGGGATTCCGCGCAGGGAAGTATATGGCCAGTGCCGATGAAATATATATCACTATAAAAGGAAAGGGCGGCCATGCCGCACAGCCGCATCTTACTACAGATACCATACTGGTGGCTTCCCACCTGGTAGTAAGCCTGCAGCAGATCATCAGCCGTAACAATGATCCCTTTTCTCCATCCGTGCTTTCCATCTGCGCTTTCAACGGCGGGTACACCACGAATGTGATTCCCAGCGAAGTGAAGCTGATGGGTACTTTCCGGGCTATGGACGAAACCTGGCGTTTCAAAGCGCATGAGCTGATAAAGAAACAGGCCACTGAACTGGCGCATGCCATGGGTGCAGCTATAGATATTGATATACTGGTAGGCTATCCTACGCTGTATAATAATGAGACCGTTACCGCCGGGGCCCGTTCACTGGCTGAAAATTACCTGGGAACGGAGTATGTGGAGGATACGGAAGTACGTATGGGCGCTGAAGATTTTGCGTATTACTCACAGGTGATCCCCGCCTGCTTCTTCCGTTTAGGTACGGGTAATAAAGCCAGGGGCATTACTTCCGGCGTACATACGCCAACTTTTGATATTGATGAGAATGCGATAGAGATTGGAATGGGGGCGATGGCATATTTAGCAGCGAGCTTATAGCTTTAAGCCACAAGCTCCAAGCTGCAAGAAAGTCTTGATACCTCTTGTAGCTTGGAGCTTGCAGCTTGTAACTTTTATAGTTCCGGGTACAGCGGGAATTGCCCCATAAACCCGTTCACTTCTTTTCTTACTTTAGTGATCAGCGCCTCGTTATCAGCATCCATCAGCAGCTCGTCCATCCATTCAACGATCTGGAGCATGTTCTCTTCCTTCAGACCACGGGTAGTAATGGCAGGTACGCCCACCCTGATACCGGAGGTTACAAAAGCTGATTTATCATCGAAGGGCACCATATTCTTGTTTACAGTAATATCTGCTTTCACCAGCACCTGCTCTGCTTTTTTACCGGAGATGTTTTTGTTGCGCAGGTCTATCAGCAGCAGGTGGTTATCGGTACCGCCGGAGATGATCTGGTAACCTTTCTCTGTAAATGCCTTCGCCATAGACTGGGCATTTTTCAATATCTGCCTGGCATAAGCATCATATTCCTCTGTCAGTACTTCGAAGAATGATACTGCTTTAGCTGCGATCACGTGCTCCAGCGGGCCGCCCTGGATGCCGGGGAATACGGCCGTATCCAGCAGGGAGCTCATCATGCGGATCTCGCCTTTGGGTGTTTTCAGACCAAAAGGATTCTCAAAGTCCTTGCTTAACATGATAAGACCGCCACGGGGTCCGCGCAGTGTTTTATGTGTGGTAGTTGTTACAAAATGGCAATGCTCAAAAGGAGAGTTCAGCAGTCCTTTGGCGATCAATCCAGCGGGGTGTGCAATATCAGCCATTACGAAAGCACCGATCTGGTCTGCAATGGCACGGATGCGTTTGTAATCCCAGTCACGGCTGTAAGCGCTGGCGCCGCAGATGATCAACTTCGGTTTTTCCTTCAGCGCAATTTCTTCCATTTTATCATATTCTACCAGGCCGGTCTCTTTATTTACGCCGTAGAACAGCGGCTGATACAGCTTACCTGAGTAGTTTACGGCAGAACCGTGTGTGAGGTGGCCGCCCATGCTCAGGTCCAGGCCCAGTATTTTGTCGCCAGGCTGCAGGATAGCCATCATTACCGCGGCATTGGCCTGTGCGCCGGAGTGCGGTTGCACGTTGGCATATTCTACACCGAAGATCTCCTTGGCCCTGTCGATAGCCAGCTGCTCGCTCTGGTCAACTATTTCACAACCACCATAATATCTCCGCCCGGGATAACCCTCTGCATACTTGTTGGTTAGTACGGTACCCATTGCCTGCATTACCTGCAAGCTGGTGAAGTTCTCGGAAGCTATCAGTTCAATGCCATGACGCTGACGTTCCAGTTCCTGGCGGATAATATCAAATATCTGGTGATCTTTTTGCATGGAGCTTAAAAATTTGCTGCAAAAATAGGTTAAAGGGCTATGAAATGCAATTTTAGTGTAGGATAGCGTTGTTAAAAAAAATACTATCTTCACGCCCTCAGGGCCATATTCCGGGCCGGATTACAAGAGCAGGAACGTACAGAGCGATTATCTAAACCTAATATTACGAATGAAGGCCATAATACCAGTAGCAGGTGCTGGCACCAAGCTACGTCCACATACATATACACAACCCAAGGCGCTGATCCCTTTAGCCGGAAGGACCATTCTAAGTATCATCATAGACCAGCTGGTAGAAGCAGGTATCAAGGAGTTTGTGTTTGTAGTGGGATACCTGGGCGAAAAGATCCAGGACTATGTAGAGCAGAAGTACCCGGACCTTACCTGTCATTTTGTTCAGCAGAACAGCCGCGAAGGCACCGGACACGCTATATTACTTACCCGCGATATTGTTAAGAATGATGAGATACTGATCGTATTGGGCGATACCATTGCCGAAGGCGATTTCAGAGAGCTCATCGAGTCTCCGGTCTCTATGCTGGGGCTCAAAAAGGTGGATGATCCCCGTAATTTCGGGGTGGCAGAGCTGGATGAGGAAGGGCATATTACCCGGGTGGTGGAGAAACCACAGATCCCCAAGTCGAACCTGGCGCTGGTAGGACTTTATAAAATAAAGGAAACCGAGCAGCTGTTTGACTGCCTGCAAAGCAATATTGATCAGAAGATAAAATCGCACGATGAGTACCAGCTGACAGACGCGCTGGAATGCATGATACAGCATAAGGTACAGTTCAAACCATTTAAGGTAAGCAACTGGTTTGACTGCGGACGCAAAGAAACCTTGCTGGAAACGAATGCCATCCTGCTTAAAAAATATAAACTGGCCAGCAACCCGGTGCTTCCTTTCGAAGGCACCATTATAATACCACCGGTAAGCATTGGTGAGGGCTGTAATATTAAAAACTCCATTATAGGTCCCTATGTAGCGATCGGCGATAACAGCGTTATCAGCTACTCGATCGTAAAAGACTCCATTATCGGCTCCTATACTAATCTGTATGAAGTAGTGCTGAAGTCTTCGCTGATAGGCAGCGATGCCAATATACGGGGACTGAGCCAGAGCCTGAATATAGGCGATAATACAGAGATAGACCTGGGATAAGCTGTTAGCTTTTAGCTACTAGCCATTAGCTGAAATACGTTATTTTTAACTTTAGCTAATTGCTAAAAGCCAGTACCTAACTGCTATTTATGAACCGCATCGTTGAACTTTTCCAGATAAAATATCCCATCGTGCAGGCCGGCATGATATGGGCCAGCGGCTGGCGTTTAGCCAGCGCGGTTAGCAATGCCGGCGGGCTTGGGCTTATTGGCTCGGGCAGCATGTACCCCGACGTGTTACAGGAACATATCCGCAAATGCAAACAGGCTACAGATCATCCCTTTGGGGTAAATGTCCCATTATTATATCCGGATATAGACCAATTGATACGCATTGTGCTGGACGAAGGCGTGAAGATCGTATTCACCAGCGCAGGCAATCCTAAGACATGGACCCCGGCACTAAAAGAAGCAGGCGTCACCGTAGTGCATGTAGTTTCCAGTTCCGCTTTCGCCTTAAAGAGCGAGGC
>Ga0055530_10001736_pt1 | contig 15295 bp, 10 predicted proteins | sample Araplavi_mTSA_r2_FD_55009 | JGI IMG/M metagenome (GOLD analysis project Ga0055530, IMG submission 55009) | Arabidopsis root microbial communities from North Carolina, USA - plate scrape MF_Cvi_mTSA_r2 | ecosystem: Host-associated > Plants > Roots > Endosphere | place: USA: North Carolina... | reverse complement strand
CGTTGGAACCACCTGATCCCATCCCGAACTCAGAAGTGAAACGATGCATCGCCGATGGTAGTGTGGGGTTTCCCCATGTGAGAGTAGGTCATCGTCAAGATCGAATTCCGAAACCCCTGTCTGCTAACGCAGACAGGGGTTTTGTCGTTTCAGTGCTCACAAAAGTCCGATATTCAAACCGCTTTGCGTGCCTTGCTGCTCCGACGAGCCTGCCATTTGCGCCACCAGACGTAGATGCCAGTTCCCGACAACCCCGCAATCAGAACACCCAATATCGCGATCATCACTTGCCCGGTGAAGCCTATGATCCGTCCCCCATGTATCGGCAACTGCAATCGATAAAACCGCTCTCCCAATGTCCCTTCTCCTGCGATCTCCTGCCCCAGTAATCGCCCGTCAGTACCGTGGAAGAACAACCAGGATTTGCCGTGGGCCTCGGTGTCATGCTGCCCAAACCCCGCACCGTAAAAGTTGTACTCAAAGCTGTAATACACCTCGCCGATCGCCGCCGTCAGCCCCAACCTTTTCCCCTCCTGTTGTGCCCTTTCGTATGCCTGTTGATAACTTAATCGGGTGATCCCCAGCTCTTCGGCAGGCATTCGCCCTCGCGCCTCATACACGCTCGGTTCAATCGGAGAAAACAGCGACACCGCGGGTTTGAAGACCTGGCTCGGCAGGTTCATCGCCACACTGCTGACGGCTATCGGCAGCAATAACAACCACAGCCACAAGCCCCCCGCCCGGTGCAGATCGAAGTTGAGTCGATAGGCATGCCCACCCTTGATCTTCCAGGCGTTCGACCACTTCTTCCAGAACGGTTTACCCCGCGGCAACGTCAGCCAGAGGGCGATGAAGCAATCGATTACCCAGGCGATGGCCACCAACCCCATCAACAGCAAACCCCAGTTGCCGGGCAGTGTCAGGTTGTAGTGAAACTCGAGAATGAACGGAACAAAGTTCTCACGCTGAAAGCAGCATTCGCCCCAATAACGCTGGCCTTTCTGCTTGCCACTGACAGGGTCGAGGTAGAACACCTGGTTGCGTTCTTTATACGGTTCGCCCGTCGCGGGATCATTTCGCGGAACCGCCGCCAGCAATGCCGTGTGGCCTGCCTCATTCGGGTACTCCATGTACCAGACCTGCAACTTCGGATGGGCCGATTGCACCACATCAACCAGCTCACCTGGCGGCAGACGCTCCCCCTCGGCCGAGGCCGCGTAAAACTCCGGATTCAACCACTCATCCAGCTCATGGTTGAACGCCAGAATGCTCCCCGTGATCCCGGCCAGCAGCAGAAAAACCGCCGTGGCCAATCCGATATACCGGTGCAATAAAACCAGAAACGAACGCATGAAAATTCCCCACAGATACGACAAAGCCAGCCCCTGAAATCAGGGGCTGGCTTTTCTATGCACAAGACAAAGGCTTAGAACTGGTAACTGACCGTCGCGGCGACGTTGCGCTCTTCGCCCATGTAGCAGAAGTCCAGACTGGCGCAGGAGGCTACGTAGGATTCGTTGGTCAGATTGTTCGCATTCAGGCGTACGTCGACACCCTTCAGACCGACCTTGCCGAGGTCATAGCCAATCGATGCGTCGAACAATGTGTAGGACGGCACTTTCATGGTGTTCTCTGCATCCGCCCAGCTATAGCCGACATAACGCACACCACCGCCCAGTCGCAGCCCGTCGAGTGCCGCGCTGTCGAACTTGTAGTCCGCCCACAGCGATGCCATATGTCGTGGCGCCTGGGTTGGCGAGTTGCCCTTGTTCTCGATCAAATTGGTCGGTGTGCTCAAGGTGCTGGTCATCGACTTCGAGTATTCAATGTCGGTGAAGGTGTAGCTGCCGAGGACTTTCAGGTTGTCGGTCAGCTGCATGTGCGCTTCCAGTTCCAGACCCTGAGAGCGGACAGCGCCTACAGCACGATAGAAGTTTTCCTGCGGCAGTTTGGTCGCCAGGTTCTCCTGATCGATGCGGAACAGCGAGGCGGTGAACAGGTTGTCGGTACCCGGCGGCTGATACTTCAAGCCCATTTCCCACTGCGTTCCATCGGTCGGTGCGAGAGGATTGCCGGCGTTGTCCGCGTAGGAATTCGGATTGAACGACTCTGAATAGCTGACGTACGGCGCGAGACCGTTATCGAACAGATACAGCGCGCCGGCACGGCCGGTGAGCTTGGTGCGTCGATCATTGATCTCGGTGCCGACCGGACGGCCCGCTTCGGCGATGCGGTTTTCGTCGGAGGTTTCCACCCAGTCCTGACGCAGTCCCAGCGAGAAGCGCCACTTGTCCATCTCGATCAGGTCTTGCAGGTAAACGCCGGTCTGCTCCAGGCGCCGCAGGTAGCTGGTCTCGCCGTACGGCGTAATAGCGGAATTGCCATACACCGGGTTGAACGCATTGATCGGCGCCAGGCCGCCACTGGTCCAGTCGACTACGGTTTTGCGCCGCTGGTAATCCGCCCCCATCAACACTGTGTGCTTGGTTGCGCCGGTGAAGAATTCAGCCTGGAGCATGTTGTCGACGATGAACGCATGGAGGCGCTCGTCACCGCCGGTGTAGTAGCGATTCAGTTCGTTGCTGGTCGGCGACGTCCAGCCATAGGCGTACACCTGATCCATGTTCACTTTGGAGTCGAGGTAGCGGAAGTTCTGCCGCGCGGTGAAGACGTCGTTGAAGCGGTGTTCGAACTGGTAACCGAACGACTGCTGATCACGGGAGTAACCGTCGATGCCCGGCTCGCCTTCGAAGAAGTGCGGCGAGATGCGATTGCCGTTGCGCTGATGAATCGTGCCGTCGGCCGGCACGCCACCGTGGTAGCCGCCATCCGGGTCATGCTGCAGATACGCTTGCAGCGTCAGTGAGGTGTCTTCGCTGAAGTCGATGCTGACGGTCGGTGCGAGGGCGAAGCGCTTTTCCTTGTTGTGGTCGAACTGCGTGTCGGACTGATCCGTTAATCCGATCAGACGATAGGCGATGCGCTTGTCGTCATCGACCGGTCCGCTGAAGTCAAAACCAACACCGCGCTGGCCCTGAGTGCCGACGGTGGCTTGAACCTGGTGATAAGCCTCGTACAGCGGCTTCTTGCTGGTCAGCGCCACCAGACCACCCGGCGAGCTGCGGCCGTAGAGCACCGACGAAGGCCCTTTCAGAATATCGACGCGCTCGAGGAAATACGGATCGACCTGCATGGTGCTGTAGGTGCCGCTGTCGCCCATCGACTTGAGGCCGTCGAGGTAGATGTTGTCCACCGAACCGTCGTTGAAGCCGCGCATCGCCACATAGTCGTAACGGTGCGTGGCGCCGTAAGGGTTGGTCAGTACGCCAGGGGTGTAACGCATGGCCTGGGACACGGTTTGCGAGCCCTGATCGTCCATTTGCTCGCGGGTGACCACGGACACGCTTTGCGACGTTTCCAGCAGCGCGGTACTGGTTTTGGTGGCGATCTGACTGTGCGTCGCGTTGTAGCCGTCCATGCTGCCCAACGCGTTGCCGAGGGCGAAGCCTTTGATGTCGGTGGTCGGCAGGGCCAGTGCTTCGGTTTCTGCGACGGAGCGCAACACATAGCTGCTGCCGTCCTGGCTGACCGCCTCCAGACCCGAACCGCCGAGCAGATGACTGAGCGCCTGATCGGTCGAATACTCGCCCTGTACACCCGGTGACTGCCGGCCTTGGGTTTGCTGCGGCGTCATCGACAACGTGATGCCCGCCTGGCGCGCGAACTGGTTGAGCGCATCGCCCAGCGGTCCGGCGGCGATGTTGTAGCGGTGGCTGCTGACCTCGCTGGCATTGGCCGCCATGCTCAGGCTCGGCAAAACGCCAACGCCCAGTGCAGTAGAGAACAGCGCCGCCCGAACGGCGTGACGCAACAGGCCCGATTCGGCAGAGAAATTCAGAGGGTTCTTACAGGTAACGCGCGCAGTCATTGTAGGTTTCCGTAGGCAGTCGCGAAGGCTGAGTTGAAGTGCTTACTGACTAAGCCGGACTTGCCACGAAAACCCGCCAAAATAATTTCAGGCCACAGACTCCAGCGTCACCCACCATCGAGTGCGGTAGCGCAATTGCACCGGCAGGGTCTGCGGCAGGATCGCCAACAGTTTGTCGGTGTCCTCAAGACGGAACACGCCGGACAGGCGCAAATCCGCGATGTCTGACGCACAGCTCAGAAATCCCTGACGATACCGGCCGACTTCGCTGAGGAAGTCGCCCAGCCGCATGTTGCGCGTCACGATCAGCCCGTCGACCCAGGCACCGGCGTCCATGTCCAATGGCGGCGCGGGGCGAATTTGATGGTGATCGATCAGATAGCTCTGACCGGCGATGGCCTCTGTCGAGTTGCCGGCGGAGCGAATCGCGACCCGGCCACTGGTGACGCTCAGGCGCGTGCATCCATCTTCCTGGCGCAGAATGAATCGCGCCTTGAACGGCTCGTAACTGCCATGACGACTCTGCACCCGCAGCGGTCTTTCAAACGGCGCACCTTCATCGGCACCGCCACAGGTGACGATGATTTCGCCACGGGTCAGTTTGATCAGCCGTTGCTGCGCGGTGTAATCGAGATCCACGCTGCTGGCGGTGTTGAGTTCGATCCGCGTGCCGTCCGGCAACTGGAAGCCACGGCGTTCGCCGGTGGCGGTGGCGTAGTCGGCGCTCCACTGTTGCCAGGCGGAAGTGTCGCTGGCCAGCCATCCCGCCGAGCCCATCAGCAACGCGCCGGACAACAGCTTCAACGCCTGACGTCGACCCAGCCCCTGGGCACTGTTTTCCAGCGTGTTGAACGCCACCTGCGCACCGGGCACGGCGCGCAGATTGTGGGTCAGTTCAGCTTGAAGAGACTGCACCCGTTGCCAGGCCAGTTCGTGATCATGATGTTCGGCGCGCCATTGTTCGCACTGGCGATTCAGACGCGGATTGCCATGGTTGTTGCGCAGACGCAGGAGCCAGTGAATGGCCTGTCGTACGACCTGCTGCGGTGGCTCGGCGCGTCGGCCAAGCGAGAGGTTATCCACCGGCATCAGCTTTCGTACCTCAACACGTAGCAGTGAAACAGGGCGTCGGCGACGTAGCGCTCTACCGAGCGCAAGGACAGCCCCATCTGCTCGGCGATCTGCTTGTGGGTCAAACCTTCGCACTGCGCCAGCAGAAATGCCTGACGCACTTTCGGCTTCAAACCTTCAAGCATGCGGGCAATGCCCTCGAGCAGTTCGATCACCAAGGCGCGGGATTCGGCACTCGGGGTTTCGGCTTCAGGCAAATGGGCGATGGTTTCCAGATAGGCGCGTTCAATTTCTTCACGGCGCCAATGATCAATCACCAGCCCTCGGGCAACTGTGCGCAAAAACGCGCGAGGTGCCTTGAGTTCCAGACGCTCGGTGCGCTGCAACAGTCGAACGAAGGTGTCCTGGGCCAGATCCGCCGCATCGGCAGCATTGCCCAGCCGAGCGCGCAACCAGCCGTTGAGCCAGCCGTGATGACTACTGTAAAGCGCCTGTACTGCAAACTCAGGAGAGGACATGAACGCGACAGCCCGAACGTCACAAATGATAATTAGTCGCATTGTCATCAAGGGTTACAGAATTTGCAACCGGCGCTGCAAAACAGTCATCAAAAATTGACAGGCGAACGCTCTGGCACGCCGTTCGGCGGGAATCTGGCAGAAATGTCGTCCATTTCCCACAAAGCCCTAAGTTTTCTCCTAAGCGTGCCGACAGACTGGTGAGACATGCGTGCACCAAAGTAGAGCAGTCGTCAGAACGCTGCCTGCGCTGTACATGGAATGTTGCATCCGGAACGCATCCCCACTTTTCGCATAAGAAGTCCCATGAAATGAATCTCAAGTTCAGCCATAAAATCCTGCTGGCCGCCTCGGGCGTTGTGGTCCTGGCGTTCGCGCTGTTCACTTTGTACAACGACTATCTGCAGCGAAACACCATTCGCCAGAACCTCCAGTCCTCGGTCCAACAGGCCGGCGACCTGACCGCGAGCAGTGTGCAGAACTGGATGAGCGGGCGAATTCTGGTACTGGAAAACCTCGCACAAAACGTCGCTCATCAAGGCAAGAACGCCGACTTCCCGGGCCTGGTCGATCAACCGGCCTTCACCTCGAACTTCCAGTTCACCTACGTCGGCCAGGCCAACGGTGTGTTCACCCAGCGCCCTGATGCGAAGATGCCGGACGGCTACGATCCGCGTCAGCGCCCCTGGTACAAGCAGGCCGTGGCCGCTGACCAGACCATGCTGACCCCGCCATACATGGCCGCCGTTGGCGGTCTGGTGGTGACCATCGCCATGCCGGTGAAAAAGAACGGCGAGCTGCTCGGCGTCGTGGGCGGTGACCTGAGTCTGGAAACCCTGGTGAAGATCATCAACTCGGTGGACTTCGGTGGCCTGGGCCACGCGTTCCTGGTCAGCGGGGACGGTCAGGTGATCGTCAGCCCGGACAAAGAACAGGTGATGAAGAACCTCAAGGACATCTACCCGAACGCCGATGTGCGCATCCAGAAGGGCAACCAGAACGTGGTGCTCAACGGTCAGGAGCGCATCCTGTCGTTCACCCCGGTCGCAGGTCTGCCGAATGCCGAGTGGTACATCGGTCTGTCGATCGATCGCGACAAGGCCTACGCCGCACTCAGCCAGTTCCGTACCTCGGCACTGATCGCAATGTTCGTTGCTGTCGGCGCGATTGCGGTGTTCCTGAGCCTGTTGATCACCGTGCTGATGCGTCCGCTGATCACCATGGGCCGNGCGATGCAGGACATCGCNCAGGGTGAAGGNGACCTGACTCGCCGTCTGGTNGTGGAAAGCAAGGACGAGTTCGGNGAGCTGGGCAGTTCGTTCAACCAGTTCGTGGAGCGGATTCACGCGTCCATTTCCGAAGTGTCTTCCGCGACTCGCCACGTACACGACCTGTCGCAACGGGTGATGGCATCTTCCAACGCCTCGATCATCGGTTCCGACGAACAAAGCGCACGCACCAACAGCGTCGCTGCCGCGATCAATCAACTGGGTGCCGCCACCCAGGAAATCGCCCGCAACGCGGCCGATGCTTCGCAACACGCCAGCGGCGCGAGCGAGCAGGCCGATGACGGTCGTCAGGTGGTCGAGCAAACGATTCAGGCCATGACCGAGCTGTCGCAGAAGATCAGCCTGTCGTGCACCCAGATCGAAACCCTGAATGCCAGCACCGATAACATCGGCCACATTCTCGACGTGATCAAAGGCATCTCTCAGCAGACCAACCTGCTGGCGCTCAACGCGGCTATCGAAGCGGCCCGTGCCGGTGAAGCCGGACGCGGTTTTGCGGTGGTGGCGGACGAGGTGCGTAACCTCGCTCACCGCACTCAGGAATCGGCGGAAGAGATCCACAAGATGATCACCTCGCTGCAGGTCGGTTCCCGTGAAGCGGTGACCACCATGAACGCCAGTCAGGCGTCCAGCGAGGAAACCGTTGAAGTGGCGAACCAGGCCGGTCTGCGTCTGGTCAGCGTGACCCAGCGCATCGGCGAAATCGACGGCATGAACCAGTCGGTGGCCGCCGCTACCGAAGAGCAGACCGCCGTGGTGGAAACCCTCAACGTCGACGTCAATCAGATCAACCTGCTGAACCAGCAGAGCGTGGCCAACCTCAATGAAACGTTGAAGGATTGCGATGCGTTGTCGCAGCAGGCCAACCGTTTGAAACAACTGGTCGACAGCTTCAAGATCTGATCGCTAGCGGTCAAAAAAACAGCCCGCTGCGGAGTGATCCGCAGCGGGCTTTTTCATGCCTTACACAAACAGCTTCTGCACATTGCCCATCGCATCATCGGCGAACCCCTGCACGAAATCCTTGAACCCCGGCAGCGCCTCTGGGCCGCCGCTGGCCGGTTCGGCAATGATCGTCCAGGTCGCCCGCGACTTGCCCGCGCCCAGCGATTCCACATTCATCGCCGCCCACAGATTGGCCACGCCCANGGTGTTGTAGATCGTGGTCCAGGTCATGCTCAGCGCCTGGTCGTNCCGGGAGTTGAGTTGCTCGACCACCACGTTGCCATCCTTGAAGAACTTCTTGCGCAGCGAAGACACGCCTTCGCCGGTCATTTCGATGTGCGACAGGGCCGGAATGAAGCGGTCGAAACCGTCGAATTTGCCTACCACCGCCCACACTTGTCTGGCGTCCACCGGCACTTCCACCGAAGACACGACGTGGCAGCCGTGAGGATTCTTGATCAGGGTGTCGGGTTGNAGATTGCTCATGGTGTTGCTCCTTGGTGGTTGAGTCAGATGAAGTTGATTTCTTTCAGGTAGTCGCAGCCGCGACGCAGCAGCGCCGGGGATTTTTCCGGGTAGTGCGCGCCCATCTGCTGTACGCCGGCCTGGGCGTTGGCGTGGCTGATCAGGGAGATGTCGCCGATGTCTTCCTCGAAGCCGTTGAGGTAGAAACCGAGTACGCCGAACAGCGCGTTGTCGGCATCGACCCGGCCCAGTTGCTGCTGCCAGTCGGCGACGCTGACCAGCGAAAACTCGCTGCCGGTTTCGCGGAACGACGCAACGTAGGCGTCCCAGCTCAGAGGCTCCGGGTTATGCAGGTTGAATACCGCCCGTTCGGCCGAGTAGCGGCTGGCGTGGAAGGCGATGAACCGGGCGAGAAAATCCACCGGCATCAGGTCGAAATTCAGCGCGAAGGCCGGCACCTGCCCGAGCTGGATCGAGCCCTTGAGCATCAGCATCAAGCGGTTCTTGTGCGGCTGGCAGACGCCGCTGAGGCTGTTGAAACTGATGTTGCCGGGCCGATACAGATTGACCCGCACCCCACGCTCCCGCGCCCGCTCGAGGATGCGTTCGCCGACCCATTTCGACAGGTTGTAGCCGTTGCGGATGTAGATCGGCGGCGTCGGTGCGGCGGGCAGTTCCAGCACCCGGCCTGCGTCGTCGACGGTGCTGGAGGCCGACAGCGTCGAGACGAAATTGAACACCTTCTTGCTGCGTCCTTCGCACAGCCGCAGCAGTTCGAAAATCGGCTCGACGTTGTCCGCCGCCAGCGACTCGTAATCGAGCACGTGATTGACGTTGGCCGCGTTGTGCACCAGCGCGCCGAACTCGCGATCCAGTCGCTCGAAATCCCCATCGGCCAAGCCCAGTTGCGGCCGGCTGATGTCCGCCGAATAGACCCGCACCCGACTCAGGTCCAGATGCTCCAGCCGGTTCTCTCGCAGCGATTGGGCAAAGCGCTGCGCCGCCGTTTGCCCGCCGCCGTCGCGCACCAGACACGCCACCTCGCTGGCGCCCCATCCCAGCAGCGCCTCGACGATGTGCACACCGACAAAGCTGTTGGCGCCGGTGACGATCACCTTGTGCACNTCGCCCATGCGGCTGATCGGCAGCGGCTNGATGTCCAGCGCTCGCTCGGCGTCGGCCATCGCCTGGGCGCTGAGCACCGCGCTGTCATCGGTGCCGCGTACCAGGGTGGCGAGCTTCGTGATGGTCGGCAGTTCGATGAAGCGGTTGATCGAAATACTGCGACCGAACTCCTCCCGTAGACGCAGGAGCATGCGCGACAGCAGAATCGAGTGACCGCCGAGATTGAAGAAGCTTTCGTCGGTGGAAATGTCGCTGGTCGGNAGCTCCAGCAACTCNCCCCAGATCTCCAGCAGCAGCGCTTCGTCGGNGTTGGCCGGCAGGCATTTNGGGCCGCTGTCCTGCACGCTGACCGGCAGCTCCAGCAAGGCCTTGCGGTCGACTTTGCCATTGGCGGCGAACGGCATGTTCGGCANTTCCGTCCATGCCACCGGTTGCATGTAGTCGGGCAAAAACTGCTGTGCGTGAGCTTTCAACGACTCGCGCGCGGCATCCGATTGCGGCTGGGCGAGGAACGCCAGAATCCGTCGCTGACTGTCGATCACCACGGCGATTTGCCGATACAACTGACTCTCGCGCAGGCAGCGTTCGATCTCCTCCGGCTCGACCCGGAAGCCGCGGATCTTCACCTGATTGTCGCGCCGTCCGCACAGCTCGATGCCATCCTCGCCCCACTTGGCCATGTCGCCGCTGCGGTAGGCGCGCAGACGCTGGCCGTCCGGCAACTCCAGATCCAGATAGCGTTCGGCGGTCTGCTGTGGATTGTTCAGGTAACCCAGGCATACGCCGGGGCCGACGATGAACAATTCGCCCACCGTTTGCTCAGGCACCGGTTGCAGATCGTCATCGAGGATCAGCACCTGACTGTTGGCAATCGGGCCGCCGAGGGTGCGATTGCTGTCGCCCGGTTGCAGTTGTCGCGCGGTGATCAGCACCGTGGCTTCGGTCGGGCCGTAGAGGTTATGCAGCTTGCCTTGGCGCGTCAGCTGCTCGATCACGAACGGCTCACAGACGTCGCCGCCGGTCATGATTTGCGCGACGCTTTGCAGTTGCTCCAGCGGCAGGATGCTCAACAGCGCCGGCGGCAGGAACGCGTGGGTCAGTTGCCGACGTCGAATAAGCGCCACCAGTTGCAGCGGATCACGCCGCTGGTTGTCGTCGGGCACCACCAGTTCCGCGCCTTCGAGCAGGGTCGGGAAGATGTCGATCAGCGACGAGTCGAAGCTCAGCGATGAGAACTGCAACACCCGGCTCTCGGCGCGCAACTGCACATAGTCGGCGTACCACGCGGTGAAGTGCGCGAGGTTCGCCTGACTCAGCAGCACACCTTTCGGATGCCCGGTAGTACCCGAGGTGTAGAGCGCCATGCACGGTGCATCGAGCTCTGGCCGACGACGCATCAACGGTTGCGACAGATCGGCGTCGGTGCGGTCGATGCGACAGACATCCAGCCCCGGCATCGAACCGCTCAGCGGATGTTCGCCGTCGTGTAGCAACAGCACCGCCCCGGCGTTTTCCAGAATGTACTGCTGGCGCTGAAGCGGATGGCTCGGTTCCAGCGGCAGATACACCGCACCGGTGCCGAGTATCGCCAGGATCGAAGCAAACAGCGCATCGCATTTCGGCAGGCAAATCCCCACCACCCAGGGTTGCGGCTGTGTCTCCAGCATTGCCTGCAAGCGTTGCTGGATCGCCCGGCTGTGATCATGCAACTGGCGATAACTGATCGACTGCTCGGCGAGGTGCAGCGCCGGGCGTTCCGCGTGTTCGATCAGGCTCCGTTGCAGCCGCTCGATCACCGGGATCTGCGCCTGTTGCAGCAACGCCGGATTGGCCGTGGCATTGAAGCGATGGACATAAGCCAGGCTGTCGAGATACCGCAGGTTTTGCACCTGCTCGAAGTCCGGCGCACGGACCGTTGTCGCATGCTGGAAATACTCGGCATCGCGGGAAAAGCGGCTGACCAGTAGCGCCACTTCGTCCACCACCTGCGCCAGTGTTCGCTGGCGCAGGGCCTGACCGTTGCCGGACGGTTCGTCGGCGATGGGCACGCGGCTCAGCAGCGTCGAGTTGCAGAGGCACAGCAGATCGAGCACCGGCAAACCGCCGGCGCCCGTTGCACCGATGCCCAGACGTAAAGTCAGGTGCGCTGTCGCGCCGTGATTTTGCGGCGCAAGACTGCCGTCATCGATCACCAGATCCACCGACGGAGCAGTCTCTGTCAGCAATGAATGACCGTGTTGTTCGAGCTCCTGCGCCAGGTCGGTCAAGACTTGGCTGCGGCCCCTCAGCAAAATATCGAGACGTCTCATGTCAGCCTCCTTGTCAAACCAGGTAGTCGCGCAGGGCGTGCTGCACGCACGGTGTGTCGAGCAGCGAGCTGTTGTGGAAAAACCGCACGATGTTGCCCACCAGCGGGTGGTGGCGATTGATCGGGAAGGCCAGCCCGGCCATCTCGTCTTTCAGGGCGCGGCGGGTGGCATCGTTGACCAGCAAAGCGTCGATCAGGCGCAGGTCGAAGGACTTCTGGATGTCGTTGGTCAGGTAATGGCCGATGAACACCGGCAGGATCTGCGCGATGCAGTCGCGATCCGCATCGCTCGCGGTGTGCCAGTAGATGCGCACCATCCGCGCCCAGAAACTCGAGTGCCGGCCCTCGTCGAGCAAGTGGTCGGCCATCAGGCCCTTGATTGACGGCTTGACCGTGTCGTCCCGGGCGAACGCCGCGACATCGCCAGTCACGGTGTTTTCGGCGATGGCCACGCAGATCAGCTCCACGGCGCTGCGCAGGTGTTCGGGAGCCAGTTCGACGGCGGCCGGAATCGCCCGGCTCAGCTCGATTTCATTCGGCAACTCGATGGGCTCGATGCCGGTCATGGCTACCGTTTGTTGCATGAAATCCATCGCCACCAGCGCGTGGTAATCCTCGTCCACGACCACGGTCATGGCGTCGTAGCGACAGGCGAACGGGAAGGCCACGGCGAAGCGGTTCTTGGCGATGCTTCGCGCGGTCTTGTCGACGATCTCGGTTTCGAAAATCACCACGTCGTTGATGAATTTGTACAGCGTCTGCACCAGGGCGAAATCCCGCTGTTCCGGGCATTCGCGCAGGAAGGTTTCGCTGAGCACCAACGGCTGGCGGCTGAGCGGATAGATCAGCCGCGCGTCATCCTCCAGCACGCGGCGCGGCCGGGTGCGGATGGTCGCGCGGCTTTCCCAGGCGTCGGCGAAAGACTGGTAGTCGGCGGCATTCATTGGGCCACCTCCGCCAGCGGTTCGCGCATGCTCAGGCGCAGGCCGTCCCACAGGGCGATGCGGCTTTCCACGGCGGCGATGGCGCTGGCGTAGACCTCGGCTTCGCGCTGCGGATCGCCATCGACCAAGCGATCCAGCAGTTGCTCGGCGGCCGGGCCGTGGTCTTCGGAGTCGACCTCGATGTGTCGCTCGAGGTAGTAACGGAAGGTCGGCGCCTGTTCGACGCCGATGCCCCAGGCATCGAGCATGCGCTGAAACATGGTCGGGATCACGCTCTCGCGACCGTGCAGGAAGGCGGCGGCAACGCTGTGACCGGGTGCATGCAGCGCGGTGTGCAAAGTGTCGCGGACGAACCGCGCCGCCGCCGGATCGACCTCGACGCTTTGCAGGGCGACGTCGTAACTCACGCCTTCCTGTTGCAGCGTCACGAAGCGCTCCACCGCCGTCGTGTCCGCACCGACTTCGCGCATCGCATCGAGGTACAGTTCGAAGTGACTGTAATGCCCGTGTGACAGCCGATCGTCAGATTCTTCCCCGAGCACGATTTCGTTGATCAGTCGTGCGGCGTGCGGGTCCCGTGGTGGCAACCACGGCAGACGGGTGCAGGTCAGTTCCTGCTGCAGACGCTTGGTCAGTGACATGAAGTCCCAGACGGCAAATACATGGGACTCCATGAACCGGCGCAATGTCGCCAGTGAATCGATTTCAGAGAAGATTGGATGAACGCTAAGTTCGGCTTTTTTGAGTGTAAGTTGCTCTTTGGTTGGCATGGTTGCGAGACTCTGGCTAATAGGGAAATAGGGATTTCTCAACCATTTGCTAACTACGGTGAACAAGTTTCTCCAGGCGAACGACAGCCTCATTCGGATTCGATGAAAACAGGCAATGTCTGAAGGGCCCGGGACAGCGGAGGACGGTAAAAGCCGTCACAAACGAGGCCGTACTGCAAGGTTGTGCCGGGTTGGTGATTTCGGATCCAAACTCGACGAAGAAAAACTAATACATCGCAAAACAACTTAACAAGTTTATTTTTAATTATTTTTAGTTGGCTGTTTTTGAAGTATGAGTGGGGCTGATAAAACTTATAAGTTAAGTTTTATTTGGGCGTAGTTGCTCCTTTCGGCGTTTAATGGCCAAAATTGAACGACAAGAGTGAATGCCTCACTCGAAGCAACTTTCAAGTTAAGTAATCGAATTGATATGAGGGGATGAAGTCGGGCTGTAAGAACGCCGTTTCTTCCTGTTCCCGTGACAAGGCTCCTTCCGTAGGTTCCTGGTGCGGGGACTGCTGCCGGGGCGGCGCGTCCCCGTTCTATATTGGGTTGGCGATTCAAGGGTGCGCGTAAATCGGCGCCGCGGCTATCGTCGAAAATGACTTCCTTGCGGTGCAAATTCCGGGCTGTTCAAAGCAGAAGGGAGGTTAGAGCGCAGGCGTCGATGTGCCACGGCAAATGACCGCGAGCGGAGGGGGGATTTGTAAGCGGGTTATTCGCCGGGTGAGTGGAGGCTCACCCGGGAGGGAGGATTCAGTGCGCCGCTTTGCGGCTTTGGCCGGCGGAGCTGGCGAGGTAACGGGTGATGACCTCGACACCGCGGTTGAGGTGCTGCTCCAGCAGTGTCACGGCGTGCGCGGTGTCACGCTCTTTCACCGCCTGCAACAGCGCGCGGTGATCGTCCTGGGAGAGTTTGCCCAGGCCCATGGCCTCGAGGTTGAAGCGCAGGAAGCGTTCTTCTTCATTCAGGCCGTCTTCCACCAGTCGCAACAGCCGGCCATTGGGCGCCTTGCTGTAGAGCGCCATGTGGAACAGACGGTTTAGCCGACCGATTTCGGTGTAGTCGTGTTCGTTTTCCAGCTCTTCGATGAAGCTGGCGGCGCGTTCGTGGTCGGCCGGGGTCAGCAGCGGGATCGACTGGCGCAGCGCTTCGGACTCCAGCAGGATGCGCAGCTCATAGGTTTGCGTTGCATCGCCCTGAATCAGCGGCGCCACCACGGCGCCCTTGTGGGCAATCACGCTGAGCAGGCCCTGAGCCTCAAGTTGGCGCAAGGCTTCGCGCACCGGCATGCGGCTGACACCGAACAGGTCGGCCAGGTCCTGCTGGCGCACGGCGGTGCCGCAGGGCAGGCGCCCGTCGAGAATCGCGGCTCGCAGGGTTTCTTCGATGACCGAGCGCGCCAGATGCGCGGGAATCGGGCCGTCGACTTTGATGCTGTGGAGTGGCTTGGGCTTCTGGGTCACAACTGCACACCCTATGACTGCGGATTTGGATCCAAAGGACACTAGTGATTGCTCTACAGGTTGTCAAACCGTGTAGAAGAACCCTGTCACATCTGAAGTTTAGCGCGCCAGCGATGATCTCAGGGTGCCATTGTTTTTTGCTGGGCTAACCTTCACCATCAAGCGCTTTCCTCTCTGCCCTGGATGCCTTGCATTGGCGGTACGTTTCGCGTTCCCACGGATCGCGCGCTGGCTTGCCTGCGCGCTGCTGCTGGCCGGCATCATGCTGGGCGGCCTGCATGCCGATTGGGATTTTTCCGCGATCAGCCGCAAGGCCACGGCGCTGTACGGGCCGTTGGGTGCCGGGCAACAGCGGATCGATGCCTGGCAGAATCTGCTGGCCACGCAGAAGCAGGTCAGCGAGATGGAAAAGCTCAAAGTGGTGAACCTGTTTTTCAACAAACAGATGCGCTACGTCGAAGACAT
>Ga0055530_10001727_pt1 | contig 15351 bp, 17 predicted proteins | sample Araplavi_mTSA_r2_FD_55009 | JGI IMG/M metagenome (GOLD analysis project Ga0055530, IMG submission 55009) | Arabidopsis root microbial communities from North Carolina, USA - plate scrape MF_Cvi_mTSA_r2 | ecosystem: Host-associated > Plants > Roots > Endosphere | place: USA: North Carolina... | reverse complement strand
CACCAGTACCCCGACGGCTTCATGCTGTTTCTGGGCACGATGTTTGCGCCGACGCAAGACCGCCACGGGCCCGGCCTTGGCTTTACCCATGAAGTGGGCGATGTGGTGCGCGTGGCCACGCCCCGGCTCGGCACGCTGGTCAACCGCGTCAACCACTGCAGCAGCATCGCGCCCTGGAGCTTCGGCATCACTGCGCTGATGGGCAATCTGGCGCAGCGCGGGCTGCTCTGATCAACACCAAGGCGATACCAAGGTTCCATGAATCAATCAACTGTTGTATCCAAAGCTGCGAATGATGTGGCACCGCTGATCAGGCTGGCCGCGCAAGACGACGTCGGTATTGCCCGGCGCGACCTGGCCGCTGGTGAATCGCTCGACCCGCTTGGGCCAGCATGTGCCGGCCCCGTTCCCGCCGGCCACAAGGTTGCCCTGCATGACATCGCGAAAGGTGCGGCTGTGCGCCGTTATGGCCAGGTCATCGGCATGGCGACGCAGCCCATCAGCGCCGGCGAGCATGTGCATGTGCACAACCTCGGCATGGGTGAGTTCACGCGCAGCTCCAGTGTGGGCGAGGCCTATCGGCCAACCAGTTTCATCAATCCCGCCGCAACCTTCATGGGCATAGTCCGTGCCGACGGCCGCATCGCAACGCGCAACTACATCGGAATTCTGTCAACTGTCAATTGCTCCGCCAATGTGTCGCACGCGATTGCCGAGCGCTTCAAGGGTGCGGCCCTCTCCGCCTATCCGAATGTCGATGGCGTAGTACCGCTCACACACGGCAGCGGCTGTGCGATGGACCCCGATGGCGAAGGACTGGCCTTGCTGCGCCGCACGCTGGCAGGCTATGCGCGGCACGCCAACTTTGCTGGAGTGCTGATCGTTGGATTGGGCTGCGAGTCCAACCAGCTTGATGCTTTGAAAGTGGCCGGTGAACTTTCTGAAGGCCCGATGCTGCGCACCCTGGGCATTCAGTCCAGCGGTGGCACGCGCGCGGCGATCGATGCCGGAGTGGCGGCCATCGAGTCGATGTTGCCTGAGGCGAACAAAGTACTGCGACAGCCGGTGGCTGCCAAACACCTGGTTGTCGGCCTGCAATGCGGCGGCTCTGACGGCTATTCGGGCATCTCGGCCAATCCGGTGCTGGGCGCCGCGGTGGACTTGCTCGTGTGTCATGGCGGAACCGCGATCCTGTCGGAAACACCAGAGATCTATGGCGCAGAGCATTTGCTGACGGCCCGCGCCGTCCTGCCGGCAGTGGCCGAAAAGCTTGAAGAGCGCCTGCGCTGGTGGGAGGACTACACCTCGCGCAACCACGGCGAGATGAACAACAACCCATCGCCGGGCAACAAGGCGGGCGGCTTGACGACCATTCTTGAAAAGTCTCTCGGTGCGGTGGCCAAGGGCGGCAGCAGCGGCTTGATGGCGGTTGTCGAATATGCCAGGCCTGTTCAAGCCCATGGGCTGGTGTTCATGGACACGCCCGGCTATGACCCGGTCTCTGCAACCGGCCAGGTTGCCGGCGGCGCCACCCTGCTCTGCTTTACCACCGGACGAGGCTCGGTCTATGGCTGCAAGCCTTCGCCTTCGCTGAAGATCGCCACCAATTCAGGCCTCTACCGGCGCATGAATGAAGACATGGATTTCAACGCTGGCGAAGTGCTCGACGGTACGGCCAGCGTTGAGGATGCCGGTGCGCGGCTGTTCGCGCTGATGCTGGAGACGGCCTCCGGCGGCAAGACCAAAAGCGAAGCACTCGGCATAGGCACCGATGAATTCGTGCCGTGGCAACTTGGTGCGGTGATGTAGTCTTTGCCTTGGCCGCGCATTGCCTCAAGTGCGCCGCCGCTGCGATGCCGTTGATAGCTGCATCGCGTTTTTCGCGGGCACCGCGCCAGGCAGCGTGGCTGCATTGAATGAGGGGGCCTCGTCGTGCATCATGCGATAGAAAGCACCGTCAGCATCGGCGTCGCATCGCCTTGGTGTGACGATGTCGCATGCAGGCTGACATGGCTTCGCGCAATTGCTCAAGGTTCTGGCAACGCTCTTGGCTTTCCGGTGCACGAGTTGCAACCCGCTTTTTCAGCACCCGACCCAGTAGCTGGTCAGGCTGGCTTAGTCCTTCGGCTAGGTAGCGATGCGGCCGGCATCGATTCCGCATCGACCAACGCCTGTGCGTTGGGCTTGGTGCGCGGGCCCGCGCATTGCGGCCCTCGCCCTTGTTCAACTCTCGTGTCGGCCCGGAACTCGGCCAATACTGAGCGCGCCGGACGCGGTGCACCGAGGTGCAAATAACGTAGTTCATCCATCAAGGCATTCCAAAGTGAAGGGCCGCCCTTTTCCAGCAGTTCCGAGCGCAAAGACGCCTCCGGATGCGTATGCCGAAGGCCCCAGGCAGCCATATATGCGAGCAGAGGTACAAGCTGTATGGCCGCTTCCGTGAGGCTGTAGATGCCTTTCTGCTGATGATTCGGATCCGGAGATCGTGTCAGCAGGCCAGACGCGGTCAAGTGCTTCAGCCGGCTTGCAAGGATGTTCGAGGCGATGCCTTCCTTGTTTTGCTCCAGCAGAGCGCCATAGCTGCGCCTGTTCTCGAACATGACATCGCGGATAACGATCAGGCTCCAGCGGTCGCCGATCTGCTCAAGCGTTAGGTTGATCGGGCAGCCCGATCGTCTCATTTGCGACAAAGTCCTCTCCTAAATTTCTACTTGCATTATGCAAGTTGCAGGCATATCATTCAACCACTTGCACAATGCAAGTGCCGTAGAGATCTTGGCAGATCGTTAGGAAACACTATGAAATTCTCCACCATCACTTCGCGTGCCGTGCTCGCGGTATCGCTGGCATTCGCTGGCACCTTCGTTGCGGTAGCACCGGCCCAAGCTGCAGCGCCGATGCAGCACAAGCAGGTTCCGGGCTTCTATCGCGCGCTGATTGGCGACTATGAAGTCACCGCGCTCCATGACGGCAGCGCCGGCATCGACTCCAGCCTCCTGCATGGCGATCCGGCGCTTATCCAGTCTCTCCTGGCGCGCTCCTTCCAAAACGATCCCAAAAATGTCTCGGCCACCGTCCAAGGCTTCCTCGTCAACACCGGCTCCAAGCTCGTTCTCATCGATACGGGTGCAGGCGGCCACTGGGGCCCACCCGAGCTGGGCAAGCTCGTGCAGAACTTGAAAGCCTCCGGCTACAAGCCGGAGCAGGTTGACCTGGTGCTGCTGACCCATCTTCACGCCGACCATGCTGGCGGAATCTACAAAAACGGGAAACGCGTCTTCCCGAATGCGACCGTAATGATGAAGAAGGCCGACGCCGACTTCTGGCTGTCGAAGGAAATCATGGCCAAGGCCCCGGAAGACGCAAAGATCTTCTTCAAGGTGGCACAGGATGCCGCCGCGCCTTACATCGCTGCCGGCAAGTGGAAGCCGTACGAAGGCATGGACGAAGTCGTCCCCGGCATCGCACCGTATGCCATTCCCGGCCATACGCCCGGTCACACCGGCTACATGATTTCCTCAAAGGGTCAGTCGCTGCTGGTCTGGGGTGACACCGCTCACGTCCTCGCCGTCCAGATGCCGCACCCGGAAATCGGCATCGCCTTCGACTCAGACGGCCCGACGGCCATCAAAACGCGTGAAGACCTTCTGGTGAAACTCGCCGCGGACAAGACGATGATTGCCGCCGCCCACATGCCGTTCCCTGGCCTGGGCCGTGTTCGCAAGGCCGACACCGGCGCTGGCTACGACTGGGTCCCGGCGACCTTCCTCGGCCTGAAGTGAGCTGAACCATGACCTACGATTCATCTTCCATTCGGAAGCTCCGGGATGCGATGTTCGCCTTCGCCGTTGCGACTCCCGTAGGCACCATCGAAGCGCTCCGCGCTGGCATGGAGGCAATTTCACAAGCAAACCCGCCGGCGGCTGACCTAGCCGTCGAGCCGATCGAACTCGATGGCGTAGCCGCGGTGGCGATTACGGCCCCCGGAGCATCCAAAGACCGAGTCATCTACCATTTCCACGGTGGTGGCTGGGTGGCTGGCTCTCCTGCCTCGCATCTGGGCATGCTCGGAGAGTTGTCTCGAGCGGCAAGGTCCCAGGTCATCGTCCTGGACCACTCCAAGGCACCTGAGCACCCATTTCCGGCGTCCTACGACGAGTCCATCCGCGGCTACGAAGCAGTGCGTGCGCTTGGCAAGCCGTTCGCCGTGGCAGGAGACTCCAGTGGCGGCGGCATGGTTCTCAACGTTCTTGCCTATGCATCCTCGAAGGGCCACAAGGACGCGCGAGCAGCGCTACTGATCAGCCCATGGGCAGACTTAACGCTGACGCTGCCCTCGTTGACGCAGTTGGCCGACCGCGACCCAATGGTCAACGCGAGTGCGATGCGGGAGATGGTCCAGGCTTACGCTGGCAACCACGATTTGAAGGATCCACGCATCTCACCCGTGTTCGCCGACATGCACGGTTTTCCCCCACTGCTCATCCATGTCGGAAGCGACGAAGTACTTCTAGACGACGCCATTGAAATTGACCGAAAGGTGCGCGCGGCCGGCTGCGAGTCACACCTTGAGGTCTGGCCGGAGATGCTGCACGTTTGGCACATTCAGACAGGCTCTTTGCCTCAGGCCCACGACGCGCTGCAGAGAGCCGGCGAGTTTCTCGTTGGGCACCTCGACAAATAGAAGTCGTAGACATGCGATGGGAATATCGCAACGACTACCGAGATCAACCTAGGAGATTGCAATGACTACTGACACCAACGCGCCGGGAACGGCATGGATGCAAATCGTCAAGAAGAAAGGAACGAGCGACTTCGCGGCGTCGTTCACCGCTGACGCCAGCCTTCAGACCTCAGCCCTCAGCAAGGCCGTGGTCGGCCCGGCACTCATCGGGGCGTTCTTTACCGCGACGAGCACGATGTACGAAGACTTCGTGTTCACTGCGGAGACGGTCGACGGTGCGAAGACTTACCTTGAGTGGGATGCCACCCACGGTGGTAAGCCGGTCGCCGGCACCACCATCATCACCCGGAATGAGTCTGGCCTCATCAACAACATCAAGCTCTTTCAGAGCCCGTTTCCCGTCGTTCGTGAATTCTCATCTGGCCTCCAGGAGCGGCTCGCAGGAACACTCGGTCAGGACTTCTTTAGCTAAGCCGGGAAAACATCCAACTTCATCGCCTCATTTAACCTGAACAACACAACCGAGAAAACACTCGTGCCAACATTTCACGCCCACATTCCGGCTCAAAAGTTCTCCAGCGAAGAGAAGCGGGCCCTGGCGGATGCCTTGAATCTCGCTCTTCATGAAGCCATGGATACGCCTATGGATGACCGTTTCGTCATCATCAGTGAGCACAAGGACGACGAATTCTTCATCCATCCGACCTTTCCTGCCATGGAGAGATCCGACAAGCGCATGGTCGTAACGGTGACGTTCGGTACGAGCAGGACGGTGGAGCAGAAACGCAAGCTCGCGGAGTTGGTTACCCGATACGCAGTAGAAAAGGTTGGCGTCAGCAAAGACGATATCAGCCTGACGATGTATGCCATTCCGTTGGAGAACATGAGCTTCGGCGGTGGAAAGCTGGTCTCTGACATCGACCTCTCTATGCCTTGGGTAAACAAGTAAGAAGGACGAAGCTGCCCTGTTCCTTGGAAACGGGACAGCGAAATTGACTTGAAACGGATGTCTCGTTCGTTTCTCAGGCGTGGGCCTTATCTGGCTTTGATCCGACACCATTCTCTGGACGGGTATCGAAATGAATACAGCCACCACCCCGGCCCTGGTGCCGCGGACGCGCACCGAGCCGGAAGCGTTGGAGGCTGCATTCCTTGCTCCCGCCCCAAAAGAAGTGAAGCTATGACCGACTGGCATTTCTACGAACCGGCACAAGGGCATTCCCTGCGTCACGATCCGCTCAACGCCATCGTCGCTCCGCGACCGATTGGCTGGATCAGCACAGTCTCTAACGACGGCGTGCGCAACCTTGCGCCCTACAGCTTCTTCAACCTGTTCAGCTACAAGCCGCCGATCGTCGGCTTTTGCTCGCTTGGTGCGAAGGACTCGCTCGCCAACGCGCGTGACACCGGCGAGTTCGTATGGAATCTGGCGACGCGAGAGCTCGCCGAGGCGATGAACGCCTCCGCGGCAATGGCGCCCGCGCACGTCGATGAGTTCGAGTTGGCCAAGCTGGAGACGCTGCCCTCCGCCAAGGTGCGGCCAGCGCGCGTTGCGGCTAGCCCGGTGCAGTTCGAGTGCGTGGTCACCCAGATCGTGCAGCTTGAGGCGCAGGGCGGCGCGGCGCTCCCGGCGTGGCTGGTGTTAGGCGAAGCAGTAGCGATCCACATTGACCGGCAGCTGATCACGAACGGCGTTTACCAGACTGCGCAGGCGCGCCCGATCCTGCGCGGCGGTGGGCCGGCCGACTACTTCGAAATCGGCGCGGGACAGATCTTCACGCTTGAGCGACCGGGTGATTGACTTGGCGTCGAGCGAGATCGTGCACGCAGCGATTCATCGCCGGCCGCTTGATGGCGACCGGAAATTTTCCGCGGAACTCGGTCGCCGCCTGCAAGGCAAGGTCGATGCGAGTCACTTTTACGGCGTCGCCTGACATCTTTCTACAAGGAGAACTCCCATGTTTCAACGTACCGATATCGCATTCGAAGCCGAGGGCGGCGTCACGCTGCGCGGCTGGCTCTATGTGCCCACCGGCGGCACCGGGCCCCATCCCGCCATCACCATGGCGCATGGCTACGCAGGCGTGAAGGAGCACGGCTTGGAGCGATTCGCCGAGAAATTCGCCTCCAACGGCTTTGTCGTCCTCCTGCACGATCACCGCAACTTCGGCGCCAGCGACGGCACGCCGCGCCAGGATATCGACCCATGGCGTCAGATCGCCGATTGGCGGCGCGCGATCAGCTTCCTCGAACACCAGGACGTCGTCGATGCGAAGCGCATCGGCTTGTGGGGCACGAGCTATTCCGGCGGCCACGCACTCGTGCTTGGCGCAACCGAACGCCGCTTGCGCGCGGTCGTCACGCAGGTGCCGACGATCAGCGGCTTCGAGCAAGGACTGCGCCGCATTCCGCCCGATGCCGTCGCCGCCATCGAGGAGGCCTTCTCGGCGGACGAACGCGCGCAGGCGCGCGGCGAGCCGCCGCGCCGGCAGACGATCGTCAGCGCCGATCCGGCCGTCCCTGCTTCGTACCGCGCCAAGGACGCCATCGAGTTCTATCTGCAGCCCGTGCCCGACGGCGCCTGGGAGAACAGCGTCACGGTGCGCTCGACGCGTGCCGCGCGCATGTACGAACCGGGCGCGTGGATTGCACGCGTGTCTCCCACGCCGTTGCTGATGGTCGTCGCGCTGCAGGACACGATCACGCTGACCGATCTCGAGCTGGCCGCCTACGAGCGCGCCCTTGAGCCGAAGCGCCTCGTGACGATCCCCGGCGGCCACTTCGATCCGTACATCACCAGATTTGATCAATCCAGTGCTGCCGCGCTGGACTGGTTCAAGGAACACCTCGCGTAACCCCAACTTGCGACAACGCAGGAGCCCGACATGTCTCATCTCACCCATACCATCGAGCACGGCATTGCCACGATCATTCTCGATCGCTCACCGCAAAATCGCATCGGCGACCAGATGGTTGACGAACTGGCCGCGGCGATCAACGCGATTGAACGCAGTGACGCGCGCGTCGTGCTGGTGCGCGCCGAAGGCGAGAACTTCAGCTTTGGCGGCGACATCTTGCCGTGGCCCGACGCCCCTCCCCGCCAGTTGCGTGCGCGCTTCGAGGGTTACATGGACGTCTTCAATCGCTTCGAACGCCTGCCCTTGCCTGTCATCGCGGTGGTGCACGGCTTGTGCGCCGGAGGTGGTTTCGAGCTGGCGTTGCGCGCCGATGTCATCTTTGCCGCCGAAAGCGCAACGTTCTGCCATCCGGAACAGTCGCTTGCTTTGGTGACCCTGCTGGGCGGCATCTACCGCGTCGCCGAACGCGCAGGACGCGCACGTGCCATGGAATGGGCACTGACTTCCGAGCGCGTCCCCGCCGCAACGATGGAGCGCTTCGGCGTGATCAACCGCGCCGTCGCCGATGCCGGGCTGCTTGCAGAGGCGCACGCGTTCGCCGCGAAGTTCGTGCACGGCCCTACACGCGCCCACGCCGTCCACAAGGCCTTGCTGCGCGCCTGGGCCAACGGCGGTGTCCAGGCGGCCGACGATGTGATGTTCAACGTTGCCATGCCCTTGTTCGAGACAGAAGACGTGAAGGACGGGCTTGCTTCGGCCATCAAGGCCCTGAAGGCCGGCACACCGCGCCCGCCGCTCGAATTCAAGGGCAGTTGATACGCCACGCAAGCCCTGCAAGGAGCGGCACATGCACGAGTTGCTGGAGCGGGTGGTCGAGGCGCACGGGGGATTGGCGCGCTAGAAGCGGGATGAAGCGCTCAGCGCCACGATCGTGACGGGTTGACCTGCCCCAGTACCTCACTTGATTAACAGAAGGAATTCACATGCCTCATCCATTCCCCGATTTTCGCCTTACTGGCCAAGTCACCGTCGTTACCGGTGGCGGTAGCGGTATTGGCAGGGCCCTGGCACACACGTTTGCTGGCGCNACCGGTNNCNNCGGTCGTTGTACTAGATACAAACGGCGCGGCGGCAGAACAGGTGGCCAACGAGATAGGCTCGATGGCACAACATGCGGTTGCGGACGTGTCCAATGAAGACGCGATCGAAAGCGTCATGGAGGACGTCGCGCGCCAACACGGTCGAATCGACGTGCTATTCAACAACGCAGGTATCAATCGGCGCAACACCTCGTTTGATTTGACGATCGCGGATTGGAATGCGGTTGTAGCAGTAAACATGACCGGCATGTTTCTTTGCGCCAGGGCCGCCGCGCGGCACATGCGCGATGGCGGCGGCGGGCGAATCGTAAACACCGCATCGATACTTGGTATTTCCGGCGGTTGGTATCCGAATATTGTCTACCAGGCTACTAAAGGCGCGGTGGTCAATATGACCCGTTCGTGGGCTGTCGAATGGGCGCCTTATAACGTCCGCGTCAACGCTGTAGCGCCGAGCATTATTCGCACTCCAATGACCGAAGCGCTCACAAGTCAACCGGATGTGGTTGCGAAATTCGAAGCGCTGACACCGCTAGGACGACTGTGCGAACCTGCGGACATGACCGGGCCAGTATTGTTTCTTGCTACTGCCGCATCGAGCATGGTTACCGGCCATATCCTTCCCGTCGATGGCGGCGTGTTGGCGCAATAACAGTTGAACCCAACCGGTCCCAACAGATCGTCGATCCAGATTTGAGCCACGGGTTTCCTGTTCAGTACGCCACAAAAATTTGCCGGCTCCGCCCTGCAATTTCTTAATTAATTAACTGAGACACGGAGAAAACACTATGAATTACAAGGGGTTTGACCTTGCCGGAAGAGTCGCAATAGTAACCGGCTCAACTTCCGGAATTGGGCTGGCCGTTGCTCGTGGCTTCGCCCAATGCGGTGCGCAAGTCATCGTATCAAGCCACCTCCAGTCGGACACCGATGCGGCAGCGTCGTTATTGGCAAGCGAGGGTTTCGACGTCAAAGGTATCCGCTGCGACATCACCGATCTTGACGATGTCAAAAGCTTTGCCGAAGAATCCAAACGCGCTTTCGGCCGCGTCGATATTGTCGTTTGCCACGCGGCCGGCCCGGTCCCGGTCGGGCCGATTGCCGACACCGACGTTGATTTGCTGGACGCTTTGCTCCTCACAACAGTGCGAAATAACCTGGTGTTGGTCCGTCAATTCTTGGCGGAGATGGCCGAACGCCGCTACGGGAGCATTCTTATGACGTCCAGTATCGCATCGGAACGCGCCAGTCCGGCTCTCGGCGCCTATGGTGCCGCCAAGGCTGCGCTGAACGGCGTGGTACGCAGCATCGCGGCCGAATGGGGGCAATGGAACATTCGCGCCAACGCCTTAGCCCCGTCGATGGTGCGCACGGCGTTCTCGCAAATCATGTTGAGCACCCCAGACGCTGTAAAAGCGATGGCCGCAAGATCGCCCTCTAATCGCATCGCCGAACCAGACGATATCGTCGGCGCCGCGATTTTGCTGGCGTCGCCAGCCGGATCGTACATTTCCGGCCAAACCCTGCTCATCGACGGCGGTCGTTCAATCATTTAACCCGTACTACGGCGCGATTCGCGCTGCACTCACACAAACAAAATACCGAGACAAACCATGTCGGAGAATCAAAAAATTAATGTCCGTTCGTTCATCGATGAGCGGCCGGTCGGACGCTATCAAATCTTTATTATTATCTTGGTTTTTCTGGTCGTTGCATTTGATGGCATGGATGTCGCGATCATGGGTTTCGCTGCGCCGGAAATCATTCGGACCTGGGGCATTACAAAGTCGCAAATGGGCTCGATCTTGGGGGCAGTTTTCTTCGGCGTAGCAGCCGGCGCCCTCATTGCAGGCCCCATCGGCGACCGCTACGGTCGCAAGCTCATTCTGACCGCGAGCGTGTTCTGGTTCGGCGTGCTGACCTTGGTTTCCTCTCAGGCGGCAGATGTCAATACCTTGATCACGCTGCGGATCTTGACAGGCCTCGGCCTCGGCGCGGCATTGCCAAACGCTGTTACTCTGATTTCCGAGTATGCGCCAATGAGAAAACGATCTCTGATCGTCACGATCGTCTACAGCGGCTTTACTGGCGGGGCTGCCGTTGCCGGCCTGATTGCGGCATGGCTACTTCCGGCATTTGGATGGCGAGTCATGGTCGCAAGCGGGGGGCTGCTCCCGATCGCATTGGCCCTCGTCCTAGCCATGTGGCTGCCTGAATCGGTCGCGTTTCTCACGCTGAAAGGAAAACGCCTTGCGGTCATCCCTAAAATTCTCCGCAAAATCGACAAAGGCTTCAGCATTCTCTCGGATGCCACGTTTTGGATTCCGACGCCCGTTGATCAATCAAAGGGATCTGTCGCCATCTTGTTCACAAAAGCCTATGCCATGGGGACTTTTTTGTTGTGCCTAGCGTATTTCATGGGCGTGTGCGCCACGTACGTCATGGTCAACTGGCTGCCAGTCATTGCCAAGGACGCCGGTTTCACCCTCGGGCAGGGCGTGGTCATTACGTCCCTGATCACGCTCGGCGGTCCGATCGGATCGATCTGTATCGGTGCGATCATGGATCGCGTACGTCCGCACTGGGTACTGGTACCGACGTTTCTGATCGCTGGCGCATTCCTCGCCTCCCTCAGCGTCGCACCAAGAAATTTTGCTGCCTTGTGCGTATTGATGTTTGCCTTGGGGTGCTTCTTCCACGGATCAATGACTGGCTTGCAGGCGCTCTCGGCCATGTCATTCCCAACTGCGGCTCGCTCGACAGGAATCAGCTGGATGCATGGCTTCGGCCGCTTGGGCGCTATTGCCAGCGGCTTTATCGGCGCAACCATGATGGGCTGGGGATGGGGACTCGGACAGATTTTCCTGGCGCTGGCGGTGCCGATGGTCGTCGCAGCCTGCGCCGTCGCCCTTTTGGGCATGCGCAATGAGCGTACGCGTATTGAGCATAGTGAAATAGGTAGCTCACAGGCACTCAGTTTGCGAACCTGACCCTCGAATGGTCCTTCTGGTCGTTCGGTATGGTTGGGGAGTCTTATTACGACCAGCGGCCCGTGCAGCATGGCGATGCGGCCGTACGGGCCGTACGACATCAGCATCGGATGACGGCCTGCGCCGGCTGGTCGAAAAACATCGGCTTTGACGCGTTGAGGTCGACAGGGGAAGCGTTGCCAGTCGACGTAGCACGGCCGCGCGGGCCGAGGGGCGGTGTCGCCTTCGCGACCATTCCGTCGTCCGTGGGGTTCCTCGACATCCCAATCGTGGCTGCATTGATCTCGCGCACGCTCCCTTGAACGCCGGTCATCCGAAGTTTCTCGCTGCCGCGAGCACTGAATCGGACGAGCGACATTCCTCTTGCGATCCTTGCAGGGATCAGTGCAACGACTCGAGCCGTTCGCCGGAGTCCGAGCGGAAAAGATGAACATGCGCGCTGTCCGCACCCAGGCGCACCTGGTCGCCGGGGCGCACACTGACCCGTTCGCGCAGCACGCAGGTGAGCTTGGTGCCGCCCGCATCGACGATGAGGTGCGTCTCCGAGCCGGTGGACTCCACCACCAGCACCCGCGCCTCCACGCCCTCGGCGTCCAGCCGCAGGTGCTCGGGCCGCACGCCCAGCGTGAGGGCCTGCCCGCTTGTGGCCGGCACGCCAGGCACGGTCCAGTGGTTGCCCGCGTTGTCCACAACGCCCTTGCCGTTCACCTTGACGGGCAGCAGGTTCATCGACGGCGAGCCGATGAAGGCCGCGACGAAGACGTTTCGCGGCCGGTCGAACAGGTCGAGCGGCGTGCCTACCTGTTCCACGACGCCATCGTGCATGGCCACGATCTTGTCTGCCATCGTCATGGCCTCGATCTGGTCGTGCGTGACATAGACGGTGGTGGCCTTCAGGCGCTGGTGCAGCTCGCGAATCTCGGCGCGCATTGCCACACGCAGCTTGGCGTCCAGGTTGGACAGCGGCTCGTCGAACAGGAAGACCTGCGGGTCGCGCACGATGGCTCGGCCCATTGCGACGCGCTGGCGCTGGCCGCCGGAGAGCTGCTTGGGCAGCCGCGTGAGCAGTGGCTCCAGCCCCAGGATCTTGGCGGCCCGGGCCACGCGCTCTTCGGTCTCCTGCTGCGGCGCATGGCGCAGCTTCAGCGAGAACGCGAGGTTGTCCGCCACCGTGAGATGTGGGTACAGCGCATAGTTCTGAAACACCATGGCGATGTCGCGATCCTTGGGCAGCAGGCCGTTCACGCGGCGCCCGCCGATGCGGATCTCGCCGCCGTCGATGCCTTCCAGGCCTGCGACCATGCGCAATAGCGTGGACTTGCCGCAGCCCGACGGGCCGACCAGCACGACGAATTCACCGTCGCGGATGTCGATGCTCACGCCGCGGATGATCTGCGTGCTGCCGAAGGACTTGGCTACGTCCTGAATCTCAACTGTTGCCATGATAAGAAACTCCTCGTTCAAAAGGGATGGTGTCGTCGCGCGAAGTCGGCCGCCCGCTGCAATGCCGTCGCAGCTGCACGCACACGGCTTTGCATCTTCATGAAGCCATGCGGCACGCCCGGCACCTCTAGGTATTCGCTGGGCACGCGCGCATCGGCCAGACGCTCCGCCAGAGCGCGGCTGTCGTCGCGCAGGCAGTCGAGTGCCGCGCCCAGAACGAAGGTGGGCGGCAGCCCCCGCAGGTCCGCCCGCAATGGGCAGACCTGCGGATCGTTGCGCGATGCTCCAGGCGCGTAAGCGTCCCAGTAACCGCGCATCTCCTCAGTGGTGAGGCCCCAGCTGCCGTCGCCGTTCTCCCGGTGCGAAGCGGTAGCCAAGCTTGCATCGAATGCGCCGTAGAACAGCAACAGGAGTTCTGGCTGGGCCACCGCCTGGCCGCGGAGGCTCAACGCCGCTGCCAGCGCCAGGGTGGCGCCGGCCGAGTCGCCCGCAAGCCACAGCGGCCCGGGGAAAGCGAGGCTCTTGCAGGCGGCAACGATCTCGTTCAGTGCGCGCGGAAAGGGATGCTCCGGCGCAAGAGCGTAGTCGATGGTCAGCACTTCTCGCTTGCAGGCCAACGCCAGCGCCCCTGCAAGGCCTTCATTGGTCTCGTGATCGCCGATGCACCATCCGCCGCCGTGGCAATACAGCACGGTGCCGGGCTGCGCGGCGGCGGGCACAAAACGCCGCATGCTCACCATGCGCCCGAGCAGCTGCTTCGATTGCAGTTCGCTCGGGACGCCGTGCGTGCCGGGCTGGCTCCAGAAACGGTTTTCGGCCGCGAAGTGCTCGCGCAGCTGCGCAAGGTTCAGGCGGCTGCGCTCTGGCAGGCCCAGTCGAGCGAGCTCGGACCAAGCCGCACGCACCTCTGGGTCCAAAGGGGAGTTGAGCTCGCTCATCCCGCTTGCCAAGCGGTCTTCAGCCGCGTGTGTTCATGCAGGTAGCGGCCCACTGACGCGTCTCCCAGTTCGGTCGACTGTTGCAACAGCGCAAGGGCCGCGTCAAAGGCGCCGGGATCACAGGCTTCCAGCAACAGCACCCAGCGAGCCGGGGCCTGCAAATCCTTGCGGTCCTTGCTTTCGGCGGTGCGCTGGCCCGACATGCCGACGTCCGAGCCCAGCAGGTGCGCACCGCTGATGCGCGGCAGCCGCGCAATGGCTTCCAGCGCCGAGCTCAGACGCGGCACAACGTCGCGCACCGTGTCGTCCGCGATGTCGAAGCGCATGGTCAGCATCGCGCCACCCGAGCCCACGCCGTGGCTGGCCACCACGCGCGTGAGTGATCGCGTGGTCGTCTGGAAATGTGCGGTGGTCGCACGCGTCCACTCCGTAGGCTCGTTCAAGCGCGACAGATAGTCGCTGCCCTGGATGACCTGGAAGCTCGCGGTTTCATACAGGGTGAAGAACTCCGGCTGCGTCGCTGCATCGGCAGCGCGATAGCGGCGCCCCCGCACAAAGCCGGGAATGCCCACGCGCTCGGGCATGTGCTCATGCAGATGCCAAGCGTAAAACTCTGCGCGCCCGGCCTCGGCGATGTCGTTCCAGATAGCCACTGCGCCTTCACCTGCCAGCATGGTTTTGCTCCTTGAATGTGGTGGGCAAGGCCTCGCGCAGATTGAGTGCGACTTGGCCGACCCTTCGAAAACACAGCGCAGCCGCTCGCCGGGCCGCGCACGATGGACGCATATAAATGAGAACGACACCTTGAACGGCGCGCGCGCAGGACACCTCTGCTCCGGCGAGCTTCCGATGGAGAAGGCCTTTATCCATTGGAGACTTTCAGCGGCGTAATCCCCATCATGGCTTCCATCACCTTGCGGCTGGGCCACAGGTCGGCGATCTCCGCCGCGGTGGCCTGCACGTCGGGCGCGATGGCTGCGATGCGCTCCGGTGGGAGTCGCGCCACGGGACCGGCCACACTGACTGTGCCGATGGCGCGGCGGCTTTGCGGATCCACGATGGCGCAGCCCACCGCGCACGTGCCTGGCTCCCCCTCCTCGATGGACGTGCCATAGCCGCGCTCGCGCGTCAGCGCAAGTTCGGCAAGCAGGCTGGCCTCGTCGCGCACGACTGGCCGGCCAAACCGGGAAGGCACGACGAAGCCGCGCGCCTTCACCAGGGCCACGGCCTGCGCGTCGTCCAGGGTTGCGAGCCACGCCTTGCCGGTCGACGTGGCGTGCAGCACCACGGGTTGGCCCATATCGGGGTCGTAACGCAGGCCGGAGAGCGAGCCCTGGG
>Ga0055530_10001711_pt1 | contig 15481 bp, 15 predicted proteins | sample Araplavi_mTSA_r2_FD_55009 | JGI IMG/M metagenome (GOLD analysis project Ga0055530, IMG submission 55009) | Arabidopsis root microbial communities from North Carolina, USA - plate scrape MF_Cvi_mTSA_r2 | ecosystem: Host-associated > Plants > Roots > Endosphere | place: USA: North Carolina... | reverse complement strand
GTGCTGGCCGACGATGCGACGCTCGTCGTCTACGGTCCGTTCAACTACCGTGGCGATTACACCAGCGACAGCAACCGCGATTTCGACGGTTGGCTGAAGGCGCGCGATCCGCAATCGGCGATCCGCGATTTCGAAGCGGTGGATGCGCTGGCGCAGCGGATCGGACTCAGGCTCGTCGACGATGTGGCNATGCCGGCGAACAATCGCTGCCTGGCCTGGCGACGCGGCGNNGGTCTTCTGTAGAGGCCATCCTGCGAGATTCAGGCGATCTGCTGCCCGCGATACCAGCGACGGTGCGCGAGNGCGAGCAGGTCGCGGTCCTCGTGCGTGTCGCCATACGCATGGATGACCGGGTAGCGCGACAGGTCGTAGCGTTCGCGCACGCGCCGCGCTTTCTCCGCCCCGACGCACTGTGCGCCAAGGTAGCGGCCGGTCATAACGCCGTCACGCGATTCCAGCGACGAACACAGCAGTTCCAGCCCGTGCTGCGCGCACCAGTGCGACAGGTACAGGTCGAAGGAGCCGGACACGACGACGATCGTGTCNCCCTGTTCGCGATGCCATTGCAGGCGCGCCATCGCTTCAGGGCGCAGCNGGGCGGGCACGACNTCGCGCGCGAAGCGCTCGCCCGCATCGTGCAGGTCGCGCTGCGGCAGGCCGCGGAAGGCGAAGTCGGTGATGCGTTCGCGGATCGCATTGCCGCTGACGAAGCCGGCCTTGTAGCCCACGAAGATCGGCGCGAGCGCGACGCGCCCGACCATCCGTCGCCGCTTCGTCGTCGCCATGCGCACGAAATCGGGCATGAGTTCGCGCGTTGTGATCGTGCCGTCGAAGTCGAAGAGGGCGAGGTTCATCGGGTGGTGCAGCGGCACCCGCGCTCAGGCGCCAGTATCCGGCGCGGCGGCAGCCTGCATCACCGGTTCGATTCGACGCGACGGTTTGCGGCGCGGCGCGAAGGTATTGCGCACCCGCTTGGACATGAGCAGGTAGGGCACCCAGATGCACGCGCTGGCCAGCGTCCGGGTCAGGGTCGTGACCTGGTCGTTGGTGGCCTGCAGCTGCGCGTTCGGGATCAGGCTGGCCCAGTACATGTCGGCGGCGGTGAGGATCGGGCCGAACACGAGCAGCGCGATCATCCAGCGTGGAAAGCTGGGAGCCTTGCGGAAGAACATCACCAGCAGCGTCAGCGATCCGCCCGCGAGCACGATGTTTCCGACCAGCTCGAAGATGATCAGCGGACCGAACAACGGATGGTAGGCGTCGGTTCCCGGCGTGGAGATCTGCGACCACGCGTCCCCGTTGAAGATCGCCATGAGCGTCATGAGCATCAGGCACCCGCTCAGCAGGGTCATGATGAGCTTGATGGCAATGACGATGAGCCAGCCCCCCAGTCCTTCGGGCCCGGCGTTGCGCTCGTGTGGCGTCTGCGAGAACGTCAGCGGCTCGGCCTTCCAGGTCAGTTCCGACCGGTTGGACTGCGGCGGCTGGTAGGGGTTGGGTCGATCGGAGTCCGTTTCCATGCGCCGGAGCATATAGGCGCCCGGCCGCCGAAGGAAAGGCGCCCCGGCCTACCCGCGGTGTTCCAGCGCCAGGAACTCCGCCGACTGCATCTCGATCAGCCGCGACGCCGTGCGTTCGAACGCGTGCGCGAGCTTCTGTCCGGCATACAACGCAGGCGGAGCTGCGGCGGCAGTGCAGACCAGGTTGACGTGGCGGTCGTAGAGCTCGTCGATCAGGTGCACGAAGCGACGCGCGGGATCGTCGTTGCGGCCGTCGAACAGCGGAATGCCGCCGAGCAGCACCGTGTGGTACTCGGTGGCGATCTCGATGTAGTCGCTCGCCGCGCGCGGGCCTTCGCACAGCGCGGCGAAGTCGAACCATGCATGGCCTTCGGCGAGCGCGCGCACGGGAATCTCGCGGCCTTCGATGACCAGCGGGCCTTCCTCGCGCGGGCAGGTCGCGGTGAGTTCGTGCCAGCGTTCGCCCAGCCAGGTGTCGGATGCGGCGTCGAGCGGCGCGCGATACACCGGCGAACGCGTCAGCGCGCGCAGGCGGTAATCCTGCGCGCTGTCGAGATACAGCACCTTGCAGTGCTTCTCGATCTGCGCGATCGCCGGCAGGAAGCTCGCGCGTTGCAGGCCATCCTTGTAGAGGTTCTTCGGCTCGGTGTTGGACGTGGTGACCAGCACCACGCCTTCGGCGAACAGCCGTTCCATCAGGCGGCCGAGCAGCATCGCGTCGCCGATGTCGTTGACGAAGAACTCGTCGAGCACCAGCACGCGCAGGTCGCGGACCCATTCGCGCGCGATCGTCGCCAGCGGATCGCTCTGGCCGGCATGCGCGCGCAACTGCGCATGGACTTCGCGCATGAAGCGGTGGAAATGCGTGCGGCGCTTCTGCTCGAAGGGCAGGGCGTCGTAGAACAGGTCGATCAGGAACGTCTTGCCGCGCCCGACGCCGCCCCACAGATACAACCCGCGCGACGGTTCGGCTTTCTTCCCGAACAGACCACCCAACAACCCGCGTCTGGGCGGATCCAGCAACGCGGCATGGATGCGATCGAGTTCGCGCAGCGCGGGACGTTGCGCGGGATCCTCGTTCCAGTCGCCGCGTGCGACACCGTTGGCGTACAGCGTCGAAGGCGTTGCGGCGTTTGCGACGGCAGGAGCTTGCGCGCTCATGCCGACGCGGCGCCTTCGGATCCGGTGGGATGTTCCGGCGGAAGATACGGCTTGATGCCGTTCTTGATCGCGCCGCGCAGGTCCATCAGGCGGCGATGGAAGAAGTGGCTGGTCTCGGGCATCTTCACCAGCTCCATCGGCTGGTCGAACTTCAGGCCGTCGAGCCAGGCGTACACGGCGTGCGGGTCGACGATCTCGTCCTCCTCGCCCTGGATGACCAGCCACGGGCACTCGGGCGGGGCGATGGTGCTGAAGTCCCAGTTGCGGCCGGCGGCGGGCGGCGCGATCGAGACGACCATCCCCGGATGCAGTTCGTTCGCGCACTTGAGCGTGACGTAGGAACCGAAGCTGAAACCGGCCAGCCACAGGCGCGCGTCGGGGCGTTGTTCGCGCACCCACGCGGCGACCGCACGCAGGTCGTCGGCTTCGCCGCGGCCCTCGTCGAAGCTGCCTTCGGATGCGCCGGTGCCGCGGAAATTGAAGCGAACCGTCGCGATGCCGCATTCGCGCAGCGCGCGCGCGGCCATCGTCACGACCTTGTTGTGCATCGTGCCGCCGTCGGTGGGCAGCGGATGGCAGACGATGGCGACCGCGTCGCGCACCGGCGCTTCGGCGGCTTCGACAATGGCTTCCAGTCCGCCGGCCGGGCCTTGCAGCGTCAGCGTGGCGGTGGCGTCGGTCGGGAAGGCGGGGTTGCTCATGGCCGCCATGATACGGGCTGGTGCATTCAGGCCTCGTCGGCGCGCCGCTTACAGATCGAAACCCAGCACCAGCGGATCGTGGTCGGAGCTGCGCCACGGGCCCGCGCCGCCGGCGCGATAGCCCGACGCTTCCGGTTCGTCGGCGTTGACGTGCCACTCGGCCGCGCCGCGAAGGCGCCTGGCGAAGTCCGGGCTCAGCAGTGCGTGGTCGAGCCGGCCGAGCTGGCCGTCGTAGACGTAGCTGTAGGGCGCGTCATTGCCGGCAACGACGAAGGCGTCCTGCCAGCCGGCTTCGCGCATGGTGCGCACGGGGTCTTCGTGCGCGTAGGCGTTGAAGTCGCCGACCACGAGCGTGCGCGCGCCGTGCCCGGTGGGGTCGGTCGCGAGCCATGCATCCAGGCGCCGCGCCGATTCGGTACGCATCGCGTTGTAGCAGGACGCGCCGTCGTGCTGGTCGCGGTCCATGCCTTCGGCATCCTTGCAGCCCTTCGACTTGAAGTGGTTGGCGACGACGACGAAGGCCTGCTTCTTCGCATCGCCCTTGATGGGCGCGAATGCCTGCGCCAGCGGCACTCGGCTGTGCTCGCCGAACGGGCCGCCTTGCAGTGTCTTCGGTGTGCCGAGCGTCCGGACGCGATCGACGCGGTAGATCAGGCCGACGCGGATCGGGTTGTCGCCCGGGCCCTGCTTCGCATCGACGAAACGCCAGTGGCCGCCGTCGGCGTTGAGGGCGTTCACCAGCGAGGCGATGCTGGAATCGGCGCCGTAGCCGTCGTTCTCCAGTTCCATCAGCGCGACGACGTCGGCGTTCAGGCCATCGATGATCGCGACGTGCTTGGCGAGCTGCGCGGCGAGTTCCTGCGGCGTGCGTGCGCCGCGCAGCGTCGGGAATCCGCCGCCGTGGCCGTCGCCGTTGAAGAGGTTTTCCAGGTTCAGCGCGGCCAGGCGCAGCTTGCCCGGAGCGTTGGGCGCCGCCGGGCGTTCGGCGGCTTTCAACGTCGGCGCGGCGGCGAGTTGCAGCATGTAGCCGTCGGCGGTTTCTTCCAGCGTGCCGGCGACGTTCTCGAGCGTGCTGCCGGTGCGCGCCCGCGCGAGACCGGCGGGCCAGGTCGGCGCGTGCAGCGTCAACGTGCGGCGTTCGTTGTCTTCGATCATCGCACGCGCTTCGGCGCTACCGGGAATGGCGCGTTCGGTCGGCTGCCACGCGCGCGGGCCCAGCGTGACCTGCACGCTGTCCTTCTTGGCGAAGTAATCCGAAAGCAGCAGCGGCGCGGCGATGCGGACCTGCATGCCTTCCAGGGACTCCCAGTCNGCGGGGGNCTGGTCGAGCGTTACCGCTACAGGCGTCAGCGTGTTGCCGAGGCGGCGCACCGTCGCATCCGACAGCGCGGTGCGCGACGTGCGGCCGGTCGCCAGTTCCGCCACGGTGCCGCGCACGCGTACATGATCGCCGGGCTCAACGGCCGTGGCGTCCTGCACGAAGATCGCGTCCGACGTCGCGTCGTCGCCGTCGCCGTTGTCCTGCAGGTACCAGCCGCCGTTGCCGATCGCAGTGACCACGCCTTCGACGGTGACGATTTCGCCGACCCGCGCGCTGCGCGCCTCATGGCCCTGGATGGCGCCGATCGACACGGCATCGCCGGCGTGCAGGCCGGACTGCGTGGCACAACCGAGCAGCAGGCAGGGCACCAGCAACAGGGCCGGCCGGAGCGGGAAGGAGGAACGGGTCATGGCGCGCTCGCCGTAAAGGAGGCGCGCATTATCGCGAGGCCGCGTGCCCGGAGGATGTCGGCGGGTTGCCGCGGTTGGGCGGAATCGCCCTGCGGCCGGCGGGAAGGGTTCCGGAGGCCGACTTCCATAGCGCGGAAACGACAACGCCGCCCGGAGGCGGCGTCGTGCGGAGCGTATCGGACCTGCGATTACTTCAGGTTCGCCAGCATCCAGTCGACCGTGGCGATGACCTGCTCGTCGGTCAGGGCCGGGTTGCCGCCCTTGGCCGGCATCACGCCGGAGGTGCCGGTGAAACCTTCGATCGCATGCTTGTGCAGCGTGTCCTTGCCCTTGGGCAGGCGCGCGGCCCAGTGCGCCTGGTCCAGCGTCGGCGCGCCGCCGGCACCGGAGGTGTGGCAGCCGGTGCACAGGTTGTTGAAGATCACCGAACCGTCGGTCGTGCCGCCGTAGGCGACCTGCGAGGCGGCCTTGGCAGCGGCGGCGGCCGAAGCGGCCTGCTGCGCCGCGGCGCCCGTGCTGCCGGCGTACACGGCGCCGACCGGCGCGATGCGCTGCTCGGTGCGCTTGGCGACGTCCGGGTTGATCTCCGCCGGAATCTGGCTGTGCACGAACATGGCCGCGACGATCAGGCCCAGGGTGACCAGCATCAGGAAGCCGATCACCATCGAGAATTTCTTCAGGAATTCGAGGTCGTAATTGCGCACAAACCCACCTATGGCGCGCCCTTGCGGGTCACGCGAAGCCATCGACGAACGACCGCCCCAAGCGGCCGCGCGCCAGTATACGGCCCGCTAGGCTGCTCCACTAGGTTCGGACATGGGCAATCCGGACGTGGCGGGACCGCGATGGTGGGGGGCGCGGCATGGAACGGGTCCGCCGGCGAATCGCTCGTGTGATGACCGTTCGCGAAATGAGTCAAACCTTTTGCAGAAAAAGTCTCTCTTGTTGGCCTGATCAGATTTCTCTGATTCAGCCCGAAAGGCCTTCGCGACGTAATGGCCGCTGGTCGATCGAAGCGCCTCAACAGCCGCATTTGGACGTGGGCCGGTTTTCCGGAAACCGCGATGCCCGTCGCCGTGCCCGATTACGCAGGTGCAACGGAGCTTCGACGACCGGCCACTCCACGTACGAAAGGACCAGTAGTACCCATGAAGCTTCGTTTTGCCACCCTTCCGCTCCTGCTTTCGGCCGCCTGCGCCGCGCAGGCGCAAACCGCCGAGATCGAGGTCAACGACGGCACGACCGCCACCTGCTACCAGGCCGGCGGCGCCACGCCCTGCGGCTTCTTCACCCAGCCGACGATCGACACGCTGGTCGACGATGGCGCTGGCCAGAGTTCGGAGATCAACACCACCGCCGCCGCGACGTGGATCGAGACGAACCAGGGCACCGCTCGCTCAAGTCTGAACATCGAAGGCGCGGGCACCGCGCTGGAGAGCTACGACGCCGCCATCGGCCATGGCATCGCCGGCACCCAGGTCGTCGACAGCAGTGCGTTCACCGGTCTGCCCACCGGCCAGTTCATGGCGAGCGGTGAGAACACCGCCAACCAGGATTCGACCCTCGCACTGGAAGGCACGATGGGCTTCCTGCGCACCCGCGACACCGACGCCGGCACGTTGGCGTTCTACGAGACCGATACGACCGGCACGAAGATGGGTTACGCCGAAAACGGCGTGGAAGTTTCGACCATCACCAGCAACGCCAGCGGCAATCACATCCTCGGCAATACCGGCTTGGACGGCACGTTGTCCGTGACCGGTGTCAGCACGTTGAACGGCATCGACAACCAGAGCGCGGGTATCACGAACGCCGGCCTCATCTCCGGCGTGACCAATGGCAATGTGGCGTCCGGCTCGAGCGAGGCCGTGAACGGTTCGCAGCTGTACGACACCCAGCAGCTCGTCGCCACCGCGCAGACCACGGCCGACACCGCGCTGGCCAACGCCGCCACGGCGCAGACGACGGCCGACACCGCCGTGACGAATGCCGCCGCTGCCCAGACCACGGCCGACACCGCGCTGGCCAATGCCGCGACCGCGCAGACGACGGCCGACACCGCCGTGACGAATGCCGCCGCCGCGCAGACCACCGCCGCCGCCGCCGCCACCGAAGCCGCCACGGCCCAATCGGTCGCCGATACGGCCAATGCCAACGCCGCCACCGCGCAGACGACGGCGAACACGGCGATCGGAAACTCGGCGCAGGCGCTGTCTGTGGCGAACTCGGCCAACACCACGGCGCTGAACGCCTACGGCATGGCCACCGCGCTGTCGGGTCGCGTGTCCGACCTGGAAACCAACGTCCGCAAGCTTAACGACGACATCGAACACGTCGACCAGATGGCCGGCCGCGGCATCGCGATCGCGACCTCGCTGGCTTCGATCCCGGATCTGGAACCCGGCAAGACCGCCGGCCTGGGCGTGGGCGTGGGGTCCTACGACGGTCGCAATGCCGTGTCGGCCGCCTTCGTGGTGCGCGCCAACGAAAACCTCAAGCTGCGCGTGAACGGCGGCACCGCCGGCGATGGCAAGTTCGCCTTCGGCGCGGGCGGAATGCTGAGCTGGTAATCAGCGCTTTCCGGCGCGAAACAAGCAAAACGGCAGCCGCTAGGCTGCCGTCTTCGCATGCGATGCGGTAATGCCGAGGTCCGCGTGGCGACCGGGCCACGACGGCTCGGTACATAAGATGGCGCGCCCGGAGGGATTCGAACCCCCGACCAATGGCTTCGGAAGCCACTACTCTATCCGGCTGAGCTACGGGCGCCTGGATGTCCCCGCGATACGGCCTGATCGGCGATCACGTCGCAGCGTGCGGGGCTGGCATTCTAGCGGCAAAGCGCGGCGGCGTGCGGCGGCCGGACCTTCCGGGCACCTGCGCCGATGTCGCCAATGCGCGGCCTGTCGCGCCGCTTGGGCTCCATCTTTCTCGCGAATTCCCCCGAAATGAGCTACGAACGCTTCCAAACCCCGACGGCCTCGCCGTGGAAAACGCGACTGGCGCTGTACTGGCAGCTGGTGCGCGGCGATCGCCCGATCGGCTGGTTGCTGCTGTTGTGGCCGACCTGGTGGGGCCTGTGGCTGGCGGCGGGCGGGGTGCCGCCGCTGTGGACGCTCTTCGTGTTCAGCGCGGGCGTGTGGCTGACGCGTTCGGCCGGTTGCGTGATCAACGACTACGCCGACCGCTGGCTCGACCCGCATGTGGAACGCACCAAGGGCCGTCCGCTTGCCACCGGCGCAGTGCGCGGACGCGAGGCGCTGGCGCTGTTCGCGGTGCTGATGCTGGTCGCGTTCGGACTGGTGCTCACGTTGAACCGGCTCACGGTGTTGATGAGCTTCGTCGGCGTCGTGCTGGCGGCGAGCTATCCGTACCTCAAGCGTTACACCCACCTGCCGCAGGTGTATCTGGGCCTTGCGTTCGGCTGGGGCATCCCGATGGGCTTCGCCGCGGTGCAGGGCGAGGTGCCGGCCGTGGCGTGGCTGCTGTACGTGGCCAACATCATCTGGTCCACCGCGTACGACACCTGGTACGCCATGGTCGACCGCGAGGACGACCTGCGCATGGGCAGCAAGTCCACCGCCATCCTGTTCGGCGACATGGACCTGATCGCGCAGGGCGTCCTGTACGCGCTGTTCTTCGTGGCGCTGGTGTTCGTCGGGCAACGCGCGCACATGGGCATGTATTACTGGATCGGACTCGCCGTGTCGGTGGCGCTGGTGGCGTACGAGTTCGCGATCGCCCGCACGCGCGAGCGCGCGGCGTGCTTCCGCGCGTTCCTGCACAACCACTGGGTGGGGCTGGCGATCTTCGCCGGCATCGCCGCCGACTTCGCATTGCGCGGGCCGGCGGCGTAGGCGTTCCAGGGCGTATGCGTTCTAGAGCGCTACCGCCAGCTTGCGAAGGCGCAGGCCGGCCATGATCTGCAGCACGCCATAGAACAGCGCGGCGACGCCGATCCAGAGCGCCACCGTCACCAGCCCGGCGGCCGGGCGCATCATGAACATCACCGCAAGCACGATGGCGAGCACGCCGCTGAGCGCGATCATCCATTCGCCGGTGACCGCCTTGCGGATGCGGATCGCGAGCACGATGCGGTAGACGCCCGCGACCAGCAGCCACGCCGCAAGGATGAGCAGCAGCACGCCCGCAGTGGCGACGGGATTGCCGACGGCCAGCACGCCGAACACGAGAGACGCCAGCGCATAGAGCGCCAGCCAGCCCTTCGATACCGAGACGTTCTTGTCGAAGAGCGCCAACAGGCTGAGCACGCCCTCGGCGATCGCCATCACGCCGAACGCCCAGGCCATGGCAATGGCCGTCTTCGCCGGCCATAGGAATGCGCTGAGGCCGAACAGCACACCGATCACGCCGTAAAGCACCAGCACCCACCAACTGCGCCCCACCATCCGCGACAGACCTGCGTTCATGACGAGCTCCCTGGCCGTTCTGGCCACCGTAGTGCGGGTTCTGACGGAGAGTGAGCGTGAAAAAGTCGTCGTGGGGTGAAGGCGGGGTGACGGACTGAATCGGGGCGATGCCTGGGGACTTCGACGGCTCGCGCACGGCGGCATGCGCTGCGTCGAGCGTTCCGCCGAACGGCACTCGTCGCTGGCCATCCCCGATGCTGCAATCGGCGCTTCGTTCCCGCCTGGAGTCCGCCATGCGCCGTATGTGCCTGTCGCTGTTCCTGTGCCTCCTCGCGGCCGATGCGGCCGCCCAATCGGCGCCGACGCGCGAGCATTTCGCACCCTCGGGCTGGGAAGGTTCGTACACCGACCTGCACTACACGCCGGTGGTGCGCATCGGCGATCGCGTGATCGTCTCTGGCATTCCCGCGCTGGAAGGCGATACGGAGGAGGCGAAGATCCGCTGGGCGTTCCAGCAATTGCAGGCGCACCTGGAAAAGGCCGGCGCGACGATGGACGACGTCGTCGAGTTGCAGAGCTTCCATGTGGCACGCGATCACGACGAATTCCGACGTCGTATCGAGCCGGTGCTGAAAGTGCATCGGGAATTCTTCAAGGATCACTACCCCGCATGGACGGCCGTGGGCACCACGGCGCTGTATTCGAAGGACGCGCCGATGGAGATCCGCGCGGAGGCGATCGTCGGATCGGGTGCGCGGGCGCGAGCGGAGATTGCGCCGGCCAAGAAAAAGTAGCGCAGGCGTGTGGTCCGAACCCCAGCTCATGCTCAGGGCACACGTGCGCACACCCAGACATCGACCCGCCGTACGCCCGCACGCAACAGCGCCGTCGTCGCCGACCGCGCCGTCGCGCCGGTCGTCATCACGTCGTCGACCAGCGCCACATGCACCGGTAACGGCACGGCCGCGTGCACAGCGAACGCCCCGCGCAGGTTTCGCCGTCTCGCTCCGGCGTCGAGCCGGGATTGCGCCGCCGTCGCCCGCACGCGCCGCAACACGTCGTCGCGCAGCGGCAGGTCGAGGCGTCGTGCCAGCGGTCGCGCCAGTTCCAGCGCCTGGTCGTAGCCGCGCCGTCGCAGGCGGCCGCGGTGCAGCGGGACCGGCACCAGCGCGTCCGGCCTGTCCGCATCCACCAGCCGCTCGACCATGAGGGTCGAAATCAGCCGCAACCCCGCGAGGTCGCCATGGAACTTCGCCCGGGGCAGCAGGCGATCCAGCGGCGCGCGGTAGACGAAAGCGGCCATCGTCGCCGCCTGCGGCGGCGGACGACGAAGACAGTCGCCGCACAGATCGCCCCCAACGCCCAGCGGCAACGCGCAACGCACGCAGGCGGACCCGAGCCAGGGCAAGGCTTGGCGACAGAAGCCGCACAGATCGATGCCATTGCCGCCGCGTTCGCTGCAGACCAGGCATCGCGACGCGAGCACGCGATCGAGCAGGCGGGATGCGCACCCGTAAACTCCGTGCGCTCCAGTTTGGTTGACAGGCTCCGGCATGGTTTCCAGACTGCCCGGCCTGTCTCGCCGAAAAAATCGGAAATCCCCCATGCCTGTTGTCAGCCAGATGCCTGCCGTCGAGTCGTCGTCCGCGGCCGATCTCCGCCACGACTGGTCCCGCACCGAGGTCCGCGCACTGTTCGACCTGCCGTTCCCGGAGCTGCTGCACCGCGCCGCCAGCGTGCATCGCGCGAATTTCGATCCCGCCGAAGTGCAGGTCAGCACGCTGCTGTCGATCAAGACCGGCGGCTGCCCCGAGGACTGCGGCTACTGTCCGCAGGCCGCGCGCTACCACACGGGCGTGGAGGCGACGAAGCTGATGAGTACCGAAGCGGTGCTCGAGAAGGCCCGCCAGGCGAAGGCCGCCGGTGCCAGCCGCTTCTGCATGGGCGCGGCGTGGCGTTCCCCCAAGGATCGGGATATTCCGAAGGTCGCCGAGATGATTTCCGAGGTGAAGGCGCTCGGCCTTGAGACCTGCGCCACGCTCGGGATGCTCTCCGGTGAGCAGGCGCGCGCGCTGAAGGACGCCGGGCTGGACTACTACAACCACAACCTCGACACCGCGCCGGAGTTCTACGACCAGATCATCCACACGCGCGAGATGCAGGACCGCCTGGACACGCTCTCGCACGTGCGCGACGTCGGCATGAAGACCTGCTGCGGCGGCATCGTCGGCATGGGCGAGCGCCGCGACCAGCGCGCCGGCCTGCTGCAGACGCTGGCGAACCTGCCGGCGCATCCGGATTCGGTACCGATCAACCGTCTGGTGCAGGTCGAGGGCACGCCGCTGGCCGGCACCGAGCTGCTGGACCCCTTCGAATTTGTGCGCACCGTCGCAGTTGCACGCATCCTGATGCCGCGTTCCATGGTTCGCCTCTCCGCCGGTCGCGAATCGATGAGCGACGAGTTGCAGGCGCTGTGTTTCCTCGCCGGCGCGAATTCCATCTTCTACGGTGAGAAATTGCTGACGACCGGTAATCCCGACACCGAGCGCGATATGGCATTGTTCGACCGACTGGGCTTGCGTCCGATGCCCGTGGTCGAACAAGGGGAGACCGTCCATGCCGACATCGTCGAAGCGGCGCGCCACTGCGCCGCGTGATGGCCTGCCGGTGCAGCCATGAGCCGCCCGGGCTGGCGTGAGCGCATCGAGGCCGCGCGAGCGCAGCGCGAGGCGACCTCGCGCGTGCGCGTGCGCCGCAGCGTCACCCACCGCGACGGCGCTCGTTGCCTCGTCGACGGCCGTTCCCTGCTGAATTTCTGCGGCAACGATTACCTCGGCCTGTCGCAGCATTTCGCCGTGGTCGGCGCATTGCAGGATGCCGCCTCGCGCGAAGGCGCCGGCGGCATCGGCTCGCACCTGGTCTGCGGCCACCACCAGATCCACGACGCGCTGGAGCGCGAGGTCGCCGACTGGCTCGGCGCGCCGCGCGCGCTGCTGTTCGGCAGCGGTTACCTGGCGAACCTGGCCGTCGTGCAGGCGCTGCTCGGCGACGAGGACGTCTGCGTGCAGGACCGTCTGAACCACGCCAGCCTCATCGACGCCGCGCGTCTGGCCGGCTGCCGCCTGCGCCGTTATCCGCACGGCGACGCCGAAGGCGCGATCCGCCAGCTGCGCGGCATGCCGGAAGGTGCGGCGATGCTCGCCACCGACGGCGTGTTCAGCATGGACGGAGACATCGCGCCGCTACGCGAACTGGCGCTGGTCGCACGTGTGCAGAAGGCATTGCTGTACGTGGACGACGCGCACGGCATCGGCGTGGTCGGCCCGGACGGACGCGGCAGCGTCGCGGCCAGCAAGCTCGGCGCGAACGATGTGCCGCTGCAGCTGGCCACGCTCGGCAAGGCGCTGGGCGGCTACGGTGCGGTCGTCGCCGGCGATGCCGACCTCATCCAGCACCTGTCCGAGACCGCCCGCACCTACATCTACACCACCGCGCTGCCGCCGCCGCAGGCCGCCGCGTCGCTGGCGGCGGTGAAGCTGGCGCGCGCCGAACACTGGCGCCGCAGCAAGCTCGACGAGCTCGTCGGCCGCTTCCGCGACCGCGCCCAGCGCGCCGGCCTGGAGCTGATGGACTCGCAGACGCCCATCCAGCCGGTGATCTGCGGCGACGACGACACCGCGCTGGCGATGGCCGCCGGTCTCGAGCAGGCCGGTTACTGGGTCGCCGCGATCCGCCCGCCGACCGTGCCCGAAGGCCGCGCGCGCCTGCGCGTGACGCTTTCGGCGCTGCATGGCGTGGCCGACGTCGATGGCCTGGTCGAGGCGATGTCGAAGGCGCGCGAGCGCATCCGCCTGGGCCTTGTCGAAACCGCCCGGCGCGAGGCCGTGCTGGCGCGATGAGCGGCGAGCGCGACCTCGCCCGCCTGCTCGCCACGCTGAACGTGACGGCGCGCGAGGGCGAATTCGCCTTCGTCGCGCGGCCCGCCGCCGACCCGGCGCTCGCCGCGCTGGCCCTGGCGATGGTCGCCGAGGATGAAGGCATCACCTATGTGCTGCCCTGCGAGGTCGCCGACGCGCGCGGCCTGCCTTACGATTTCCGGGCCGCCTGGCTCACCCTGGGCGTGCATTCGGCGCTGGATGCGGTTGGCCTGACCGCCGCCTTCGCCACCGCGCTGGCGCGCCGCGGCCTTGCCTGCAACGTGCTCGCCGGCTTCCACCACGATCACCTGCTGGTTCCGGCCGACCGCCGCGACGACGCACTGGCCGTGCTGGCCGACCTCGCCCGGGACGGCCAGTCGTAGCGACACCCGTAGTACTCCATCCCCCATCGGCTGCACCCATGTACATCGAAACGCGCGGGCAGGGTCCCGCGCTGGCACTGATCCACGGCTGGGCCATGCACGGCGGCTTGTTCGCGCCGCTGGTCGAGCGCCTCCAGGATCGCTACACGCTCCACCTGATCGACCTGCCGGGCCACGGCCGTGCGCGCGACGATGCGACCACGCTTTCGCCCGAAGCCCTGGCGCCGCAGCTGGTCGCTCGCGTACCCGACGCCGTCTGGCTGGGCTGGTCGCTGGGCGGGCAGTTCGCGCTGCGCGCCGCGCTGGATTTCCCGGAAGAAGTGCGTGGGCTGGTGATGGTCGCCTCCTCGCCGCGCTTCGTGACCGACGAAGGCTGGCCGCACGGCGTCAAGCCGAGCCTGTTCCGCGATTTCGGCGAAGCGCTCGGCCGCGACTTCCGCGGCACGCTCGAGGGCTTCCTCGCGCTGGAAGCGCTTGGCTCCAGCTATGCGCAGGAAGAACTGCGCAGCCTGAAGGCGCAGGCCTTCGAACGCGGCGAGCCGTCGGCGCGCGCGCTGCAGGAGGGACTGGTGCTGCTCGACCGGCTCGACCTGCGCGACGAACTGCCGCAGTTGCGCGTCCCGAGCCTGTGGATTTCCGGCCGCCGCGACCGCCTGATCCCCGCCGGTGCCATGCCCGCCGCCGCCGCGATGACGCCCGATGCGCGCAGCGTGGTGATCGGCAACGCCGGCCACGCGCCGTTCCTTGGCGCGGCCGATGAGGTCGCGGCGGAAATCGATGCCTTCATGCGCGCAGTGACGGCGCCGGCCTGATCGGCCTCCACGTCGCCGCAAGCACACACTCCCCCAACCCTCCCTTCCACGGGAGGGAGAAAATCGGACGACCCGTCGCGAACCCGCGCTGGTCCAATGGAACGATGACCGACACCTTCGACCACCGCCAGGTCCGCCGCGCCTTCTCGCGCGCCGCCCACCATTACGACGATGCCTCCGCGTTGCAGCGCGAAGTCGCCTCGCGCCTGATGGAACAGCTCGACTACCTCGACGATCCCGCGCTGGACCGCGCGCCGCCGCAGCTCGTCGTGGACATCGGCTGCGGCCCCGGGCACGCGACCGCGGCGATGCAGAAGCGCTGGCCGAAGGCGCATGTGATCGGGCTCGACCTGGCCCAGCCGATGCTGCGCGAAGCGCGCAGCCATGCCGGCGGCTGGCTGCCTTCGTTCCTGCCGGGCGTCGCGCGACGTCCCGATTGGCTGTGCGCCGATGCGCGCGCGCTGCCGCTGCGCGATGCCAGCGTCGACGTGCTGTTCTCGAACCTGTGCCTGCAATGGGTGGAAGACCTGCCGGCCGTGTTCGCCGGGTTCCGTCGCGTGCTCAAGCCCGACGGCCTGCTGCTGGTTTCGACCTTCGGCCCGTACACGCTGCACGAACTGCGCGAGGCCTTCGCGGAGGCCGACAACGCGCCGCACGTGAGTTCCTTCGCGTCGATCGCGCAGTTCGGCGATGCGCTGATCGCGGCCGGNTTCAAGAATCCCGTGCTCGATCGNGACGAGTTCGTGCTCGGTCACGACGACCTCGCCGGCCTGATGCGCGAGTTGCGCACGCTCGGTGCGACCAATGCGATGCACGATCGCCGCCGCAGCCTCACGGGACGCTCGCGTTTCGCGCGCGCCGCGCAGGCGTACGAACCGTGGCGTCGCGA
>Ga0055530_10001675_pt1 | contig 15727 bp, 16 predicted proteins | sample Araplavi_mTSA_r2_FD_55009 | JGI IMG/M metagenome (GOLD analysis project Ga0055530, IMG submission 55009) | Arabidopsis root microbial communities from North Carolina, USA - plate scrape MF_Cvi_mTSA_r2 | ecosystem: Host-associated > Plants > Roots > Endosphere | place: USA: North Carolina... | reverse complement strand
ACTGGGAAGAAGCAGCCAAGCTGCCTTTCGCAGACGAGGAGAAGGACCATGGCTGATTTCACCAGCGAATTCTGGAACCTGTACGTCGTCGTCCTGACCGTGATCGGCATCGTCGGCTGCGGCGTGCTGCTGTGGTCCCAGTCGTCCGTTAAAGGTGCGGCCCTGAAGTCGGTGGACGGCAAAGTCGGCACCACCGGCCATATCTGGGACGAAGACCTGACCGAACTGAATACGCCCATGCCACGCTGGTGGATGTGGCTGTTCTACCTGACCATCGCCTTCGCCATCGGCTACCTGTGGCTGTATCCGGGCCTGGGCAGCTACAAAGGCTCCCTGGGCTGGACTTCCGCCAAGGAGCACAAGGAAGAACTGGCCAAGGCCGAGAAGGAATACGGCCCGCTGTTCGACAAGTACAAGAACCAGGACCTCAAAGCAGTGGCTGCAGACCCGCAGGCACACGCCATCGGCGAACGCCTGTTCCTGACCTACTGCGCACAGTGCCACGGTTCCGATGCACGCGGCAACAAGGGCTTCCCGAACCTGGCCGACAAGGACTGGCTGCATGGCGGCGATCCCGACACCATCAAGCTGACCATCATGAAGGGCCGCCACGGTGTCATGCCTCCGATGGGCGCTGCAGTGGGCTCGGAGAAGGATATCGAGAACGTTGCGCAGTACGTCCTGAGCCTGTCGGACAGCACGCACGACCCGATCAAGTCGGTCATGGGCAAGTCGAAGTTCAGCGCCTGCATGGCCTGCCACGGTGCAGGCGGAAAAGGCAACCCGATGCTGGGTGCGCCTAACCTGAGCGACAAGACCTGGCTGTACGGCGGCAGCGCCGAGACCATCATGGAAACCATCCGCAAGGGCCGCAACAACACCATGCCTGCTTTCGAGGACTTCCTCGGCGAAGGCAAAGTGCACGTGCTGGCTGCCTACGTATGGGGCCTGTCCAACCCTCCAGTCACTGCGATGAAATAGCAGCAAGGTAGTTTATGAATGCCCCCGCACCACAAGTCATCAAGATGTACGCCAAGCGCGAGGATATTTTCCCGCGCGAGGTGAAAGGCCACTACCAGAACCTGCGCTGGATCTGCCTGATCCTGACGCAGCTGGTCTTTTACGGAGCGCCCTGGCTGCAATGGAATGGCCGCCAGGCCATCCTGTTCGACCTGATGTCGCGCAAGTTCTACATCTTTGGCCTGGTCTTGTGGCCGCAGGACTTCATCTACCTCGCGGCAATGCTGATCGCCTGTGCCTGGGGCTTGTTCCTGGTCACGGCGGTCGCGGGCCGCGTATGGTGCGGCTTTTCTTGCCCGCAGACGGTCTACACGGAGATGTTCCTGTGGATCGAACGTAAATTCGAAGGCTCGCGCAGCGCGCAAATGCGCCTCGCGAAAGAGCCGATGTCGTTCAACAAAGCCTGGCGCAAGGGCGGCAAGCATCTTGCCTGGCTGCTGCTGGCCTTGTGGACCGGCTTCACCTTCGTCAGCTATTTCTCGCCGCTGCACAATCTCGCCAAAGAAGCGCAGACCTTCAACTTCGGCCCATGGGAAACCTTCTGGGTGCTGTTCTACAGCCTGGCCACTTACGGCAATGCCGGCTGGCTGCGCGAGCAGGTGTGCAAGTACATGTGTCCTTACGCCCGCTTCCAGAGCGCGATGTTCGACCGCGACACGCTGATCATCACCTATGACGAAAAGCGCGGTGAGCCACGCGGCCCCAAATCGGACGGCTCCTGCATCGACTGCTCGCTGTGCGTGCAGGTTTGCCCGACCGGGATCGACATCCGCAAAGGCCTGCAGTACGAATGCATCGGCTGCGCAGCCTGCATCGACGCCTGCGACATCGTGATGGACAAGATCCAGCAGCCGCGCGGCCTGATCCGCTACAGCACCGACCGCGCCATGGCGCTGGGCCTGAGTGCGAAGGAAATCCGCAAGCGCGTGACGCGCCCGCGCGTGTTGCTGTATACCGGCGGCCTGCTGCTGTTCATCGCCGCCGTGTTCACCACCCTGGCCCTGCGCACGCCGCTGAAGATGGATGTGATCCGCGATCGCGGCTCCATGGGCCGTGAAGTGGAAAACGGCATGATCGAGAACGTGTACCGCCTGCAGATCATGAACACCACCGAGCAAGGCCACACCTACCGCATCCGTGCCAGCGGCATCGATACGCTGCAGGTCGCCGTGCCGGATACCGTGGATGTCGGCCCGACCGAAACCCGCGCCGTGCCGATCCGCCTGCGCGTGGATCACGGCAAGGGCTCCACTGGTTCCAACAAGATTGCGATTGAACTGACGGCACTCGATGATCCATCGCTGGCCGTCAAGGAGAAAGCGGTATTCATCGTGCCGCGCTAAGGAGATAGAAATGAATGCTGCCCTCGCCCCCGCCGACACTGCACCCTGGTACACCCATCGCTGGCCATGGCTGTTGATGCTTGGTCCCGCCGTCGTGGCAGTGGCGGGCATCGCCACCAGCTATGTCGCTTTCACCAGCCAGGATGCGCTGGTGGTCGGCGACTATTACAAACAAGGCAAGGCGATCAACCAGGACTTGCGCCGCGACCGCGCCGCGGCAGCCCTCGGCCTGTCGCTCGAGTTGCACTACGACGCAGCGGAAGGCCTGTTGCGCGGCCATGTGAACAGCGCCAGGCCGCTGGTGGATGAAACGCTGTCCGTGCGCCTGCAGCACGCCACCCAGCCGGCTCGCGACATGGTGCTGATGGCCCGCCCCGATGCGGAAGGCAACTTCAGCGTCGCCCTGCCGATGCTGGAACGCTCGCGCTGGCAAGTGCTGGTCGAAGGCAAACAGCGCGACTGGCGCCTGGAGGGCGTGTGGCTGTGGCCAGTCGAGCGCACGGTGGCAATCCGCGCAGACGTTGCAGCGTCCCCCGGCGCTACGCGCTAACCAACCAGGTATTCGCGCGCCAGTGCGCGTGCCCGGTGCAGGCGGCTCTTGGTCGCCGCCGTCGTCAGCCCCAGTTCCTGTGCGATTTCCGCAATACTCAATTCCTCGAAATCGCGCAGCAGCACTATCTGCAGGTAGTCACGCGGTAGCGATTCCAGCGCCTGCACCAGTTCCGTGCGCAAGCCCGCATCATCCTGCGACGCAAGCCACTGCTCCGCGCGCTCCTCGTCATAGGGGTCGTAGTTGAAGGCGCGCCGGCCAAGCCGGCGGCACTCGCGCTGCACCACCTTGAACAGCCAGCCAGAAAATGCCGCCAGCACCTTCAGTGAAGACAGGCGGCGCGACATCACCAGCAGTACTTCCTGCACCGCATCATCCACATCGCTGATCAGGCAATTGCGCTGGGCATAGCGGCGGATATCCGGCTGGCATACCGCCAGGAGTTTGGCCAGCGCCTGCGGATCGCCGCTGTGGGCGGCCTGCAGCACCGGCTGGTGCTGTTCAAGAAGTGCCATTACCGTTTCGCCTTATCCAGTTTGCGCCCCACCATCGCGCAGGCAGGGCAGAAGCCGAACAGCCCTGACAGGACGATGCCTGCGGCCGACAGTGCCACTACCGTGCCCCACAGGCCGCCCAGGGCGAGCACGCTCCACGCCACCACTGCCAGGCCGACGATCACGCGCAAGGCGCGCTCCCAGGTTGGTACATTTTTAACATAGAACATTTTGCACTCCTTTTGCAATTGGAGGGAAATTCCTCACCTGCTAAGAGGAGCCAGTGCGGGATTTGGATTCGCGGTTAAAAAAATAAATTACACTAGCCAGCAGCCCCCTCGCCCAAAGGACGTCCATGAAGCCTCTAGGGATCAATGTGAAGGTCGCACTTGCCACCAGCATCACGTCTATCGTGATGATTGCCGTGGTGACCGTGTTGCAGGCGCAACGCCTGCGCGAAGACTTCACCAAGGTGCTGTTTGCGCAGCAGGACGCCCTGATCGCCCGCACGGCAGAAGACCTGGATGACAAGCTGACCGCCCTGCTGGACGTGATCGCCCAATCTGCACGCAAGCAGCCCCGCAGCCTGATGAATGATCCCGCCGCCCTGCGCAACTGGTATGAAGAGCGCGCCATGCTGTCAATGTTTGACGACGTCATCGTGATCGACGCCATAGGCAGCGTAGTGGCCGACGTGCCGCATATCGCCGGCAGGGAAAAGGTTTCCGTGGCCGACCGCGAATACTTCAAGAAGGTGCTAGAAACCCGCAAGCCGCTGATCGCGGGACCGATCAAGAGCCGCGTCAGCGGCCAGCCCATCGTGCAGATGGTGGCTCCCATACTGGACGACCATGGCAAGGTCGCCGGCGTGCTGGCCGGCGTGCTGCGGCTGTACAAGGACAATATGCTGGGCCACCTGCGCAACGCCAAGGTCGGCAAGACCGGTTACTACTTCGCCGTGACCCTGGACGAGCCGTCGATCTACGTGGTGCATCCCGATGCCAGCCGAATCCTGCAGCCACGGGCGGCAAATGCCAATCCTGCCACCACACGCGCCATGCGGGAGGGCTTTGAGGGCACGGTCCTCAGCACCAGTGCCGCCGGGGTGCCTGGCGTGAGCAGTTACCGGCGGTTGAAGTCCACCGATTGGCTGCTTGCTTCCATCCTGCCGGTGCACGAGGCATTTGAGCCGTTTGAAGGCGTGCAGTTGCACCTGCTTGCCTGGGGCGTTGCCGCCTCCGTGATTTCCGCCCTGCTGATCGGCTGGATCACGCTCTACTTGCTGGCGCCCGTGGCCAGGCTGCGCAATGCCATCCAGGACTTGCGCGCCAAGCCCGGCGAATTTGCCCCGATTCCGGTCACCCGCAAGGACGAAATCGGCGAGCTGACGGAAGCCTTCAATAGCCTGATGCAGGAACGGCAGGCAGCCGAGGCCCACTCGCAGACCCTGATGGCGGAAGCCGACTTGCGCGCGGCTGAACTGGAGCAGGAACGCGACCGCGCCGAAGCGGCCAACCGCGCCAAGAGTGACTTCGTGGCCAATATGAGCCATGAAATCCGCACGCCGATGAACGCGGTGCTGGGCATGGTGTACTTGCTGGGGAATACCTCGCTCAGCCCCCAGCAGCGCAAGTACCTGACCATGATCCGCACTTCCGGCCAGTCCTTGCTGGGCATCCTGAACGACGTGCTGGACTTCTCGAAAATCGAGGCGCGCCGCATGGAACTGGCGCCAATCGACTTCGACCTGGACGAGGCGATGGCCACCCTGGCCACCACCATGACCATGAATGCCGGCTACAAGGAACTGGAACTGGCCATCGTGGTCGCGCCCGACGTGCCAACCCTGCTGCACGGCGACGCGCTGCGGCTGCAGCAGATCCTGACCAACCTGGCCAGCAATGCGATCAAGTTCACCGAGCAGGGCGAGGTGGTGGTCTCGGTACGGACTGCGGTGCGGGTGGCGGACCGCGTGCTGTTGTGCTTTGAAGTGCGCGATACCGGCATCGGCATGACCGAGCAACAGACTATCCAGCTGTTCAACGCCTTCTCGCAGGGTGACGAGAGCATCACGCGCCGCTTCGGCGGCACCGGCCTTGGCCTGGCCATCACCCGCCGCCTGGTGGAATTGATGGGCGGGCAAGTACAGCTCCAGACCGTGCCGGGCAAGGGCAGCACTTTCTCCTTCGAGCTGTGGTTCGGTGTGCTGCCGGAGCGCAGCGAGCCGCGGCGCCTGCCAACCATCGGGCCTTTGAACGTGCTGGTAGCCGACGACAACAGCACCAGCCGCAGCATGATCGTCCAGCTGCTGCGAGCCTGGGGCTGGGACGCGGACGAAGCCGATTCTGGCGAGGCGGCGCTTCAGTGCTTCCGTGAACAATTGGCCGGGCCGCATCCTTACGACGTGGTGCTGACCGACTGGCACATGCCCGGTTCGGACGGCTATGCCTCCGCGCGCGAGATACGGCGCGCTGCCGAAGGCCATCGCCAGCCTATCGTGGTGACCATCAATGCCTTCGCGCGCGCCCAGGTCGACGACATCGCCAGCACGCCGGAGGCGGACGTGGTGCTGGTCAAGCCCATTACAGCATCAAGCCTGTTCGATGCCATGCACCAGGCGCTGGCTGCGACCAACGGCGGCGAGGTTGCTGCGGCATCCGCTTCCGCACTGGGCAACCGGCTGCGCGGAGTGCATTTCCTGCTGGTCGAGGACAACCTGCTGAACCAGGCCGTGGCGCGCGGCATCCTGGAACTCGCGGGCGCCACGCTCGACGTAGCGGGCGATGGACAGCAGGCAGTGGATGTCCTGCGGACCAGCGCCAGCCGCTATGACATCGTGCTGATGGACATGCAGATGCCGGTCCTGGATGGCTTCAGCGCCACGCGCATGATTCGCGATGAATTGAAACTGGACCTGCCGGTGATCGCAATGACCGCAGGCGTGCTGGCGTCCGAACGCCACCGCTGCACCGAGGCCGGCATCACAGACTTTATCGCCAAGCCAGTGGTAATCGACGAAATGATGGCGGTAATCGAGCGCAACCTGCCCCGGCCCCCGGGGCGTGCAGTGGCGGCGGACGACACTCCCGCGCCAGCCCCTGAACAGGCTGTGTCCGAACAGGTGTTCAGCATGGATAGCCTGATGCGGGTGATGGGCAAGGATCAAAAGGGCCGGGCAGTGATGTTCAAGATGGTGCGCGGCGCGCTGGAAGGCGGATTGCAACCGATGGATGATGCTGATGCTGCGGTTCGCGCGGGCCGTCCCGGCGAGGCAGCGCGCATCCTGCATGGCTTGCGGGGTGCGGTGGGAGTGCTGGGCGCCAAACGGCTGGTGAAGGCGACGCTGGATGCCGAATCTGCGATCCGGGTCGGCAATCCGGACAACTTGCCCGGCATGCTGGCCGCCGTGCGCTACGAACTGGAACAGGTTCTGGCGCACGGGCGCCGGTGGCTGGAGCAGGAGGACCGCTAGCTTTCGCGCCGGTTCAGATAGGCGCCCGCTGCAAGGCCTATTGCGAAAGCAGCGTACACCGTCAACAACGACGGGCGCGACAGGCGCTCTTCGAAGCCGGGCCGCAGGCGGTGCGGCGTTAACTGATAGTCGGTGAAGCAGGCCACTGCGCTTGCTGCCGCCGCAGCGGTAACTGTGGCGACGGCCTCTTTCTTGTCGAGCGTCTTGCAACAGGACTTTTCGAACAATGCAGCCCAGAACATCGATGCGCCGTGGTGGATCAGGTAGCCCACCAGGGTGTGCTTGAGCGAAGGGCGGTCGGCTTGCGTTGCCTTGTCGCCCCAGAGCCAGTGGCTGACCGCATTCACGCCGGCAAACATGCTGCCGGTTTCGCGCTTGCCGCAAGCAGCCAGCGCCAGCGTTGAGGCCAGGCTGGCCAGTGCGCCGGGCAATAGGCTTTGCTTGAGCGCTCCGCTCCAAGTGTCCATGGCGATTCTCCCATTTCGTGTACTGTCGGATGGCGGGAGGAGGAGCCGATGCGGGTACTGCTGACCGGTGCTACAGGGTTTATCGGGTCGCATGTTGCGGCGGCCCTGCTGGCGCGCGGTCATGAAGTCATTGCTGCCGGGCGCCATCGTGGGCGCGATCCCCGCTTGGGCTTTGTTCCTGCCGACTTTGTCCACGATACCGAAAAAGCCGTGTGGGTGGCGCGCCTCAAGGGCGTGGATATTGTGGTGAATGCGGTGGGGATATTCCGTTCGCACGGTTCGGCTTCGTTTGCGGCCGTGCATGATGCGGCGCCGCGTGCTTTGTTTGCCGCCTGCGCAGAGGCGGGCGTGCGTTTTGTGGTGCAGGTTTCTGCCCTGGGCGCGGACGCCGGCGCGCGGTCGGCTTTCCATGCGAGCAAGAAGGCGGCAGATGATGCGTTGGCTGCCTCGTGTCTTGACGGGTGCATCGTCCAGCCCTCGCTCGTGTATGGCGCGGATGGCGCCAGTGCGCGGATGTTTCGCATGCTGGCCACCATGCCGCTCGCGGCGCAGTTAGGCAGCGCGCCGCAAATGGTGCAGCCAGTCCACATTGATGACGTAACGGCCGCGATCCTGGCACTCGTCGAGCAGGGCGCAACAGCGCGCTACAACGCGGCCAGTGGCCGGGCGGGCGCCGATGCCAGCGGCGGGGCGGATGGCGGCGCGGGTGGTGGCACGGCGGGCGGCGCCGACGGTGGCCCGGGCGTTGGCGGGGGCGGCGCGGCGAATGGCGGTGCGGCCGGGGGAGTCTGGAGGTTGGCGGTAGTGGGGCCGGATGCGATGCCGTTTGTGGATTATCTGCGCGCACTGAGGGCGGCGATGGGACTGGCGGGCTGGCGGTTGCCGGTGCTGCAGCTGCCGGACTGGCTTGCGCGCAGCATGGCGGGCGTCGCAGGGATGATTCCCGGCAGTCCGCTGGACCGCGAACCGCTGGACATGCTGGCGCGGGGTAATACTGCCGACGCGGGCCCCATGACTGCGCTGCTAGGCCGCCAGCCACGTGCGGCCCGCGACTTTGTCACTCAGCCGGAAGCGGCGCGCTGCCAGGCACAACTCGACTGGCTGCTCCCCTTGCTGCGCCTGAGCATTGCTGTCGTCTGGATCTGGACCGCCATCGTATCCGTCGGCCTGTATCCCGTCGCGAACAGCTACGAGCTACTGACACGCACTGGCGTGCCAGGCGCGCTGGCGCCACTGATGCTCTACGGCGCGTCCGCCCTCGACTTGGCCTTCGGCGTGGCCTCGCTGGCCTGGCCACGCAGGACCCGCCGCTGGCTGTGGCTCGCGCAAATCGCCCTTATCGCCTTCTACTCCGTCGTCATCGCCTGGCGGCTGCCGGAATTCCTGCTCCATCCCTACGGCCCAATCAGCAAGAACCTTCCCATGCTGGCCGCGCTATGGATGCTCTACGAACTGGAGAAACCCTCATGGAATACCTGATCGTCAAATGGCTGCACGTCCTCTCCTCAACCCTGCTGTTCGGCACAGGTATCGGCTCCGCGTGGTACCTGCTGTTCGCGGTGATCAGCAAGAACGTCCAGGCAATCGCCGTGGTCACCCGCATCCTGGTGATCGCCGACTGGCTGTTCACCGGCGTCACCATGATCGCCCAGCCGGCCACTGGCTTCTACCTGATCCACCTCGCCGGTTTCCCGCTGCAGACGCCCTGGATCAAGTGGTCGATCGTGTTGTTCGTGATTGCCTTGCTTTGCTGGCTGCCGGTCGTCTGGCTGCAAATGAAAATGCGCGACATTGCTGCCGAGGCGATGCAACGGGCAGCGGCCTTGCCTGCCCAATTCTGGAGATACTTCCGCGCCTGGGTCGTGCTCGGGATTCCGGCCTTCTTCGCCTTCATCGCCGTATTCTACTTGATGGTCGTAAAGCCAGCTTGGGGATGAACGGTCTGGCCACGCTCCAGCATCGCGACGAATTCGCTGATCCGCTTCGCCCGCGTCTCGGCTCGCTTGGCCTGGTGCGTGCGGAACAGGATCGCATAGCGGTTTTGCGAGCTCAAAGCGGCAAAGTTGGCCCGCGCCTTTGCGCTTGCGTCGAGCGCCGCCTGCAGATCAGCCGGCACTTCCGCCGCGCTCCAGGAGTCGTACGCCGCCTCCCAGCGCCCATCCTTCTTTGCACGTTCAACTTCCGCCAGCCCGGGGGGCTGCATCAAGCCCTTCTCCGTCAGCGCGGCCACCTTTTCCCGGTTGATTTTCGACCAGATGCTGCGCTTCGCGCGCGGAGTGAATTTTTGCAGCCAATACTGGTCGTCGAGGCTCTTCTTCTGCCCATCGATCCAGCCAAAGCACAGCGCTGCATCCAGCGCCTCCGGATACTGCACCGATGATTCAGGCGCATCCTTCTTGGCGATCTTCATCCACACGCCCGGCGAGGTGGCGTGCTGTTTCTGCAGCCAGCTCCACCACGCCTTGCCGGTAGCGAACAGGCGCTGCTCCAATTCCGGTTTGCCACTGCTCATAGTTTGACCTTTCGTGCGACTTCGACAAATGCCTTGGCGGCCGGCGAGGCCTGCGCCAGATTACGCAAGGCCAGCCCGACGCGGCGCCGCACTGGCGGCGAGAATGGGCGCACCGCGATATCCGGATGGCTGGACGCCAGGTCGACCGGCAGCGCCAGCTCCGCCATGCCCGAGACGCCATTGCCCCGCCCCACCATGCCCAGCACAGTCAGCACCTGCGACATGCGGTAGCGCACCTGCGGGCACAGGCCCTGCGCGGCAAACAGCGGCTCGATCAGGGTCGAACAGCCAGCATCCGGCATGATGAAAGGCTCATTCGCCAGGTCGTGCGCGCTGACGGACTTCTTGGCCGCCAGTTTGTGCCCCGCAGGCAGCAGCGCCACCATCTGGTCCTCGACCAGATCCACGGTATCAAAGCGGTCATCGGGCTGCTGGATAAAGCCGATATCAACGCGGCGGTCGAGAATCCATTGCAGCGTATCGTCGTCGGTACCCTCATCGATGCGCACTTCGATGCCCGGATAACGCTTCTGGAACACATCGAGGATGGCAGGAATCAGCTTGAGCGAGGAGGTAGGGCCGAAAGAGCCTATGCGCAGCAAACCCTTGTTCAGGCCACTGGCCGCCGATACTTCCTGCCGCATCGATTCCGCCAGTCCCAGGATTTCACGTGCACGCACCAGCAGGCGCTGGCCGAGCTCCGTCACATCCGCCGTCGCCCCCTGGCGCTCGATCAGTTGCACGCCAAGTTCGCCCTCCAGTGACTTGATGGCGTGCGAGATGGCGGACTGGCTTACGCCCAGCCGCATGGCCGCGGCGGTGAAACCGCGCAATTCAGCCACCAGGGCAAAGATTTCCAACTGGGTGAATGTCATAAGTTTCTCATGAGCTTTTCCTCATTTCTCTATGAGCAAGGATTAGCATTAATGTATAACCTCCTTCACTGACACGCAAGGCCCACTGCCATGATCTACCTGAAACTGATCGCCTGCACCCTGATCTGGGGCGGCACCTTCATCGCTGGCCATATTGTCTCGAATGCACTGCCGCCGCTGACGGCAGCCTCCATCCGTTTCTCCATCGCGGCGGCGCTGCTGCTGGTGCTGGCCTGGAGGCGCGAAGGCGGCCTGCCGAAACTCTCGATGCAGCAGCTTGGCGCCACGGCCGCCCTGGGCCTGACCGGCATCTTCCTGTACAACTTCTGCTTCTTTTCCGCGCTCGGCAAGATGGAAGCCAGCCGCTCCGCCTTGTTCATCGCGATGAATCCGATCGTGACCGCGCTGGCCGCAGCCGCCGTGCTGCGTGAGCGCCTGAACTGGAAGAAATGGGCCGGCATCGGTATTGCCTTCGTTGGCGCCACGGTGCTGATCACGCGCGGCGAGCCGATGGCGGCCCTGCATGACATCAGCCAGTCGATCGGCATCGGTGAATTGATGATGCTGGGCGCCGCCTCCTGCTGGGCGGCTTACACCTTGGTCGGCCGCGCTGCGCTGAAAGGCCTGTCGCCGATCGCCGCTACTACTTATGCCTCGCTGTGGGGCCTGGGCTTCCTGCTGATCACTGCCTCACGTGAACTGCCGAACGTGGCATGGGCTTCACTGGGCTGGCAGGTATGGGTGTCCGTCACCTATCTCGGCGCTTTCGGCACCGTCGTGGCTTTCGTGTGGTGGTATGAGGGCGTGAAAGCCCTTGGCCCGGCACGCACGGCGGTGTTCAATAACCTGGTGCCGGTGTTCGGGGTATCGCTCGCGGCGGTGATGCTGGGCGAGCAGGTGATGGCGTCGATGATTGCCGGCGGCCTGCTGGTGGCCACCGGCGTGACGATTACCAACCGCTAGTCAGGCGTAGCGCAGCACGTCGCCCAGCGGACGGCGTGGTTTTTGCGGCCAGTTGCCCTGGGCGGCGTGTCCGACAGCGACCAGCATGACCGGCACTTCGTCCGCGCCGAGGCCAAAGGCGGTGTGCACGGCTTCCGCATCGAAGCCGGTCATGGCGCAGCTTGAGAGGCCCATGCCTTCGGCAGCGAGAATCATGGTCATCGCTGCCAGCGAGGCGGAGCGCAGAGCTTCGTCGCGCTGGGCGCGTTCGTCGCCATTCATCGAACCCTGCGCCATGCGGGTCCAGCTATCGACAACGGGTTGGATAAGTATGCCTTTATCCACAGCCGGTTTCAGCGCTGCTGCCACTTGGTCCTGCGCCTTCAGAGTGCCGCTGATGATGAAGGTCACCGGCGCATCCACAACTTTCTGCTGGCCGAAGGACAGTTCGCGCAATTTCTCGCGCGCTTCCCGCGAGCGCACGGCCACGAACTTCCAGTTCTGCACGTTATAGGCGGAAGGTGCCAGCGTCGCCAGGCGCGCCAGTTCCGCCACCTGTTCGTCGCTGACCGGCGCTGCCGGGTCGAAATAGTTGGCCGAAACGCGGGATTCGATCAGGTCCTTGATTGGCTTGTTCATCATTTTGCCTCCTGCAGTTTGAGTTGGAGTGTCAATACGCTGCCCAGCACCACGGCCAGGCCGACCATTGCGGTGCCGCCCAGTTTCTGGCCGAGCAGGGCCCAGCCCAGCACTACCGCGGTCGCTGGGCTCAGCAAGCCAAGCGAAGACACGGCAACCGGCGACAGGCGGCTCAGGCCACGGAACCACAGCAGGTAGGCCACCAGGGCGCCCACGAAAGTCAGGTAGGCATAGCCCAGGATTTCGCTGGTGGCCAGCGAGGCAGGCAGCGGAGGGTCGGCCAGCAGCGCCAGCGGCGCGAGCATCAGGCCACCAAGCAGCAACTGCCAGCCGGCCAGTTCAGCCACCGGCAGGCCGGTTTTCCAGCGGCGTGCCAGCCAGGTTCCGACAGCCATGCTCAGGGCACCGGCTAGGGCGGCAGCGACACCAAGGGCATCCCAGCGCGCAGATGGCGACAGCAGCAGGGCGGCCATGCCGGCCACGCCTACCGCTGCGGCGCCCAGGGCTGCCCATTGCGGGCGGCGGCCATCCCAGCCCCAGGCCAGGCCCATGATCACGATCGGCTGGATGGCGCCCAGCACGGCAGCCAGGCCGCCCGGCAAGCGGTAAGCGGCAACGAACAACAGGGCCTGGAAAGCGCCGATGTTCAATGCCGCCAACACGGCAACGCGCCACCAGAGATGGCGGGCCAGCATGCGGCCGGCGAACAGCACCAGCAGCAGACCGGCCGGCAGGGCGCGCACGGCGGCGGCGGTGAAGGGGCGCCCGTCGGGCAGGATCTCAGTGGCGACAATATAGGTCGAACCCCAGATAACGGGGGCCAGCGCGGTGATCGCGGTATCGGCGAAGGGGAATTTTTTCATGGCTGCGAAAGTATCTTGAAGTCGAGATAAATCGCAGTATAGCAAATTATCTTGAAATCGAGATAAATTGTTATAATCGACCCGATAGCTAACCTGGAGACGGCTGTGGATAAAGTGGATTTGATCCTGGAGCAATGGGCACGCGAGATGCCCGCCATGGATGTAGGACCGATGGGCGTGATCGGGCGCCTGAACCGCTGCGCGGCGCTGATGCGGCGCCGGCTCGACGCGACTTTCGAGCAATTCGGGCTCAGTAACTGGGAATTCGACGTGCTGGCGACCCTGCGCCGCGCGGGCGCGCCGCATCAATTGGCGCCAACCGCCCTGTTTTCCCAGCTGATGGTGACTTCAGGGACGATGACCCACCGCCTGCAACGGCTGGAGGCCCAGGGCTGGGTGACGCGCGCGCCGAATCCGGCCGATGCGCGCAGCATGCTGGTGCAGCTCAGCCCCGCAGGGCTGGAGCTGATCGAACGCGCCGTCCTGGCGCACGTGGAAAACGAAAAAAATATCATCGCCCCGCTGGGAGCCGAAGGCGCAGCCGAGCTGGACGCCCAGTTGCGCAAGCTGCTGGCGATGCTGGAGGCTAGGCAGGAGCCTTGAAGGCGGCAACCTGGGCGCCGATCCGCGCGCCCATTGCCTCGCCCAGCGCCTGCAACCCGCTTAGTGGGCGCACCATCACTTCAAAGTCGACAATCTTGCCCGCATCGTTGAAGCGAATGAAATCGATGCCCTTGAGCTGCTTGTCCCCGACGTTGGCGCTGAACTCCAGCACCACGCTCAGGCCATCGTCGGTCGCCAACTGGCGGTGGTAGGCAAAGTTCTCGAACACCTGGTAAGCGGTGTTCAGCACCAGCACCACCGCCTGCCGGCTGGCGTAAGGCTTGTTTGCAACCGGCGAGCGGAACACCGCATCCGCATCGACGATAGAGGGCAGGGTGGACAGGTCGCCGCTGGCGACCATCCTGTGCCAGCGCTCGAGCGATTCCGCAACAGCCGGTTGGAGCTGCATGGGCTTACTCCTTAAATGGCGGCAGCCAGTCGGGTGCCTTGGTTGATGGCGCGTTTTGCATCCAGTTCGGCAGCCACGTCGGCGCCGCCGATCAGGTGTACTTTGCAGCCTGCGTCGAGCAGGCCTTGCTGCAGCTCGCGCAGCGGCTCCTGGCCGGCGCAAACAATCACATTATCCACAGGCAGCACGTGCTGCTGGCCTTCCACCGTGACGTGCAGGCCGGCGTCGTCGATGCGGTCATAGCTGACGCCTGATTGCATGTTGACGCGCTTGGCTTTCAGGCCGGTGCGGTGGATCCAGCCGGTGGTCTTGCCCAGGCCATCGCCGACCTTGCTGGTCTTGCGCTGCAACAGGTGGACTTTGCGCGGCGAGGCACCCACCTCTGGAGCGCGGATGCCGCCGCGGTCCTTGTACTGGCTGTCGATGCCCCACTCGGCATAGAACTTCTCCGGCACCAGGCTGGCGCTCTTGCCCTCGTGGGTCAGGTATTCCGATACGTCGAAGCCGATGCCGCCGGCACCGATCACCGCCACATTCTTGCCGACCGGGGCGCCGTCACGCAGCACCTGCAGGTAGCCCAATGCTTTCGGATGGTCGATGCCGTCGATAGCCGGGGTGCGCGGGGTGACGCCGGTTGCCAGCACCACCTCATCGTATGCACCTGCAGCCAGGCCGGCCACGTCGACGCGAGTGTTCAGGTGCAGCTTGACGCCGGTGAGCTCGATCTGGCGGCCAAAGTAGCGCAGGGTTTCATTGAATTCTTCCTTGCCCGGCACCTTCTTCGCCACGTTGAACTGGCCGCCGATTTCGCTGCCGGCGTCAAACAGGGTGACGTCATGGCCGCGCGCAGCGGCGGTGGTGGCGAAGCTCAGGCCCGCAGGACCGGCGCCGACCACGGCGATGCGCTTGGCTTGCTGCGTTGGCGAGATCACCAGTTCGGTCTCATGGCAGGCACGCGGGTTCACCAGGCAGGAAGTGATCTTGCCGGAGAAGGTGTGGTCCAGGCAGGCCTGGTTGCAGCCGATGCAGGTGTTGATTTCGTCGGCGCGGTCCTCGCGCGCTTTCTGCATGAAGAAGGCGTCCGCCAGGAAGGGGCGCGCCATCGATACCATATTCGCAGCGCCGTCGGCCAGGATGCCCTCGGCCACTTCCGGCGTGTTGATGCGGTTGGTCGCCACCAGCGGAATGCCGACCTTGCCCATCAGGTTCTTCGTGACCCAGGCAAAACCGGCGCGCGGCACCTTGGTCGCGATGGTCGGGATGCGTGCTTCATGCCAGCCAATGCCGGTGTTGAGGATGGTGGCGCCGGCCTGCTCTACGGCCTGGGCCAGTTGCACCACTTCCTCCAGCGAGGAGCCCCCCTCCACCAGGTCCAGCATGGAAAGGCGGTAGATGATGATGAAATCCTTGCCTACGCGCTCGCGCACCTTGCGCACGATTTCGACCGGGAAGCGCATGCGGTTTTCGTAGCTGCCGCCCCATTCGTCGGTACGCTGGTTGGTGCGGGCGGCGATGAATTCGTTGATCAGGTAGCCCTC
>Ga0055530_10001663_pt1 | contig 15805 bp, 12 predicted proteins | sample Araplavi_mTSA_r2_FD_55009 | JGI IMG/M metagenome (GOLD analysis project Ga0055530, IMG submission 55009) | Arabidopsis root microbial communities from North Carolina, USA - plate scrape MF_Cvi_mTSA_r2 | ecosystem: Host-associated > Plants > Roots > Endosphere | place: USA: North Carolina... | reverse complement strand
GCGCCGCTGGCGGGATGAGGGATGAGCCGCGCTGCTTGCGGACCACTGGTCCGCAGCGCGGCGAATGACCGGCCATGGATGGCTGGGCCGGACGATCCGAAGCCTGCAACGTGACGCCAGGGATGGCCGCCACACAGCAATCGAAGTGACAGCCCGCGGCACTGCCGCGTGGCCTGCCGAATGACTGGCCACGGATGGCCGGGCTGGGATGAGGTACGCCGTTTGCGCGGCATTGCCGCGCGGCGTACCGAATGACCGGTCATGGATGACCGGGCCGGGCGATCCGAAGCCCACAACGTAACGCCACGGATGGCACCAGCAACAAATCCGAAGTCAATTAAGCACTAATCAGCGCACAACAAGAACGAGCAAGAACAGAGCAGCACAACCCCCACAAGGAAGCCCCCACCGATGCGCCCGAAGTTCGCAGCCCTGCTCTCCTTCGCCCTGATCGCCGTCGCATCGCTTCCCGCGCTTGCCGCAGAACGCAGCGTCGACGCCACCCCCGACACCGTCCTCATCGTCGGCGACAGTCTCAGCAGCGCGCACCGCATGGAACAATCGCAAGGTTGGGTGTCCCTCCTGCAGGCCCGCATCGCCACCGAAACGAAGCAGCCGCCCGCCATCGTCAACGCCAGCCGCGGCGGCAAGACGCTGAGCGCCGCGCTCGACGAACTTCCCGCCCTGCTCACCGCGCATCATCCCGACGTCGTGGTGCTCGAACTGGGCGGAAACGACGCCATCCTCGGCGTGAAGCGCGATGCGATCGAACGCGATCTGTCGCGCCTGGTCGAATTGTCCCGCGCACAGGGCGCGAAGGTCGCGATCCTGGGCTTCGTGGTGCCGCCGGCGTTCGACAAGGACGGCTCGGCCAACCTGCTTCGCGAGGCATACGTCAACGTCGCCAGCACCCTCGACGTCGCCCTGCTCCCGTCGCTGCTCGGCGAGATCTCGACCACGCCCGCACTGCTGCAGGACGACGGCATCCATCCCAACGCCGCCGCACAGCCGCGCGTGCTCGACAACGCCTGGCCGACCCTGCGACCGCTGGTGCTGGGCGACGCGCCGGTGAATGCAGCCGTCGATGCAACCGTGAGCACTTCGGCTGCATCCAAGTAGGGCCTTTCACGGAGAGAACACCCATGCGCAAGCCCACCGCCGCCTTCGCCCTGCTTCCCCTCGCCCTCTTCGCCGGCCAGGCCTTCGCCGACGAATGCCGCCATTCCGAACCGCACAACCTCACGCTCGACTTCACCGGCGTGAAGACCGTGATGTTCGACATCGGACCGAACGACCTCACCGTCACCGCTTCGCCGGGCGCGAAGGGCGCCGTGCAGGGCAAGGCCTGCGCATCGAATCCGGACCGCCTGAAGGAACTCTCGCTCACGCAGAAGCGCGTGGGCGACAAGATCATCGTCACGGCCGAGCGCGCGGATATCCTCAGCATCAGCTTCGGCAGCTCGAACTACGCCTACCTCTCGCTCAACGCAACCGTGCCGGACAACGTGCTGGTGCAGCTGGACGTCGGTTCCGGCGATGCGCGCGTGAGCGGCGCGGCGGCGCTGAGCGCCGATGTCGGCTCTGGGGACGTCGAAGCGCGGGACATCCGCGGCCTCGTCACCGCCGACGTGAACTCCGGCGACATCGAGCTGGACACCATCGGCTCGCTGCACGTGCTCTCGGTGGGCTCCGGCGACCTGAAGGCGCGCCGCGTGAAGACCAGCGTCGAAGTCGGCAGCGTCGGCTCGGGCGATATCGACCTGCGCGATGTCGGCGGCAACGTCAGCGTCGAAAGCATCGGTTCCGGCGGCCTGGAAGCGAACCGCGTCGGCGGCAATGTCATTGCCGGCAAGATCGGCTCCGGTGGCCTGGATGCGCACGACGTCGGCGGCAACCTCACCGTGCGCCGAGTCGGCAGCGGCGGCGTCGACCACAGCGGCGTGAAGGGCACCGTCAGCGTGCCTTCCGACGACTGATCACCCACTACCCACTCCAGGATGTTCGCCATGAACCTGCGACTCGTAGCCCTCACCGCGGTCCTGTCCGGCACCACGCTGCTGTCGGCGTGCGATGCCACTCCTTCGCAACAGGCCGCGCAGAAGACCGCGGACACCGGAAACGTCGTGTCCGGTGCCGTGCAGAAGGCGTTGACGCAGGCGAGGAAGGAAATCGCCGAAGGCAACATCAGCGTCAACAACAGCGGCACCAACGGCAAGCGCGTGGAGATCTCGCCGAAGGGCGACCTGATCATCGACGGCCAGCCGGTGTCGGTGACGCCGCAGCAGCGCACGCTGCTGCTGGAGTATCGAGGCCATGTCATCAAGGTCGCCGACGCCGGCATGACCATCGGGATGCAGGGCGCCGACCTCGCCACGCAGGCGGTGACGCAGTCGCTCAAGAGCGTCTTCACCGGCGGTTCGCAGGACGACATCGANCGCAACGTGAAGGCGCAGGCGTCGAAGGTCGAGAACGCTGCGCTGGCACTGTGCGATGCGCTGCCGGGAATGATGGAATCGCAGAACCGCCTCGCGGCCGCGATGCCGGAGTTCAGGCAGTACGCCAACATGACGCAGGCGGACATCGACGAATGCCGTTCCGACGCGAAGCACAAGGGCGAGAAGGTGGCCGATTCGGCCGCGTCCGCGGCGGAGGAAGCGGCGAAGGCGTCTGAGGCGCCGTCGAAGCAGTAGATCTCAGAGCTCGTTTTGTNAGCCCTCTCCCGTTTACGGAAGAGGNTTGGGGTGAGGGCCGCTTCGCCGGCGAGCTAACGCATTGCGCGAGCTCGAAATACGGCTGCCATCCGTGGCGCGACTCACCGCCTACGGATCGCCCNGCNCGGCCATCCATGGCCGGGCGTTCGACAGGCCGCGCGGCAGTGCCGCGCAAGCGGCCTGTCTCACCCGCCTCCCCCACTCCCCTCATGAATCCCCCCGCGNGTAAGCGCAGCCGGATCCAGCAACTCCCGCAGTTGCTTCGAAGACAGNCCGCTCAGCTCCGCCGCCACTTCCAGCACCGGCCGGCCTTCCTTGTAGGCCTGCTTCGCGATCGCGGTCGCCTTCTCGTAACCGATGATCGGATTGAGCGCGGTGACCAGGATCGGATTGCGATCCAGCGCCTCGCGCACGCGATCCGGGCGCGCCTTCAGGCCCGCGATGGCATCGTCGGCCAGCAGGCGCATCACGTTGCCCAGCAGCTGGATCGAATCGAGCAGGTCNTAGGCGATCAGCGGCAGCATCACGTTGAGCTGGAAATTGCCGCTCTGCCCCGCGATCGCTATCGCCGTGTTGTGNCCCATCACCTGCGCGCAGACCATGCAGGTCGCTTCGGGAATCACGGGATTCACCTTGCCCGGCATGATCGAACTGCCNGGCTGCAGCGCCGGCAGTTCGATCTCGCCCAGNCCCGCCAGCGGACCGGAGTTCATCCAGCGCAGGTCGTTGGCGATCTTCATCAACGCCACCGCCAGCGCGTTGAGCTGGCCCGACAGTTCCACCGCGTCGTCCTGCGAGGCGATGCCTTCGAACTTGTCGTCGGCCGATTCGAACTTCACCCCCGACAGCGTCGACAGCGCCTTCGCCATGTTCCTGCCGAATCGCGGATCGGCGTTGATGCCGGTGCCGATCGCCGTNCCGCCGATCGGCANACGCCGAACGCGTCCCAGCGCGTCCTCGATGCGCGCCTGCGCCGAGGCCAGCTGCGAGGCCCACGCGCCGAATTCCTGCGCGAACGTGAGCGGCATCGCGTCCATCAGGTGCGTGCGGCCGGTCTTGGTGATCTTCCCCAGCGCCTTGCCCTGCCGTTCGATCGTGCGGCGCAGGTGCTTCAGCGACGGCAGCAATTGCTCGCTGGTGGCGATCAACGCGCTGACGCGGATCGCGGTCGGGATCACGTCGTTGGAACTCTGCCCCAGGTTGACGTGGTCGTTGGGATGCACGGCCTTGCCGCTCCTGCCGGTATTGGCCAGCGCGGCGATGACCTCGTTTGCGTTCATGTTGCTCGAGGTGCCCGAGCCGGTCTGGAACACGTCGATGGGGAACTGTGCGTCGTGTTCGCCCGAAGCCACGACCAGCGCAGCTGCGCGGATCGCCTGCGATGCGCCTTTCCCCAGCAGGCCCAGGCCGCCGTTGACCTCCGCCGCCGCGGCCTTGATCAGGCCCAGCGCGCGGATGAATTCACGCGGCATCGGGCGGCCGGAGATCGGGAAGTTCTGCACCGCCCGCTGCGTCTGCGCGCCCCAAAGGGCCTGCGCGGGCACCTGCAACTCGCCCATGCTGTCGCGTTCGGTGCGGAAGCCGCTGGTGCGGCGGGCCTGCTTGGCCATTGCGTGGTCCTCCGGTGGGGAGGCCCGAGCTTACGCCGGCCGCGTTACGCGCGTATCCCGGCCCGGGGCGTCCGGTGCGAAGGGCCGCGCCGGGCGGGAGTAGTAGAATCGCGGTTTGCCTTCGCCCATCGAACCCCGCCATGTCCGTTGAAGCCCAGCTGCTCGCCCTTTCCCCGCTCGATGGCCGCTACGCCGGCAAGGTCGACGCGCTCCGCCCGATCTTTTCCGAGTACGGCCTGATCAAGGCGCGCGTGAAGGTGGAAGTGGAATGGCTGCTGGCGCTGGGCGCGGAGCCGGGCATCGTCGAGCTGGCGCCGTTCTCCGACTCCGCCGCCGCGCGCCTGCGTGCGCTGGTCGACACGCTCACGCCGGCCGACGCCGCACGCGTGAAGGAGATCGAGCGCACCACCAACCACGACGTCAAGGCGGTGGAGTACTTCATCAAGGAACGCCTGAAGGACGACGCCGAGCTTGGCCCGGCGCTGGAATTCGTGCACTTCGCCTGCACCTCCGAGGACATCAACAACCTCAGCTACGCGCTGATGCTCAACGAGGCGCGCCAGTACGTGCTGCTGCCCAAGCTCGACGAGCTGATCCAGAAACTGCGCGCAATGGCGCACGAACACGCCGCGCTGCCGATGCTCTCGCGCACGCACGGCCAGACCGCCTCGCCGACCACCGTCGGCAAGGAGATCGCCAATGTCGTCGCGCGCCTGCAGCGCCAGGGCGAAACGCTGGCCGCCGCGCGCATGCCGGGCAAGATCAACGGCGCGGTCGGCAACTACAACGCGCACGTCGCCTCGTATCCGGACGTGGACTGGCCGGCGTTCTCCGAGCGCTTCGTGCATTCGCTCGGCCTGAACTGGCAGCCGTACACCACGCAGATCGAGCCGCACGACGGCATCGCCGAGATCTGCGACGCGCAGCGCCGCATCGACACCATCGCGATCGACCTGTGCCGCGACGTGTGGGGCTACATCTCGCTGGGCTACTTCAAGCAGGCGGTGAAGGCCGGCGAAGTCGGTTCCTCGACGATGCCCCACAAGGTCAACCCGATCGACTTCGAGAACGCCGAAGGCAACTTCGGCATCGCCAACGCGCTGTTCGAGCACTTCGCCGCGAAGCTGCCGATCAGCCGCTGGCAACGCGACCTCACCGACTCCACCGTGCTGCGTGCGCTCGGCACCGCGTTCGGCCACGCGCTGATCGGCTTCGACGCCCTGCTGCGCGGGCTGGGCAAGCTCAGCACGAACCCGCAGCGCCTGGCCGAAGACCTCGACGCCGCGTGGGAAGTGCTGGCCGAAGCCGTGCAGACGGTCATGCGCCGCCACGGCCTGCCGAACCCGTACGAACAGCTCAAGGCGCTCACGCGCGGACAGGGCATCAACGAAGCCTCGATGCGCGAGTTCATCGGCACGCTGGATCTCCCGGNCGCCGACAAGCAGCGCCTGCTCGACATGACGCCGGGCAGCTACGTGGGCCTGGCCGAGAAGCTGGCGCGCGAGATCTGACCTGAAGCCTGCTTGTTCGAGCGCGCTTGTTTGAGCGGGCTCAGGAAACCCGTCACGTCGGGCAGGCAGAATGGACGCCCGGCGCCGCAAGCGCCGGTGCGGAGGTGCCCATGAAGCTGCTGGTCAACATCGACGTCGACGACCTCGCCCGCGCCGAAGCGTTCTACACGAACGCCTTCGATATGCGCCCCGCGCGCCGCTTCGGCGATGCGATGGTCGAACTGATGGGCGCCGAAGTTCCCCTTTACCTCCTGCGCAAGGAGCCCGGCACGTCGGGTGCCGGCGGTTCCAAGCGCGACTATTCCCGCCACTGGACGCCCGTCCACTGCGATGTCGTCGTCGATGACCTGGAGGCCGCACTGGCCAGGGCCCTCGCTGCCGGCGCAATTCAGGAAGGCGCCATCCGCGAAGCCAACTGGGGCCGCATCGTCACCCTCGCCGATCCATTCGGACACGGCTGGTGCCTGCTGCAGTTCCNTGGCCGCGGCTACGACGAAATCGCCACATGACCATGAAAAAGACCACGAANACCATGAAGGCCGTCGCGCCGAAGAAGGCTGCGAAGTCCGCCGCAACGAAGGCCGCATCGCTNCCGATCGAAGTCGACGCACGCCACCTGCCGCCGCTGGGCATGACGCCNGANGCGTTCCTGCGCGATTACTGGCACAAGCGCCCGCTGCTGATCCGCAACGCNTTNCCGGATTTCGAATCGCCGCTGCAACCGGAAGACCTCGCGGGCCTCGCGTGCGAGGAAAGCGCGCTGTCGCGCATCGTCATGCACGACCGCGCCAACGACCGCTGGACGCTGCGCCAGGGACCGTTCCAGGAAGAGGAATTCCCGGGCATGCCGCACCAGGACTGGACCCTGCTGGTGCAGGACATGGACAAGTGGGACGCTGACGTCGGCGCGTTGCTGGAGAACTTCGACTTCCTGCCGCGCTGGCGCATCGACGACGTGATGATTTCCTTCGCCGCGCCGGGCGGTTCGGTCGGTCCGCATACCGACCATTACGACGTCTTCCTGTTGCAGGCGCAGGGCCATCGGCGNTGGGAGATCGATGCCAGCGCAAATCCGCCGCAGGGTTTCCGCCCCGACGTCGAACTCAAGCTGCTGAGCGAGTTCAACCCGACCCACGACTGGGTGCTCGGCCCGGGCGACATGCTCTACCTGCCGCCGGGCGTGCCGCACAACGGCGTGGCCGAAGACGCGTGCCTCACCTTCTCCGTCGGCATGCGCGCGCCGGCAGCGGCGGAACTGCTGGGCGATTTCGTCGACACGCTCGCGGCCGACGCCGACGAAGCGCTGCGCTATGCCGATCCGGACCTGGCGCCGGCGCAGGACGCGTTCGAGATCGACGTGGCGGCGATGAACCGCGCCGTCGAAGCATTGAACCTGCTGCGGATGAACGACCCCGACCGCCTCGGCGACTGGTTCGGCCGCTTCATGACCGTGTACCGCGCCGCGGGCGANGTCCATCCGGGCGAACAGACGCGTTCGCGCATCGAAATCGAATGGGACCTGGAACACGGCGCGGTGCTGCANCGCCATCCGTGGTCGCGCATGGCCTGGCGCCGTGGCCAGGCCAAGGGCCAGCCCGCGCGGCTGTACGTGAGCGGCAACGATTACCTGCTGCCGGCCGAAGACGCCTCGCTCATCGCCAATCGCCCCATCCTCGATGGGACCACGTACCTGCGCCTGTCCGAAGAAGGCCGCGACTGCGTGTACGAGCTGCTGCAGGCCGGCCACTACGCGCTGGACCTGGGAGACGAGGAAGAGTGAACACCCCCACCGCACCGCTGTTCCGCGTCGAACCCATCGGGTTCGGCGATGGCCTGGCCGATCTGCGCGTCGTGCGCGATGCGGTCTTCGTGCAGGAACAACGCGTGCCGGTGGAGATCGAACGCGACGCGCTCGATCCGGCGTGCCACCACGTCATCGCCCGCGACGGCGAAGGCCGGCCCATCGGCACCGGCCGGCTCACGCCGGACGGCCGCATCGGGCGCATGGCGGTCCTGCCGGAGTGGCGCAACCGCCGCGTCGGCGAGGCGCTGCTCAAGGCGCTGCTGGCGCAGGCGCGCGAGCTGCGCTGGAACGAGGTCACGCTGCACGCGCAGGTGCCGGCGATGGCGTTCTACGCCCGGCAGGGCTTCCTTCCCCATGGCGACCGCTTCGTCGAGGCCGGGCTGGACCACCAGTCGATGCGCCTGGTGCTGGGCGCGGTCAATCCGGTCCTGCGCCGCGACGCCGGACTGGCCGCGGTGCTGGGCGTGATCGAAGGCGCGCGGCGGCACCTGCTGGTCTACAGCCGCGACCTCGACCCGGGCCTGCTCGACACCTCCGATGCGACGGCCGCATTGCGCCGTTTCGCCGTCGGCGGCGGACAGATGCAGGTGCTGCTGCACGATCCCGAGGCGCCGCGCCGGGCGCTCGCGCCGCTGATCAACCTGTCGCAGCGGCTGCCCAGCGCATTCGCGTTCCGGGCGATCGAGGAGCCGGTCGATCGCGACTATCCGTCCGCCTACATCGTCAACGACGGCGGCGGCTGGTACTTCCGCACGCTCGGCCACCGTTTCGAGGGCGACACCCGGCTGGACGACGAGGCCCGNGCCCGCCAGCTGCGTGCCCATTTCACGCCGGTCTGGGAGCGTGCNCGCCCCTGCACGGAGTTCCGGGCGCTGGGCATCTAGCCCCCCGCAGCGCCCTTGAACCGGCGCCTCACGCCCAAACGCTATTCACGGGCCGGAGCATNCATCCATCCGCCGCCCGCTTTTCGCTATCCGCCCGCAACCGCACTTAGACGTTNGTGTTAGCCGTTTGTCGGCGGTCAAGGGCTATAATTCCGAATCTTGGCGCCTGAATAGCGCACGACGCGCAATCCAGGCTCTCTCCGCCTTTCCCCACCGAGTTTCCCGATCGCCATCGTGGACAGTCTCCTGAAGCAGTTCTCCCAGTCCTCCCAGCTCGGCGCCAACGCCGCTTTCGTCGAAGACCTGTACGAGCAGTACCTGGTTGCCCCCGACAGTGTCGACCCCAAATGGAAGGCCTATTTCGACGGCTTCAAGGGTCGCGAAGCCGGCGACGTCCCGCATTCGGCCGTCATCGAGCAGATCGCCGAAGCCGGCCGCCAGGCCGCTCGCGGCGTCGTGTCGGTTGCCGCCGGTGCCGGCGATGAGCGCGAGCGCCATGTCGGTCGCCTGATCACGGCCTACCGCTCGCGCGGCCACCTGGGTGCGAATATCGACCCGCTGGGCCTGTTGCAGAAGCCGGATGCGCCGGATCTCGACCTGGCGTTCCACCAGCTGACCAGCAACGACCTCAACGCCGAGTTCAGCACCGGCGGCGTCGGCGGCCACGACCGCATGAAGCTGGGCGACCTGTTCGCCCTGCTCAAGGCGACCTATGCCGGTCCGATCGGCTCGGAGTTCATGCACATCTCCGACGCCGACCAGCGTCGCTGGCTGTATGAGCGCCTGGAGAAGGCCGGCGGCAAGTTCGGCCGCACCGCCGAGGACAAGAAGCGCATCCTGGAACGCCTGACGGCCGCCGATGGCCTGGAGCGTTACCTCGGCACGAAGTACGTCGGCCAGAAGCGCTTCTCGCTGGAAGGCGGCGACGCGCTGATCCCGCTGATGGACACCACCATCCGCCGCGCCGGCGAACAGGGTGCCAAGGACGTCGTCATCGGCATGGCCCACCGCGGCCGCCTGAACGTCCTGATCAACACGCTCGGCAAGCCGCCGCGCCACCTGTTCGACGAGTTCGAAGGCAAGTTCGAGCACGTACACAGCGACCTCGCCCACCAGGGCGACGTGAAGTACCACATGGGCTTCTCCGCCGACGTCGCCACGCCCGGCGGCCCGGTGCACCTGGCGCTCGCGTTCAACCCGTCGCACCTGGAAATCGTCGACCCGGTGGTCGCCGGTTCCGTGCGTTCGCGCCAGTCGCGCCGCGGCGACAAGGGCGCGGAGCAGGTCCTTCCGATCCTGATCCACGGCGACGCCGCGTTCGCCGGCCAGGGCGTGGTGATGGAGCTGCTGCAGATGTCGCAGGCACGCGGTTTCCGCGTCGGCGGCACGGTGCACATCGTCATCAACAACCAGGTGGGCTTCACCACCAGCGCCGTGCAGGACGCGCGTTCGACGCTGTACTGCACCGACGTGGCCAAGATGGTCGGCGCGCCGGTTCTACACGTGAACGGCGACAACCCCGAAGCGGTCGTGTTCTGCGCCGAGCTGGCGCTGGACTTCCGCAACACGTTCGGCAAGGACGTGGTCATCGANCTGGTCTGCTACCGCCGCCACGGCCATAACGAGGCCGACGAGCCGGCAGCGACGCAGCCGGTGATGTACCAGGTCATCCGCAAGCACAAGACGCCGCGCGAGCTCTACGCGCAGCAGCTGGTCGCCGAAGGCACGCTCACCGCCGACGACGCGCAGGCGCTGGTCGACGGTTACCGCCAGAAGCTCGACGACGGCGTGGTCACGACCGAAGTGGTCGAGGTCAAGCCGGACGAGTTCACCATCGACTGGTCGAAGTACCTGTCGGGCAAGCTCACCGATCCGGTCGACACCACGTTCGACCGNAAGAAGCTCGACAAGCTGGCCGTCACGATCAACGACGTGCCTGCCGACCTCAAGCTGCACCCCCGCGTGGCGAAGATCTACGAAGACCGCCGCAAGATGTCCGCCGGCGAGCAGCCGGGCGACTGGGGCTTCGCCGAGAACCTCGCCTACGCCACGCTGCTGGACGAAGGCTACAAGNTGCGCCTGGTCGGCCAGGACTGCGGCCGCGGCACGTTCTTCCACCGCCACGCGATCCTGCACGAGCAGACCAACGACGAGTACGTCCTGCCGCTNCGCCGCCTGGTGAAGAACCCGTCCGACGTGACCATCATCGACTCGCTGCTCAGCGAGGAAGCGGTGATGGGCTTCGAGTACGGCTACGCCACCGCCGATCCCATGACGCTGGACATCTGGGAAGCGCAGTTCGGCGACTTCGCCAACGGCGCGCAGGTGGTGATCGACCAGTTCCTGTCGTCGGGCGAAGCCAAGTGGGGTCGCCTGTGCGGCCTGGCGCTGTTCCTGCCGCACGGTTACGAAGGCCAGGGTCCGGAGCACAGCTCCGCGCGCCTTGAGCGCTTCCTGCAGCTGTGCGCGCTGGAGAACATGATCGTCTGCACGCCGACCACGCCGGCACAGGCCTATCACATGATCCGCCGCCAGATGCGCATGACCACGCGCAAGCCGCTGGTGGTGATGACGCCCAAGTCGCTGCTGCGCCACAAGCTGGCCGTGTCGACGCTGGACGAACTGGCCAAGGGCGAGTTCCAGCACCTGATCCCGGACGCCTCGGCGGACGTGAAGAAGGTCAAGCGCGTCGTCGCCTGCGGCGGCAAGGTCTACTACGACCTGCTGGAAGAACAGCAGAAGCAGGGCCTGGACGATGTCGCGATCCTGCGCATCGAACAGCTCTATCCGTTCCCGCGCGCCATGCTCGCCGCCGAACTGAAGCGCTTCAAGAACGCCACCGACGTCGTGTGGTGCCAGGAAGAGCCGCAGAACCAGGGCGCGTGGTACCAGATCCGCCACCACCTGGCGGCCTGCCTGCAGTCCGGCCAGACGCTGCACTACGCCGGTCGCGCACGTTCGCCGTCGCCGGCGGCGGGCCACCTGGCCGACCACGTCGCCGAACAGGCGGCGCTGGTNGCCGATGCGCTGAAGAATCCGCTGCGTGGCGAGATCACNGCCGAGTAATCGGCCCTCTCACCACACTCCGCCCACAACACGTCATACCGANCAAGTCATCCAGGATGCGCGCCCCATGAGCACCGAGATCAAAGTCCCCGTTCTGCCCGAGTCCGTCTCCGACGCCACCATCGCGACCTGGCACAAGAAGGTCGGCGATGCCGTCAAGCGCGACGAGAACATCGTCGACCTGGAGACCGACAAGGTCGTGCTCGAGGTGCCCTCGCCCGTCGACGGCGTGATCAAGGACATCAAGTTCAAGGAAGGCGACACGGTGACCAGCCAGCAGCTGATCGCCGTCGTCGAGGAAGGCGCGGCCGCCGCCGCACCGGCCAAGGCCGAGAAGGCCGCGACCATCGACGCCAAGAACGACGCCGCCGCCAAGGACGTCGCCGCCCCCGTGCAGCCCAAGGCCGATGCGCCCAAGGCCGCCGGCAGCGTCGAGCAGCTCCCGCCGGGCGCGCGNTTCACCGCCGTCACGCAGGGCATCGATCCGNCGCAGGTCGAAGGCACCGGCCGTCGCGGCGCGGTGACCAAGGAAGACCTGGTCAACTACGCCTCGGGCAAGACCGGCGGCGTCGCCGGTGGCGCGCGTCCGGAAGAGCGCGTGCCGATGACCCGCATCCGCGCGCGCATCGCCGAGCGCCTGATGCAGTCGAAGAACTCCATCGCCATGCTCACCTCGTTCAACGAGGTCAACCTGGGCAAGGTCATGGCCATGCGCAAGGAGCTGGGCGAGCAGTTCGAGAAGGCCAACGGCATCAAGCTNGGCTTCATGAGCTTCTTCGCCAAGGCCGCCGCCAACGCGCTGCAGAAGCACCCGGTGGTCAACGCCTCGGTCGACGGCAACGACGTGATCTACCACGGCTACGCCGACATCTCGATCGCCGTGTCGACCGACAAGGGCCTGGTCACGCCGGTGCTGCGCAACGTCGAGCGCATGGGCTTCGCCGACATCGAGAAGGGCATCGCCGAGTACGCCAAGAAGGCGCGCGACGGCAAGCTCGGCCTGGACGACCTCCAGGGCGGCACCTTCACCATCACCAACGGCGGCACCTTCGGTTCGCTGATGTCCACGCCGATCGTGAACCCGCCGCAGAGCGCGATCCTGGGCATGCACGCCATCAAGGANCGCGCNATCGTCGAGAACGGCCAGGTCGTCGCCGCGCCGATGATGTACATCGCGCTGTCCTACGACCACCGCATCATCGACGGCAAGGACGCGGTGCTGTTCCTGGTTGACATCAAGAACCAGCTCGAGAACCCGCACCGCATGCTGCTGGGCATGTAATCACCGCCGTTCCCCCTCTCCCGCCAGCGGGAGAGGGTCGGGGTGAGGGCCTGTCGCCCGCCCCGCCCTCATCCGGCGCTTCGCGCCACCTTCTCCCGCACGCGGGTGAAGGGAACAGAATCAGGAAAGAACATGAGCGAACAGCAGAACTTCGACGTCATCGTCATCGGCGCCGGCCCGGCCGGTTACCACGCGGCCATCCGCGCCGCACAGCTGGGCCTGAAGACCGCGTGCATCGACGCCGCGCTCGGCAAGGACGGCAAGCCGGCGCTGGGCGGTACCTGCCTGCGCGTGGGCTGCGTGCCGTCGAAGGCGCTGCTGGACAGCTCGCGCCAGTTCTACAACCTCGGCCACCTGTTCGGCGAGCATGGCATCACGACGAAGGACGCCAAGATCGATGTCCCGACGATGATCGGCCGCAAGGACAAGATCGTGAAGCAGTTCACCGGCGGCATCGCGATGCTGTTCAAGGCGAACAAGATCACGCCGTTCTACGGCTTCGGCCAGCTGCAGCCGGGCAACGTCGTCACGGTCAAGCAGCACGACGGCAGCACGGTGGAGCTCAAGGGCACGAACGTGATCCTGGCCGCCGGCTCGGATTCGATCGAACTGCCGTTCGCCAAGTTCGACGGCGAGAACATCGTCGACAACGTCGGCGCGCTGGACTTCACCGAGACGCCGAAGCGCCTGGGCGTGATCGGCGCGGGCGTCATCGGCCTGGAACTGGGCAGCGTGTGGAAGCGCCTGGGAAGCGATGTCACCATCCTCGAGGCGCTGCCGGATTTCCTCGCCGCCGCCGACGCCGAAGTCGCCAAGACCGCTGCGAAGGAATTCAAGAAGCAGGGCCTGGACATCAAGCTCGGCGCGAAGGTCAGCAACACCGAAGTGAAGGGCAAGGGCAAGTCGAAGGAAGTGCTCGTCACCTACACCGACGGCGAAGGCGAGAAGACGCTCACCGTCGACAAGCTGCTGGTCTCCGTCGGCCGTCGCGCCGCAACGCGCGGCCTGCTGGCCGAAGGCACCGGCGTGAAGCTGGATGCGCGCGGCATGATCGAAGTCGACGCGCATTGCCACACCGGCGTCGACGGCGTCTGGGCCGTGGGCGACTGCGTGCGCGGCCCGATGCTGGCGCACAAGGGTTTCGAGGAAGGCATCGCCGTCGCCGAGCTGATCGCGGGCCTGCCGGGCCACGTCAACCTCGACACGATTCCGTGGGTGATCTACACCGAGCCGGAAATCGCCTGGGTCGGCAAGACCGAACAGCAGCTCAAGGCCGAAGGCACGCCGTACAAGGTTGGCACCTTCCCGTTCGCCGCCATCGCGCGCGCCGTCGCCATGGGCGAGCCGGCGGGTTTCGTGAAGGTCATCGCGCACGAGGAAACCGACCTGATCCTCGGCATGCACCTGGTCGGTGTCGGCGTGTCCGAGCTGGTCCATGAAGGCGTGCTGGCGATGGAGTTCAAGGGTTCGGCCGACGACCTCGCCCGCATCTGCCACGCCCATCCGACGCTGTCCGAAGCCATCCACGACGCCGCGATGGCCGTCTCCAAGCGCGCCATCCACAAGGCGAACTGATCGCACGCGGCGCATGCGCCGAACCCAGGCCGCCAATACCCCACCCGGTGTTGGCGGCCTTTTGCTTTAGGAGGTCACCGTGGCCGGCACTCCGATCCGCAACGTCTCCGACACCGCCGCCTGGGTCGCGATCTATCGCGCGATGGAAAGCGAGCGCCCGGACGCGATCTTCCACGATCCCTACGCACGCAGGCTCGGCGGCGAGCGCGGCGAGGCCATCGTGCGCGCGATGCCACGCGGCGCATCGATGAGCTGGCCGATGGTGGTGCGCACCGCGGTGATGGACGAGATCGTCCTGCGCTGCGTGAACGAAGGCGCGGCGACGGTGCTCAACCTCGCCGCTGGCCTGGACGCGCGCGCCTACCGCCTGCCCTTGTCGCCCACGCTGCGCTGGATGCACGTCGACCTGCCCGACTCCGTCGCCGACTTCCGCGAACAGATGGCCGGCGAAACGCCGCGTTGCGCGGTCGAATTCATCGGCGCCGANCTGCGCGACGCACAGGCGCGTCGCGATGTGTTCGCGCGCGCCGCCGCGAACGGTCCGGTGCTGGCGATCACCGAGGGGCTGCTGGTGTATCTGGAAGCGGCGAACGTCGCGGAACTGGCAGCCGATCTGCACGACGTCGCCCACGCGCGATGGTGGCTGACCGACCTCGCCTCCCCGCGCCTTCTGAAGATGCTGGAGCGCCGCTGGCAGCCGCAGCTGAAGGCCGGCAACGCGCCGTTCCGCTTCGGCCCGGCCGAAGGCACGGCGTTCTTCGCGCCTTACGGCTGGCGCGAAAGCGAGTTCCGTTCCACCTGGGACGAATCGCTCCGCCTGCAGCGCACCATGCCGAACATCTGGCTGTGGAAGCTGCTGAACAAACTCCAGACCGCGCGCCAGCGTCACGAGATGCGACGCATGTCCGGCATCGTGCTGATGCAATCCAACTGACCGATCAACCTTCCAGCGAGTTCAACCATGCGTTCCCTCTGCGTCTATTGCGGCTCCAACTCCGGTTCAAAGCCCATCTACACCGAACGCGCGATCGCGCTCGGCACGCGCCTGGCGAAGGACGGGATCACGCTGGTCTACGGCGGCGGCAACGTCGGGTTGATGGGCGTGGTCGCCGATTCGGTGCTCGCGGCAGGCGGTGAAGCGGTCGGTGTGATCCCCGAACAGCTGGTCAACTGGGAAGTGGCGCACAAGGGCCTGACACGGTTGGAAGTGGTCGGCTCCATGCACGAACGCAAGGCGCGCATGTTCGATATTTCCGACGGCTTCGTCGCCCTGCCCGGCGGCTTCGGCACGCTGGACGAGATGTTCGAGATGCTCACCTGGCGCCAGCTCGGCATCGGCGACAAGCCGTGCGCGTTCTTCGA
>Ga0055530_10001615_pt1 | contig 16172 bp, 4 predicted proteins | sample Araplavi_mTSA_r2_FD_55009 | JGI IMG/M metagenome (GOLD analysis project Ga0055530, IMG submission 55009) | Arabidopsis root microbial communities from North Carolina, USA - plate scrape MF_Cvi_mTSA_r2 | ecosystem: Host-associated > Plants > Roots > Endosphere | place: USA: North Carolina... | reverse complement strand
TCAGCGGCTCGCCGGAGCGCGCCTCGCCGATGGCGCTCACGCTTTCCACTTTCAGGTCGGCATAGGCGCGCGGCATGACGTCGAGCAGGTTGGCCGCTTCCATCGAATCGTTGGCGGTGGCGCCGTTCTGCCACACCTTTCCGCCGGCGTCGGTACGCACGAAGACATGGCCGCGGCGCGACAGGCCCGGGCCAAAGGTGTATTCGACGGTGCCGGTGTATTCCTCGCCCACCGCCAGCGCACCGTTGTGCTGGACGGTGCCCAGCACAATGTCGTCGCTGTCGCCGATGATGGTGTTCACCGAATACACCACTACGTCGGCCCAGGCCAGGGTGCGGCCGCTGCCGCTGCCCTGGTTTTGCACGTGGTAGCTGACGCTGATGGTGGCCGGGTCCGCGATCAGCTGCTGCGGCGCCACGATCGAAGTCACCGCCAGGTCGGCGAAGGTGTCGCGCAGCACGTCCACCGACATGTCGGCCTGGTTATTCGCTTCGGCGCCGTTCTCATTGATCCGGTTGCCCGAATCGGTCACCACGATCAGGCGGTAAGTGCCGTTGGCGTCGACCGGCAGCTGGAAGGTCAGGCTGGAAGCCTCGAAGGCCCCCGCCGCCAGCATGGCATGATTGAATTCGCCCAGCTTGATGTCGTCGTTGCCCACCACGCCGTCGCGCGACAGGTAGACCACGTCGCGCACATTGGCCGCATCGGCGCTGCCCAGGTTGCGGGTAGTCCAGTCCAGCGACACGGTTTCGCCGCCCACCAGGCTGCCGCGCAGCACCAGGTTGCCGGCCGCCAGGTCGGGCGCGGTGACGCTGACCAGGGTATTTCCGATATTGTCGCCTTCGTTCAGCTCCGACACATAGTTGTAGGAGTCGCTGACCACTTCCAGGCGCCAGTCGCCGGCCGGCATGCCCGGCACGGTGACGGTCACCGTGTTCGAGTAGCCGTTGTTCATGTCAACGCGGCGGGTCGTCGCGCTGGTGGCCAGGTTGATGACGCGCGACGGATCCGCCACGTTCACCAGGCGCAGCGCATCGGCCATGTAGGCGTTGGCCGCGTCGGTGCCGCTGTTGCTGACGGTGTAGCTGACCTGCACCTGCTCGCCCACGCGCCATACCGGCGCGGCGCTGACGCTGTCGACCTTCAGGTTCGGCTTCGGCTCGGCCAGCACATTGGTCGGCGCCGCCGCCACGGCCACGTTATCGTCCACGTGATCGCGTTCGAAGGTATTGGCAAAGGCGTCGGTCTGCACCAGGAAGTAATAGTTGCCGCTGATGTTGGCCGGCAGGTTGCTGATGTCCAGCGCCGCGCTGTAGCTGCCGTTGCGCGCCAGGCCGCCCACGTGCGACACGGCGCCCAGCAGGATGGCGTTGGCGCCCAGGGTCGGCGTGGCCGACAGGTAGACGCGGTCCACCCACATGGCCACGTCGGTGGCCAGGGTGCCGTCGTTGCGCACCTGCCACTCGACGCGGGCGGCGCGGTTGGCATAGGCGCTGGCCGGCGCCGAGGTCACGCTCGGCACCAGGTTGGTGTAGGCCTCCGACACCGCGATGGCGCCGGACAGGCGAATGTTATCGGTACGGGTGTCCGGCTCGGCCAGCACGCGGTTGGCGTCGCTGATCACGGCCAGCTTGTAATTGCCCGACAGGCGGCCCGGGATGCGCACGGTCGCACTTTGGGTATACCAGTTGCCCTGGGCCAGGCCGGCGCTGACCTTCACATTGGTCAGCAGGATGTCGTCGCCGTTGCCGGTGATATCGTCGCCGGTCAGCACCAGGCGGTCGATCCAGCTGCCGCCTGCATCCGCATTGCCCTGGTTGCTGACGCGCCAGCTGACGGTGATTTCCTGGCCGGCCAGGACGGCGTCCGGCACCGACACGCTATCCACGCGCAGGTCGGCGTAGGGGCGTGCAGTGGCGCTGAAGCCGGTGCTGCCGCTGTTGTTGGCTTCCGCGGTATTGCTGGCATTGACTTCAAACACGCTGCCGCTGCCATTGGCATTGCAGTCGGCCTTGATGACGGCAATGAAGTCGCCGCTGCCGGCCAGGCCGGCCGGCAGCGTGATGCGCGCCGAACGCGCCCGCGCCAGGCCAACGCCCAGCGGACCGTCGGTGTTGCTGAAGGCGACCACGGTTTGCAGCACTTGCGCGCCCTGGCTGCCGTCCGCATTGCGGCGATACAGCGTCACCTGGTCCTGGTAGCCGGCCGGAGCCGCCACGCTGCCCTGGTTGACGTCTTCCCACAGCAAGGTCACGGTGTCGCCGTCCTGCGGCGCGGCTTCCTGCAGGCGTACGTTGCGCACGGTCAGGTCGGGACCGACCGAGACCCAGCGCTCGCCCAGGTTGTCGCCTTCCAGCACGCCGCCGGCGCCGTATTCGGCCACCTGGCCCAGGCTGTCGACCAGCACGCGCAGGCGGAAGCTGCCCACCGCGTTCAGGCCCGCCGGCCAGGCGAAGCTGGCGTTGCGTTCGGCAGTGCCGCCGGCAGCGATATCCTGGCCGGTGAAAGGCAGGGTCAGGTTCAGCACCACGGCGCCGGTGGTCTGGTTGTACAGCTCGACGCGCTCGCTCCAGGCGCCGCTGGCCGGCGCTGTGCCGCCGTTACTGGTATTCCAGTGCACGGTAACCTGGTCGCCGCTCTGCCAGTTGGCTTCCGGATCGAGGCGCAGGCCGGACGGCTGCAGGTTGGGGTAAGGCGCCAGCGTACTGGTAAAGCTGGTGCTGGCCAGGTTGTTCTGCGCGTCGCTGCCATGCTCGTCCTGCACGCCGGTGGCGTCGGTCTCGATGGTGACGGTCAGGTTGCCGGCGCCCACGGTGCCGTCGGGCAGGCGCAGGTCCACGCTGCGCAGTCGGCTTTCGCCCTGCGCCATCGGACCGCTGCCGACAGCCGCCTCGCGGTAAGGCACGCTGGCCTGCAGCAGCACTTCGCCGGTGCCGGCCTTGCGCACCACCACGCGCTCGGTAAAGTCGCCGCGGGTGGCGGCCACGCCCTGGTTGGTGGTGGTCCATTCGATGTGGATCGGCGCGCCGGACTGCAGCTGTCCATTCGGCGCGGTGACGCTGACGCCGCCCACTACCAGGTCGACGGCTTTTTGCACCGTACCCAGGTCGATGGTGCGCGCCACCGGCGGCGTGTTGACGAAGGCGGCCAGGCTGAAGCTGACCGGCACGTCGCCGTTCATCGAATCTTCGAACTCGATGGTGTACTTGCCGCTGACCGCGGCCACGAACTCCGTGCCGCGCACATCGCCCAGGTAGACCTGGTTGCCGTTCGGGTCGATGATGCGCAGGTCCGTCGTCCAGTTGTAGCGGCCGCGCGAAGAATCGTAGACCTGGCCAGGGGTGATGTTGCGCAGGTCGAGGTAGATGCGGTCGCCGGCATTGGCCGCGACGCTGTAGCTGCTCATCGAGCCGTCGCTGTTCATCACCTGGCCGTCCAGCCACTGCCCGCTTTCAAGCGGCTTGGCGTCGGCCAGCGCCACCAGGCGCACGCCGTAGCTGGCGTTGGCGAAGTCGTTGGCGGTCAGCGTCATCGTGTAATGGCCGGGACGCAGCTTCATCACGCGGGTCGGGTCGTAGCTGTAGTCCCTGGCCGAATAGATGGTGTCGTTGATCAGGTTGCCGTCCGAATACTGGCCGGTCAGGGTCAGGTTCATCCAGTTGCCGGTATGCGCAGTCAGGCGGTCGAACTGCACCAGCGTCGTTTCGGTGATATCGAAGGTGAAGCTACGGCGCTGTTCGGCCGCCGTCAGGGTACCGGTGACGGACTGGCCCAGGGTGATCGGCGTCGGCTGCCGGTTGGCTACGTTGTCGATCTGGAAGGTGGTGGTTGCCGTGAAATTGCTGTCGTAGTTAACCGCATCCAGCAGCATGTACAGCGGGCCGGTCTGGTCGATGCGCACACTGCCCGAATCGGCGTAGCTGGCGGTGCGGCCAACGACCACCTGGCCATACTGGTTGAACAGGTGCCAGCGCTGCGACGAGTAATAATTGCCGGCATAACCCAGGGCGTTCAGCTGCAGCACGTCGCCGGCAGTTGCATCGATCCGGTACAGCCCCGCCGTCGGAGATGCGTTCGACAGGGTCACCGTCGCCGGCTGGCCATAAGCCAACGCCGGCACGGTTGCGTCGGCGCGGCGCAGCGCAAAGGAATACGGCGCCGTGCCGTAATCCTGGATGATCGTGATGGAATAGACGCCGGCCGGCAGCAGGCAGGCCTCGCGGTAGTTCGAGGAACGCACCACACCGTTGGCGTCGGTGATCACGGCCCTCTGGTAGCCGTAGCCGTAATAGTCGGTCGGCATGATATTGCGGTCGACGAACCACAGGCCAGGCTCGGTGATCTCGAACTGGAATTTCTGCGGCGTGCCGTTGACAACTGTGCCGCTGGCATTAAAGGTCGACACGACCGGATCGCCCGGCACATCGGCCAGGCCCCAGGTCGCATTCAGCGTGTAGTCGTTGGAAGCGCCTGCCGGCCGCACCACGCGCAGCATATAGGTGCCAGGGTAGTTGCCGAAATCATGGGTGACGCTGTTGCCCTGGGATGGCGACCAGCTGCGCTGCACGCCGCCGCTGCGGTCGATAATCTGCAGCGTGGCGCCGGCAGGCCATTGCGCCGCGTTCATCTGCAGCTTGTCGCCGCCGCGTACCTCAAGGCTATAGGTACTGACGCTGTCGGCGCCGGCCGGCTGCTGCAGCACCCGCTGCACGCCGCCCTGCCGGCCCAGGTATTGCGCGGCGGGCGTTTGACGGGCGGTGAATTGCGCGGTGCCGTTGGTGCCGTCCGCCGTAGCGCGCACGCGCAGCGAATAGTCCCCGGCGCCCAGGTAAACAGCATAGCTGCCGTCCTGGGTCGACGAGAAGCCACTGCGGCTGTACGGCACCGAACCGTCCGGGGCCACGAAGTCGAAGGCGACGCCGGTATTGGTTGCGCGCACGGCTTCCAGGTCGATCCAGCCCGGCTGCTCGAGGTGGAAGCTGAAGCTCTTCTGGTCCTGGCGCGTGGCAAGCGGCACGCTTTGCGGGGCCTCGAAGGCCAGCGGCGCCGCATCGAACACCGGCTGGCGCAAAGTGGCCGTGAAGCGCGCCGGCGTCGCCATTTCATAGTACTGCTTGGCCAGCAGGTAGACCACGCCGTCGGCTGGGGCGACAAAGGCCGGCGATGCGCTGAAGGCCCAGGCCTGGTCGACGATGATGCGGCCATAGCTGTCCACCAGCGAATAGCGGGTGTAATCGCTGTATTGCTGCGCGTCGTTGAACTGGAAGTTGTAGTAAGCGCCCGGCGTGAGCTGCATGCGGTACATGCCCAGCGTGCGCGGATTGGCCAGCGTGCCGCTGAAGGTCCCGGCGCTGCCCTCCTCGATGGCGTCCTGCGGCAGGCGCAGCAGGCGGAAGTTATACGCCGGCGTGTCCAGCTGGTCGCCATACACGTCGATGGTGTAGGTGCCGGCAAGCAGGCGGCGCGGCGTGTAATCGATGTCGCCCGCGTTCAGGGTGGCGTTCAGGTCGGAGTTCGGGCCGTACAGGTGCAGGCGCGCATTGCCGCCGCTGACTTCATCCAGCACGATGGTGGTGTCTTCCGCCAGCGTGAAGGTATAGCGGTTGACGTTGCCCGGCGCGGCGATCGTGCCGCTGACCTGGCTGCCCAGCGTCACCGCGCTGGTGCTGGTAGTGGCCGGCAGGATGCGCATGGTGCCGCTGAAGGCGTTGCGATCGCTGTCATAGCTGCCCTGCACCAGCACATACTCGCCGTCGGACGGCAGGGTCAGCCTGTAGGTATTGGGGCTGGTGTAGCCATAACCGCTCGCGAAGACGCTGCCATTCGGCGCGAACAGGCTCCAGTAGTTGTAATTGCCACTGACCAGGCGTGGGTCGAGGATGACGTTCTGGCCGGCGCTGCCGCTGAAGCGCCAGGCCGACTTGTAGCGGCCCTGCGTCACACTGGCCGCCACGGTCTGTCCCAGCCCGATGGTCGGCAGCGATGCCACCGGATCGATCTGGAAATGGAACCGCTCCGGCGCCACTTGCTGCGGACGCAGGCGGAATTCATAGGTGCCGGGCTGCAGCGTCACCATGCGGCTGTCCGACCAGTTGTTGTCGGCATTGAAGATGGTGGCCGGTACGTCGGTGCGGTACAGGCCCGCGTAGTAGTTCAGCGTGGAGAAATTGACCCAGTACTGGGTTGGTTCAGCCACGGTGAACTGGTAGCGGGTCTGGTCGCCCTCGTTGTTGAGCGACCCTTCCGCCACGCTGCCCGGCGCATAGGCCTGGGCGCTGTCGGAGCCGACCCGCATTGCCAGGGTCAGGGTATCCGTGATCAGGGTGGAATTGCGCTGTCCGGTCAACTGCAGCGTGTAGTTGCCGCTCAGCGCCGGATCGAAACGCAGCGTATAGCCGGTGCTGTACCAGGTGCCGTTGGCGACTTCGCGCCCCATCGGATCGAACAGGTGGTAGAACACATAGCCCCAGCCGCCCGGCAGCGAGGTCGGCTGCACCGTGTATCCGCGGCCAGCCTCCATCGACAGTTGCAGGGTCTTGTCCGGCAAGCCGTTGGTAAAGTTGATGGTTGCCAAGCCGCCTGCCGGCAGCGCTACGCTGGCATCGGTCAGCGCGGTGCTGAAAGAGAACGGTACCGGCGCGCTAGGCGTGTTCGGATAGCCGTAAACACGCATCTTGTAGCTGCCCGGCACCAGCGTCCAGGCGTGCCCCTTGCCGATTTCATAGGCGGCGCCGATATTGCTGCCGTATGCGCTGAATACGTTGTAGTTCATCGCCTGCCCGGCGCCTTCGGTCACCACCATGGTGGTTGGCTTGTCGACGCTGAAGCTGTACCAGAACTCCTGGCCGGAGTAGATGATACCGTCGCTGGTGGTGCCGTTCAGCGTGAGCGGCGGCAGGCTTCGCGGGGTCTGCGTGATGTTGAAGCGCAGGGCATTGCCGCCGCTGCGCTGCACCGCCAGCAGGTAATGCCCGTTGCGCGGTACGTTCCAGCGCGCATAGCTGGTGGTGGCAGGGTCGCCGGAAGCGATCAGGTTCCCTCCCAGGTCATACAGGCGGTAGCTGTTGCCGCTGGAGGCGCCTGGCAGGCCGTGGAAATCGACGAACTGCCCGGCATCCAGGTTCACGTCGAACAACGCATAGGTGTCGCTGGCGCCCAGGTCGACGGAAATGGCGGTACCGCTTTCCGCCGGACGCGCATGCGACAGGTCCTGCAGGGTGAAGCTGGCGGCGCCGCTGCCGCCGGACAGCGTCATCTCATAGTGGCCGGCGACCAGCCATTGCATCGGCATGCGCCAGCCGCTCGACGGGATTGCAACGCTGTCGGTGCCGCGTGGGCCGCGCAGGCTCCACTGGCCCCAGCTGCCGCCCTGCCACTCCAGCGCCACCAGACCGTCCTTGGCCACGTCGAAGCTGTACGAGAGGTTGCCGGATGCCGGCGCCGGCGTGCTGACCGCTTCGCCCAGTGCGATGACCGTCCCAGGCTGCGGCGCCGGCTGCACGGCAGGCGTGCGCGTTACCGTCAGCGTGGTGCTGGCGACACTGTTTGCCAGTCGGGTGATGCGCAGGTATACCGGGCCGGTCGACGGATTGGTATCGATACCGCTGGCGCTTTGCGCGCTGCTTGCCCAATCCTTCTTGCAGTAATGGTCAAGTACGCTGACCGCGTAGTTATTGCCGGCAGCGCTCTGCACGTAGGCGAACTTGTCGCCCGGCGTCGCATCGATCTGGAACAGCATGTTCTCGCCCACCGCCAGGCCGCTGACGGTGAACGGCGTCCCGGACGTGACGGCCGGAACTGCCGCAAATGGCGTCAGGTGGACTTTGTATTCGCCGCCGCTATTGCCGTTGGAATAGACGTTGAACTGGTACTCGCCTGGCGTCAGGTAGGGGCACCAGCTGCCCCAGCCATGCGTTGCATTCAAGTCGCGGCCGGACTGATAGGTACCGGAGGGACCTGTCATGGACCACTGCGCATTGGCAAACGTCTTGTGGGCGTCAATTTCCCACAAGCCGCCCTCGGTCACCGTGAAGCGGTGGGTGATCACCTGCCCTGCCGTTGCCAGGGTTCCGTTCAGGTAGGCGCCCTGGGCCGGATCCAGCGGCCCGTTGTCCACGGTCTGGTTGTTCCACAGCGTGAATGTCGCGCTGCCCGTCAATGCCGCATTGTTGGCCAGGTTCCCGCCCACGAAGACAAAGTAATCGCCCGCAGCCGGCAGCATGAAGTGACGCAGCTCGTTGTTGCCGAGGCCGCTGTAATAATCGACTGTCTCGCCCAGCGGATTGACGACCTGCACGTGCGCGGTCTGGCCGGCGCTGCCGATCAGGGTGGAGATGGAGAGTCGGGTGCTGCCGTCCACGTGCACCTTGTAGACCTGGTCACCGCGTCCGGTTGGCGAATCCAGCGAAATCGACTGGCCGCTCACCAGGTCCGGCGCCTCGGCGCGGGAATTGAACAACAGGCGGAAGTCCACGCTGGCAGGCGTACGGGCGAACGCATCCAGCACCAGGCGGTAATGGCCCGGCGCCACCATGGCCGGACGATGGGTCTGCTCGTTGCTGTCGGTGCTGGCCGAGGAGATGTTCTGGCCCATGTTGTTCTGCAGGGTCCAGCGCACGGAGCCATTGGATGCCGAGAACTGGTCCCAGCGCAGCCAGCCCGCTTCCGCCACGTCGAACTCGTAGGTGATCGCGGCGCCGGGCTGCGGCAGGTCCGCATGCGTGACCTGCTCCAGCACCAGCGGCTGGCTGGTGGCGACGCTGCGGTACATATTGAAGCTGAATGGCAGCACGGTACCCAGCGGCTGTGCCGCCTCGACACTCACCCAATAGGTGCCGCTGCTCGGCGCCAGCATGGTGCCGCTGTCGTCCCAGTAACGGGTGCCGGTCAGGACGCGCGCATCCGGGCCAAAGATGGTGTAGCGCAGCGTGGACGAACTGCCATTACCCTGGAAGAACAGGCGGTCGCCCGACTGGGCTTCGAATTTGTACAACGCATTCTTGGCGTTGGCCGGCAACTGGCCGGCCGTGGTCTGGTTCAGCGTGAGCGCGGTGGCAGCCTGCTCGCCCAGCAGGCGGAAACTGTAATTGCCGGTGCGGTTGCCCACGCCGTCCACGCTCAGGCTATAGTCGCCCGAATTCAGGACCATGAAACGGTCGCCGGTGTCGGTCAGGTTGCGGCTATCCATCACCACCTGGCCTTTCTGGCGCAGTACCCACTGGGTCTGGTCGCCGGAAACGCCGTCGAAGAAGAAGCGCGACTGCTCGCTCACGGTGAACTGGTAGGCGTCCTGCTCGCCGGGCTGGGAAATGCTGCCCGCCATCTGGTAGATGCCTGGCAGCGCGTCTTCCGGGTAGCCCTGCACGGAACTCTGGTTCAGCACCGTGCCGGCGCCGTCGTATTTGTAGATGGTGCGGGTGTCGGCATCGTCCTTCAGGCCGGCCAGCAGCTCGCTCAGGGTGCCGGCTGCGCGCAGCGTAGGGGCGGTCAGGTTGACGTAGGTGCGTTTTTCGGTGAGCTGGCGGGCGCCGTCGTAGAACGATTGCGACAGGCGGCCATCCTCGGCCAGGGTCGCCAACAGCAGGCCGTCGCTGTCGTAGAAGCTGCGGGAGATCTTGTCGGAAGCATTGGCCGATACGGTCACGTTGGCCGGAGTCAGCACGGCAGCCAGCTGGGACGGATTCAGTTTGTTGTAGTAGCTGACCACCGCCACCACGCGCGAGGCGCCGTCATAGCGGGTTTCGGTCACTTTGCCGTCGGTGGCGACCAGGTGCTGCAGGCGGCCGGCGGTATCGTAGGTGCGCCAGGTCTTCACGTCCTGCGGGGTACTGGCCGGGCGCAATTGCGCCACCGTGCGCGCCACCGGGACGCCGGCGCCGTCAACCAGGGTCGACACATCGAGCACGGTGCCGTAGGCGATGCTTTGCGCCAGGTCGCCCGCCTTGTTGTAGACAAACTCGGTGAGCTTGCCATTGCTCGCCACCTCGGCCGACTTGCGGCCGGCTGCATCATAGTAGTAGAAGGTGCGCGTGCCGTCCGCCGCCTGCGCCATGGACAGGCGTCCTTCAGCGTCATAGGTATTGCTGGTGTTGCCTGCGCCATCGCTGCGCGTCACGGCGATCAGGCGGCCGCCTTTGTCGTAGCTGCTGGTGGTGACGATATTGTCGGCGGCGGTGAGCACGGTGCGGTTGCCTGCATCATCGTAAACCGTGGTGGACGCGACGCCGCCGCCATTGCCGACGGTCAGCACGCGGCCCAGGCCGTCGTAGGTGTAAGTGGTCTGCACACCGGCCGCCACGTCGATCTTGTTCAGCAGGCGGCCGGCGGCATCGTACACGTAGCGGGTTTCGCTGGCAGTGTCGGGAATGCCAAGCAGTTCGTCGCCGGACAGCACCTGGCCGTAGCGGGTGACCTTGGCCAGCTGGCCATGCACGTCATAGGCATAATCCGTACGCAGGACGTCGCGGCGCGAAGCGGCCGCCAGGTCAGCCGCGGGGGTGCGCTGGGTGACCAGCAAGGCGATATCGGCAACCGACTCGGCGCCGGTCAGCGCGCCCGCATCCAGCTGCTGGGCAGCATAGTCCAGTGCAGCGACACGCTGGCCCTGGGCGTTGTAACGGAATTCGTGGATCCGGCCCTCAGGGCTGATCGCAAAGCGCAGCAAACCAGGCTGGCCGGCCACGGCCGCCGGAGTGTAGTAATAGCGCGTGGTACGCCCATTGCTCTCGGTTTTCGGGCCGGCGCCATCGGGATCGTTCACCAGGAAAACAGTCTCGCTGGTGAGCTGGTTGGTTTCGTCGAAAGTGCGGCGGGTAACGTTACCGAAGGCGTCGCGCAGCGACAGCTGGTTGCCTCGCTCGTCGTAACCCATGTCCACGGCACGGCCCACGGCGTCGGTCACGCGGGTCACTTCGCCCTGGCCGTTGTATTGGAACTGGGTGCTGCTGGTGACGCCGCCCACGGCCGGCTGGTCCAGCTGCCACAATTGGCCCTGGCCGTCGTAGCGCAGTACGTATTGCTGCTGCAGCGCATCGGTCACGGTGGTGCGCTGGTTTACCAGGTCGTAGCTGTAGCGGGTGACCGCATTGGCGCCGTCCGTCACGGAGGTGACGCGGAACTGGCCGTCCTGCTCCACATAGGTGAAGGCCAGCGAGCTGCCGTCGTCCTGGGCAATGGTGGCCAGGCGGTTGCTGTCGCCATCGTAGGTGTAGGTGGTGCGGTAGGCCTGGCCATTCGCCACGCTGCCGTCTTCAGGGCTCAGGTCGACCGAAACGGCAGACAGGCGGCTGCTGGCATCGTATTCATAGCGCACGCGGAGGCTGGATTGCAGGGTGCCTTCGGCGTCGCGCACCTCGGTACGCGCCCGCGCCAGCTTGCCGCCCTCATATTCATAGAACACGGCCTCGCCGCTGCTGCCGACGGTGCGGCTCAGGCGGCCGTCAACGTCATAGAACAGGTCAACACGGTCACCAAACGGGTCCAGCACGGCCTGCAGCTTGCCGCTGTCCTTGGCGTAGATCTCCGACAGGCCGCTGGCACCGTCGGTCCAGACCAGGTTATCGCCGTCAATGACGATATAGTCCTGGGCACCCTGCCCTTTGCTTGCCGGGAAACGCTGGCTGCCCTCATCCCAGTAATATTCGACTTCGCTGCCATCCGCACCGGTCAGCGTGACCCGGCAGCCATCCATTGGCGGCACGCCGTGCAGGACCGCCCGCTTGGCCATGAAGCCCGAGCTCCAGGTGCCGCTGGTGCCGTCGTCCATCTGGCCCATGCTGTTATAGGTACGCAGCACACCCAGGTCGATGCCATGGTCCAGCAAGCGCTCGTCCTGGTTTTGCACCACCAGGTTGCCGTTACTGCCGTTTACATAAACGCTTTGCCCGTTCCGTCCCTGCAGCGCCTGCCCTAACTGACCGCGGCTGCCCAGGATACCGGAGGAAATCAAACCAAGACCTTGACCATTAACGATAGCGACCATGTGCGTATTCTCGTGAGTGTGACTGTTAGTAATAACTGGAACGCCCACCATCGCAACCGGCGGGCAACCGCTGCCTATTCACTCAATACATCCGTCGATTCGTAAAAAAGTTTAGAAAAAAGCAAAGAAAAAAATCCCCATGAAGAAACCACGTGGGGACAGCTATTGGCAGGAAGACTGCCGTATAACCTGAGGGAGGGAAAGTGTGGCGTTTGACGGCGACGGCCACGAACCGACAAGTCCACACCAAAACAGAACTGGGCGGCGACTGCGCACAAAAGGAAAAATTGCTTGGAGTGGATTGCTTAACGGTGCGCCAGGCCGGCCACGGTCAGCTTGAGCTGCCCGGAACCGTCGGTGTCGTTCAGCGAAGCCTGCACGCCATGCAACAGAATGTTGCCGCCCTAGAGGCCGGCGTTCAGCTGCACGCTCTAGTTCAGGGCGATATTGTGCAGCATCATGCCGCGGCCGTTCTTGTAACGGTCGCTCGCATCGGTGACGATGGTGATGGTTTGGGTGCCGCCCTTGCCGATGAACTTCGCCATCGCATGCAGCAGCTAATCGATCAACCGAATCGACTAAGGTGCCTCATCTGACCTACAGGCCTGCACCTTTCCTTTGCTGATTACGCCAAAATCCAACAGATACGCTCCATCATTATCGGAACCACCAGTATCTGCGTATTCAAATCCTCTTATTTGCAGGGTGGCCTGCGCCTTTCGACATTCGACATTACCACCCAACGGCGGCAACAATGGCCGTTTACCTCTTTCAGCAACCTTAAAAATTCTCCCAGTAGGTAAGGTATCTACGTCAGCAACAAACTCGGTGTATTCCCCAATGCTAGATGTCGACGTACGGTACAGAGTCCCAGAGATTTCGACATTGCCTTTGAAATAAAACAATCCATAGCTACCGCCGTCCGCTCCCTTTTGAAATCCACAGACTGCGACCAACGACGGGTTCTCGCCTGGCATTGTGATCGCATCCGATGCCCCAACTGTGTACCTGCCCCCCAAATCCTTGCCACATTCACAGTTTCTCGCGCTTGGGTCAATTATCCCCGAATAGCGTTTACAAGCATCCGCAGCCTCAACAATCGGTGCGTATAGAAACGTTAAAACCGAACAAACATAGATGGACTTGCTGATGCTTATCACTATCAAATTCACTTTCGATTTTTTCCCTCGTCAGTTTGCGAAAATTGAATGCAACTTCCGCTGTCAACGTTTCAGTCTGATTCCGGACTCAGTCTGACAGTAGCAAATTCATTGGCACTATCCGTAAACCGATACGTCCTACGGTCATCGAATATCCTGACCGCGTTGGCGCTTGCCTGCAGCGACAGCTGCCGCGTTTGCGCCACGGCGTCGACGTTGACCGCAATGCTGCGGCCCACCGTCGCCTGTCCGCCATTGGCTTCCACCGCAGTCGCGTTGACCTGCAGGTTCAGCGTGCCGGAGAAGGTGGCCGGCGGCTTGATGCCCAGCAGCGCAGTGTTCCAGCCGGTGATGTCGGCTACTGGCTGCTGCGCCGTCACGGTGAAGCTGTGCGCGCCGTCGCTGATGACGGTGCCTTGCGGCAGGCCGGCCACGGTCAGCTTGAGCTGCTCGGAACCGTCTCTGTCGTTCAGCGAAGCCTGCACGCCCTGCAGCAGGATGTTGCCCCCCTGGCGGCCGGCGTTCAGCTGCACGCTCTGGTTGAGGGCGATGTTGTCCAGCATCATGCCGCGGCCGTTCTTGTAACGGTCGCTCGCATCGGTGACGATGGTGATGGTCTGGGTGCCGCCTTTGCCGGTGAACTTCGCCATCGCATGCTGCCAGTTCAGCGCAGCATCCGGGCTGGTGTTGTCGAACGAGGCGATCTCCACATCGTCCACGTACACCGCGATACGGGTGGTATCGCCGTTGAAGCCCAGGCGGCCGGCCAGGTCAAACTCAAGGCTGTACGCCATGCCCTTCTCGGTCGTGATCTGGCGCGCAATGCCCAGGGTCTGGAACCGGCTGCCGCCGGCGTCGTTGATCTCGAGCCAGTTGTTGCCGCCATTCGCAGCGCCCTGCACCGTGCGCAGGCGCTCGTCCGCCGACGCTAAAGCAACCTAACTTCCAACTACGCCTGACGCCCTACTGTCTGAACAGCTAACAGCAGTAACAAGACGCACCACTTTTCTCGGGTCTCAGCGCGGAACTATTTAGGAGGTTCTAGTTAGTAAGCGATATGAATTCGAAGCGCAGAGCGTGCGGCCAACAGGATGTCACCGTTTCCTGCCACTGTTACGGCCCTAACGAACGACGAACACTGTTTCGGTGACAGTTGGAAAAGTCCCGAAAGCCCAACAAAGGGTGACCCAATCAATGTCGTAACCTTCCCCGACACCGTCACCTTGCGCAGCGCGCAACTCTGATCTACGACCAAGAAATCGCCGTGCTTATCCGCTGTCACTGCCGTCGGCCCACAAAAGCGCGCATGCGCCCCTTCGCCATCTCGCATGTCACACTCACCTGACTTCCCCGCTAATTGGCGGAGCCGACCGTGCTCGTACAAATAGACAGTATTATCTCCATCGGCGAGTAGCACCTGCCCCTTGTAATTGACCGCAATACCCTCGGGCTCCATCATTTTCGGAATTTGATCCGTCGCATGCGGATCGCTTAGCAATGACTTGCTCCCTCCCGGTTCTACTTTCCAAACCTCGCCCGAAAGAGGCGAACTTACGTAAAGGCTGCCCGCATGATCAAGGGCAATCCCGCCGATTCTCGATCCGACGCGAAACTCTTCAATCGTCGGCGAATTTGATACCAGGCCCACTACGGAATTCAGGTAGTCACGCGAGCCCGTTACGCTATACGCCGCATGCAACTGTCCTTTACCATCAACGGCAAGCGCCTTAGGTAATAGCAGTGACCGAACCGCCTCAAGAGATCCCTTGTTTTCCTGTAATCTGAAAATGTCGGATTCACCGCGAAAGGTCAAGTAGATCGTTCCATCGGTGGAGACAGCAACACCCTCTACATATCCATCACGTTCGGCAATTATCTGGATTGCCGGATGTATAGGAGACATCCTTGCTTCTTCTTTTGGAGGTCCGAACCAAACTGCGGCCATCAGTACTAAGACCAAAGCACCAAAGCAAAATAATTGCTCATTCATTCTGATCATTTATGCTCCTGAACTGTGATCCAATTCATTCCAAACTGCTCAACCATCTTGCTCCGCAAATGATCGACATCAGCAATGTAAACTCTTGAGTTAGTTGGAACGAGAACGACTAGTCGCATAGCCCTTAATTTGTATTTGTGCGCATCGCCGTTAACGCCTAAGCAGCAACTTTGTTATATCGGATCACGAGCACGTGGTCATCCGTACCCCGTCTTTTCAAGAGGAAGATACACCAGATGATTGCCTCCGATCAACTTTTTTCGCTTCACTCATAAACTACTTTGGCGCAAAGAGGCTACTGATGAATCAGCAGCCTCTCCTCGCGTCACCCCTGTAAAGAATCTCGCAGGGCGTCCCTCATCAATGCGTCAAACGATAGGCTTACACGTCCCATCCATTCCTCCAGCGTTTCGGAGGTCGCAGTCTGTCCCAAGTTCACGACTGCCGAAACGGCTAGGTCATTGAGATAGGTAACGAACGGGCTCATTCCCGCAGGAGTTGCACAAGCGCTGCCGCCACTGACCACGCGCACAGTGATGTCCTTGCAGACAGTCGCCGTGCTGCCGTTGCTGGTTTCGGTGCTGGTCGCACGCACCTGCAGCGCCATGGTGCCGCTGAAGCTGCGTGGTGGCGTCAGCACCAAGGCCGCCATGTTCCAGCCTTCCAGGTTCACGATACCGCTGCTGCCAACGGTGGCGCTGCGCACGCCATCCGATAGCAGGCTGCCCGGCACCAGGCCGGCCAGCTCAGTCTTCAGCGTGGCATCGACATCGCCTTCCGCCAGCTTCGCACCGATCACCGGCAGCGAAACACTGCCGCCGGCCAGGCCGTACACCAGGTTGTCCTTGCTCGGCAGGGTCTCGACCAGCTTCATGTCGTCGATCATGGCGCTCTTCACCGTGCTGGTGTCGGTGCCGTTCTCGAGCTGCACGCGCAGGCTGCGCACCTTGCCGTTGCCCTTGAAGGTGAAGCTCAGGGCTTGCCAGTTCAGCGCATCGTTGCCGCTGGTGCCGGCGAAGCTGCCCACCTGTAC
>Ga0055530_10001611_pt1 | contig 16187 bp, 10 predicted proteins | sample Araplavi_mTSA_r2_FD_55009 | JGI IMG/M metagenome (GOLD analysis project Ga0055530, IMG submission 55009) | Arabidopsis root microbial communities from North Carolina, USA - plate scrape MF_Cvi_mTSA_r2 | ecosystem: Host-associated > Plants > Roots > Endosphere | place: USA: North Carolina... | reverse complement strand
GCCGTGCTCCGGCCACACAACGACGCAGGCCATCACAAAAATGATTGCCGCCAAGGTGTGCAGCTGCATCCAGCTGTTGAAGAGTCGTGGCGCCATGCGCCGCAGGCGCGCCTCTATGCGCTCGATGCTCCACAGCAGGAGCATCACGATCCCGACCATTGCGATGAAGCCTAGAAGGCCAACTGCGAACGGCATTTGCGTCTTCCTTACGCATGATGACGAGCCGATGACTCCCCACAGTCAACGGCACTGGGGCGCTCGGCTGCCTGAGCCAGGCGATGTCCGCTTTGGGTCGAAAGCGGACATTACCATCCGACCCGGCTTCCGCTCTGCCCCGAGTTCCGCTATCAGCCAGGAGAAAACTGGAATAACCGCGACCGCGCCGGTCCGACAACATTGCATTCCCCCGAAGCTCCCTCCATGCCGGAGCTTCGTCGTAGTCCCGCCCTCGCTTCCCGCTGGCTTCGCTCCGGCGCCTACTCGGTCCGGTCGAAGACGCCGACATACTGACCGGACACGAGTCCGTCCACCTTGGCCTGCACGATCTTCGCCAACTCGGGCGTCATCTGCAGCGCGCCGTACGAGGCCAGCTCGTAGAGGTAGCCGCGGTCCTGAACGATGTACTTGAATCCACACTTGTCGCCCGTACCGGGATAAATCGTCAGCCGGCTCTTCTCGCCGCTGCTGCCTTCGCTGACCACTGCTGCGCCCTTGCACTTCTTCGCGCGCCGTTGTGAATTCTTGTCTTCCTCCGTCCAGAGCCCAACGACATCGGCCTTGGCGTAACGGAGTTCGGTGATCGTGGTCAACAGATCAACCGTGCATTCCTCCTTGTTCTTCATGCGGAAGGCGCGGGTGCCGCGAAGCGGAGTATCCGCGTACGCACCCGAGACCTTCTCGACGGCGCAGCCAAGAGACGCCAAGTCGGCTTTCGTGATGAAGCCCTCGTCATCCTCCGGCACGAACATCAGCAGGACTTTGTCGTCCGTACGGCGTCGTGGCTCTGCAGGCTCGGCAGCGAGCGAGCTGGCAGTGATCGACATCAGAGACATGGCAAGTAACGCGCTTCCAACGTTCATGGCATCCCCTTCCTTTGAAAATAGATGGTCGCGCCCGCGTTGCGCGAGTGCGCTTGGCCGCACGGACTGGACAACGGCGTCACTCCAGCTGTTGACCCTGCGGTACGCCGCTTTTCGCCTGCTCTTGTGAGATGGCCACCTCGAACTTCAGGGCATCCACTACGTCCGGAAGAACCCCGCCCGGCACTTTCCTCATTCGGCCTACTTCGAGTTTGGACAAGGCAGCAAGGATGGGGCCAAGCTCCCGCATCGTCGCTGCGTTCGGCACTTCCGCGTACATCCAAAGTCGGGACTCCTTCTTCTCATTCGAGGGAATCCAAAGGCCGCCCTGAAAAGCATCCACCCCACCGTCGTCGCGGATGTTCACGATGAGGTAACTTCGACCCGGCCCAAGATAGTAGTTGCCTGAACGCTCACTCCTGACCAGTGCGTAGGTTCCTTTGGCAAGCTTGAATTGAACTGGATTGCCTTTGATGTTCTTTCCGTGCTGGAACACCGTGTCTTCGACGAGAGTGAATGATGATCGCTCCTGACTCGCAGGCGGCGCCATATGCTCGCTCGCCGATACAACGGATGCCAACGTCATCGCCAGCAACAAGGCAGCTAGCACGCGCAGAGTTTCCCAGCACATCCCGATCCTCCTCCATGAATGCATGGAACGATTGTTCATCCGCAATTGCCCACGGAGCGATCAGCTTGTGCACCGCCGCGACCAGCGTTCACATAGGTCACGACGGTGGTGTACACGGTGCGATCACCCAACATGCGGCCGCATGCAGTCTCTTCAGGGGTTAGGCGTCGCAGGAGACGAAGTACGGCGTACCAGGCGCGGGGTCGACCACGCGCTTTTCGAGCGGGAGACCGCCGCCTTGCGGATCCTTCCGAATGGAGACCGAGTCGCGTTCGAATTCATCGGCAACGGTGACGTAGACGGGTGCGCCCCGTTCGCAGTCTGGGCGCGTGCCCGGCCCCTGGAAGACGAAACTGCCCAGATAGACGTTCTTTCCGGCTATCACCTCGAACGGCACCGCGACGCGCTCGGTGCTGTACACCATGTTGGTGGCGACTCCGTACAGCCGGTACCTGCCGGGTTTCATGCACATCGTGAAGACGCCCACGCGCGGCGCGATGTCCGCCTTCGTGTTTCCCTTGACGTAGCTGAAATTGCCCTGCTTCAGCGTGCTGTCGGCATTCGCCTCAGAGACGAAGTTGACGTACGAGTACGCATTGGCGGGACCGGCGGTGCCCACACTCCCGCTTATGCACCCGCCGCCCTTTCCGGGAGACAGCTTGTAGCTGGCGTACATCGGTCCGTAGGAGGTGGAACTTCCCGCCCGGCTGTTGCCCGGTAGCGAGACCGCGACGGCCAGACACAGTCCAGCCGCGCCAATCGTTAGAGGTCGCATCCGTGTTGCCCCTGTTGGAAGTGTGTATCGGACCGGGATCCCCTCCCGGCTGGCCGATCCTCGCATGGGGGGCAGTCGCGGGCAATGCGTCTCGGCCGTCCGTTCCCTACATGCACGCGCTCACGGTCCTGCCCAAGCGAACCTGATTACACCTTCGGCACCGGCCTGCACGGGATGCAGAATGTTCGCTTCGGGTCGGAAGCGGACATTAGCACCGCACCTTCCGCCCCTACAGCCACTAATGTCCGCTATCGGCCAGAAGCGGACATCGACTAGTCAATTTGATGGACGGCCGGCGAGCGAATCGACCGNGNCCTCGTTCGCCATGAGTCGGTAGAGCGCATCTTGGGAGTAGACGATCGCCCTACTCCTTCCGCGCCGNCGGAATGAACTGCTCGCGCACCGCCTTGCCGAGCAGGTCCGGCGGCAGCAGCCCCTGATCGAGCAGGAAGTTGTTGAANGCCAACCGGTCGAACCTGTCGCCCAGCGCCACTTCCGNTTCCATGCGCAACTCCAGGATGCGGCTGTAGCCGTAGAAGTATGCGCCCGCCTGGCCCGGCGAGTTGAAGGTGTAACGGTCCAGTTCCTGCTTGACCATCGCATCCGACAAACCCACCTTGTCGCGCAGGATACGTCCGGCGTTGTCGCGATCGATCTGCCCCAGGTTGATCATCGGATCGAGCATCGCGCGTGCCGCGCGCATGAGGCGGAACTGCAACGCGATCAGCTGCCCGTCGAGCGGTTCGTACGGCACCATCTCGGACTCGGCGTACAACGCCCAGCCCTCCACGTTGACCGAATTGAACGCGAACATCGTACGCGCCAGCGAAACGCCGCGTTCGATCATCGCGGTGAACTGCAGCTCATGGCCCGGACGGCCTTCGTGCGCCGACAACGTCCAGCGTGCCGCATCGAAATTGAAGTCGTCGTACGCCAGCGCCGTGCCGTCAGCCGTCGCCAGCGAGACCGGAACCACGAACTGCCCCTGCTGCCCGGTGTTGCCGACCAGCGGCGCGGGCAACAGGTGCGGCGCCGACACAACGGCCGATTCGGCCTGCGTGCCCAGGCGCATGATCATCGGGCGATTCGGCACATCGACGACGCGCTGGTCGCGGATGATCGGATCGATCGCATCGATCACCGTGCGGTAGCGCGCCTCCAGTTGGTCATTGGCGATCGTGTCGTGTTTCAACGCGCGGACGACGGCGACGTAATCATGCGGATCGGCCACGTTCAGTCCGTGCGCCTTCGCCACCAGTGGCGCAAGTTGCGCCATCGCCGCGCGCGTTTCCATGAATTCGACCTGCGCGCGACGCACCAGCAGCGCGGGGTCGATGTCGATGCCGATCTGCCGGAGCTGGTTGGCATACAGCTCCGCCGGCAGCTTCGTATCCGTGCGCGCCTGCGGCAGCACGCTCGTGCGCGCCCATTGCGCGTGGGCCTTCAGCTGCATCTCCATTGCGGCCAAAGCGGGCTCGGCGCCGGGCACCTTGTACTTCGCGAACAGATCGCGGATACCGGCGATGTAGGTGTCGACGTTGCCGAGTGCCTGCTCGACTTCCAGTTTCGTCGGACGAAGCAGCGCCGCGTCGTTGGCGCGTTCGGCATAGCGCGCCTTGGCGAGTTCGGTCAGCGGCGTATCCTGCGCGCCCTGCCCGACGTAGTTCTTCAGGCGTTCCAGCGCCAACGCNCGNCGCTCCNGCGGCGTCTGGTCGGACAGCAGCGTGCGCACGCCATTGAACACGATCTGCGGCGCATCGCGCCAAGGCAGCGTCAGCCGCTCGTTGAGTTCGCTGGTTGCGATGGCCTCGTCGGCGGCGCGGATCATGATCTCCAGGTCCTGCCGCACGTTCGGGTCCTGTTCGGCGGCGAGCTTCGACTTGAGCTCATCGCGCGATCTGGCGGTGGCTGCGCGGAAACGCGCGGCGAATCCGGGCTTGAGGTCGGTGACGAGTCCGTCATAACCCGGCACGCCCATGAACGACATGTCTTCCGGCGCGAAAGGCGCCTGGGCATCAAGCAGGATCTTCGCGTACTGATTGCTTCTATCCACCCACGCCGGCGCCGCTGTGGTTGCCGCGACAGTCCTGTTGTTGGGAGCAGCCAGCGCGGAGGAACCTGCGAATGCCAGCGAGAGTGCGATTGCGAGCGTCAACGTCCGGGTCATCGTCCATGTGCCGTGGCGGGTGATGGTGCAAGCATGCGAGAGGCATCACGCCATCGAACAGCGCCGAAGGTCACGCGGACCTCCGACACAACTGGAGTCGAGCGCATCGCAAGCGTGACGGGCCGCACGTCACCAGAGGTGCCTGACGCAGTCGCGCTGTTCCTCGGACGGCGAGCCTGCTGGGCCGTTGCCTGGATGTCGGGAACGGTGNTGGCCGCGTTATACGTGACCTCGTTCCGATGCCCGCATTGTGGGCGAGAGTTCTACGAGCCACACACGTTCTGACGCAAGCCCTCACGCCGCGCCCGCTGCGACGTGCCGGGGAACCACTGACGCCGTCGAAGGCACGGCCCTCCTGGACGCGAGGGAAAGGCGACCAGTCCGCCGCCTTCCCCACGCATTCGCGGTCCCTGTGCCGATGTGTCAGTACACACCCATCACCGATACGGCGGCGAACTCCGTTTCGCCGATGACGGTCATGTAGTACGTGCCTGCCGGCGGATTGGTGATCACCACCGTTTCGGCGTTGCCCGCCTTCACCGACTTGCGATCGAAATCGCTGGCTGTCGGCGTTCTGTCGCGGGCGACATACAACGAGACGTTGCCCGTGCCGCCGTAGGTGCGCAGATTCAACGAAAGCACGCCGGCAGGCACCACGAGGCGATAGGTGCGGACGTCGCCGGCCGCGCCGGACTGTCCGGTGAGCGCCACGCGGTTGGACAGCAGTTCGCTCTGGTCGGCGGGAATCTCCTCCATCGCCGCCGCCACGGCAGCGGCGGCATTGGCGATGCCGGCGCCGATGCTCTGGTTGCTCGGCGGCGGCACCACGAAGGGCGACGCGGTCGAGCGCAGGATCGTCTTCACCTGCGCCGGCGTGAGCGGATCGCGTCCCGCGCCGACCGCGGCGGCCTGCATCAGCGCGACGATGCCCGCCACGTGCGGGCTGGCCATCGAAGTGCCGATCATGCCGACCGTCGCATCGCCCTCCTCGCCCGGGATGGGCGAGGTTTCGCCGTGGTTGCCCAGCGACCAGATCCACGCATCGTCCGGCGAGGAACCGCTGGTTGCGTTGCCGCCCGGCGCGGCGATGGCGACGGTCGCACCATAGTTGGAGAAGTACGAACGCGCGCCGTCCACGCCGGTGGCGCCGACGGTGATCACGCCGCGGCAGCTGGCAGGGCTGTAGTTCGATGCCGGCGAGTTGTCGTTGCCCGCCGCGACCACCACAGTCGCACCGCGGGAGATTGCCGAATCGATGGCCTCCTGCGTGACCGGATCGGTGCTGCACGCGCCGTAGCCGCCCAGGCTGAGGTTGAGCACCTCGGCGGGTGTCGCGTTGTCGGGCACGCCGTCCACGCTGCCGCCGGACGCCCACACGATGGCATCGGCGATGTCCGAGCTGTAACCGCCGCCCGTGCCCAGCACGCGCACCGGCTGCACTTTCGCGCCGAATGCGACGCCGGCCACGTCCAGCGCGTTGTTGGTCACTGCTGCGATCGTGCCCGCCACGTGCGTGCCGTGGAAGCTGCTGCGGCCGCCCGGCTCCCAGTCGCCCGGATCGTGCGCGTCGGCGTCGCGTCCGTCGCCATCGTTGGAGATCGCCGCGTCGTGCACGAAGTCGTACCCGGGAACGATGTTCGCATCCAGGTCNGCGTGGTCCAGGTAGCCGGTGTCGAGCACCGCCACGACGACGCCTTCGCCGCTGGTGGTATCCCACGCGGTGGGTGCGTGGATGCCGCTCGCGGTCGAGCCGTAATGCCACTGCAGTCCGTAGTGCTCGTCGTTCGGGACGAAGTCGAGCTTGTAGCGGCGGTAATCGGGCTGCGCGTACTCCACCGACGGATCGCTGCGCAGCTGTTCGAGCAGCGCGTTGGCTTCGATCGTGCTGAGCGAACGCGAGGTGCGCAGGACGTCGCCGCCGATCGCCAGTCGGCGCACNTGCGATGCCGACACCGCGGGGGCGGCCGCGCGCGACACNGACAGCCCCGCGCGCGCGGCGGCGGTGTTGAACGCGCCCAGTACGCTGCTTGNCTGCACGACGCGCGCGCCGGAGGCCGTGCGGTATTTCACGATGAAGCGGTCGAAGCCGGTCTGCTGCGGCAACGTCGGCAATGCAACGGTGCGCCGCGCGGGNGAAGCGGCNNCGCTGGCNGACGCGACCTGGCGCGACGATGGCATCGCCGCATCGGTGATGTTCGAACTGGCGGCGTACGCGGACAGCGTGACGACCACGGCGGTGGCGAGGGTACCGGCATACAGGCGGGTCTTCTTGCTCATGGTTCTCTCCGGGGAAAACGTCGAATCATCGAAAGGACGAAGGAGCGCCGGAACCGCTTCGAGGTCCGGCCACGGCGCCCTTCGCTTGCAACGCGGTGTGGGCCGATGCGCTCAGAGGTCGATGCCGAAGCCGACGCCTGCCGAACTGTCGTCGCTGGAGAACGCGCCGCCGATGCTCATCGACGCGCGTTCGCCGATCGCCTTGGAATAACCGATCGACAGCGCGCTCTCGCCGTTCTGCCAGCCGGCGCCGACGCCGAGGCGTCCGCGTGGACTGCGCGAGTTGGCGGCGTTGATGGCCATGTTCATCATCGCCGTGCTCATCGCACCCTGGCGGTCGATGCGTTCGTCCTGCTTGCCCAGGCGATAGCCGATGTCGTCGCGCAGGTTGGTGAACTCGTCGCTCAACGCCTGGTAGCGACTGTCCGTGTAGGTGTTGGCGCGGGTCAGCGTCTGCGTCGCGGTGTTGTCGGTGTAGGTGTTGGCCGATGCGAGCGTCGCCGCATCGCCGGCCTGTACCTGCTGCAGGTTGGTCGCATCGGTCGCGGCGGTGCCTGTCGCGACGTTGGTGACGCGGCGTTCGCTGCCCGCGCTGCCGACCGANACGGTGTTGGCTTCGTTCGCCACCGAACCCCGGCCGAGCGCGACNGCGTTGTCCGCACCCACCGACGCACCCTGCCCGACCGCCGTGCCCGATGCCGCGGTCACGCTGGTATCGGCGCCGATGGCGACCGCATTCGTGGCATCCACGCTGATCGACGAGTTGTTGCCCAGCGCCGTACTGCCATCGGCATCGACGACCGCGCCGTTGCCGATGGCGATGTCGCGGCCGTCCTGCGCGTGGCTGCCGGAACCGATCGCCATGCCGGCGCCGGTGCCGCCCGGCACGCCGCCGCCGGGGCTGTGTTCCAGCGAACCCAGGCGGCCGATGATGCCGGTGAGCGCGGAGTCGATCGCCCCGAAGGTTTCCTGGAAGCCGGCACGCTGGTTGCCCTGGATCGCGTACGACGGGCCGGCGAGCATGCCGTCGCCGCCGATCGCCGCGCCGCCGCCGAGCGTGCGCGCGATCGACGCGAGCTGCGCGACGTTCACCGCATCGTTGTCCTGGCGGCCGGCGCGCACGCCGCGCAACGTCGTGTCCTGGCTTCCGAGTTCGATCATCGTGCGGCTCGAGTCGGTGTAGGTCACTGCGTTGGCGAGCGTGCCGGTGACGTTGCCGACCTGCATTTCGAGCGAGCCCACGCGCTCGTTCGTGGCGAACAACTGGGAGCCGTTGACCGCCTCCNTGCTGGTCGCGGTTACCTCGCCCGCGGCGACGTTGCCGATCACCGTGCCCGCGGCGCCGCCGAGCGTGACGCGTGCCTTGTCGTCGGCGTCGTAGGCGACCGCGTTGGACGCGATGTTGCCGANGTCCGCCGCCACNTCGTCCAACTGCGCCTTGTTCACCGCGTCCGTCGCTTCGGTNCCGGCCGCGACATTGGTGATCTGGCGATCGAGCTTCGCATGGACGGTGCCGGCTGCATCGGTCCAGTCCTGTGCGGCACCGACGGAGACGCTGTTCGCGCGATCCGCGTACGAGCCCTGGCCCAGCGCGACGGCATTGGCCGCATCGGNCGAACTCCACGCATTGGCGCCCAGCACGGTCGCGTTGTCGGCCTGGGCAAAGCTGTTGAAGCCCAGCGACGTCGCCGAGCCGCCGACGGCCCAGGCTTCGGCGCCCACGGCGGTGGTGAAGTCGCCGACCAGCGTGCTGTCCCAGTACGAACCAGCGAACGCGCCGGCACCCAGTGCGGTGCTGTAGGTGCCGCTCGCGGCGGCCGAGGCGAACGAACCGCCGGAGAAGCCGCCCACCGCGGTGCCGTACAGTCCGGTCGCCATGGCGCTCTGGCCGATGGCGGTTCCCGAGGTTCCGGTGAACACGCTCGCGCCGGTGTCCGGGTCGGTGACCCACGTGCCCGACTGCGCGCCCGCGCCGAGCGCCACGCCGCCGTCGGCGGCCATCGCACCGGCGCCGGTGGCCGTTGCGTTGAAGCCGGTCGCATACGAACCCGAACCCACGGCGGTGGACTGCCAGCCATCGGCCTCCGCGAAGCCGCCGATGGCGGTGGTGAACGGTGCGTCCGCGAGTGCGAGGCCNCCGACGGCGACCCCGAAGAAGCCGTTGTTCTCCGCNCTGCCACCGATGGAGACACCCAGCGAACCGTTGGCGATGCTGCTGTCGCCGATCGCGACCGCACCGCCTCCATTGGCCTGCGCGAACCAGCCGCCGGCGAAGCTGTTGTCGCCCTGCGCCAGCGCGTTCGCACCGAACGCGGCGCTGTTCACACCGCTGGCGACCGAGCCGTAACCGCTCGCGGTGCTGAACTCGCCGATGGCGGTCGCGCCGGAGCCCAGTGCGGACGCGCCTTCGTTCAACGCCAGTGAGCCGCTGCCGACTGCGGTGGTGTACGCACCATCGGCATAGCTGCTGCTGCCCAGCGCGACGCCCTGCTCGCCATTGGCGACGGCATTGGCACCCAGCGCGACGGCGTTTTCGCCGTTCGCCATCGCGTTGTCGCTGCCATCGCCCGCGCCATTCGCCGCGAGGTAGGCGTTGTCGTCGCCCATTGCCGCGGCGACGGCATCGAGCTGCGCCTTGTTGACCGCATCCTCGTTTTCCGTGCCGGCGGCAACGTGGGTGATCTGGCGCGTAAGGCCGTCGTCGTTGCCGACCGACACCGTGCCGTCGCGCGTGGTGGTGGAATTGGCGCCCAGCGCGACGGAGTTGGCGGCCATCGCAAGAGCGCTGGTGCCCAGTGCGACGTTTCCGTCGACCCAGGCCTGCGAGAAGGCGCCGGCTGCGAGCGAGTACGCGCCGCCCGTCTGCGCGCCCGCACCGAGCGAGGTCGTGAAATCGCCCTGCGCCGATGCGCCCGCACCGACGGCGGTGCTGTTCATGCCCCACGCGCCGGTGTTCTGTTCGATGCAGAACATGCCGTCGCAGGCCATCGTGGTGCCCAGCGCGATGGCGCTGCTTCCACCGGCGTTGCTCAGCGTGCCGAGCGACACGCTGTCCTTGCCGCCGGCCTGCGCCATGCCGCCGAGCGCGACGCTGCGTTCGCCCGCCGGTCCCCATGGGTTGGTCTGCACGCCTATCGCGATCGCGGCCCCGGCATCGGCGGTCGAGTCCACGCCGATCGCGATCGAAAGATCGCCCAGCGCCCGCGCGTTCAAGCCGACCGCGGTGCTCGCCCAGCCGGCGGCATTGCTGAGGTGGCCGGTGGCGGTGGCGTATGTGCCGGCATGGCTGCGGTCGCCGATGGAGGTGGCGGACTCGCCTTCGGCGAGGCTGTCGCGTCCCGTGGATACCGCGCCGGCTCCGATCGCCTGCGCATTGTTGCCGCTGGCGACCGACGCATCGCCGTCGGCGACCGCGCCCGAGCCGGTGGCGACGCTCGCCTGGCCGATGGCGGTCGCGCCCGATCCCACGGCGACCGCGCCTTCGGCCAGCCCGAGGCTGCCGCTGCCGATGGCGACGGTGTAGTTCGCGTCGGCGAAGCTGTTGGCGCCGTACGCGCTGGCTTCGGCGCCGCCGGCGTACGCGTTGANGCCGCTGGCGATGGCGCCTTCGCCGGCGGCGACGCTGTTCGCGCCGANCGCCGTCGCGCCGTAGGCAAGCNCCTGCGACGAATCGCCGATCGCCAGCGCGCTGTCNGCCAGCGCGGCGCTCTGGTAGCCCAGCGCGGTCGCGCGATAACCGGCGGCCACCGTCATCTCGCCGGGNCCGACGGTCCCGTCGCCGTCCATGTCTTCGCCCACGCCGCCACCGATGGCGATGGCGCCCTCGCCAGCCGCCGTCGACCAGTAACCGGCGGCGATGGCGCTGTTGCCTTCGGCCCAGCTGATGCCGCCNAGCCCCATCGCACCGGTGCCGATGGCGTAGGCCGATTCGCCCAGCGCAACGCCCGACGCACCCGACATCGCGCGCGAGTTCGCGCCCATCGCGATGCTGCCCTGGCCATTGGTGCCGGCGCCGAAACCGGCGACCAGGCTGCCATTGCCGTAAGCCTGCGTGTTGCCGCCGATCGCGGTGGCGCCGGTGCCGTAGACGACGCTGAGCGCGCCGACCGCCGTGCCGCCCTGCTCGGCATCGACTTCGGCGGAGGCGCCGATGGCGATGTTTCCCAGGCCGTTGATGAAAGGATCCGTACCCGAACCCGCGTAGGCGCCCTGGCCGATGGCGATGGTCGCGTCGCCGAAGGCCATCGCGTAGTTGCCATAGGCCGTGGCGCCAAGGCCACCGGCATAGGAGGAGGAACCGACGGCCGTGGCGGCGTTGGCCATCGCGTAGCTGTTCGCGCCGGCGGCCAGCGCGCCCTCGCCCGCGACCTGCGGGACGTCGCTGCCGTCGCCCAGGCCGTCCGCACGCAGGTAGTCGCTGCCGACNGCTGTCGCGNCGACGTCCGGCGAAGACGTGGCGCCGNCGCCGGGGGCTTCGCCGGTGAACTGTTCGAACGCCGCGCAGTCGATCTCGCGCGCGGTGCCCTGCGCATCGCGGAGCGTGCAGCGCCCGCCGTCGCGCTCCAGGGTGAGTTGCTGGGCGAAGGCCGGCACGGACAGCACCGACAGGCCTGCCAGTGCGAGGACCGCCCCGACCGTTGCGGCCATGGTGCCGCCCCGCTTTCCGCGGGTGCACGCCAGTTCCGAGGCCACCACCACGGCCTGCTTCGCGTGGCTCCAGACCCGGCTGAAAATCTTGTTCATCGCTGTCTCCCACCCTGGTTCACGAACAGAAGGACAAAGCGGTGCCGTGCGGCCCGCACGACCGGAGTGCCGGTCGTGGCCGCTGCATCGCGTGCGTTTGGAAGTNGTGCTTCGACCCGTCCATGGGCCTGGTCCCGTTGCCGGCGTCCCCTCACGCCGCAACTTCCGGGGAAGCTACGGCGCCTGCAAAATCCCTGTCACGCTCGCGCTCTCACCGGGGACTCACCGGCTTCTCACCGTCGCGTTACTCTTCAGGTAACGCGGTCGCCGGCGGGCCGTGTCGGCCATCGCGAATCGCGCCGGAAGGGGAACCCGCAGCGCATGTTGAATCGGATCGGGAACTGGCTTGGAAGTGCGCCCGTGGGCGATGTGGTCGACCGCCGCAACGCACCGGTGATGCAACTGCTGCTGATGTTCTACGGCGTGGCCCTGCCGTCGGCGTGGGCCTGGCATCTTTCGTCGCGGCCGATCCCCACCGGCTGGGGCATCGTGCTGGCGCTGGACCTGACCACTTCCACGCTCGCGCTGGCGTGCGTGTGGATGATCCGACGCGGCCGGTTCCGTCCGGCGATGAAGGTCTTCCTGAGCGCACTGCTGACATCGCTGGCGCTGGCGCACTACAAGCTCGGCACTCAGTCGCAGCTGATCGACCAGTCATCGGTCATCCTGGTGCTGGTGATCAGCGGACTCGTGCTCGGGCGTCGCGCGTTGTGGACGGTGTACGCGTTGTTGATGNTCGTGTTCGGCATCGGCTTCACCGTGGATGCGCACGGCGCGCACGACGCGCAATGGGTTCGCAACGCGTTGAGCAACGCGCCGACGCTGATGGTGAGCTACGCCATCATCACGCTGGTCCTGGACCGCACCATCACGGCGCTGCGCGAAAGCCTCGATGAATCGCTCGCACGCGGTGCCGAACTGCAGCAGGAAATGATGCGCCGCGAACGCGTGCAGTCGCAGTTGCTCCACTCCCAGAAACTGGAGGCCAGCGGCCGGCTCGCCAGCGGCGTGGCGCACGACTTCAANAACCTGCTGAGCGTCGTGCAGGGNTTCGCCGCGCAACGGCATCGCCTGCTCGACCTGGACGATCGCGAGCGACTTGCNGCGATGGACGATGCGCTGGAAGGCATCGAGGAAGCCGCCGCGCGCGGCCTGGTGCTGACGCGCAAGCTGCTCGGTTTCGCGCGCAACGACGTGCTGAAGATCGAGACCTTCGACGCCGCGCAGGCGCTTTCTGATCTGTCTCCCATGCTGCGTCAATTGTTCGATTCGGGCGTGCGCGTGGAGATGGCCGCGTCCGGGGACGTGTTGCCGGTGACGCTGGACCGCAACGAATTCGAGCTGATGGTGCTGAACATCGCAGCCAACGCCCGCGACGCGATGACCGCAGGCGGCGTGTTCCGCGTGGAAGCGATGCACGCTGGCGCGCAGGCCTGCATCATGCTGACGGACAGCGGCCATGGCATGGACGCGGANACCTTGGCGCGCGTGTTCGAACCGTTCTTCAGCACCAAGCCGGCAGCGGAAGGCACGGGGCTCGGCCTGTCGGTCGTGCACGATCTTGCCAGGGCGGTCGGCGGCGATATCCGTGTCGACAGCCGCATCGGCGAAGGCAGCGTGTTCACGATCCACCTGCCGCTCGCCAGCACTGCCCTGCCGGTCGAGCGAAGGCTCGCGACGGCGCACTGATCCGTCAGCGCATCTCGTCGACCAGCACGTAGCCCTCGCCGTGCACGGCATTCAGGGGCAGTACTTCGCCGCAGGCATCGGCGACCTTGCGCCGCAGGCGGTAGATCAGCGAATCGAGCCGGTGCGGGTCGAAGTCGAACACGTTGCTGGTCAGCGCCCCGATGAGCTGGTCGCGCGTGACGATTTCACCCGGCGATTGCAGCAGCCGGTCGACGAGCCGGCGTTCGGTCCGGGTAAGTGCGGCGTTCCCGCCAGCCGGGGAGACCAGGCACCAGCCGTTCGAATCCAGATGCCAGCGCCGGTGCGCGCCGCGCGGCGTCGCAATCAGGCGGCGGGCAAGGCTGTGCAGGGTTGCGGCGAGCAGGTCGATTTCGACCGGTTTGCTCAGGTACGCATCCGCCCCCTGGCTCAACCCGCGCACGCGATCGGGCGTCTCGCACCGGCCGGTGAGCATCACGATTCCCAGGTCGGGACGCGATGCGCGTATATCGCCGGCGATCGCGAAGCCATCGCCGTCCGGCAGGCAGACATCGAGCACGACGATCTCCACCGGTTGCGTGCGCAGGTGTTCGTGCAACTGTGCGACTGTCGCAAGCCCGTACGCAGCGAACCCGTAATGCAGCAATCCCGGGAGCAGGATGCGATCGCGAAGCACGGCATCGTCTTCGAGCAGGACCACGTGCAACGGCGAATCCGAGTGGTTCGAAGCAGAAGCCATCGCGCCGTCCTGTCGCTGCGGGATGGGAGGAAGGTAACCAGATGTGCGGCTGTCGTTGCAAGTCGGCCACCGGCTCGCGCAACACCTACCGGGCGTCGCCGGCGATGCGTCCTCCCCGTTCAGGCGCATCCCGGTCCGGGACGGAAAACGGCGCCGCAGTGCGACCAGGAGACCGACAGCGACGCACTGCATCGGCCCCGCGGCGCGGGACCTGCACTGGATCGATCGCCCTGTCGCGAATGCGGCAAGCGGAAGAGGAAGGAAAAACAGGCACGGGCGTGCGATTCGCGATGCCAAGCGCGAACTTCGCGAGGCGATCCACATCGAACAGAGCGAAGCCCCACCGCCGGGGCGACACGCCGCAAGGCACGTAGGCGCCCGCAGGCCGAAGCCCTTCGTCACCGGTTGCCGTGCGCGGCCGGTTCCGTCTGCGAGACCGAACGCCGTGCATCGCGCCCTTCCTGCATCGTCATGCCCGGCGTCCAGCCGCTTGCGTCGAGGATCGCCTTCGGATCTTCCAGCTCGATGAGCCGCTTCAATGCCGCCTTGCGATCGTCCGATCGCAGGTAGTACGCCTTCGCGATGCGATAGCCGACCCAGTACCCCATGTCGTAAGGCTCATCCGAACCGGGACGGTAGTTGTAAGCCCACTTCGACAGGTCGGTGCTGTCCATGTCGCGGACGAACGCGGTTTCGATCTCGGCTTCCCTGCCCTGCGTCCAGCGCGCCAGGCCCGGATTGCCGACGCTGCCGGAGGTCAGCTCCGCGATCAGCTCGGCCACGCCTTCCAGCAGCGATACGCGCAGCACCGTCACATTCGGGTCGCCTTCCTCGAACTCGGAACCGGGCTGCTGGATGTGTCCGTATTCGTGCGCGATGACGTTGACGAAGCGGTCTTCGAGGTCTGGATTCATGAAGTCCGCCGCGCATAGCGCTTCCAACCCGATGTACAGGCCGTCCCGGTTCGCCGTACCCACGGGTTTGCCGCGCCCGACAAGGATGGCCACGGGCGGAAACCGCGCCTGGGGATACAGGTCGGCAAACGTCGCGAACGATGCGGCCAGTCGCGTCCTCACGTTCGGAAGCACGGCCATGCATGCCCTCGCCTTTTCGTAGATCGCAGGGTCCTTCGCGATACGGTCGGCGATGCTCTGCGCGGTCACGCGGCGCAGTTTGGCGAATTCGACCAGGCTTGGCGTGGCATGCGCCAGGTAATCGCGTTCGATCTGCTCGACCGTCGGCTTGCCGGCTGTCGAATCGTACAGATCGTAGAAGCGGGTTACGTCGCTGGTGAGGATCTCAGGCCCAGGCGGTTGGGCGTGGACGCCCGCCGAAACTGTGAGAACCGCGAGGGCTGCAAGCGTTGCGAAACGCGCCGATCGGCTCATGGAATCGTGTTCCCGGAAGTCCTGNGCCGATCATGCCAAGGCACCTTGCTGGCCGGGAGGATCGAAAGTCACGCACGAATCGACGCAGNCCCATCAACGGTTCACCGCTGCCTCGCCAGCGCCAGGCAAACGGCTGGATTCATGCTGACGATACAGGCGGCTCAACTGCCAGACCGACACCACGTAGGCAATCACCACGGCGATCGAAATGGCACCGACCCGGTTTTCGGGGAACAGGAACCAGGCCGTCACCACCAGCAGCGTGCGTAACAGTGCGTGTACCAGGCCGACCGGATGGCCGACGGTCCACGAGAACACGATCCAGTGCATACCGTAGCCCACCGCCATGCTCAACGCGAAGAACTCCGGTGCGAAAAGCAGCAGCGGCAGATGCACGGCCCACAGGAGGGGCACCATCAGACGGCACTGGCCGGCAAGCCTCAGGAGAGGATTGTCCGCGCCACCCGCGATCCGTTCGCCGCGCAGGCGCGCGATGGCGATGGAGATCGGGATGAGCAGGAAGTAGCAGGCGATCAGGGCCAGGTTGGCCCGATCATGGGACACGCATACGCTGGTGACGGCCGCCAACGACCACACGATGCAACCGGTGATGGGCAACGACAGACAGCCCTTTCGCTGCTCCAGGAAATCCGCGCGCATCTCTGCCAGCGTCATTCGAGCCTCCTTCCCGTCGCCACTTCGGATGGAAAGCGGACATTA
>Ga0055530_10001571_pt1 | contig 16363 bp, 17 predicted proteins | sample Araplavi_mTSA_r2_FD_55009 | JGI IMG/M metagenome (GOLD analysis project Ga0055530, IMG submission 55009) | Arabidopsis root microbial communities from North Carolina, USA - plate scrape MF_Cvi_mTSA_r2 | ecosystem: Host-associated > Plants > Roots > Endosphere | place: USA: North Carolina... | reverse complement strand
CAGCCCGCTCAGGCGGCTGATCGCGCTCAGGGTGGCTCCCCTGTCGTCCATGCGCACCAGGGCGCTGACGGCGTTCAGGGCGTTGAACAGGAAGTGCGGCTCCAGTTGCCCGCGCAGGGCGGCAAGACGCTGCTGCTCGAGCTCCAGGCGCAGGGTCAGGTTGTCAGTCTCGCGCGCGCGCTGGATCTGCCAGATGCGGATTCCCGCCACGGTAACGAAGGTGAAGGTGGTCCAGGTCAGCTCGAGGAAGATGGCGAACCAGCTCCGGTCCTGCTGCAGGGAGACGAACAGGCATTCCAACGGCAGGAACAGCACCAGTACCGCCAAGTATGTGCGCACGATGCCGCGCGGACTGGCCAGCGACTGCGGCCAGCGCTCCAGGATGATATACAGCACGGCGCTGAACAACACCATCAGGGCGTGCGCACTGCCCCAGTCGCCAAGCAGCTCCAGATAGGAAGGATTGGCGCCCCGCTGCAGCAGCGATCCATAGGAGGAGGCGGCGCCGGTCAGGCAGACGACGCTCCATGCCAGCACGCAGATGCCGAGGATACGTAGGAAATGCAAGGTTCTCATGGCTGGACAGTATACCGGCCCTTTTCATAGTGGCCGACAGTCCCCGTCACACGGGCATCCGCCTTCGTCACACCGGCTTTCCTGCATTTCAGGTCGCCATTTCTGCATTTCGTCGCACACCGGTAGTGCTGGACACCGCACATATCTATAGTTCAATCAACGAAACGCGAAATGAACTTAACCCAACCGAATGGAGAGCAAAATGAACATCGCCAAAAACATGGAATACATCTTCCTCGCAGCAGTTGCCGTCATCAGCGCAACCGGCTTCGCCACCGCCGCCACTCCGCTGAAACACAGCGCACCGGCAGCCGTNGTCGCCAAGGCNGAAGCCAAGGCCATGCCAGTGGTGACCGTCACCGCCAAGCGCCTGACNGCNGCTGAAAAAGCCGCACTGTAATTCGAACGAATCGAAACCTTCACGGAGCCTCGACATGAAAAAGTTCTTCACCGCCACGATGATGACCGCTGTGATGTTCGCTGCAGGCGGCGCCGCCCGCGCGGACGAGATCATCACCGAAGCGCGCACTGTTGACGGCCGCCCTGTGAAAGTAGTGCTGGATGGCGTGGTAGACCTGAAGCTGAAGCAAGGCGCNCCGGCACTGGTGCTCTCCGGCGACAAGCGCTACCTGCAAAAGATTACGGTGACGCAGAACGGCGACACCATCCGCATCGGTACCGAAAATATGCGCGGCATCCACGTTGGCCCGCGCAACCTGAAGGCGGAACTGACATTGCCGCAGCTGCGCGAACTGGTTTCCGCCGGCGTGGGCTCGGCCGAAGTGAAGGGATTTGACGGCGATGAAGTTCGCCTCTCCCTGGAAGGCGCCGGCGCCGTGAACATNGCCTCGCGCTTCAAGAAAGTCGATGCACGCCTGACNGGCGTGGGCAGCATGACCGTCAGCGATACCNAGGCTGACGTGGTGGACCTCAATTTGAAAGGCGCCGGCCAGATTGCGATCTCCGGCCAGAGCAAGCAGCTGTACGCCAAGCTGGGCGGCATCGGCAGCCTCGATGCGAAACAGCTGCAAAGCGAAAGCGTGGACGCCGACATGACCGGCCTTGGCAGCGCCACCTTCAACGCAAAGACTTCCGCCAACCTGCGCCTGAGCGGCATGGGTTCGGCAACGGTATATGGCAAGCCTGTCAATCGTCAGTCCACCGCACGCGGCCTGGGCAGTGTGTCCTGGAACTGACGCCAACGTTTCCCTACCAACTCGTGAGTAGTTTCACGGTGCTTGCCGCCCGCTAACCCCGGGCGGCTTTTTTATTCCCGCGTCTTTGCCGAGCACGATGCGCAGTTGCGGTTCGCCGTTGCCGCGCACTTCAACCCGCGTCTCTTCGACATTGAAGGGAATGGTGTTCGTCAGGCGCACTACCTGCATCCCTTCCACCCGCAAGCGCTGTGCCACTGCAGCGGCCATGCCGCGGATGCCGTTGCCGTTGCTGACTTCCAGCCGGGTTGGCGCGNTTGCTGCGGCTGGCGCGCNTGGCCCGGCCGCCTTCTGCGCCTTGTCCTCCACCCGCGCGACTTCGACCAGCCCGGCGCTGACCTGCCGTACCTCCACGCGCGCCATTCCGGCCGGCCAAAGCTCGGTGCCAGGCGCGCCGCCGGGCNTGGCCGCTGCCTCGGACCTGCGCTCCAGCGAAGCTTCGCGCAGCATACGCGCTTGGCGCATGGCATCCAGCGCGCGGCCGCTTTCGCCAGCCGTTTCCAGCAACGCCGCCAGGCGCTCCCAGGCAACTGGACTGGACGGCGCCATCAGGCAGGCGCGCTCCAGTGCGGCCCGCGCTTGCTCCAGGTGTCCGCCAAGGTAATAGGCGTAGCCCAGATCGCCGAGCAAGACCGCATCGGGTGTAGCCCGCACGCGCTCTTCCAGCAGCGCAATGGCCTCTTCGTAACGGCCCTCCCCGGCCAGCACGGAAGGGGTCGTGGCGGCGCTGGCGCCAGGCAGCGCCGTTAGCGGAGCGGGCGGCAGCACTGGCATGCTGCACGCCGCCACCAAGCCCGCACAGGCAGCAATCATCGTCTTACGCATGAAAACCTCCTAACGCGCACTTTGCGCCACAGGATGCAACACAGCTTTCATCTGGATTGATGCAGGACCCAGCAACACAATCATCAGCGCCGGGAAGATGCAGAAGATCAGCGGGAACAGCAGCTTGAGCGCCACCTTGGCCGCGGCCTCCTGAGCCACCACGGCCCGCTTGCGGCGCAGGTTATCCGCGTGCACCCGCAAGGAGTCGCCCATGCTGGTGCCGAAGCGCTCCGCCTGCACCAGCATCGCCACCAGCGCGTCCACGTCTTCCACGCCGCTGCGCAGGGCCAGGTTGCGCAGCGCACGCTCCTTGGAAAATCCGGAACGCATCTCCATCAGCACCAGCTGCAGTTCCTGCGCCAGCGCCAGGCTCTTGATATGGATTTCCCCGGCGACCTTGACCAGCGCGCGCTCCATGCTGAGCCCTGCCTCCACGCAGATGGTCAGCAAGTCCAGCGCATCGGGCAGGCTTTCGAATATATCGCGCTGGCGCATTTCAGCACGGCGCGCCAGAACGCCGTTCGGCAAGTAGTAACCGATGGCCGCACTGGCAAACAAGACCGGCAGCAGGTGTCCGTTGCGCGCCGCCAGCGTGGTCACCAGCGCAGGTGCGGCCAGGGCCAGCAAGGTCTTGGCTGCAAAGTACAGCCTGGGGGCAGCGGGATGGCGCCAGCCGGCGTTCATGAAGCGCGTGCGCAAGGCAGACTGCTCCCAGCCATCTTCCGGCAGCGAAAGGCGGCTGAACGGCCCGGCTACCCGCGCCACCTTTTCGATCCACTCGCCCTGGCCAGGCGCAGGCGCTGCTTCCGTGACGCCGGTGAAAGACTTCAGGCGCTCGCGCAGCGGCACGCTGGACAGGGCCAGCATCGCCCACAGCGCCAGGCCGGCGACGACCACAAAGACGAGCAGCAAAAGCAAGATGCTGCGGAGTTCGATGCCGTTCATACGCGCACCCTGACAACCTGGCGCATCCACAGCATGCCGACCACAATGGCACTGGCGCCGTACCACAGCATGCGCTGCCCGCTCGGATCGTGCCACAAGACAGCGCTGTATTTCGGATTGGAAAACTGCATCGCCGCCATCAGGCCGAGCGGCATCAAGGTCAGGATCCAGGCCGACATGCGCCCTTCCGCCGACATCACCCGCACCTGCGCCAGAAGTTGCAGGCGCGCGCGCGTCATGCGCGAAACATTGTCCAGCAGTTCGGCCAGGTTGCCGCCCGATTCGCGCTGGATCAGCACTGCAATCACCAGGTAGCGCAAGTCCGTCAGCGGCACCCGCGCCGCCAGGTTGTGCAGCGCGTCCTGCATGGTGACGCCGAAATTCACCTCTTCATAGGTGGCGCGGAATTCGCCCCCCAGCGGATCGGCCACTTCGTCGCCGGCCATCTGCATTACGTTGGCAAAAGAATGGCCGGCACGCAGCCCGCGCGCAAGGAAGTCCGCCATCTCCGGCAACTGTGCTTCGATGCGGCGCACGCGGGCGGCGCGGGCCCGCAACAGCATCAATGCCGGCACCGCGGCAGACAGCCCGCCAAGCAGGACCGACGGCAACGACGGCAGGTGCAGGGCGACCGGAGCCAGCACGCCTGCCAGCACGGCGCAGCCCTGGACCTGCAGGAAGCGCGCCACTTGCCAGCGCAGGCCCGATTGCAGCAGCAGCCGGTCCAATGCGCCTAGCTGCGGAATGCGCCGCAGCAGTGCATCGAGCGCCGCCGACTTTGNGTAGCGGCGCTCCTTCAAAATGCTGATGCCGCCGCCCGTGCTGTCGGTGCGGCCCGACATCAGGCGCAGGCGGCGCGCGATGCGCTGCGCGCTGTTGCCGTGGGTGCTGCTCCACCACAGCCACACAGCCTCGCACAGGCAGATCACGGCAGCGAACAGCAGCACGGAAAATCCGGTCCAGGCGAAATCCATGGCGCCCTCCTTATTCGTACACCTTGCCGGGATCGAAGACGCTGTCCGGCACCGGCACGCCAAACATGCGCAGGCGCTCGGCAAAGCGCGGCCGCACGCCGGTAGCGTAGTAGTGCCCCTGGACCTTGCCCTGGGCGTCCANGCCGGTCTGTTCGAAGTGGAAGATCTCGTGCATGGCCACGGTATCGCCTTCCATGCCGGTGACTTCCTGCAGGCTGACCAGCTTGCGGGTGCCGTCGGTCAGCCGCGACAGCTGCATCACCACCGTGATGGCCGAACAGATCTGCTGGCGCGCGGTGCGCGCCGTCAGGTTGGCGCCTGCCATGCCGACCATGCTTTCAAGCCGCGACAGCGCGTCGCGCGGCGAGTTGGCGTGGATGGTGGCAAACGATCCTTCGTGGCCGGTGTTCATGGCCTGCAGCATGTCGATCGCCTCGGCGCCGCGCACTTCGCCCAGGATGATGCGGTCGGGCCGCATGCGCAGCGCATTGCGCACCNGGGCGCGCTGCGTCACTTCGCCCTTGCCTTCCACGTTCGGCAAGCGTGTTTCCAGGCGCACGATGTGCGGCTGTCGCAGCTGCAGCTCCGCCGCATCCTCGATGGTGACGATGCGTTCGCTGGCCGGGATGTAGCCGGACAGCACGTTGAGCAGGGTGGTCTTGCCGCTGCCGGTGCCGCCGGAGATCAGCACGTTCAGCCGCGCCTGGCCGAGCGCCTTCAGCACTTCCGCCATGGGCGGCGTCAGGCTCTTGAACTCCAGCAGTTTCTCCATCGACAGCGGCTGCGCCGAAAAACGGCGGATCGACAGGATCGGGCCATCCACCGCCAGCGGCGGGATGATGGCGTTGACGCGCGAACCATCCGGCAACCGCGCATCGACCATCGGGCTCGATTCGTCGACGCGCCGGCCCACGCGCGAGACGATCTTTTCAATGATCTTCATCAGATGCGTGTTGTCGTGGAAGCTGATGCCGGTCAGTTCCAGCCGCCCGGTGCGCTCGACGTAGACCTGGGCATGGGTGTTGACCAGGATATCGGACACGCCGGGATCNGCCAGCAGCGGCTCCAGCGGGCCGAAGCCCAGCATCTCGTTCTGGATGTCCAGCACCAGCTTGTGGCGTTCGCCCTGGTTCAGCACGATGCGCTCGTCGTCGACGATNCGCGCCACCAGCAGNGCCAGTTCATGCTTGAACTGTTCCGGCGTCAGGCGCTTCAGGCGCTCCAGGTCGATGCGCTCCAGGATCATCTGGTGCATGGACTTTTTCAGCTCCAGGTAGGCGCCATCGGCCATCGNCGGTGCGCTGGGCGCCGGCTGTCCGGTGTCGCCCAGTGCCAGGCGTTCTCGCAAGCTCATGATAGGCTCCTTTGTCAGTGCTCGGTTTCGGCGCGCCCAAACAGGCGGTCGAACAGGCCTTTGCTCTCCGGCAGGCGGCGCTCGGTCACCGCCTCCACNAGTTCCGCCAGGCTGCGCGCGACCGGGCTGCTGCGCGCCAGCTGCAAGAGCGGAATGCCCTGGTTGACCGAATCGGTGGCCGACAGGTAATCGTTCGGCACCGTGTGCAGCACGTCCGCGCCCAGCGCCTGTTCCAGGTCGGCCAGGCGCAGCTTGCCGCCTTTTTCATAACGGTTGACGATCAGGCGCGTGCGCTCCTGCGGATAGCCCAACGAGCGGAAAATATCGAGCAGGCGGCGTCCGTCGCGGATGTCGGGCAGCGCCAGTTGCAGCACCGGGTAGATGGCGTCGGCCTGGTCCAGCGCGCGCAGCGACAGGGCATCGATCTGGCGCCCCACGTCCAGCAGCACGTAGTCGTAGTGCTGGCGCGCGATGCGCAGGATGGCATCGATGTGCTCCGGCTTCATCTGGGTGGCCAGCGCCGGATCGTCGGCTGCCGCCAGCACGCCGTAGCCCGGCGCCACATGCACCAGGCAGGACTCCAGGAAAGCCGCGTCGAGGCGGCCGATCTGGCTGCAGATATCGGACAGGGTCATGGCCGGCTTCTGGTCCGACACGTACAGCGTGGCATCGCCGAACTGGCCGTGCAGGTCGAGCAGCAGCACCTTGCGCCCAGCCAGCGCCGCCAGCGCATAGCCGAAATTGGTGGCGAGGAAGGTGGCGCCGCTGCCGCCCTTGCAGGAGATGAAGGCCAGCGCCTTGCCTTCGCGCACCGCCGTCACGCCGCGTTCGATCTCGATGCGGTCCAGCGACTCGTGCAGGGCGCGGTGCACCAGCGGCAGGTGCAGCACTTCGCGCATGCCGACGCGCATGGCGCGAATCAGCAGCTCGTGCTGCGGGGCGCGCGTCAGCAGGATGAAGGAAGCGTCGGGGTAATGCCGCGCCAGCGGCTCCAGCAGCTCGGCCTGCGCCGGCTCCACCTCGCTGGCATCGAACAGCACCAGTTCCGGCGGTTGCGGCAGCAGGCGTTCCACCGCATCGCGCAGGTCGCGCCGGGTGGCCGCCAGCAGCAGCGCCGGCAGGCGCGCCGACCCCTGGGCCGCCAGTTCCGTCTGCAACCGTTCGTCATTGCTGATCAACAGCGCTTTCATGGGACCTCCTTTGCGTGCAGGGTTCAGGGGCAAGGCGCCTGCCCCGGCGCATAGCCAAGCGATTCGGCGGACACCAGCGTGCTGGAAGGCGGCATCAGCGCCGGCACCGGCACCATCGGCAGCAGCGCCTCATAAGCCAGCGCCGGGCAGCCGGCGCCGTCGCCGCACAGGCGCACCCGCACGAAGCTGATGCAGCCCGGGCCATGCGAGTCGCGCGCGCAGTTGATGCGGTTGGCCAGCGGGCATGCCGGCAGCAGGGGCAGCGGCGCCAGGCTGCCGGCGGCGTTCTGCCACAGGTATTCAATGCGGATATTGGCGCTGCCGACGTTCGGCGCCAGCNGCAGCGGGCTGTCGTCGTCGCGGAACAGCGCGGCCCGGCGCAGCGCCTGCATGGCCGCAGGGTCGCTGAAATCGGTGATGGCGGCAGCACGCGCCGCGCGCTGGGTCACTTCCGGCAGCGTGTTCCATAGGAATAGCAGGCGCCCATACTCGAACATGGCAAACAGCAAGGGCATGAACACCAGGCACACCATGCCGAATTCGATGAGCGTACTGCCGCGCTGGAAAGGCGTCTTAATCGTCACGGCCGGCCTCCGCTTGCACCGTCAACGCCACGGGAAGATCGCCGACATCCAGGATGGGCTGGCTGTCGACGGTCAGCAGTACAGCCACTTTGCTCGGGATATTGGACGGCAGCAGCTCGTCGCAATGACCGATATCGCACATGAACTCGACGTGCCATGCCTGGCCATCGATGTTGGCCGCCGCCAGCGTTTCATCAATCAGCGTGCGCGCGCTTTCCAGTACGGTGGCGCGCCGGCTGCTGTCGTGCAGGCTCTCCAGCGGCACCGTGGACAGGTAGCGCGCCGCATTGCTGGCGGCCCGGTCCGCCGCCGCGCCGTTCATGGCCAGCCGCCCCATGTTCAGGGCGAGCACCAGCAACGGCGCCAGGCCCGCCATCACCAGGGCCGCTTCGATGGCGGCCACGCCGCGGCAGCGCTGGCGCCTCATCGCAGCAGCTCCACGTCGGTGGCCAGCGCCGCCAGCTCCTTCGCGCTGAGGATGCCGGCGAATTCGCCCGGCAATTCCGTGGCCGAGGCCTGTGCCGTCAGGAGGAAGCGCGCGACAGCCAGCACCGTGCCATCCACGTTGGCGCCGGCCGGCACCGGGCACGCCAGCAGGGGCACGTAGAGCAGGCGCCGGTCCTTGCGGCCCGGGTAGCCGGCAGGCGCCGACCTGAATGCCGTGTTGTTGTAGGGCCCTGCGGACGGCCAGCTGGTGCCGGTGCCGGTAAAGGCCGGGGAGGCCGGATACAGGCTGTTCCAATGGCTGAACAGGAAAGCGCTGCCGTTGCTGCGCCTGGCGGGCCCGTAAGCCCATAGCGTGCCGTACTGCGCCGGCGCCACGGCGGGCATGGGATAAGCGCCATCGGCAACCGTCATCAATGGCTTGCCGGCGGCCGGGGTGCTGGTGGCGGCGGAGGCTTGCGGCGGGTAGCTGCTGATCCAGTTCGCCGTTGCGGCGCGGTATTCACGCACATTGCTGTCGGGCGGCGCCGTGTACGGGTCGCATGCATCGCTGCCGCCGTAGATGCCGAAGCGCGAATTGAGCTGNTGCCACAGCCCGAAGCTGCCGTTGCGGCGCAAATGCAGTGCGCCCGCCAGCGAAGGATAGGCCAGTTTGCCGACGCACATGAAGGGCGCCACCTGGCCGTTGTCGGTGCTGGCCGCCACCGCGGCGCTGCCGGGCGGGCTGGCCGGATCGACCAGGAAGNACTCGCCGCTGCTGGCGCCGGCCGCCGGGTTCAGCGCCAGCAAGTTGTAGGCAACGCCGAAGCGGAAGCCGTAATCGATGCGTTCATCCATGCCGGGGCCGTTAAAGCGCGTCGCGACCGGGATGCTGCTCGGGGCGCAGATCGCCAGCGGCAGCACGCGCAAGCCATTCGGCCCAGCCACGGCGCGCGCTCCCACCGTCGTGGCGTCGCTGCCGCCCAGGAAGCGGCCGAACGCCACCGGCAGTACGGTAAACGCTTCGCCCTGCCCGGCCATGTCGGCGCGCGCATAGCGCAGCCCGGCGGGCGCGCCCTGCGCCGCACTGAAGTCCAGCCATGGGCCTGCCGCGCTGGCCGCAAACGACAGCACGGCGGTGTTGAGCACGACGCGCCCGACGCCGCGCACGCGGCGCTCAAACGTCACGCCGGCGGCCGCAATGGCGGCATTGCTAATGCCGGCTGCCGTGCCGTCGAGCTGTTGGGCGGCGCTCAGCGCCACCGAGTCGGCTACCTGCTGCAACTGGCTTTGGCGCTGGAAGGCCATCGACAGTTCCAGCGCCAGCCCGCAGGCGCCGATCGCCAGCGGNAGCACGAAGGCCGTCAGCATCAGGATCGCGCCGCGCTCGCGCTGCCGCTTCATTTGCGCTCTCCCGTGTCGGGCGCCGGCTCGCTGAAGCTTTTGCGGTAGCGCGCCTGGGCCGCGGCCGCCGCCGCGCCATCGAGCCCGGCGCTCTCGCCTTCCGGCTTGACCAGGTGGGCCGTGATCACGAACAGCAGTTCGCTGCGGTCGTTCTGGAAATCGGTGCTGCGGAACAGCGCCCCCAGCACCGGTATCTCGCTGAGCAGGGGCACGCCTTTGATGTTGTTGACCTGCGTGTGCCGGATCAGGCCACCGATGGCAAAGCTCTGGCCATCCTGCAGCTGCACCGTGGTGCTGGCGCGGCGCGTGGTAATCAAGGGGAAGATGGCGCGGCCGCTGATGCTGCCGTTGCTGACCCCGATGCCGTCGCGCGACAGCTCCGATACTTCCGGCGCCACCTTGAGGTTGATGCGGCCGCCCGCCAGCACGGTCGGCGTGAATTTCAGGCCGACGCCAAATTCCTTTTCCTCCAGCGTGATGCGGTTGTTTTCCTGCGCCACCGGCACCATCACTTTGCCGCCGGCCAGGAAATTGCCTTCCTGCCCGCTCATGGCCATGACGGTCGGCTCGGCCAGGATGCGCACCTGGCCATCCTGGCGTTCTGCGTCCAGGCGCACCCTGCTGCCATTGGATTTGCTGAGCGACAGGCCGCCGCCCAGGGTGCCGCTCAGGAAATCGGCCAGCACCATGGCGGTCCAGCTGCCGCTGGCGTGGCGCAGCGACAGCCCCGCTTCCAGCTTGTCGAGCAGGGTCTTGGATACTTCCGCCACTTTCACTTCCAGCTTGACCTGCTGCGGCGCGCTGACGGCCAGCAAGTTCACCAGCCGGGGCCCGGCTGCCGCGGCTTGCACTGGCGCGCCATCCTTGCGCGCCAGCGGCTGCGGCGCCTGGCGCACAAAGGCTTGCGCCAGGTCCAGCACCTGGGCCAGCGTGGCGCCATCGCTGACGCTGCCGCTCAGGGCGATGGCATCGGCAGCGGCGCTGACCCGGATGGCGCGCTCCTGCGGCAGCAGTTCGGCCAGGCTGGCGCGCAGCGGCGACACATCGAGTCCCACCGCCACTTCCACCACGCTGCAGGCCCCGGATTTGCCTTGCACGATCAGGTTGGTGCTGCCGATTTCCGCGCCGACCAGGTACAGCGTATCGGGCGCCACCAGCGTGGCCTGCAGCACGTGCGGGTTGCCGATGCTGCGCCCGCTCACCGGATCGGGCAAGCGCATCAGGGTGGACTTGCCGAGTTCCAGCGCCAGCTTGCCCGGAACGGCGGGGGAACCGGCGCAACGCAAGCTATCGCCAAGCGCCGGGGCTGCGGGGAGGAGCGACAGGGCCAGCGCGGCTGGCAGGCAGGAAAATGCGGATCGCATGGCGCCTCCTCACAGGCATTCCTTGCTGCTGCGGTTGCCGTCGATGGTGCCGATGCAGTAGCGCGCCGGCTCGGCGGAAGCAGGCAGCGCGGCGCGCGCCAAACGCGGCGCGGCAGCCGGCGCAGTGATGGCCACCGCCGCTGCCGGTGGCGCCGCCGCGCCCAGCACGCTGTGGCGCGTCGCGCCCGCCGTGGCGCCCGGCTGCGGGTCGACCTGGTTGCGCAGCACCAGCGACAGCGTGCCGACGCTGCGCGCCAGGTCGAGCTGCTCGGCCTGGCCCGGCGTGACTTCAAGCGTGACGGCATTGACCACGCGCGGCTTGGTATCGTCGCGCGCCACCTCCTGCGCCACGGCCAGCACCAGGATCCGTTCCAGCACGATTTTCGACAGCGCAGTTTCGGCGCCGCTGCCGCCGCTGTTCTGGGCCGGCGCATACACCAGGATGTCGACGAAATTGCCCGGCAAGGCAAAGCCGGCCACGCCCACCACGTCATTGACGCGCACCGTGATGGCACGCTTGCCCTCGGCGATCAGGGCCGACAGGCCGCCCAGCGTGCCGGCCGGCGCCAGCCTGGCTTCCGTCACCGGTTCGCCGCGCTGTACGGCGGCTTTCAGCACGCGCCCGGCCAGCGCTGCCAGGTCGCGCTGCGCCCCGGCCGGGACGCTGGCGGCCGGCCATTCGGCNAGCGCCAGCATATCCGGCGCCAGGCGCTGCCCCAGGCCGACGTCGCTGGCCGCCACCGCAATACGCACGGTGGATGCCGCCGGCTGGCGCAGCCAGCGCGCGGCCAGCAGCACGGCGGCCAGGCCCAGCGCCATTGCCAGGCCAAGCATCATTAGGGCGCGCCGGCTCTTCATACGGCACCGTCGGCAAACATGCTGGACCAGGCCTGGTCCAGGGTCGCGGGGTTCAGGTTCGGCACCGTGCCTGCATAGCCTGCGAATTCGGCCACCCGGGCCACGATTTCGCGCGGCAGGCTGGCCAGCAACGGCTGGCCGCTGCCCTGGTGCAGTTCACCGACCAGGTAGGCCAGCGCCGCTTCATCGGCATCAATGCCGCGCGCCCGGCATTGCTGGCGCAGCAGGCTGCGGTAGCTGGCTTCCGGCAGCGGCCCCAATGCCACCTTGTAGCCGATGCGGCGTAGCGCGGCGCCGTCCAGCAACGTTTGCGGCGCCAGGTTGGTGGCAAAGGCCAGCGTGGCCTGGCACGGCACGCTGAAGGCATGGCCGCCGGGCAGCGCGAGCCGGTCGGTGCCGCTGTCCAGCAATTGCGCCAGGCGGTTCAGCAAGGTGGTGGCAGGCAGGCGCTGGCGGCCCAGGTCATCGATGATCAGCAAGCCGTGGCAAGCCTTGAGCTGCGGCGGCGCCAGGAAGCAGCCGCCGGCGGCGTCATGGCGCAGGTCCAGCATGGCGCCTTCCAGCTCCGCGCCCAGTTGCACCACCGGGCGCTGGCACAGCAGCCAGCGCATGTCGCCGTTGCGGGCACTGGCAGGCCGCCCCGGCAAAGGCGGCGGCGCCAGGTGCACCGCCGGGTCGTAGAGCTGGATGATGGCGCTGCCCACCGCCACCGCATGCGGCACCGCCACCGCGCCCTGCAACAAGCGGCCCAGCTTGCGCGCCAGCGTGGTCTTGCCGCTGCCGGACGGCCCGTACAGGCAGACCGCGCGCCCGGCATGCATGGCAGCGCCGACCAGTTCGTGAATGCGCGGCGGCAGGCAATCGTCGGCAAACACGCTGGCCACGTCGGACGCCAGGACCGGCGGCAACTGCAGGGCCTGGCGTTGCAGCTGGGCGCGCCAGGCATCGAGCGGCACCGGCGCCGCGCCCACATACGGGGCGCGGTCCAGCCATTCGGCCGCGCGCTGGCGGCCAATGCCGGTGAGCTGGTACTGCACGTCGATATCGGAATCGCCGCGCCAGGCCACTTCCACCAGTTGTTCGCCCTGCAGTCCGTCCAGCACTTCGCGCAGCACATTGATCGACAAGCGCAGGCGGCTGGTCAGCACCGACAAATGGCACTTTCCCGCGCCCAGCAAGGCCTTGCCTGCCAGCTCAGCCAGCATGGCCGGCTCGAGGCCGGTATCGCGCACCGTGCGCGGCGGGGCCGGCAACAGCGGCTGCTCATCGTCTGCAAAATCGATCATGGTGACCTCCTGTTGGAACCGATGATAGCCATGGGTTTCCGGGTGGATATTGAGGCGGAGCAAAGGTTTAGCGATGCGCCAGCACCACGGTGGCCAGCGTGCCGGCCGCGATCGCCACGGCATAGGGCATGCCTTCCACCCTGCTGCCGCGCCAGCGCGCCAGTTGCAGGTAGCACAGGGCGAGCACCCCGCCCGCCAGCGCGCTCAGCAGGCAAAGCTGCAGCGCTTGCCAGGGTCCGACAAAGCTGCCGGCCATGGCCGCCAGCTTGACGTCGCCGGCCGCCATGCCGCCCAGTGCATACATGGGCAGGAACAGCAGCAAGCCCACCGCCGCGCCGGCCAGCCCCTGCGCCAGCAAGGCGCTGCCGCCCAGGCGCCACTGGATTGCCAGCGCCAGCAGCAAGCCGGCTGCCACCAGCACGTTCGGAATCCGGCGCCAGGCCAGGTCCGATACCGCGGCCTGGAGCACCAGGCACAGCAGGATGATTTCGAGTCCGCTCATCTGGAAAAGGCTGGCAACCCGGCCGCCGCCGGGCGCCAGCCACCCCATCAAGGCGTCAGTGCATCGACGACGCGGCCGAACACAGCTTCCAGCTCGGTCGAAACGTTGCTCATTGCGGTGCCAACCGCCAATGCAATCAGCGATGCGATCAGGCCATACTCGATTGCCGTCACGCCCCGCTCATCCCTGATGAAACGCCTCACTGCAGAAAGTGCTTTCATGGTGAACTCCTTCGCTAGGAAAACTCTGACGCCTGGGCTGCGCATCATTGGCTTTACTATAGGAGCCATTCCTACGCGCAAGTTGATATTGCGCAAGCTTTCCGCACAGAACTTTTTCTCGCTGTGCGGTGTTCTATGTCAAACTGTGGGCATAGGAGTTGTGTTGCAATGAGGTCGCGTTTTGCATGAAACTACGCAAAGTTAATTGCCGAGAATACAAAAAAGATTTATCCTGATCAGCTATTCTTTAGAAAGCCCCTTGCTTTGCCGCTGAGCGCCTAGTTACCGGACACTCACATGGATTCCCTTCTGAAACATATGGTGGACATGACCGGCCACCGCGATCACACGATGCTCGACATCTCGGTGATCTCGGCGGTAGCGGAATTGGCGTCCGCCACGCAGGCACGAGTGCTGAGCATCGTCAATGTGCGAGGCCAGCTCTACGTGCGTGCGCGCGCCGTGATCGAACAGGGCCGCCCGGCGCGCATGGAGGAATACCAGGACCCAGCCATTCCGGGCGATCCGGTCAGCAACTTCCCGGCCCTGGCGCGCTGCCTGGCCCACCATGAATCGAGCGCCGACTACATGTCGCCTGAGGGTGAGCACACACTCTGGTTGCCGATCTGGATGGGCGACAAGGCCGATACCTGCCTGGAAATCGTCAATCCGACGCCATACACCAGCGACACCATCCATATCATTGGCGGCATCGTCAGCGTCTACCGCAATTTCCAGAACCTGCTCGATTACAGCGAGCGCGACTCGCTGACCGGCCTGTTGAACCGCAAGACCTTCGACGACCAGCTGTCCAAGATGCTGCAAGCTTCAGCCGAGCACGACATTCTGGCGGTGCCGCCGGACGGCCTCGAGCGGCGCAACCCGCAGGAACAGGAAAAACAGTGGCTGGCCGTGGTCGATGTCGACCACTTCAAGGCAGTTAATGACAAATTCGGGCATTTGTACGGCGATGAGGTGTTGATCCTGATCGCCAACCTGCTGCAATCCTCCTTCCGCGCCCAGGACCGCGTGTTCCGTTTCGGCGGCGAGGAATTCGTCGTGCTGCTGCGCTCTTCCACCCTGGATAACGCCAAGAAGATCATCGAACGCTTCCGGATGAACGTGGAACAGCACGAGTTCCCGCAAGTGGGACGGGTGACGGTGAGCGTCGGCTTCGTCAGCATCAGCGCCTATGAAGCGCCGGTGATCATCCTCGGCCGCGCCGACCAGGCCCTGTACTACGCCAAGAGCCATGGCCGCAATATGGCCTGCCACTACGACGAACTGGTCAGCGGCGGCCAGCTGCAGACCGTCGAATCCAACGATACTGCCGAATTCTTCTGAGGCTCAGGCGCCAGCCAGGGTCAGGAAGCGCATCGGGTCTACCTGCCATTTCGCCGGCGATTCGTGGCCGACGATCTTGTCGCCGCCCCCAAAGCCCAAGCCGCGTGACAGGTCCACCGTTTCCGGCTTGATGTAGACATTGTTCTTCGTATTGAAGAACACGTTCACCTTCGGCGCCAGCAAATTGCTTTCGTGCGGCTCGACCACCACGCCAAGGCGGCCCGATTCGAGCATCACCAGCGTGCCGACCGGATAGATGCCGACACAGCGCATGAATTCCTGCACCAGCTTCGGGTTGAAGTGGTGCTTGCTCCACTCGTAGATCTTGCGCAGGGCAGCGGCGGCCGGCAGGCCCTTGTGGTACACGCGATCGGCTGTAATGGCATCGTAAACATCGACAATTGCCGCCATCTGCGCAATTTCGCTGATGTCATCGCCAGCCAGCTTGTCCGGGTAGCCCGTGCCGTCGCGCCGCTCGTGGTGGTGGCGCGTGATGTCCAGCGCCAGTTCCGGCACGTCGGGCGACTGCTTCAGGATGTTGAAGCCATCCATCGGGTGCTTCTTGATGATGGCAAATTCTTCGTCGGTCAGCGGGCCCGGCTTGTTCAGGATCGCGTCCGGGACCAAGGCCTTGCCGGTATCGTGCAACAGGCCGCCGAGGCCGGCTTCGCGGATGATGTTTTCATCCATGTTGCGCGCATTGGCGAAGGCGACCAGCAGTGCACAGACGCTGACCGAATGCAGGAAGGTGTAATCGTCCTTGGACTTGATGCGCAGCAGGCCCAGCAACGCGCCCGGGTTGCGCAGGATCGATTCCGTAATGTTCTGCACCACGGGCTGCACGGAGCCGATTTCGATTGCCTTGCCAAGGCGCGCGTCGGCCATCACATTGCGCACCACGCCGGCGGCCTGGCTGCGGATCTGCGCCGCACGCTGCAACTCCTCGCCCAGCGAGGTCCGGATGATGCGCGACGGCTCTTTGGCGATTTCTTCCACTTCACGCTCGGTGGCCGCCTGGGCCTCGGCCAGCGACGGCGCATCCTCCACATCCAGTCCTTTGGATGCGTCGATNACCACATCNTGGATGCCGGCCTGGATGATTTTCTGGATCTGCTCCTGGCTGGAAATCACAAAGCGGTTGCGTACAAACGGGTGAGTCATCCAGTCGCAGCTCAGGTCGTGGATATACATGCCGACCTTTAACTGCGCCGAATCGACTTTCTTTAACATGGTGAGGCTCGCGAGGTATTTGCGTGAAGAACGTTAGAATAAGTATACACAATGTTATCCTACGGGAAT
>Ga0055530_10001530_pt1 | contig 16622 bp, 11 predicted proteins | sample Araplavi_mTSA_r2_FD_55009 | JGI IMG/M metagenome (GOLD analysis project Ga0055530, IMG submission 55009) | Arabidopsis root microbial communities from North Carolina, USA - plate scrape MF_Cvi_mTSA_r2 | ecosystem: Host-associated > Plants > Roots > Endosphere | place: USA: North Carolina... | reverse complement strand
CATTCGACAGCGCCAGCAGGTTCTGGAACGATTTCTGGGACAGTTGGAAGTAGTTGTAACGCAGGGTGCTCATGGAAAATCCTTTCGGTCTGATGGTAAAGACCGCACTGTGCGGCCTTCTTGTCCATTAGACGGAGCAGCCTGCAGGTTTGTGACAGCCGGGCCAAAAATAATCTTGAGCCGTGCGAGCCCAGACGTTGTCGCGATATGAACTGCATGGTGAACCAAAGTTTTCCCGCCCCCGTTGCGGCCAAAAGCGTCACTCATCCTATAACTTTGGATCGTGCTATATTGCAAATTTTTAAATAATGTTTGGCTGCCGAAAACATCACCTGCTCCCGTGCTGAGTTGGTTCCCTGGGCCGAGGTATCGATAGGGTAGGCTTTTGAAGCCGTCGCCTAACGGCCATTAGCAGCCGGAGACAAGAACCATTGTTCTGAAATTCTATGAAAGACTATGTGACGCCTTCATTTGCTACCTGCGCGCAGTTCTTTCGAGTCGGTTTAGAAGCTGGCGTATGCTCACCGGATTCAGCCCGCGCATGGGCATTGTCTGTAATCGAAAAGTTGGACGCGCCTCCCGGTGAAATCATTGAGGTGTCCTGGAGTAAGCCGCTCCCCCAATTGATTGATGATTTGAATTCGGTGCAAGGCGAAGCTGATTTAGAACTGGCAGGGCGTTGGTTGTTGCACATCTTGCTGGGTTCAATGCCTGAGGAAAAACAATTGTGGCATGCGTTAAAGGCTGCCAAGCAAATTGCACTTTCGACAGGCATTCCGCTAGAAGACAACGAACTTTATTTCCTTGTCGACTCTGTGGAAGATGAACTGAACTTGGCTGAGCTAGGAATCTACGGTAGCGTAGCCGAGTGCCGAACAGATTTGGAGGGGATCATAAGCAGATACAGTTCACCTCCACCGACCGCAATCCTGACTTGAGACTTCAGGTGCCGGCCAACAGCAGCCTCTCAAGAAATGAACGAAGCACAATATGAAGCTTGATGATTACGTGGTAGTGGGAAATTTTTCCAACGACACAACTACCGATATGCGGATCTACTTGGAAATGACCTGTGAAGAGATTTTCTTATCGCCAGGGCATGCTATCGAACTGTTGGCAAAGAAAAGCGATGGGCTTCTTCCGGTAACGGTGGCCTATGTTGATGATGGGTTGCAGATATTTGCCAACAAAGAATTTGACGTGGATTGGCACGTCCGATTCGATGGGAAGATTCTAAAACCAGGCTATCCAACACGACTTCCCGATCCTCACAATGGTCAGGCCTGAAACGGCCATGAGCCGCCGCATGGGATCAATGGCACTTGGATGTTCAAAGGTTATGCCAGCCCCCTATTTTATGTGATTATTTAAAACCGCCCGTCTTTACGAAATCAGGAATTGATCTGAAATGAATTTACAACGTTACTTAGTTCGTATCGCAATCACTTTTTCCGCAGCCTTGCTCGGCGTCTCTGCGCACTCCGCAGAAAACAACGAAAAAAACAGGCCCGTCATCATTGTGACGTCAAAAATGATGAATGGTCATTCAACAAACGAAAACCTCAATGACTTTCTCAATATGAAAGTCGAGGAATTCGCAGCTGCGTTTAAAGAACAGCTTTCCTCTCATGGGATGCAATCTGAGCTAATGGAAGTAGTTCAGGGGCAAAACCCAACGGTGATGCTGACGGAAAAAATGAAAAATATCGCTGACCATCTTGCATATGTTTGCCAAGTATATTGGAAAGTAGATGATAGACAGGAGGTCAACATTCAAGCCGTATTTTTACCAGCCGCTTTCCAAGATGGATCAGTACAATTTAACAGTGGTGGCGACCAGCGTTTCCGCGAACGTCGTTTCTTCCTGTTTAGCAAAGGGGTTATTACTGAAGTTAAGATTTCGGACTATGCAAAGAGTCTGTACGACGATCTCAAGCTGGGCGCAGCTCAGTAAGCATAGGTGCGCCAGCTTTGTCATCTAGAATGGTGACCGAGTCCGGCCATTACCAGACATTAAATCGCAAGTAAGAAAATGAATGATCAAGAGTCATTACTTCGCAAGCTTGAAGAGGAGGACGCAACAATTCAGGCGGTGATGGATGGTCAAGTGAGAGTATGCACTGTGTGTGGTTCGCTTTTGCAATTCGTGCCGCCGGGTTCTTCGGTTCACCCTGGGATTTATTGTGGAAAGGGATGTACTGAAATTCTCTTGTCCATGCGTGTGCGATAGCCTGTTACTCCCACGATATGTCAGCAGGTTGCCGAGTACAATCGGCCAAGAGCTGCCGGAATTTTCAATAACATATGGGCGAATCAAATTTCTCTAGATGCTGCCAAAACGCAAATAGGCGAAACTCGCTGGTGAAATTGGAATTTCGTCTGGCCTGCTATCTCTGGATCTGCGCCACGTTTATACACAGTATAGAGGCCGGCCCAAGGCAGATCGCAACGATGATAATTTCATTATTCGTTCATTGCCAGTATCTCGATGGAAGTCAAACTCTGGTATCTTCTTATCATTCCAATCACAGCGGAGGATAAATGCTAATTCGACGAGTGGCGCTGCAAAATGTACGCAGCTTCCTTGATCGTGAAGAGTTGCTATTTGATGGCGGCATTTCAATTGTAGTAGGCCCCAACGGTGGTGGAAAAACAAACCTGCTAGACACAGTCGTTATTATGGTACGACGGTACCTCTTCGCCTCCATGTATGCGGTTCACGCTCCCACCGCCGACAACGCAGTGCGCTATGAATTCAGGCACAACGATGTATTGAACAATATGGTACTGGAGCGACATTCGTCTGGAGATCCACGAGAACAAATTGTTGAAATTGAGGTAGAAGTAACGGATAAAGATGTACACAGCATGCGCACAATGCAAGCCGATGCTGACAGGCTATTAGCACTTGCGTCAGGCAAGTACATAAATTTAACCTTAGGGCGGGCGAAAAATTGGCAATTCGATGGCATCCATAAAGGAGCAAGATTTGTATATACATTGAAGAACGGCGGCATGCATATCGACGGAGGCCAGCCTGGACAGCACTTCCTCGAATTCCTTCAAACCTTCGAAATGGATAGCCGGCTGCGGGAAGAGTATGAATTGGCGCCGCTTGCAACTCCTCTTGTGTACTTGCCAGTAAATCGCTCGGCGTCAGGTTTTCAAGCAAGCGTTCAACTTGCTAGCTTCAACGACCATGAAACGAAACGCCATATCGATGGCGCAAGCTCACGTTCTGGGACACAAATTGTATCGCTGGCGATTGGCCGCCTTGCCCAGCGCTACAGGTTGCTTCTGGAAAAAGATAACCGACTAGCGAACGATGAATTTCGAAAAGACCCTTCTCTCGTTCAGCTAACCCAACTTTTAGCTGACCTAGGCTATGAATGGTCGCTGGTTACAATAAATCCATTGCAAAATTTATATGACATTCAACTTAAGAAACAAGGTAGTGCATTCCTGGTAGGTTCCGCATCGTCAGGGGAGCGTGAGTTACTCACCTATCTCTTTGCGATATTCGCACTCAACGTGCGTGACGCGCTGATTATCGTCGATGAGCCTGAACTCCACCTGCACCCAAAGTGGCAAAAGATTTTATTACAGCTGTTTGTAAAGCTTTCTGAGCTCACGGGTAACCAATTCCTGTTGGCAACGCACGCGCCGACCTTCATTTCTCCCGAGTCGATTCAATTTGTATCCAGGGTCTTCAGTCAAAATCAGCGGAGCCACATCGTGCGCCTTGAGCGTGAGGCACTGCCGCAAGCAAAATTTCTATTAAACGTAGTAAATAGTCAAAACAATGAGCGAATTTTCTTTGCCGATAAAGTTGTCTTAGTAGAAGGCATTTCTGACCGCATCTTTTTTGAAGCGCTACTCGACCACTATGGCCGTAAGGACTCCGGCCAACGAATAATCGAAGTAGTAAGCGTAGGCGGAAAGCACTTTTTCGACAAATATGCGAGAATTCTCAAAGCCTGCAAGACTGATTTCTCCATTGTGGCTGACCTTGACTATATTGAACAGGTGGGTACCGGAGAAATTAAGAAGTTATTCTCCGTGGATGCTCGGGATATCAAAGTAGATGTTATTGACAATATTAAGAGCAAAGATGCAGAGGCTTTGGTCGCTGCAATAGAGGGAAGCATTAATACAGGCGATTGGGGAGCGTCAAGAGACGTATGGGAGTATATAAAGTCAAGAAGACGGGTCCTGAAGATCGACATGTCCGGAGCAGAGCAACAACAACTTCAAAAATTTATTGAAGAAAAATATGCGGAAAGACTCTACCTATTGAGCAAGGGATCGTTGGAAGCGTACCTGCCTGTCGGACATGCATCCAAAGACCTAGAGCTACTCCTTAACCTTCTTGCTGAAGAAAATTTCATCGAAAAACTGAATCAACGCCCAGAGCTCGAGATTATTACAAAGCGCCTGCTTCAAGATTAAAACCGTTCAACTCAGTTGGTTGAGGTTCTAACTGAAGGTCTGGAAAGTGTAGTCTCGATAATAATCGCGAAGGTCCGAGTTGGGGCGGAATCTGCCTATGCGCAACTCCGTGTGTCAAGTCAGGACGAAATAGAACGCATTCCCTCCGGCTGGGCGGGGAAGGTGCAAACCCGGTCGCGCCCGGCGCGCTTGGCGGCGTACAGGGCGGCATCGGCGCGCTGCAACAGCTCACCAAGCGACTCGCCCGGCTGGTGCTCCGCCACGCCGGCGCTGATCGATACTTGCATGGCCGACAGCGGCCCGTCGAAGCGCATGGCGCGCACTTCGCTGTGGACCCGTTCCGCAAACTGCAGGCTATGCTGGAGGTCGAGCTTGGGCAGGAAAACGGCGAACTCATCGCCGCCATTGCGCACGGCGATGTCGATGCGGCGCGTATGGCTGTTCAATAAGGAGCCTATGCGCTGCAGCACCAGGTCGCCAACCAGGTGCCCATGGTTGTCGTTGATCTGCTTGAAACGGTCGACGTCGAACACCAGCAGCCCTACCCGTTCGGCCGGGTCGCGTTCATGCTGCTGCAGCAGGCGGGCGGCGGCATCTTCCATATAGTGGCGCGTGTACAGGCCGGTCACCGCATCGCGTACCGCCAATTGGTAGTACTTGGAGCGGTCCTTTTCGAGCTCGCTGTTGTCGAGCTGGGCGCGCCGCAAGTCTTCATAGGCCGACAGCAGCTTCTGGTGTACCTGTTCCAGCTCCTGCTGCTGGCGCGCTTCGGTGGTGACGTCTTCGTAAATCGTGACGAAACCCATGACCCGGCCCTGCTCGTCGCTCATGGGACGGCCGGTCACCTGCAATACCGTGCCGTTGGCGCGCGTGCGCCGGAAACGGTGCGGCACGAACTGGCGGGCCAGGTTGATGCGCTCGCGCACCTGGGCTTCCGGCTCGCCCGGCCCGAATTCGCCGCGCAGGGCATTGAAACGGAACAGGTCTTCCAGCAGCACGCCCGGCTGCATCAGGCTGTCGGGGAAGTCCAGGCATTGGCAAAAAGTGTCGTTCCAGAACCTGAACTGCAGGTCACGGTCGATGATGGACATGCCGACCGGCAGGTACTGTATGGCGCGCAGCAGGTCCGCCAACCCAACCTGCATGCCACGCTCGCGAGTTTCGCTCAACATGTCGGGGTCCTCCGCGGCCTGCCTGCTAACTTCAGTTAAGAATATGTGCCAGCTTGTCCGGGTTGCGCACCACGTAGATGCCGGTGATGCGCTGGCCATCGGTGGCAAAGCCTTGCGCCGATTCCAGCTGCCCGTCCACGAAGCGCAGCAGGCCTGGTTCGCCATTGACCAGCGCGGCGCGGTATTCGATGGCGCCCAGCTTGTGCATGCCGGCGTACAGCGCGGCGATCTTGTCCGGATCGGTGATGACGATGCCGAAGGATTTCACCTTGCCGCCGCCGTCGCCAACCAGTTCCATGTCTTCCGCCAGCAGGGCGCGTACTGCCGCCTTGTCGCCGCTGGCCGATGCTTCAACGAAGCGCAGCAACAGCTGGCGGTGCGTCTCCGCCGGAATGTCGAAGCGGGACTGGCCCTGCTGCACACGCCCGCCGGCCCGGCTCACCATCTGGCGGCATGCAGCTTCCGATTTTCCAAGCTGCTCGGCGACCTCGTTGTAGTCGTAGTCGAACACCTGGCGCAACAGGAAGGCAGCGCGCTCCTCCGGACCGAGGCGCTGCAGCAGCCACATATAGGCCAGCGACAGGTCGCTGGCGCGTTCGGCCTGGATTTCCGGCGTTTCCTCGTCGATCGCGACCAGCGGCTCCGGCAGCCACAAGCCCTCGTAGGCCTCGCGCTCGGCGATAGCGGCACGCAGGCGGTCGATCGAGAGCCGCGTGACCACGGTAACCAGCCAGGCTTCGGCCGACTGCACGCCGCTGCTCTCGGCGCCCTGCCAGCGAATCCAGGCATCCTGCACCACGTCCTCGGCATCGGCACGTACGCCGAGCATGCGGTAGGCGATGGCAAACAAGCGCTTGCGAAGCGCGTCAAACACATTTGATTCAGTCATGAAGCAGGACTATACCCGACCTTGTGCACCTTCAGCAGGACCTCGCGCAATTCGCGCACGCGCGGCGGCTTGCTCAGCACTTCGTCCACGCTGGCCGGCTTGGCATCGACATCGCCTTCCGGAATCAGGCGCTGGCCCCAGCCAGTGACCAGGATCACCGGCGTGGCCGGCGACAGCTCCTTGATGCAGCCTGCCACCTTGCGGCCGTCGACGTGTGGCATGCCCAGGTCGCTGAACACCGCGTCGAAGGGCTGGCTCGATTCCATCGAAGCGCGGAACTGTTCGATGCCGGCGGCACCGCCATTGGCGGCCACCACCGTATGGCCATCGCGCTGCAGGATGGTGGTCATGGAGGCCAGCACGGCCGGGTCGTCGTCGATCACCAGCAGGCGCATCGGCTCGGCCACTGCCACTGCCGTAGCCGGGGCTTCCAGCGGCGGCATGACGGGATGCGCCTGGGGCAGCGGGAAGGCCAGCGACACCGTGGTGCCCTGCCCGATCATCGATTCCACCTGTACCACGGCACTGTGGCGTTCAGCCATCGAATTGACGGTGGCCAGCCCCAGCCCGCTGCCGCGCTCGCCCTTGGTGGTGAAGAACGGGTCCAGGCAATGGCGGCGCGTCGACTCGTCCATGCCGACGCCGCTGTCGACCACGTCGACGATGGCATGCTCGCCGGTGCTGCGGGTGCGCAGGGTCAGCGTGCCGCCCTCGGGCATGGCGTCGACGGCATTGAACACCAGGTTGGTCAGTGCCTCGCGGATTTCAGGCTCGGAGCCCATGACCGACGGCAGGCCGGGCGCCAGCTCGAGCTTCATGTTGATGACCACGCCGCGCTGCTGCGGCATATCGCTCCAGCGCGCCCGCGTCAGGTCGGCCACCTGCTGCGCCAGCACGTTCAGGCTCACGCTGGTCAGTTCCATCTGCGGCTCGCGGCGGCGGTACAGTTCGCGCATGCGCGCCACCGTGGCCGCCACGTCGTCGATGGCGCGGGCGATCACCTGCAGGTTGCTGCGGCCACTGGCACTCAGGCCCGTTTCGGTTTCCAGCAAGGTTTCCGTGTACAGGGCCACCGGCGAGATGGCGTTGTTGATGTCGTGCGCGATGCCGCTGGCCATCTGCCCCAGGGCGCGCAGGCGCTCTTCGCGGGTAACCGACTGCTGTGTCGCGTGCAGGGTGTGGTAAGCCTGCTGCAGCGCGCCGTACAACTGCGCCTGGCGCGCCGCCAGCGCTGCGTGCTCGCTCAGCTGGCGCAGGAATTCGCATTCGCCGCTGGAGAACGAGTTCTGGATGGTGCGCGCCACGGCCAGCACGCCAAACACCACGCTCTCGGCTTGCAGCGGCGCCAGCACCAGGGAATTCAGGCCGCCGCGCGCCAGCCGGTGCGGGAAGGGGAATTCGCTGCCGCTGATATCCGGTTCGTACACCAGTTGCCCTTTCACGCAGCGCGACAGCCCATTGTTGTCGATCGAGACCTGGGAACCCTCTTTCAGCGCCGCATCGCCCGGCAGCAGGGCATTGCCCATGCCGACGCAGCTCGCTTCCAGCACGCCCTCCTGCAGCAGGAAGACACAGGCAAAATCCACCGGCAACTGGTCTTCAAGGTTGCGCACCAGCACCTGCAAGATGCTGCGCAAATCCTGGCGCTCGCCGATCGAGCGCGTCATCTGGTGCAGCAGGCTGAGCCGCCCGAGCTGCGCCTGCACTTTGAGTTCTGCACTGTGGCGCACCGCCATCTCGTCGTGCAGGGCGGCATTGGCGGCGACCAGTTCGTCGCGCGACACGGTGGTGGCGCGCAGGCGCTCGGTCATGGCATCAAAGGCGCGCGCCAGGTCGCCCACCTCGTCGACCGCCTTCATATTCATGCGGAAGTCCAGCTTGCCTGAGCCCACCAGCTCTGCGCCGCGCCGCAGGCGTTCCAGCGGATGCGCCACGCTGCGGATGGTCATGGCCAGTGCGCCCAGCACGGTCAGCGCCAGCAGCAGGCCGAGGCCGGCCGCCACCGCCGAGGCATTCTGCTGCGCCTGGAGCACGCCCTGGCGGCTGCGCCGCGCCAGTTCTTCCGCGTCACGGATCATGTCCTGAGTGCGCGACATCAGCTGGCCGAACAGGCGCGCTTCCAGCAGGTGCAGCACCTCGGCCCGTTCCGGCGTGGCGTGCAATTCCTGCCGCACCAGCAGCAGCTCGGAAAAATGCCGTGCCAGCAGCGGCAGGTTTTCCTGCAGGTCGTGCAGCAGTTGCGATTCTTCCGCCTCGCGGAACAAATCATCGCGCAGCAGCATGCCTTGCAGCGAGTCCTTGCGCAATTGCCATTGGATGTGGGAACGCCGCTCCTGGGTTTGCGCATATTCGAGCGACAGGTAGCGCAGCGCCACTACGCCGCTGACGATTTCCCCGGCGCGCTCGTTGCGCTGCAGCTCCTGCCGGACCTGGCGCGTCGCGCCGATCATCAGCAGGATGGCCACGGCTACGCCGGCAACGCACAGCCACTGGGCCCACTTCAGGCGAGTGATAATTTTCATGGCGGCTCAGTGGATGACGGTGACGGCAGTCGGCCGCACCTGACCCAATCCTTCCAGGTACACATTGTCGAGGAAATTCGGCACTTCGCGTGAATTGGCCAGGCGGTTGCGGATGGCCCAGCGCGCCCTGTCTTCAAAAGCCAGCAACAGCGACTGGTCCAGCTCCAGGCCAAAGTGGTAGGTGGGCCAGGCAGCGAGCACCTCGTCGCGATTGAGCTTGGCGGTGGCCGGCAGCAGCGGCTGCGCCTCCTGCGGCGACTTTTCGCACCACTCCGAGCCTTGCTCGATGGCTTGCAGCAGGCGCGGGATGACTGCCGCCCGTTCGCCGGTAAAGCGCTGCAGCGACACCAGGTTGTAAATACTTTCGTAAGCCTGTTCGCCGGAGAAGCTCACCGCCGTGTCGCCCAGTTGCTTGCGCATGGCGCCGAGGAAGGGCTCCCAGCCGGCCACCGCGTCGACCTCGCCGCGCTGCAGCGCCTGGCCCAGTTCCTCCGGCTTGTAGTTGACCATGGTGACTTCGCTGCCATCCATGCGCTGCCAGTTCAGGAATACGTCCAGCGTGAACTGGCCCGATGTGCCCTGCGTGACGCCGATGCGCTTGCCCTTCAGGCTGGCCGGCGTCAGCACGCCATGGTCGCGGCGGCCGATGATGCCGTGGTCCTTGCCGGTGCGGAAAAAGGTCGCCAGCACTTTGACCGGCACGCCATCCATGGCGGCAAACACGATGGGAATGTCGGCCACGGTGCCGACGTCGGCCTTGCCATCGACCACCGCCTGCATCGATGCCTTGCCGCTCGAGAAGGGCAGCACCTTGACCTGCAAGTCCTGCTCGGCGAAGTAGCCGCGCTGCTGCGCCGCCACCACCGCGCAGGTGCCGACGTATTCGGTATTGACGGCAATCACCAGTGCCTGCGGGGGCCGTGCCGGCCGCCGTTGCTGCTGCCACAGCCAGGCCACGCCCAGCGCCAGCACGATGAACAACACGGCAAGGACCTGCATGGTTCGGCTACGCATGGTGCACCTGTTGGTTAGTTTCCGGCGCCAGCGGCAGTTCCACCCAGAAGGTGCTGCCCTGGCCCGGCTGGCTCTCGACGCCGATGGCGCCTTGCATGGCTTCGACCACGCGCCGGGTGAGGGCAAGGCCAAGGCCGCTGCCCTCCTCCTCTTCGTCGCGGCCGAGGCGGTGGAAGGGCTGGAAGATGTGTAGTACCTGGTCCGGTTCCAGCCCCGGCCCGGTATCGCTGACGGAAATGCGCAGGCGGCTGCCTTCCGCCTCGGTGCAGGCCACGGCGACGCGGCCCTGTTCGTGGTTGTACTTGATGGCGTTGGACAACAGGTTGATCAGCACCTGCACCAGGCGGGTACGGTCGGCGCGCAAATGCCGCTCAGGCACCTCGCTGAAACCGAGGCTGATATCGCGCTTGGCCGCGAGCGGCGTCACCATCATGCGGCATTCCTGCAACACCGTCGGCAAGTCGACTGCCTCCATTGCCAGCGGCACCTTGCCCGCTTCGATACGCGCCAGGTCGAGGATTTCGTTGACCAGCTTGAGCAGGTGCTGGCCGGACTGCACGATATTGCGCGCGAAGCGCTGCTTTTCAATCTGGGTGGCCGGCAGCTTGTCGGCCGCCAGGATTTGCGCAAAGCCGAGGATGCCGTTGAGCGGCGTGCGCAGTTCATGGCTCATGTTCGACAGGAAGCGCGATTTTTCCGCATTGGCATGTTCGGCCGCGGTGCGGGCTTGTTCCAGGCGGTGGTTGGCTTCTGCCAGTTCCATCACGTTCTGGCGCAGCTGGCGTTCCAGCTCGGCGTTGGCAAGGCGCAGGGCGCGCGTGGCCTGGGCACGCGCCAGCACCGGCAGCAAGGAAGAAGCCTTGAAGGGCTTGACGATGTAATCGAGGGCGCCGCCCTGCATGGCGCGCACGGCAGTGGCAATGCTGCCTTCGCCAGTCATGATGATGCAGGCCAGGTCCGGATCGTGCTGCAGTGCCTCCTTGACCAGGCCAATCCCATCCATGCCCGGCATGTTCAGGTCGGACAGCATCAGGTCAAAAGACTGGCTGCGCAGCAACTCCAGCGCGGATTCAGCGCTGGCGCAGCCTTCGGCATCGAACTGGTACTGGCGCAATACATCGCACAACGCCACGGTGTGGACGCTCTGGTCGTCTACGATAAGAATGCGCTGCTTCCGAACTTCCGTCATGCAATCCTCGCGAAGGCGGGCTTGCTTTGATTATGACGCTTGACAAGTAGCTAAAGTCTCACCAAATCTAACTAGCATTTAAATGCTTGCAGCTTTGGCGCCACAGTTCCAGAATGACAAAGCCTATGCGCCAACTCTTCCGCCAACCGGATACGCCTCTGATGCTGACAAGCTTGTTGGCACTCTGGCTATTCGGCCATCCATGGCGCGGCATCTGGCATGACAACCTGCTGTATGCAGTTCAAGCGCTGCGCCGCCTCTATCCCGGCAACTTCGAGCAGGACTTGTACTTCCTGCACGGTTCCCAGGACGCATTTACCATGTTCAGCCCGGTTTACGCCGAAGTCATCAGTGTTCTTGGCCTGAACGGGGCTACTATCGCTTTACTGCTGGCGGGCTACCTGTTGTGGATAGCGGCCGCAGCATTCCTCGCAAGCGCTATGCTGCGCGGCATTTACTTCTGGCTGGGCCTGGCCATGCTGTTTGCCTGGCCCAACGATTACGGGCCAAGCGCGGATGTCTTCCATTTGGCTGAATCCGTGCTTACTCCTCGCTTGTTTGCCGAAGGGCTTGGCATCCTGTCGTTGGGCTGCTTCGTGCGCCGGCGCTGGCTAGGGGGACTGTTGCCGGCAGTCCTGGCCTTCGCCCTGCATCCGCTGATCGCTTGCGCGCCGCTGCTGGCTGGTGCGTTATTGCGCGCCTGGGGCAACTGGCGCGCCATGGCAGTAGTGTTGCTGGCTGGCCTGGGGCTGTGCGCCGCCCTGACGGCAGCGGGCGTTGCGCCCTTCGATCGCATGTTGCTCAGCATGGACCGTGAATGGCTGGCCCTGGTCAACGAGCGGGCGCCGATGATGTCCTGGACTGCCTGGCAAGCCTCGGATTGGATCAGCCGCACCGCCGTCGCATTTTGCCTGGTGCTGGCGGCGGGCTGGCTGGCCAGCGGCATGGTGGCGCGCCTGTTCCGCTGCGCGGCTGTGCTGGGAGCGCTCGGCCTGCTTGCCAGTTGGGTGGGCACCGGATTGACAAGCAATTTACTCCTATTGCAAACCCAACCCTGGCGCCTGCTGTGGATCACGCACCTGTGTTCGTGGCTGGCCCTGGCCTGGCTGCTGGCGAGCTACTGGCAGCGCGAGCGCCTGCTGCGCATGCTGCTGCTGGCCCTGTGCCTGGCCGCACTGACCCGCAATACTGTTGGCGGCGGGGTGGCGCTATTGGCCTGCGGGATGCTGTGCTACCTGGCGCCGCGCCCGGCAGTGCGCTGGCCGGCATGGGGCAACGCAGCCGCGCTTTCCAGCCTTGCGGCGCTGGCAGGCTGCTGGGCCTGGGAAGTAACGAAGTACGCCTTGAAAACCGATGCAGCAGGACCGGCGGCGGAACCGGGCTGGCTGCCGCTGCTGTGGGGTTCCGTCGCCCTCAAGCTGGGTGGCGGCGCACTTCTCGGGACGGCGCTCCTGCTTCTCGTCTGGCGCTGCAGCTGCAGCCGGCGCAAACCGCCGCAATTGCTGGCCTTTGGCGTGGCATTTGCGATGCTTTGCCTGTCCACGCTATACGCAGCCACTCCGCTGCGCTTCCAGTACCAGTTGTCGGAAGCCGGCGCACGTGCGGTGCAAGCAGCGTTCCTGCCACTGCTCCCGCAGCAATCCGTACTGTATTGGCATAGCAATGTAAGAGCCAGCTGGTTCGTACTGCACCGATCAAACTACGCGTCCAACACGCAGATCACGGGACTGGCATTCAACCGGGGCACCGCGGTAGAGGGCATGCGCCGCATGGCGCGATTGAGGCAGCTGGGCGGGGAGGATGCGGTGGTCGCGCTGGACAATCTGCAGACCAGCCTTGGCGCGCGGCAGCTGCCGCCGCCGAGCCGCGCCGGACTGCAATTCGTATGCGCCGATCCCGCCCTGGATTTTGTCATACTCGCCACGCCGCTGGGCGGTGACGCCATCGCCCAGGCCAGCGATAGCGAGTACGGCAAGACCTATTACCTGTATGACTGCGCCCGCTTGCGCGGGCGCAGGCAGTAGCTTACTTCGACAGCAGCATCTCGTTCATGCGTTTGACGAAGGAGGCAGGATCGGCCAGGGTGCCGCCTTCGGCCAGCAAGGCCTGGTCGAACAGGATGTGGGCCCAGTCCTTGAACTTCTCGCCGGCGGCGTCTTCGTACTTCAGGCGCGTGACAAGGGGGTGCTGCGGGTTGATTTCCAGGATAGGCTTGGATTCCGGCGCAGCCTGGCCGGCCGCCTTCAGCATGCGCAGCAGGTTGCCCGACAGTTCGTGTTCATCGGCCACCAGGCAGGCTGGCGAATCGGTCAGGCGGAAGGTGACGCGCACTTCCTTGGCCTTGTCGGCCAGCGCTTCCTTCATCTTACCGACCAGTTCCTGGTACTGGGTTTCGGTCTCGGCGTGCTCCTTCTTCTCCGCCTCGTCCTCCAGCTTGCCCAGGTCCAGGCCGCCCTTGGCCACCGAATGCAGTTCCTTGCCTTCGAAGTCGTTCAGGAAAGACAGCATCCATTCGTCGACGCGGTCGGTCAGCAGCAGCACTTCGACGCCCTTCTTGCGGAAGATCTCCAGGTGCGGCGAGTTCCTGGCGGCGGCATAGCTGTCGGCAGTGACGTAGTAAATCTTGTCCTGGCCTTCCTTCATGCGGCCAACGTAGGCTTCCAGCGACACGTCCTGCACATCGCTGTCATTGTGGGTCGAGGCGAAGCGCAGCAGCTTGGCCAGGCGCTCCTTGTTGGCGAAGTCTTCGCCGATGCCTTCTTTCAGAACCTGGCCGAACTCGGTCCAGAAGGTGGCGTACTTGTCCTTCTTTTCCTGCTCTTCGGCGTTGGCCAGTTCTTCCAGCATGCCCAGCACGCGCTTGGTCGAGCCTTCGCGGATGGCCTTCACGTCGCGCGACTCTTGCAGGATCTCACGCGACACGTTCAGCGGCAGGTCGGCCGAATCGATCACGCCTTTGACGAAGCGCAGGTAGGTCGGCATCAGCTGTTCGGCGTCGTCCATGATGAACACGCGCTTGACGTACAGCTTGATGCCGCCGCGCTTGTTGCGGTCCCACAGGTCGAACGGAGCCTTGGCCGGGATGTAAAGCAGCTGGGTGTATTCGCTGCGGCCTTCCACCCGGTTGTGGGTATAAGCCAGCGGCGCGCCGAAGTCGTGCGACACGTGCTTGTAGAATTCTTCGTACTGTTCCTGGGTGATTTCGCTCTTGGAGCGGGCCCACAGGGCGCTGGCCTGGTTGATCGTTTCCAGCTCGTCCTTCAGGACGGTTTCCTTCTTCTCTTCGTCCCACTCTTCCTTCTGCATCTGGATCGGCAGCGAGATGTGGTCGGAATACTTGCGGATGATGGACTTCAGTTTCCAGCTCGAGAGCAGTTCATCCTCGCCTTCGCGCAGGTGCAGGATGATGTCGGTGCCGCGGCTGGTCTTCTCGATCTGCTCGATCGAGTAGTCGCCCTCGCCGGCAGATTCCCAGCGCACGCCTTCGGAAGCGTCCAGGCCGGCGCGGCGCGATTCGACGGTGATCTTGTCGGCCACGATGAAGCCGGAGTAAAAGCCGACGCCGAACTGGCCAATCAGGGCAGCGTCCTTCTGCTGGTCGCCGGACAGCTTGCCGAAGAATTCCTTGGTGCCCGATTTGGCGATGGTGCCGAGGTGGGAAATCGCCTCGTCGCGGCTCATGCCGATGCCATTGTCGGAAATGGTGATGGTGCGCGCTTCCTTGTCGAAGCTGACGCGGATCTTCAGCTCGTGGTCGTTGCCGTACAGGGCATCGTTGTTGATTGCTTCAAAACGCAGCTTGTCGGCCGCATCGGAGGCGTTCGAGACCAGCTCGCGCAGGAAAATTTCCTTGTTCGAATACAGCGAGTGGATCATCAGTTGCAGCAGTTGCTTGACTTCTGCCTGGAACCCCATGGTTTGCTTGTTTTCTGCCATTTTTACCTCAATAGTCTTATACGGAACTTCGGAATCGCCCACATGGGGGCGCCCGGCCCGATTTCAAGGGCCGGCAACGTTTCAAAAATACAACCTTGTTGTGGACAAGGACTGTTGGTTCTCTTAGCATGGTAACAACAACGCGCCGGAGAGAACGTGATCAACGAAGGCCTGCTGCATGCGACCCTGCCGAAGGATACTTCGGACGCTTCCATGGTGCGCTGGATGCGCCTGGTGCTGGCCGTGGCCTGCCTGTTTACCCTCGTGGTGGAACCGGTCGGCCGGGTCGACGTCGTGTCGCTGGGGGTTTTCCTGGCTTACCTGCTGCAAAGCGTGACCCTGCTCTTGCTGGCCAACCGCGCCCTGCTGGTGCGCAGCAAGCTGGTGCACTGGCTCGACGTCGGCTGGTTCACGCTGATGGTCTACGTAACCGGTGGCGATTCCAGCTTCTATTTCCTGCTGTTTTTCTTCGCCATCCTGACTTCAGCCTTCAGCCACGGCTTTGAAGAAGGCGCCCGCATCACCATTGCCGCCTCAATGGCCTTTGCCCTGACTTCGCTGTTTACCCATAGCGAAGCGGAAATGGCGGTCACCATGCTGCGCGCCACCTTCCTGCTGGCCCTCGGCTACATGATCGCGCACTGGGGCGGCATGGCCATGATCCAGCGCCAGCGCATGGCCTTGCTGCATGCGGTGAGCCAGATGTCCAACCCGCGCTTCGGCGTCGACCGCACCATCAGTTCCGTGCTGGAGCAGACGCGCCAGTTCTACCAGGCCCACAGCTGCATCCTGCTGATGCACGATAACAGTGCCGCCAGCTGGACCCTGCGCGCAGCCAGCTCGGCCAATGCCGGGCGCCCGATCCATGCCAGCAACCTGGCGCTGGACGCCGCGGCGCCGCTGCTGGTGTGCGGCGAAGACGCCATTCTGCTGCTGCGCCAGCCACGCGGCGCCTGGCTGCGCCGCCACCTGCAGATCAAGAGTTATGACAGCGAGCACCAGCGCTGGGTGGCGGAAGACGCCGAAGCCGGCGAAACCCTGGCCGAACTGCTCGACGCGCTGTCGCTGATCGCGGTGCCGCTGCCGTTGCGGCGCGGCTCGGGGCGCCTGATCGTAGTGTCGCAGCGCCACCACTTCCACAAATCGGATGCCCTCTTCCTGCTGCAGATTGCGGCCCAGGCCTTCCCGGTCATTGAAAACATTGAATTGCTGGACCGCATGGCATCAGAAGCAGTGTTGCGTGAGCGCGAGCGTATCGCCCGCGACTTGCATGACACCACAATCCAGCCTTACATCGGCCTGCGCCACGGCGTGTCAGGCATCCGCCTGAAGGCCGATCCCGGCAACCCGCTGGTGCCGGACCTGGACAACCTGCTCGACGTCACCTCGCAGGTGGTGCGCGACTTGCGCAACTACGCCAAGAGCCTGCGCGGCGGGCTGGAAATGAAGGA
>Ga0055530_10001464_pt1 | contig 17197 bp, 10 predicted proteins | sample Araplavi_mTSA_r2_FD_55009 | JGI IMG/M metagenome (GOLD analysis project Ga0055530, IMG submission 55009) | Arabidopsis root microbial communities from North Carolina, USA - plate scrape MF_Cvi_mTSA_r2 | ecosystem: Host-associated > Plants > Roots > Endosphere | place: USA: North Carolina... | reverse complement strand
TATAGGAAAATGGAGACAGCTCCATCCCTGATGAGTTTTTTCACTACCTGTTTTTCAGTTTTCATATACCTGTTTGTTTACCCGAAACGGGATACCAGCCANAGTGCGCCAAAGAAGATGAGGAAGGGGATCAGGACCAGCAAGANCCCGATCACTATCTTTTTAAGCAGCAACAAAATATCAGCAGCAGTCATGGCATTTAAATTTTAACGCTTTTCCATTTACCCTTTTTAAATATCAGGATACAGCATACGGCCAGTACGATCTCCGACAACAGTATCGCCCCGAAAATACCTTTCGATCCCATACCCGCTTTAATGCCCAATACATAAGCGAGCGGCAGCTGTATGATATAGAACATCAGGATATACAGCAGTGTCACTATATGTACATGTCCTGCAGCATTCAGCGAGCGGGAGATCACCATCGTATAGCCGAAGAAGAAAAATGCTACGGCCATGCAACGCAGGTACAGGATGGCATTGTCTACTACGGCTGCTTCGCTGCTGAACTGACTGACAATGGGACCGGTGAACAGTAACAAGATCAGTGAGATCAGTCCCAGGAAACACATGTTAAACAGGCCCGCTTTCCACACAGATTGTTCTGCTCTTTCGGGCTGCTGAGCCCCCAGGTTCTGGCCTGTCAGCACACCGGCGGCATTGGCAATGCCCCATGCAGGCAGGGTAGCGCATACAATAATACGGTCGGCAATGATGTAACCTGTTAGGGTAGCTTCTCCCAGCTGTGCAACGATGGTGATCATCAGCAACCAGCTGCTGGCAGGTATGAGGTATTGCAGGGTGCCTGAAGAACCCAGCTTCAGCAGCTTTTTCATGATAGATGGCACGATGATGAACTGCCTGCGGCCTATTACCAGCACGGTCTTTTTCTGCTTCAGATACCAGAACTGGTAACTCACCGCTGCCAGGTTGCCGATGCCATTGCCGATGGCAGCGCCTGTGAGGCCAAGTGCAGGTACAGGTCCCCAGCCAAAGATGAGGATACCGCCTGCTATTGCATTCACTGCAAAAGCCAGCATGAAGGTGCGCATGGCCATCGCGGCATCGCCGGACCCACGNAAGATACCGTTCATGAGGATCCTCAGCATCAGGAAAATGATACAGCTGAAACGGATCTTCGAGTAAAGATCGCCCTCGCGTATTAACAATTCCGATGCACCGATAGCATGCAGGATCTCTTTGCTGAAAAGGACACATCCTGCACCGAATAATATCGCTACTACCACGCCGGTGTAAATAGATTGAACGGCAGTAAGCCCCGCCGTTTCCAGGTCCTTTTCACCGATCCGGCGGGCGATCAGTGCACTGGCTGCAATGTTCAAACCTACGGGCACTGCATAGATGATAAGGATCACGGAGCCGACCATACCGGCGATGGTAATGGCATTATCGCCTAAGCGGCTTACGTAGACCAGGTCTACTACCACGAACAAAGACTCTATCAGCAGCTCGAACATAGCAGGCAGCGATAGCAAAAAGGCGGCCCGCGTAACGCTGCTGGTAGTGAAGTTCTTTTCTGTGCCCAGCATGGCGATGCGGACGAGGTTGAATATGGAACGGGTTCTGACGATTAGTGAATTCATGTTGAAAAGTTTAAGGTCTTCATCCCCGTCATTGCGGAGCGAAGAGTAATTGGGTCTTCATCCCCGTCATTGCGAGGCCCAAAGGGGCGCGTGGGCAGCCAGGCCGAAGCAATCTCCTGACACAATCTCCGCGAAGATGAGTTGGAAGATTGTGTTAGGAGATTGCTTCGTCGCGCCACGCGCTAACCTTTGCTGCTCCTCGCAATGACGGGGATGGAGACCCTCGTTTCGTTACCTCACAATGGAGAGTGGCAGGTTTGTCACACCAAACTCCTGGTACGCAATCCTTTCTTCCGGTTGATAGATCTCTTTACCCGTAATGGTATTAATGATCCATGAATTCCGGTAAGCGCCCATGCTCAGATCAGGAGCAGTAAAACCATGCGTATGCGTTTCTGCATTCTGTAAAAAGATCTCCTGCTGATTTACATCTATAGTATAATTCCGCTGCACATCAAAAGCGCCGTTACGGGTACGGCAGATCCGCTCGCTGATGCCTTGCAGGAAAGCAGGCTCGTTATACCGGTAGCCGGTGGCCAGCAGGATGGAAGAGGCCTGGTGAGTGAAAGGTTCCTGCTGCTGCACCTGCGTGAACTGCAGGTTATACAGCTTATCCTGNAAAGCNGGTTCAATGCTGGTCAGCTCACAATTAGCGCGCAGCTGTACGGGTACTTTTTTACCGNCAACAGTCATCTCATACANCGTATCGTANATTTGATCTATCAGGCTGTAGTTGATGCCTTTGGAAAGGGAGTTCTGTGTACGCAGTATGCTGGCCCGTCTGTCTGCCGGCAGCTGATAAAAATAATTAACATAATCCGGTGAGCTGATCTCCAGTGTCAGCTTGGAATGCTCCATCGGGAAGAAACGGTCTGAACGCGTGAACCAATGCAGGCGGAAGCCGCGCTGTGCCTCCGGCAGCAGGTCGTAGAACACTTCNGCGGCGCTTTGTCCGGAGCCTACAATGGTCAGTGCTCCNTGTTGCAGAANATTTTCTTTTGCTGCGAGATATTCGGAGGAGTGCATCACACCNGGCAGTTGCTCCTTATCAATGAAGGAGGGGAGCTGCGGCTGTGTACCGGTGCCGATCACCAGCCTTTCTGCCTGGTAGGTATGGGTTTCGCCGCTACGTGTATGGGAAACGCTTACCTGGTAAAGGCCGTTCTGATAGCTTACTTTGGTCACCCTGTGAGAGAAGCGGCAGTTGGGCAGCTGCTCCGCTACCCATTTGCAATACACATTGTATTCCCTGCGCAGCATATAAAAGTCGTGGCGGATAAAGAACTGGTACAGCCTGCCGGTCTTTTTCAGGAAGTTCAGGAAGCTGAAGCGGCTGGTAGGATCTGCCATCGTTACCAGGTCGGTGCCCATGAAGGGATCCTGCAGGGTGGTGTTTTGCAGCATCAGTCCGGGGTGCCAGTCAAAAGCGTCTGTCTGGTCAAAGAACAGGGCGCTGAGCTCTTTTATGGGTTCCAGCAGGGCGGCCAGGCCCAGGTTAAAAGGTCCGATGCCGATGCCGATAATAGAATAAACTTGTTTGGTATGCATGATAATTGTTTGTACGGTTAATAACTATTGCGGCCATTCCATGTCCAGGTGCTGGTATATAAAGCTCCATGCATCTGCCGCTTCTTCGATCAGTTTGGTGGTGGGCTTGCCTGGCCCATGGCCGGCGTTGCTGTCTATCCGGATCAGCACAGGATTGTCTCCCGCCTGTTTTTCCTGCAGGGTGGCGGCATACTTGTAAGAATGCGCGGGCACCACGGTATCGTCATGATCTCCGGTAAGGATCAGGGTAGCCGGGCAATGCACACCGCTTTTGATATTGTGCAGGGGAGAGTACTTCACCAGGTAGGCAAACTGGTCTGCATGGTCGCTGGTACCGTATTCTTCTGACCAGCTGCTGCCGATCGTGAACTGGTGATAGCGCAGCATATCCATTGGTCCTGCAACGGGAATGGCCACTTTAAAAAGCTCCGGCCGCTGATTGATACACGCGCCTACCATCACCGCGCCGGTGGAAATACCGGTAATGGCGATACGGGAAGGATTGGTATACTTTTCTTTGATCAGGTATTCGGTGGCAGCAATGAAATCATCGTAGGCATGCTGCCGGTTCTCCCGCATACCGCCTTTATGCCAGGCCTCTCCATATTCGTTGCCGCCGCGCAGGTTAGGTTGTACATAGATGCCGCCGTCTTCCAGGAACAGCATCCTGGCCACATTGAAGAAGGGGGTGAGGTTGCGTTTGAAACCGCCATGCCCCTGTATGAAAACAGGATTATTGCCGTTCAAGGTGATACCTGCTTTGTGCACCACGAACATATGTACCCGGGTACCGTCTTTGGAGGTGATGAACACGTCTTTGGTAACAAAGCCATCGGTGGGCCCTTTATAATCCGCTTTGCGGTAAAGAGCGGATTGGCCGCTGGCGATATCCAGGCGGTACACATTCACCGGCGTAGTGAAATTGGTGAAGGTGTAGAAGAGCGCTTTATCTGTTTTGCCGCCTGCAAAGCCGGCTGCCGTGCCAATGGCCGGTAGCTTTACATCGCGGATGGCTGCACCCCGGTAATCATATTGCTTTACTAAGGTGCTGGCNTCTTTGAGGTAGCAAGCCCAGAGGTAGCCGCCGCCGGTTTCTATATTCTCCAGTGATTCTTTTTGTTCGGGAATGACNGNTTGCCAATGTTGTTGATCCGGTTTTGCCGGGTCTATCAGCACCACCTGGTTGTTGGGGGCGTCTATATCTGTTTGCAGTAACAGCTTCCCGCCGATATTATCCACTACAATATTATGATGCGCATAGCCTTTGATCAGCGGCTGTATCTTGCTGCCCTTAGCGGAAAGGTCCTGGTAGAACAATGCATTACCGGTAGAGGTGGTCAGTTTAAAGCCCAGGAAAGAACCGGGCAGGGCAGAGATGAGCAGGAAGTGTTCATCTTCTGTTACCCAGGCAGCTACGCTTAGTGTAGGATGTTCCCGGTCTTCAAATACGAGGCTGTCTTTTGCCTGATCTTCACCGATACGGTGATAGCACACCTGGTTCAGGGTATTGTTGGCCGAGAGCTCCATGCCGCTTGCGGGGGCTGGATAACGGCTGTAATAAAAGCCATTGCCTTTCCAGGCGGCGCGGGGAAATTTCACCCATTTCAATGCATCGGGCAGTGTTTGCCGCGTGTGCAGATCCATGATGTAAATGGTGTTCCAGTCGGAGCCGCCTGCTGCGATGGCATAGGCCAGGTAGCGTTTATCTTTTGAAAAACCCAGCATGCTCACTGCAGCTGTGCCGTTTGCAGAGAGCTTATTAGGGTCCAGCAGTTCTTCTTCCGGGCCATTGCTTCCTTTCCTGATATACCACACGTTTTGTGGCTGGATACCGTTGTTGCGGGTAAAGAAATAATAATTGCCTGCCTTTACGGGGGCAGTTTCCCTGGCATAGTTCCAGGTATCTTCCAGCTGCTTTTTAATAGCGCTGCGGAAGGGGATCTGGTCCAGGTAGGCATTGGTCACTTTGTTCTGTGCGGCGATCCATTGCTTTACTTTTACCGCTGTATCATTTTCCAGCCAGCGGTAAGGATCGGCAATGGGCGTACCGAAATAGTTATCGGTGANGTTGNTNTTTTCCGTTGGAGGGTAGTCTACGGCAATGCGCTGATGGGAGGATAGCTGTGCGTGAGCGTGGAATGCGCAGAGCATGGCTAGTATGTAAAAGGTTATTTTCATTGTAGAAAGTTTGAAAGTTGGATTTCCATCCGCAGTCACTGGGTCTTCATCCCCGTCATTGCGAGGCCCGCAGGGCTTTGTGGGGAGCCGGGCCGAAGCAATCTCTTAACACAATCTCCGCGAAGATCAATTGGTAGATTACGTCAGGAGATTGCTTCGTCGCCCCACGCGCTAATCCCCGCTGCTCCTCGCAATGACGCGAAGGGAATGAAGGGGAGAGGGTAGCGCGGCTTAACTTGAAACTTCCCTAAACTTCGCCANAGGATTCTCCACTTCCCCAATCGTCGGCACATCAAAAGGATTAGCCCTGTCCCGCAGTTTCCTGNTGTTCAGTATCTGCATGCGGTTCAATGCATCCGGCGCAATGATATCAGCAAAGAGATCATACTGTGAGAACTTTTCCGCCAGTTCGGGATGCCCTTGCTGATACTCACTGATACACTCCGCCACCAATTGCCAGAAGCCTTGCTCCGGCAAATCATGCTGCTCCGAAAGTATGGCAGCAATAAAGCGGAAAATGCCATCAAACAACTGTGTAAAGATGGGCCGGGTGCGTAATGCCTCCGGTACTTCCACCTGTATGCGCCGGGCATTTTCAGGCAGAGTGATACTGGTGTTCATCAGTGTCACTTCCTCACCGATATCTTTCATAATAGCCCGCANCGGTACGTTATTTTCCAGCACCAGTACTATGTTCTCNCCATGCGGCATGAATACCATATCGTATTGGTAAAAGCAATGTAACAGCGGGCTCATATAGCAGCGCAGGTATTGTTGTACCCATGCTGCCGCTGACAAGCCGGATGCCTTCACCAGTTCTGGCAATAAAGCATTGCCACTGGTATCTATATGCAACAGTGCCGCCATCGTAGTCAGCCGCTGACCAGCTTCCAATTTAGACACCGGGCTTTCACGCCATAAAGACGCCAGCATCTTTTTATACGGACTATCCCCCTGCAGCGCCGCTTCATAGTATTGATTGGTGTAACCTACAGCCGCCAGCTCCCGCAACACGCAGAACCCCTGCTGTTGCAGGTAAGGATCGGCTTCCACAATAGTATATACCCATTCGTTAATAGNGGGTGTGGTGCGCATGAAGTAAGGGGAGAGGATGCGCACATAACCCATATTGAGAATAGCCAGGGCGGTCTTTACATAATACTTCTCCGGGTGACTGCTATTAAAGAACGTACGAATGGATTGCTGGGGCAGGTATTTATCCTCGCTATAGCCCAGGCATACCAGCCGCCTGGCAGCAATATCCGGCGCAAGGATGTTCAGCAGTTTGTTGTACCACTGCCAGGGATGTACAGGGATAAAATAATAATCTGCGGGGTCCAGTCCTTTGCTGCGAAGGAGCTGCTTAAAATTGGCAATATCCGCTGCGCTCAGCTCATGTTCCAGTAGTTGTTGATAAGCCAGTCCTTCGATGCCGGTAAACTCAGCGCGGCTTTTGTGCCCGGCCAGCCAAACCAGGCTTAGCGGACTGGCAGCTTCGGGCGCATACTGCGCATAGTCGTCCATATCGAAACCTATGCGGCCATTGTTGATAATAAAGCGGGGATGGCCGGTCATCGAACGTTCTATGCTTTGGTAATCCGCCTGCGCCAGCTGCGCGGCAGACAGGGCATCACTGCCATGTATATATGCGCTGGCGTACAAAGTACCCGCCACTTCTTCCATATAATCCGGCAGGGCCTCAGCGGCAATACCGATCTGTTCGTTCAATTCGATGATACAGCTCACTGCTTCCAGTTTGGCAGTATCACCGGCCACTATTTTTTCTATGGATGCTGGATCTACCACCCAATGCTGTAAGCTCATCACCTTTGCTTTAAAACGGTACTCCGTTTGGAGCTTTTCTACGTGGAGGCTGTAATGGCCCCATCCGTTCTGTGAAGATTGTAAGGCCGGCTGTAAGATCCCTTCATGCGACAGCTCGGCGATTATTTTACTGATGTGCAGGCGGGTCACTTTTTCCCATACTTCCGGTTGGAGATGGGCAATGGCCTGCGCCTGGAATATGTTGTTGGTCATTTTCATTGCTTGTTTTTAAACTAATACTGCTTTTGGTTTGTACACCGCCATGGGATTTTTCAAAGTCCCGGCAAACTGCTGGCTCTTGAAAGGATTGTACATATGATCCACCATCTTCCGGTTATTGCGGATCTGCAGCCGGTTCAGACAGGTTTTGACGATCTCCGGCGCAAACAGGTCGATACGGTTGAATTTATCCTGCAGTTCCGGATGCTGTTGCTGGTAGGCCAGGATGCAATTAGCTGCCAGCTGCCAGAACTGTTCTTCCGGGAAATCAGCATGTTCTACCAGGATATTTTGCAGGAAGCGGAAGAAGCAGTCGAATGCCTGTGTGAAGATGGACAGTATCCGCAGCTCTTCAGCTACATTCATATAGATCTGCCTGACATTATCCGGCATGGGAATGTCTTTGTTCAACACCGCTATTTCTTCGCCGATGTCTTTCATGATAGCCCCCACCGGGATATGATCTTCCAGGATCAGGATCAGGTTCTCCCCATGCGGCATAAAGCGCATATCGTGATAGTAGTAGCAATGCAGCAGCGGACTTAAATAAACATCCAGGTAGCGTTGCAGCCAGGCGCTGGTACTCAGTCCGGAGGCGCTGATCAGCTCCGGCAGGAGGGCATTACCATAGCTGTCTACATGCAGCAGGGCGGCCATGGTCATTAAACGCTGACCGGGTTTCAGCCTTTGCTTCGGACTTTCACGCCAGAGTGCAGAAAGCATACCGTTGTAGGAGGAATTATCGTCTTTGATAATGCTGGCATAATGGGGGTTGGTATAACCAACAGCGGCTACTTCCTGCAGCAACACAAAGCCTTTCCTCTTCAGATAGATATCGCTTTCCACAATAGCATTCACCCATTCACTGATAGGAGGGGCCGTGAGCACAAAGCTGGCATGTAATCCCCGCATGAAGCCCATGTTGAGAATAGACAGGGANGTTTTGGTATAACGCCGTTCCGGTGAACTCACGTTATAGAAAGTACGAATGGATTGTTGCGGCAGGTACTGATCCTGTCCGTAGCCCAGGAACACCAGTTTTCTTTCAGTAATATCTTCTGCAAAAAGCTGCGCCAGCTTGTTGAACCATTGCCAGGGATGAATGGGGATGAAATAATAGTCTGCTGCCTGCAGGCCCATCTCTTCCAGTACACGGTTAAAGGACGCTAAGGTATCATCTCCCAGCTCTTCCTGTATCAGCTGATCATAAGCAAGGTCAGTAACACCGGCATAACCGGTTCTGCTGCGGTGTGCCGCCACCCAGATCAGCGCAAAGGGATCTGCTGCTTCAGGAGCATANTGGCGATAATCGCCGGCATCAAAACCGATACGGCCATTGTTGGCTACAAAGCAGGGATGCCCGGCCATCATGGCCTGNTCTATNACCTGGTAGTCAGATACGGCCAGCGCTGCGGCAGTAAGCTTGTTATAGGTGTGCATATAAGCGCTGCCGCAAAGGGTGCTGTTGATCTCTTCGAGGTACACCGGCATCACGGTTTCGCTGATGCCCATGGTTTCGCGGAACTCGATGATGAAGGGAATGGACTCCGGCGGAACGCTTTCATGGTTCACGTATTTCTCAATAGAAGCAGTATCGATATACCAGTGGTCCAGGCTCAGTATTTTAGCGCGGAAACGGTATTCAATACCGGGAAGATCTGCGGGCAGTTTATAATAGCCCCATCCGCCTTCGCTGTGTTGCAGCTGCGGATGTATGATCAGTTCATGGGCAAATTCGCAAAGGATCTTGCGGAGATGCAGCCGGTTCACCTGTTGCCATATTTCCGGCTGGAGATGGGCAACGGCTTGTTCCGGGGACACGTTTATAGGAGGTTTCATGTGCTTGGGTTTAATTATTTTATAAAAGCAGTTCCATGCCGTTTGATAATGCCCAGTATATCGCGTATATCCTGCAGCGTGGTGATCGGGTTGAGTAAAGTGAACTTCAGGTAGAAAGCGTCATTCACCCGGGTGCCCGCCACGATCGCTTTTCCTTCCTGGAACATTTCCTTCTTGATATACTGGTTCAGCTTATCAGCCGCCGCGTTATCTGCTATTCCGGCAGGGAGATAGCGGAACACCAGCGCGCTGAGATCGGAATGCGTCAGCAGCTCAAAGTCCGGATCCTTATCAAGGATAGCAGCTGTTTGCCTGGTCGTCTCGAGGATGGTGTCTATATATTCTCCCAGTTGTTGTTTACCCATCAGGCGCAGGGTGAACCACAGCTTCAGCGCATCAAAACGGCGGGTGCTTTGGGTGATCGTTTTATTGATCTGGTTCAGCCCTTCAAAATCATTTTCCTGCGGATTTAGATAATCAGCATGGTGGGTGATGAGATCCAGGTACTGACGGTTCTTTACCAGCAATGCGCTGCTGCTGATAGGCTGGAAGAAAGCTTTGTGATAATCCGTGGTAACAGAATTGGCCTTTTCAATACCATTCAAAAGATGCCGGTGTTTGGCAGAGAGTAAAAGTCCGCAACCATAAGCAGCATCTACATGGAACCAGAGTTTGTATTTGGAAGCGATTCTGCCGATAGCCGCCAGCGGGTCAATGTTGCCGAAATCAGTGGTGCCTGCGGTAGCCACTACGNCAATGGGCAGATTCCCCTGTTCCAGTTCTTTCTTAACNGCCAGTTCTAATTGGGAAGCATCCATGCGGAAGCCGCTGTCGGTCTTTACTTTCACGAGCGACTGTTCGCCCAGGCCCATCAGCGATACGGTGTTCTGGATGCTGAAATGGGTCATTTCAGAAACGAAGATCCTGAAGCGGGCAGCNTCGGGCGGAAGCCCATGTTTACGGATATTATGATGCAGGTATTCNCGTGCATAATGATCCCTGCCCAGCAGGAGGCCCATCAGGTTGCTTTGTGATCCGCCGGCGGTAAATACACCGTCAGCATCGCTGCTAAAGCCGATCTCCCTGCAGGTCCAGCTGATCAGCTTCTGTTCCATCAGGGTGCCGCCTGCGCTCTGGTCCCAGGTATCCTGGGAGGAGTTGATGGCGGCGATCANTACTTCTGCAGCCAGTGCGGGGATCACTACCGGGCAATTCAGATGGGCGATATAATGAGGCAGATGAAAGGCCGTTGCATGGTGCACGTATAATGTTTCCACTTCGCGGAAGAGGCTCTCGTAATCGGGCAGGGGCGTGTCAAATGCCACCTGGTCAAACAGGTTCCTTAATTCATCCGGCCTGATGCCGCTAAAGGGCTGGCGGGTGTTTTGCAGGAAGGAGCTCACCAGTTGGCGGGCGCCAGTGATGGCGGCATGATATTCTGCTGCGGCGCCTTCGTGAAAAATATCTTTATAAGGGTTGGCGGCAACAATAGCCGGACCGTTCTTCTCAGGCGCTATAAGNTTTGCTTGCATAGATTTTTTTGTTTGAATGAAGTGATGAGTCGTGTGCGGCATACTGTTCCCGTGTGCAGAAGGCCAGGTAAGCTGTTTTCTGTGGCAGCTGTATTTCCTGCAGGTATTCAAATCCTACACGTTTGGTGAGCACATGCATTTTTTCATTGCGCACATCCGGCTCTACGATCAGTCTTTNCACCGCAGGATTGGTCAACATGAAATCAATGATCGTTTTCAGGATGTGCAGCGTGAAATGNTGGATGGGTGTTTCTACCGGCGCTACCAGCAGGTGCAGCCCGTAATCGCCTTCCTGTGCCTCGTANTACTTGCCGATGGGATCNTTCATGGCCCGGTAACTTTCCCATAAGAAGGCCGGTGTACCGTTATAGAAGCCCATGAAAGCATGTGAATGTTTGCCCTGCGTAATAGCGGTGTAGGCGGCAGTTACCTGCTCTACGGTGGTATGCTGCATCTGCCAGTATTTGGCATAATCGCGGTTCACCCAGTTATGGACGAGCGCAATATCTTTTTCTATCTGCAGGGGGCGGAAAGAAAAGCTGCCCAGTTCAGGCACCTGTTTGGTATACAGGTAGNAGGCTGTCTGCTCCGCTTTCTTCGCAGCAGCATATTGCTCTCTTGTACAGAAGGCCAGGTAGGCCTGTTTCTGCGGCAGGTCAATGATCTTCTGATAAGCAAAGCCTGCACGCTTATTCAGCACATGGATCTTGTCGTTACGCACGTCCGGTTCTACTACCAGCCTTTCTACCGCCTGGTCTGACAGCATGAAGTCGATGATCGCCGTAAATACATTCCATGTGAAGTTGTGGATGGGTTGATCTGCCGGCGCTACCAGTATATGAAAACCGTAATCGCCTGTTCTTGCATCGTAGTACGCGCCCAGGGGATCGTTCATCACCCAGTAACATTCCAGCAGGAACGCGGGCTGATCGTTATAGAAGCCCATGAACACGCTGGAGCCTTTTGCCTGTGTGATCTTCGTATAGGCGGCGCGTACATCTTCCAGTGTGGAATCCTGCATCTGCCAATAGCGGGCATATTCCCTGTTCACCCAGTTATGGATCACAGGAATATCTTCCTCCATTTGCAGCGGCCGGAGAAAAAAAGGGCCACTGCCAACCGGAGTTGTCATGAATGTCGTGTTTCCCATAAAATTATTTTTGTTAGCGGTCCTGCGGGTAGATCTTTCCGTAGTGTTCTTCCATTACCAGGTAAGGATTTTCCGGGTGAATAACTGACTGTATATGCAGCAGGCTTGCTTTGCTCATCATGCGCAGCATCATACGGCGTTCGCAGGGCACCATAGTGCCATTCTCATTTCTGAATCCGGCCGTGAAGGCATTGCGCCCGTGCGCGCAGAGATGATTGTTCACAAAGATCAGGTCACCTGCTTCCGGTATAAAGCCATCGTAGATCAGCGTACGNGCTTCCTGCCAGAAGCTGACCAGCTGTTCCATCGCTTCGTCGCTTTGGCCGGCGGCTTTGTTATAGATCTGTTCTGCTGCGTCNAAGCGGATGAAGGGCGCGTCCGGGTTGCCGTACAATACGGAGGTCAATGTACCTTCTCCGCTGGCTTCTTCCTGTGCATAATTCGCGTCTTTCGGACATTTGTAAATAGGCGCGAAGAGTGGCTGCAAAGCAGCACCGGGGCGGCCATGAGAGCGGATGGAATACAACATGGAGGGCACCTGCTCTTCGTTACGCACATACAGGAAGCTCAGGAAATCTGCGGGATTGAAAAGGAAGGCATCTTCCGTATGCACAAACAGCTCGGTCTTTGATCCGGACCCGGTTTGTGAAAAGGCCATTTCTTTTTCCGGGATAATTGCATGCAGCAGGCCACCGCCTTTTCTTTGCGCAAAGTATTCTACGGGTTTGGAAGGTACGGCGCCATGCAGCAGCGAGGAGATAAATCCGTATTCCTGCATCCGTTCTTTATCCATTTCGCGCCAGCTGGGCGGTGTGGGGCCTAATGCGGTCTGGTCCACTTCTACCAGGCCTTTCAGGATAATAGCGCCATACTGGCGTGGAGAAAAATCAGTGCCCATCTGCATCAGCAGCCTGGCAATACGTTCCGGCAACAGCCTGTATGCATTTAAATGCAGCATGGCAATGTATTCCGGGTTTTCGTAGCTCCCGTATTTTTCTTTAAGGGCTTTACCCATTCGGGTGATCTCCGCTCTTTCATCGGCAGTGATGAGAATGACCGGTGGCGACATAGGGGGCATGATCCCTAGATCCTGGTCCTGTTTCAGGTTAACTTCCTGAACTATTACTTGAGTTTCCATGGAAGTGTTAAAGGGTGTTATGGGTTTTTAATAAAGGTCTCTCAGCTGGTAAGAAGTGGCGGATACTTCAACCGGCTTTAGTGTGTCTTTTACGGTTTAATGCCTGCAAAGCTATCCGGAAAATGTATGGGTGCTTGATCAAAAGAGGAAATTGATTTACGCAAAACGGAAGAACGCCTGCTGATAAAGCTCTTGATTTACAACTGTGTATTTTTTATGTCATCCTGTGAATGTATTGTAAATAAAGGCTTAGCGCGTTTTATGATTGTGTTAAGAATAGAAAAAAATATTCCTTATGCAGCATGATGAATATTTTATGTTTTAGAATTTATAAGTATATTAGATGGATAAACCCTCATCTTTAACCCATAACCCACTATGCTATGAAAAAACTATCAGCATCCCTCTGTTTCACTTTTTCCATGTTCCTGTTCTTTTCTTTTAAGCCAGTGCCGGCTGAAAAAATTGTTGCCCGTAAACTGATCGTACTGCCTCCGGGAACAGGCGTAGGGTATCAGGATACGGACCCTGTTTATTATTANACTTTCTGGGCAGACCTTTCCGCTACTTCTCCTTATCCCTTAACGGCTATCACCGTTCAACGCAAGATAGGAGGNCAGGTGCTGACCGTACAAAGTTTTTCCGGAACAGTCGTGAGATCTGTATTAGGCCGCTATGCCATCAATGGTGCTGCTACCGTAACCTTTGATGATAACGGCGCCATAGTAACGAAGAGTTTGACGGGATTGATTCAAGGCGGGATNATTCCGGAATAGGGCTTGACAGAACTCATCCCTTCCCGTGAGCAAACGGGTCTTCATCCCCGTCATTGCGAGAAGCCTTAAGGCATGCGCGCGGCCGGCGACGAAGCAATCTTTTCACACAATCCTACATTATAGATTGCGTCAGGAGATTGCTTCGTCGTACCTCCTCGCAATGACGTATGCTGAAGACCCATTCCCGCTTATCTCTATTTATCCTATCTTTATCAAAAAAAGATGGAGAACAAAGGGCTGCTTTTCATTCCCGATATAAGTGGCTTTACCCGTTTTATCAACGAAATAGAGATCGAGCACAGTCGCCACATTATCCAGCAGCTGCTGGAAGTACTCATCAATGCCAACAACATTGGCCTCGAAATATCAGAGATCGAAGGAGACGCTATTCTTTTCTACAAGTTCGGCCAACCACTTGAGCTGGAAGCTATCTATAAACAGGTGGAGCTGATGTTCTGCGAGTTCCATCGCCACCTCAGNGCATACGACAACCGCAAGATCTGTCAGTGCCGCGCCTGCGTGTCNGCTGTAGGCCTTACGCTCAAGGTTATTACCCACTATGGNGAATTCACCACTTATAACGTAAAGAACTTCAGTAAGCTGATCGGNAAAGATGTGATCGTTGCGCACCAGCTGCTGAAGAACGATATCGATAAGCANGAATACTGGCTGGTGACCGACAATCTTCTGCAGGATAAGGATACACCGCCTGCCGGACTGGCCCAATGGATGACNTGGGATGCCAGCACTAAAGAAACAGAAACCGGTACCATTCCTTTTCATTATACCCAGTTAACCCATTTAAGAAATGAGCTGCCCGCTGAACCAGGCCCGCACCTGGAGCTGGCCACCAAGGCAAAAATGGTGTCCGTCTCAAAAGAATATGATGTGGATATTAAAACACTCGGTTATACGGTCATCCACTTTGAGTTCCGCCACCTCTGGCAGGTAGGGATCAAAGAGATAGACGAAGTGGAACATTTTCTACCGGGTGTTGGCAGCCGTCACCGTCATTTACTGGACAACGGGCAGGAGGTATTGATGTTCATCAGCAGCTTTTCCTACAACCCGGAAGAAAAGATCGTTTTCAGCGAAACAGATGAAAAGCGTAAAAGCTCCATGTACTTTACTATTGAAAAAGTAAGCGGGCATCGGGCACGTCTGACCATGGACTTTTACCTGCAGAAGAATCCCCTCCGCCAGTTCCTGTTCGGACTAAGTGAGAAAACCAAAATGGAAGAACGCTTACGGCAATCGCTNCGGAACCTGGAACCTGTAGTCAATCAAATGGTATTGCCGCTGGAATTCTAATATCCTTTATTCTGCCTTCAAACTATTCACCGGGTTCATCACCGCCGCGCGGAAAGCCTGGTAGCTCACCGTCATTAAAGTAATGATCAATGCCCCGATCGNCGCAGCCGCAAAGATCCACCAGGATAACTGCGTGCGATAGTCATAGTGCTGCAGCCACTGATGTAATAAATACCAGGCCAGCGGAATAGCAATAGCACAGGAGATCATTACCAGTGTGACAAAATCTTTAGACAGCATCTGCCAGAGATTGAACACAGATGCGCCCATTACTTTTCGGATGCCGATCTCTTTGGTGCGCTGTTCCGCTACAAAGGATGCCAGCCCGTACAATCCCAGGCAGGAAATGAAGATGGCCAGGATAGCGAAGATAGTGGCCAGGTTGCCCACACGTTGTTCATCACTGAATTTTGCCGCATACTCGTTATCTACGAATTTGTACACAAAGGGACTACCCGGGTTATATTTTTTAAATACCGGTTCTATTTTAGCCAGGCCTTCACCCATGGGTATGCCAGGTTTAATACGTACGGTCATCAAACGTGCCCAGCTGGGGTTCAAATGAAACATGACAGGCCTTACCGGGTCATAAGGAGATTGCATGATCATATCCTTTACCACACCGATCACCACATGCTCCTGGTCTCCCCATCGTATCCGCTCGCCAATAGGATGTTTGAAGCCGGTGAGCTTCAGGGCTGCCTCATTTAATATAAAAGCGCCGGTGTCAGAAGCAAAGCTGCGCGAGAAATCTCGCCCCTGCACGATCGTCCAGCCAAGCGTGCTGCCAAAATCATGTGATACGGCAATGGTGCCGGGGCTCACCACCAGGCTGGGATCTTTACCCCTCCAGCTAACAATGTTATTAGACCACACTTCTGTAGGCGCGCTGTTGGATTGCGCCATATTTGCTACCGCGCCGGTACGCAGCAGGTCTGCCCGGATAGCATCGTAATGTCCCTGTATATCCGGTGTATTCATATCCACCGTGATCAGCCCTTCGCGGGTATAACCCACGGGCCGGTGCTGTGCATGTTGTATCTGGCGGTAAACGATCAGTGTGCTGGTGATCAGGGCAACAGAGATGGTAAACTGTCCAACTACCAATACTTTGCGGGGCAGGGTAGCAAAACGTCCGGCACGGAAAGTGCCTTTCAGCACCTTCACCGGCTCAAAGGCAGACAGATAGAACGCCGGATAGCTGCCGGATATCAGTCCGGTGATGAAGGCAAAACCTAATATCAGCAACCAGAACAGCGGACTGCCCCAGGGAATGCGCATGGTCTTATCCATCAGCCCGTTGAAGAAAGGCAGCGATAGCTGTACCAGTATGATAGACAATAGCATGCCTATCAACACCACGATCATAGATTCACTGAGGAACTGCCCGATCAGCTGTCNGCGTAAGGAGCCAATCGCCTTGCGGATCCCCACTTCACGGCTGCGTTTTTCACTCCTGGCAGTAGAGAGGTTCATGAAGTTAATACANGCCAGCAGCAGGATGAAAAGGCCTATCATGCCTGTGAGCCATACCATACGAATGCCGCCGCCGCTTACCTGGCCATTGTCAAAATCATTATAGAGGCGCCATTGGCTCATAGGATGCAGCTGCAGCTCTTCTTTTGAAAACGTGATATGTGGGGTTGGAACACTTTTTATTTTTGCGCTTACTTTCTTTATATCCGCATGATCATTCAGCTGCATATACAACTGGCACATATGATTCTCCCATTCCGTTTGTGCACGTTTTATCCAGCTTTCTGTATTATTTGAATAAGTGGTCCAGGGCAGTATCACTTTCAGATCGTTGAAGGTAGTATTGCGTGGCAGGTCTTCATATACGCCGGCCACTTTCATATCAAACTTGCTATCGATGCGCACCGGCTTATTCATCGGGTCGGCATCGCCAAAGAGCGCTTTCGCCGTTGATTGTGAGAGCAGGAGGGAAGAGGGATCTTTCAGGGCCTGCCGGTCGCCCTGCAGCATTTTTAACGAGAACATATCCGGGAACGCATCTTCTGCCCACATGCCTGTTTGCGACAGCTGCTTTTCGCCTGCGGCCAGTATATGTGCCGC
>Ga0055530_10001443_pt1 | contig 17386 bp, 15 predicted proteins | sample Araplavi_mTSA_r2_FD_55009 | JGI IMG/M metagenome (GOLD analysis project Ga0055530, IMG submission 55009) | Arabidopsis root microbial communities from North Carolina, USA - plate scrape MF_Cvi_mTSA_r2 | ecosystem: Host-associated > Plants > Roots > Endosphere | place: USA: North Carolina... | reverse complement strand
CGCCGCGCGCGCCTGGCGTTCGTCGGCCCGTCCCTGCATGCCGAAGCGATGGCGCTGGAAATCCCGCTGCTCTCGCTCGATCCGCCGCCGGTGGAAGCGCAGGGCCGCGTGCACCTGATGGTCCACGACGCGCAGGCGATCGCCGGCCATGTATCGCGCCTGCTCGACGAAGCCTGGCTGCCGCCGCGCCGTATCGTCGATGTCGACCGCGACACCATTCCCGAACTGAGCGACGCCGATGTGCGCGTCGCCGACGCCTTGGCGGGCCTGCGTCCAGCAGCTCATCCGACGACCCTGACGCGGGACGCCGGTTCGCCAAACCAGGTCGCGATCCGCAATGCGTGGGGGGCGTCGTGAACGCCCTTCCCACCCGCGGTTCGCAACATGCCACGACAGCAGCGTCGTGGATGCCATACGCGCGGCAAGCCGCGTTTTCCCAGCGTGCGCCGTCGCATGCCCCGCTCTTCACCAGGTGACGAAACATGGCCACTCATGTGATCTCCCGGGCCGATGCCCCGTATACCGTTCCTCCCGCCGCGAACTCGCGCGAGGACGATATCGACATCCCGACCCTCGTATCGACGCTGACCGACAACAAGTGGCCGATCCTCTTCGGCACGCTGGCGTTCTTCATCATCGCGGTGGCCTACGTGTTGCTGGCCACGCCGAAATACGAAGCCAACGCCGTCGTACAGGTGGAATCGCGCCCGCCCACGGTGCCGGGCCTCAACCAGCCCAACACCGCGCCGGCGCCGCCGATCGTGGATGCGCCGGCCGCCACCGAAACGCAGCTGCTCACCTCACGCCGCGTGCTCGGTGAGGCGATTGAACGCCTCGACCTGGACACCGTCGTCGAACCGGTGCGCATGCCGCTGATCGGCGACACGCTCGCACGCATGCAGCAGCGTCTGCATCCGGGCGAAGTCGCCTCGCCGTGGTTCGGTCTGGACAGCTACGCCTGGGGCGGCGAGCAGGTCGACATCGGCCAGTTCGAAGTGCCCGACCAGCTGGTCGGCGTGCCGCTGCAGCTGATCGCCGGCGAACAGGGCCGCTACAAGCTGCTCGATCCGGACGGCAACCTCATGCTGGAAGGCCGCGTCGGCCAGAAGTCCACGAATGGCCGCGGCCTCATGCTCGAAGTGCAGCGCCTGGCCGCCAATCCCGGCACGCGCTTCGAGATGACGCGCCTGAACACGATGGCGTTGATGACGCAGCTCAAGGGCGACATCACCGTCACCGAGCAGGGCCGCAACTCCGGCATCATCAACCTCACCTACTCGCACCCCGATGCGCTGCGCGCCAAGCAGGTNCTCGACCAGATCACCCAGGCCTACGTGCGCCAGAACGTCGCGCGCAACTCGGCCGAAGCCGCCAAGCGCCTGCAGTTCGTCACCGAGCAGCTGCCCAAGGTGCGTCGTGAACTCGCCGATGCGCAGGCGCGCCTGAACACCTTCCAGTCGCGCACCCGCACGATGGACGTGGGCGTGTCGAACAAGGCGCTGCTCGACCAGACCGTGGCGCTGGACCAGAGCATCCAGCAGCTGCAGGTGCAGCGCGCCGACATCGCCAGCCGCTACACGCCCGAGCATCCGGTCTACCAGTCGCTGATGCGCCAGATCGCGCAGTTCGAGGGCAAGAAGAACCAGATCATGGGCCAGATCGGCAACCTGCCCGACACGCAGCAGGGTCTGTTCCGCCTCAACCGCGACGTGGAAGTGATCAACCAGACCTACGCGAACCTGCTCGACCAGGCGCAGCAGCTGAACATCGCCGCCGCCAGCGCGGTGGGTAACGCCCGCGTGATCGACCCCGCCGACGTCAACATGGGCAGCCCGTCGTGGCCGAAGCCGCTGATCGTCATCGGCGCCGGCACGCTGATCGGCGCGATGTTCATGGTCGCCTTCGTGCTCACGCGCCAGATGTTCCGTCGCGGCGTGGAGGATCCGGTGGACATCGAGCTCCTCGGCCTGCCGGTGTATGCGTCGATCCCCTTCAGCGCGAAGGGCAAGCAGATCGTCGCGCAGCCGGGCACGGCCGGGCGTCGCGACGGCAAGCAGCGCCTGCTGGCGTTCCGCTCGCCCTCGGACCTGGCGATGGAGGCGCTGCGCACGCTGCGCACCAGCCTGCATTTCGCCCGCTTCGAGATGAAGAACAACATGCTGATGATCGCCGCGCCGAGCCCGGGCGTCGGCAAGTCCTTCGTCTGCGCGAACCTCGCCGTGACGATGGCGCAGGCCGGTCAGCGCGTTCTGCTGGTGGATGCCGACATGCGTCGCGGCACGTTGCACCTCGCGCTGGGCACGCGCGCCGATGGCGGTCTTTCGGAGCTGATTTCCGGCCGCATCGACGAAGTGCAGGCGGTGCGCAAGGTCGGCGGCACGGACAACCTGTCGTTCATCTCGCGCGGCACGATTCCGCCGAATCCGTCGGAACTGCTGATGCATCCACGCTTCACCTCGCTGCTGGACAAGCTCGCGCAGCAGTACGACATCGTGGTGATCGATACCCCGCCGGTGCTGGCGGTGACGGACGCGGCGGTGATCGGCCACCACGTCGGCACCTGCCTGATGGTGGTGCGCTGGGGCCTCAACCAGCAGCGTGAGATCGCGCTGGCCAAGCAGCGCCTGGAACAGAACGGCGTGGAAGTGCGCGGCGCGATCTTCAACGCGGTGCAGAAGCGCGGCTCGGGCCAGTACGCCTACACGTACTACGACTACCAGCCGATGCGGGACGAGCCGCTCAAGGCGGGTGCGAGGTAATGGCGATGCGCACACAGATCACGATGTCGCCCTATTACGGCACGCCGGATTTCTCGCGCCTGATGCGCGAGGACGTCCCGCCGCCGGCGGTGGATCCGGTGTCGGTCGCCGACCTGCTGCGCAACGCCTTCGTGTATCCGCCGTACTCGATCTACGAAGGCGTCCGCCTGGTCACGTTCGGTTTCTGCCCGCACGACGACATGCACACCGAACCCAAGTTCCGTTTCAAGTTCCGCAATGCGGGCGAAGTGCCCGAATACGCGGCAACCGAGCAGGATTGGGTCGCCGGCTACCATCGTCGCCTGTGCGACGCGATCCAGCGCAGCTGCGCCGGCATGCAGTCGCCGTGGCTGTTGCAGAGCGGCGGCAAGGATTCGACCACGCTCGCCATCGCGATCGCCGACGCGCGCCCGGACACCACCTGCATCACCTACCTGGGTGGGCAGGAAGAGGACGAAGTCGAATCGGCGACGCACGTGGCGCGCACGCTCGGCCTGCGCCATGAAACGCTGATGTGCGATCCGGCACGCGCCTACGATCGCTACCTGGATGTCGTNCATCGCATGCCGCTGCTGACCGCCGATTTCGCGCTGTTGTCGTGCATCGACCTCGGCACCGANGTGGCGGCCAATGGCGGCGACGGTGTGGTCGACGGCCTTGGCGCCGACAGTTATTTCGGCACGCCNATGAGCAAGCGGCAGGAAATGCTGAAGCGNCTCTCGCGCGGCCTTCCNCTGCCCGGCCGACTGTCCGAACTGCCCGGTGTGGATCGCAGTTTCAAGCTCTGCTACCTGCTCAGCACCCTGCGCATGAACGAGATCGAGCGTTCGTTCCCCGGCTCGCGTTTCACCGACGACGAAGTGGACGAGCTGCTGGGCCGTCCGATGTCGGAACACTCGCGTCATCGCCTGGACCTGTACCGCGAGGAGATCGGTTCGGCGACCAGCTTGTGGGAATGGCGCGACATGTCGACCTCGATCGCCGGTTCCGCGGGCGCTTTCGCCAAGGGCCTGTATTCCAGTGCCGCGCTCGGCCTGCGAGTGGCGTATCCGTTCTGCGACCTGACGCTGCGCGAGTGGATCCATCGCGAAGTTCCGCGTTACCAGAAGGTCGATCCGGTCACCAAGCTCAACAAACTGCTGATCCGCGACCACATCGCCACGCGTTTCGACGAACTTCCCTACGTCACCGGCAAGGGCAGCTTCCGCTTCGACGTGCGCGGTCTTGCGCGGGCGCGTTTCGACCGCGTTCGCGAGTTCGCGCGCGATTCGGTCGAGATGCCGGGCGCAGGCAAGTGGCTCGACCGCAATCGCCGCCGCCTCGACAACAAGTACCACGCGTCGAAGTTCTACCTGCTCGCGGTGGTGTTGCCGTGGCTGGCCTCGCGACGCGAGCGGCGCGCGCAGGTCCAGGACACCGACACGCGCGAACGCGCCTATGCCTGACCTGTTGCGTCGACGTATCGCCGCGTCGCTCGCGCTCGCCCCCGCGACACCGCTGGCGTTGGGCGCGCCTTCACCCGTCGGCAGCGCGGTGACCGACGTTCGCAAGCACGGTGCGCGCGGAAACGGCGTGGCCGACGACACCCGCGCTTTCCAGGCCGCGATCGATTCGCTCCCGCCCACCGGCGGCACCGTGCAGGTGCCGCCGGGCGATTACCTGATCGACCCCGTCGTCGGCGTGAAGCTGCGCAGCCGCATGCATCTGGCGATGTCGCCGGGCACGCGCCTGCTCGCAAAACCCAACGCCGCCGAACGCGCGTACGTGCTCAATGCGACTCATGTGAGCGACACGACGATCTCCGGCGGCCGCATCATCGGCGAGCGCTCCAAGCACAAGGGCAAGACCGGCGAGTGGGGGCACGGCCTGATGATCCGCGCCGCCGAACGCGTAAACGTGCGCGACATCCATATCTCGCATTGCTGGGGCGATGGCATTTCCATCGGCGGCGCGAAGGTCGGCGCGAAGATCATGCCCAGCCGCGACGTCACCATCGAACGCGTTTCGTGCGCCGACAACCGCCGGCAGGGCCTCACCATCGGCCGATCGCGCGGCGTGCGCGTGTTCGATTCCGAGTTCATCGACACCGGCGGCACCCTGCCCAGCGCAGGCATCGACGTGGAACCGGACCAGGGCGACATCGCCGACGACGTCCTCATCGCCCGCTGCACCGTAAGCGGCAACCAGGGCCCCGGCATCCAGCTGTACAAGCGCGTCTCTGACGCGACCGTGCGCGACTGCCTGATCGAGCACAACCGCGGCCACGGCATCCTGACTGTGGGCGCGAGCGATTGCCGCATCGAGAACAACCGCATCCGCGAGAACGTCCTCGGCGGTGTCGGCGTGCGGCCAGGCACGCGCGGCCTGGTCATCGCGCGCAACGAATTCGACGACAACGGCCCGGCCGGGACCGCACCGGACGGAAAGCGCCGTGGCGGAAAGCGCCACGTGGTCATAGGCGAGAAGACCGAGCGCATCAGCGTGGACACGGACAACCGCTACCTCGATTGAGGGGGAAGCGGGCTCATCCGCCTGCATCGGCAAAGTCCATGTCGCTTCTTGTAGCCCGGGTAAGCCAGGCGCACCCGGGCGCATCCGCGGGCGAGATCCCGGGTGCGCTCCGCTTGCCCGGGCTACGGCGCGACGAAAGTGTGTGATGAAATCTTCACCACGGCGGTTGCGGCGCGTTCGATTTCACGTCACGAGACTCACGCGCGCAGCGAACTCATCCACACAAGATGCGGCCGCGCCCGGTTCATTCTGCGCATACGCGCCCNCGCGCGCAGCATCGACAACGCAGTCATGAACTTGAATGCGCAAGTAGATGAACGACACGGACGGATTTACGGGCCCGTGTGCACAAATAGTGAAATCTAGGGTTTCGATTCACGTTTGTTCCGGTAGGGTGCACGGCAGTCACGAACATGATCGTGGCGTGATGAGTTGAAGTTCGCGAGGGGGCGCGCTTCACACACCAAGCCCCAATCGAGCCGAACCGCTCACCCGGGGGCGTTCCTTAATCTCGGAACCCTACTGTGAACGATACCCAGCTGATGGCGCCTGCGACCGCCGAACGTCGCGAGTTTCTCCGCAAGTCCCTGATCCTTTCGATTCCGCCCGTGCTCGGCCTGACCGGCATCGGCAAGGTGATGGCCGCCACCGGCGCCACCACCGCAGCCACGTACAACCCCGCCGCGCGCGCACGCGGCACCGCCTCGGTCAGCGTTCGCAACTACGGCGCGCTGGGCAACGGCAGCAACGACGATACGAAGGCCTTCCAGGCCGCGATCAACGCACTGCCCTCCTCCGGTGGCACGGTTACCGTCCCGGCCGGCAACTACGTGATCGATCCCACGGTCAACGTCCGCCTGCGCAGCAAGATGCACCTGAAGCTGGCCGACGGCGCGCGTCTTCTGGCCAAGCGCAACAACGCCGAGCGCGCCTACGTGCTGATGGTCTACAAGGTCAGCGACGTGGAAATCTCCGGCGGCGAGATCGTCGGCGACCGCGACAACCACCTGGGCAGCACCGGCGAATGGGGTCACGGCATCATGGTGCGCGGCTCCTCGCGCGTCACGATCAAGGACACCCTCATTTCCAAGTGCTGGGGCGATGGCATCTCCATCGGCGGCGCCATGGTCACCGGCGCCCCGACGATTCCGTGCAACGACGTGATCATCACCAACGTGGTGTGCACCAACAATCGCCGCCAGGGCCTGACCATCGGCTGCTCGTCGAACGTGAAGGTCTACGACAGCGAGTTCAGCTATTCCAACGGCATCGCCCCGCAGTGCGGCATCGACATCGAGCCGGATTCGGGCGACTCGCGCACCACCGACACCGTGCTCATCCAGAACTGCCTGATCCGCCGCAACAAGGGCAACGGCATCCTGTCCTACAAGCGCGTGAAGGGCGTGACGGTCAAGAACTGCACGCTGGAATACAACGGCGGCTACGGCCTGCTGACGGTGGGCGCCAACAGCGGCTACATCGCCCAGAACCGTTTCCAGCACAACTACCTGTACGGTGCGATGTTCTCCGCTGCGACCAAGAGCTACCAGACCAGCGGCAACGTCTTCAAGAACAATCACACCCGCATGCATGGCGTGAACACGGCGAGCACCGCGTACGTCTCGATGACGGGCCTGGTCGGCGGCAACACCGGCAATGGCGCCCACATCGCCAAGAGCTCGGACAGCACCGACATCCGCGTGACGACGAACCAGTACGCGAAGTAGCACACGGCGCAAAACCACCGATTTGACACTCGTCACAGGCAAACGGCCGGCGCAAGCCGGCCGTCTTTTTATGCGCGTGTTACGCGTGCACCCAGAAAGCATCCGATCGCGTCCGTGACCTGACGCACAACTGTTTCGCTTTCGATACACGCAAGCCGGTCCGTTTATCTGGCGATGCGAATGTGACAGCGCGGTGGAGGTCGCCAGAAAAGCGTTCGCTACCATCGAGCGACCTCCACGACGGGACGTTCCGCCGCTCCAATCGCCGATGGTCCACGCGATTGTGCGGCCCGCCATGCCGATGCGAATCGTCTTCTTCGCGAACACCGACTGGTATCTCTACAACTTCAGGCTTTCCACTGCACGTCACCTCCAGGCGCAAGGCGCCGAAGTGGTGATGGTGTCGCCACCGGGTGAGTTCGGCGCACGCTTCGCCGAACACGGCATCCGCTGGGAAGTCCTACCGATGGACCGGGCGAGCCTGAATCCCCTGCGCGAGGCGGTGACGGTCCACCACCTCACGCGGCTGCTGCGCCGTGAGCGTCCGCAGCTGATCCACAACTTCACCGTCAANTGCGCNGTGTACGGCGCGCTNGCGGCGCGACTGGCCAACGTGCCGGCAGTGGTGAACGCCGTCGCNGGCATGGGCTATGTCTATGCAAGCAACACGGTGAAGGCGCGCATGCTGCGCCCGGTGGTGAGCACGCTCATGCGATCCACCCTCGGCCATGGGCATTCACGCGTGATCCTGCAGAACCCCGACGACGCGGCGGCGCTGACGGAATCCAGGCTGGTGCCGGCCGATCGCATCCGCATCATCCGTAGCTCCGGCGTGAACATCGACCGCTTCCGTCCTGTGACGCACGACGAGGGTCCGCTGCGCGTGCTGCTCGCCGCCCGCCTGCTTCGCGAGAAGGGCGTCGGTGAATTCGTCGAGGCCGCGCGCCTGCTGCAGGATCGGGGACGGAAGGTGGAATTCCTGCTCGCCGGCACGCCAGACCCGGGAAATCCCTCGTCGTACGACCAGCATGAGATCGATCACTGGCATCGACAGGGTCTGGTCGACTGGCTGGGCCATGTCGACGACATGCCGGCATTGATGCGGACGGTGCACGTGATGGCATTGCCCAGCTATTACCGCGAGGGCGTGCCGCGATGCCTCATCGAAGGTGCCGCGAGCGGGCTTTGCCTGATCACCACCGACCTGCCCGGCTGCCGCGAGGTCGTGACAGGCCACGGCATCGACGGATTGCAGGTGCCACCACGCGACGCGCCTTCGCTCGCCGCGCTGCTCATGCAACTCGATGACGANCGCACGCTGGTGAAACAGCTGGGCACGCGNGCNCGCGNGCGCGCCGAACGTCATTTCGACGAACGACTCGTGATCGACCGGACTTTGGAGGTGTACGCGGAGTTGCTGTCCGATCCGTTTCCCGCGCGCTCGGCCGTAGCTGGATGATCGCCCGCATGAGTGCGAGCGCCTGGCGACCGGCGGCGACGGCGATCGGCATGCTCTGGCTGGCGACGCTGGCCGGTGCGGGCATGGTGTTCCTTGCGCAGGTGNTGCTGGCGCGTCGCCTNGGGCCGGAGGAATACGGCCTGTTCGCGTCGTCGCTGGCGACGGTGACGGTCGTGGCGCCGATGGCNGGCTTCGGACTNTCGCAGTTCCGGCTCAAGGCCTATGGCGCCGAAGGATGGGCGGCGGATCGCTGGCTGCGTCCCTCGTTGCGTTTCTCCACCTTCACCGGTCCTGCTGGCGTGCGCGGCGGTCATCGCCTGGGCCCTGATGGGCGATGCGGTCGACGATGAAACGCGCTTGACCTTGCTGCTGCTGGTGCCGGTGATCGCGGGCGTGTTCGCGGTGGACCTGGTGGGAAGCAAACTGCGACTGGAAGAGCGCCACGGCGCGCTCGCGGGTTGGCAGTTGCTCATGCCGGCTGGACGCCTTGCCGTGGCAGCCACGCTGCTGGCCCTGCCGATCGCCAGCGCGCAGGGTGCGGCGCTGGGTTACGGCCTCGTCGCGCTGCTGATTGCGGGTCTTGCGCTGCCCCAACTCATCGCGATGCAGCGGGGCCGCATGGACCTCAAAGGGCACGGTGCGCGTCCGGCCGCCCTCACCTTCGATTCCACGCCCGGCGCGATGCAGTTGTGGTCGAGCGCCTGGGCGTACGGCGTCGCGGCCGTGTTGTATCCGGTGTTCTTCCAGGTGAGCACGGTGCTGCTGAAATACCTGGGCAGCAACGCGCAGGCGGGTCACTACGGCGTCGCGCTGGCGGTGATGACGGCCATCTACCTGTTTCCCGCCACGATCTACCAGAAATTCCTGCTCTCGCGGCTGCATCGCTGGGCGGTACACGACAAGCAACGCTTCTGGCGCGTGTACCGGCTCGGCAACCTTTCGATGCTCGCGATGGGCGTGATAGTCGGCGCGTTGCTTGCGGCCGTGTCGCCGTGGGTGGTGCCGCTCGCGTTCGGCCCCGCGTTCGCCGACGTCGTCGGCCTGCTGACGATCCTTGCCGTGTGCGTGCCGATCCGGTTCCTTTCCACCGCGGTCGGTTCGGCGCTGCTTACGGAGCATCACATGCGTTATCGCGTCGCGGCGATGCTGGTGGCCACGCTCGTGGCGGTCGCGCTCAACTGGGCGGCGATCCCGCGTTGGGGCCAGACCGGCGCGGCATGGGCGACCGTGATCGCCGAAGCGGTACTGCTGCTCGCGATGTGGCTCGGCACGCGCCGCCTGCCCCGACCGGAGAATGCGGCATGACGCCACACCCGCGCGTTGGATTCACCGGCTACTACGGCATGCGCAACTTCGGCGACGACCTGTTCGGCGTGTTGTGTTCCACCGCCGCGCGCCAGTACTGGAACGCGGAGCCGCTTCTGGTCGGCCCCGCGCTGGATGGCGCCCGGGCACGCGCGATGTGGCCTGCGGCGTTGCCCGCGCAGATGTACGGCGCGCCCGGCGCGATGGGAAAGGCCGCGCGCGTCATCGGCTTCATGCGCGGTCTGCACGCGAGCGACGTGCTGGTGATGGGCGGCGGCTCGGTCATCAATGCACGCGAGTCGTTCCGCAAGCCGATGATGCTCTCCGCCGTACGTCGCAACCGCGTGCAGCTCGCGGCGGTCGGCGTGTCGGTCGGCCCCTTTCCCGACGCCGCTTCCGAATCGGCGGCCGCCGCGTTCGTAAGCCAGTTCTCGTACCTGTCGGTACGCGATCGCCGCTCCTACGAGCTGGCGCGCAGGATGGGACTGGAACACATCGTCCACGAAGGCCGCGATCTGGCCGGATTGCTTCGCACCGTCACGCCCGTGCACGCGCACCCGGCTGAAAGTGGGCGCCAGAAGAGCGTGGCCCGCATCGGCATCGCTCCGTGCCGCTATCAGGTCCGCGCGGATCATCCGGCACCAACCCCGTCGCAATGGCACGACGCCGTGGTGCATGCGGTGACGCAGATGGCGTCGCGCGCGCCGCTGGAAGTCGAGATCTTCAGCCTCAACGGCCACCCGCAGCACGGCGACGAGGCGATGTCCGGACAATTACGGCAGCGCCTGCGCGAGCGCGGCATCGCGACGGACCTGCACGCATATGCCGGTGGCGATCCGCTGGGCACGGTGGCGGCGATCCGTCGCTGCGACGCCTTCATCAGCGCCCGCCTGCACGGCGCAATCGTGGCGTACTTGTGCTCGGTTCCATTCGCCATCGTCGATTACCACCCCAAGTGCCGCGACTTCGCCGACGACATAGGCTTGCCACCGGATCTGCGAATCTCCAAGGGCAACGACGACAGCGCCGCATTCATGCATGTGGTGGAGGCGTTGCTGAACGATGACGGCGCACGAGCGCGCCTTTCACCCGACGTATACGCGCAGGAGGCGCAGGACATATTCCAATGCGCTCCATGGTCGATCCCATCCACCATCCACACGCACGCGTCGACGGCGCCCGCCCAATGAGCGATCGGGCTTCCCTCGCTCCGGTCTGCGTTGTCGTGCCGTGCTTCAAGTGCGGCGGCACGATCGGCGATTCGATCGCGTCCGTGCATGCGCAGACGTTGCGACCCGCGCAGGTGGTGCTCGTCGACGATGCGAGCCCCGACGACACCGTCGGCGCATTGCACGCGGTCGCCGCGCAGTACGCGCCGGGGTGGATCGAAGTGGTTTCGCTGCCGAAGAACGGCGGGCCGTCGGCTGCCCGCAACGCGGGTTGGGAACACGCGACGCAACCGTACGTCGCCTTCCTCGATGCGGACGACACCTGGGTGTCGACGAAGATCGAACTGCAGATGCGCGCGTTGCGCGCGGACCCCGAGATCGCGCTGATCGCCCATCGCATGCGGGTTCGCGATCGCGACAGCCCCCCGCCCACCGCGCCGCGCGAGGCCCGCACGCATATCGTGCCGCGCCGTCGGCTGCTGTTGAACAACCCGTTTCCGACCGCGTCCGTCGTGCTCCGGCGCGACCTGCCGTTCCGCTTCGACGAGAACTACCGCCGCGTCGAGGATTTCCTGCTCTGGGGCCAGATCGGGTTCTCGGGCTATCGCTGCGCCAAACTCGACCAGGTGCTCGCTTACTGGCACAAGGCGAACTACGGCGCCGGCGGCCTGAGCGAGGATCTGAAAGCCATGCATCGCGCCGGCCGTGAAGTGCGCCGCGAACTTCTCCGCCAGGGACTGGTGAGTTATCCCGAACACTGCTTCGCCCGCAGCATCGGCATGGTGCGCAAGGCGCGCCAGCGCATGCTGCTGGCGTTGCGGCGGGTCACCGAAGGAGGCGCGACCTCGTGAGCGCGAACGTTCCCGAATACGGCATGGTGCAGCGACGCTCCACCTACATACCCGCCACCACGACGCTCAGCGTGCTGCTGTTGCTTGCGGTGGGACTGTTCGGCTGCTGGCTGGTCGGTACGCGCCCGCTCGATGTGGGCACCGATACGCAGACCTATGCAGGCTTCTTCGAAGGCCTGAGTTCCGGCGGCGGCGAAACGCGCCTGGAACCGGGCTTCGTGTACCTGACCTGGGGCCTGTGGAAACTTGGCGTCGGGGTCATCGGTTACCAGACGGCGCTGTTCGCCCTGATGCTCGGCACGATCATCGTCGCCACGCGGCGGTACCAGGATTTCCTCGTCGGCGACGACGTCGTGCAGCGCCGCGGCTACCTCACCTTCCTCGGTGCGGCGATCATGCTGCTGTACGTCTCGCCGATGTTCGTCAACGCGACGATCAACGCCGTGCGGCAGGGNCTGGCCGCGCTGCTGGTGTTCGCNTCGCTGCTGTCGTTCCAGCGGAAACAGTGGTGGAGCTTCGTGCTGCTGGGTGCCGTGGCGAGCAGCCTGCACCTGTCGTCTCTGCTGTACCTGGTTTTCGCGCCGGTGCTGCTGTTCGGCACGAGGATGCAGCGCCTGATCGCGGTGATCGCGTTCGGCGCCTACGTCACCGGCCTGTCGACGCTGGTCGTGCGCGCGTTCATCCCGTCGCTGTACCAGCTGATGATGACCTACACGCCATCGCAGCGTTCCCAGGTCGGCGTGCGCATCGACTTCGCGGTGTTCTCCATCTTCTGGTACATGCTTCCCTACATGCTGGCGCCGCTGGTACGCGTGGAATATCGCGAGAAGATCAAGCAGAGCGCGGCGGTCTACCTGGTGATGACGCTGCCGTTCTTCGCCGTGGGCTGGGGCTACTTCTCCAACCGCTACCTGCTGCCGGCATGGCTGAGCGTGTCGCTGATCCTCGCCGCGATGCTGGTCCACAGCCGCCTGGCGCTGCTGCGCAATCCGCTGCTGCTGCGCTTCGGTCTGATCCTGTCGTGCGCCGCGTTCTACTACTACGTCACCCACGAGATCCTGATCTGACCCCATGCAGGCCCTGCAAAGTTTGCTCGTCGCACTGACCTATCCGCCTGCCCTGACCGTCGCGTTGCTGATCTTCGCGGCGCTGCTGGCGCTGATCCGCTGGAACCGCTTCGCGATCGTGACGGCCGTGGTGGCGATCTGCTGGTCGGGCCTGCTCGCCATTCCCAGCGTGTCCGACTGGGTTCGCGGGCGCATCGAGAGCCAGTATCCGCCCGTCGATGAAACCACCCTGCCCCAGGCCGATGCGATCGTCGTGCTCGGCGGCGCCACGCATTTCTACTGGCTCGAACGCCAGAACGTCACCGCCTACGACCTGGAGAACAGCCGCCTCGCGGCCGGCGCGCGCGCATGGCTCGCCGGCAAGGCGCCGGTGGTCGTGCTGTCGGGCGGCGGCGACAACGGCGGCAACGAGGCCGCGAGCGAGGCGCGCCTGATGGAGAACGCGATCCAGCGCCTGGGCGTTCCGCAGAAGGCATTGCTGCTGGAAACCAGGAGCCGCAACACGCGCGACAACGCGCGCTACACCGCGCAACTTGCCGATGAGCACGGTTTCCATCGCATCCTGCTGGTGACCTCATCGCTGCACATGCCTCGCGCGGTGGTCGAATTCCGTAACGCAGGCGTGGACATCACGCCCGTGCCCGTTCCCGAAAGCGGCACGCGCGATCGCTGGTCGCAGCGATGGGTTCCGTCACGCCGTGCGTTATGGCGCAGTGGACGCGCGATCAAGGAAATGGGAGCGCTCGTCATGGTGCGTCTACGGAACTGAACGACGCATGCGCTCGTTCATTCCCGCGTTCGCAACACTGAATGCAACTGCACTGCACGCCCGCGTTATCACGCCGCGTGCGCTGAACGCGATCTAGGCTTCCTGTTGCGAACGCAAGGACGTCGCAACGTTCACAACGTCGTTTCAATCGGCTGCGTCCGGCATGGAGCGAGACGCCAGGCATGCTGCATGTGCCGCGCCAAGAACCCGAGGGCCATGCATTGAAGACGCTCACTCTTGCCTGCTCGGTCGCGATCGCGACCGTCATCACCGGCTGTACCGGCCAGCAGATGACGCGCGGCGACATACAGGATTCGCGCTTCATCGGGGGCGAGGTGAAGATGGTGCCNATCACCGCCGAGGTGGTCTCCGCGCCTTCGCCGAAGGCGGTGGTGCCGCAGGAACTGCTCGCCTTCCACGGCGAAACCTACAAGATCCAACCCGGCGACACGCTCATCGTCACCGTGTGGGATCACCCCGAACTGACCACGCCGGCCGGCAACCAGCAGCAGGCCGTGACCAACGGCCGACTGGTGCAGCCTGACGGCACGTTCTACTTCCCGTATGCCGGCAAGCTCAACGTGACCGGCATGACCATCGAGGATCTGCGCAGCACGTTGACCACGCGGTTGGCGAAGTACCTCACCAATCCGCAGCTGGACGTCAACGTGGTCGGCTTCGGCAGCCGCGTCGCGTTGCAGGGCGCGTTCGTGGATACGACGCCACAGGACGTGACGACGGTTCCGCTGACGCTGTCGCAGGTCGTCGGCCGCGCGCGCATCGACGTGGCGCAGGCCGATCTCGCGGGGCTGGTGCTGACGCGCGACGGACGCAACTACAACCTCGATCTCGACGCGCTCAACCGCGACGGCAACGTCGCTCAGGACATCTACCTGAAGCCGGGCGACCGCATCTTCCTGCCGTTCAACGACCGCAAGGAGGTGTACGTGATCGGCGAGGTCGTGCGCCCGCAGGCGCTGAACTTCAAGACGACCGACATGTCGCTGACGCAGGCGCTGGGCCGTTCCGGCGGCCTGAACCCGGTCACGTCGAAGGGCGAAGCGGTGTACGTGATCCGTGGCCTGGAAGCGATGGAGCAGACGACGCAGGCCTCTTCCGCCACCGTCTATCACCTGGATGCGGCATCGCCGGTCGCCTTTGCGCTGGGCGACAAGTTCCGCCTGCAGCCGGGCGATGTGGTGTGGGTCGGCCCGGCGGGCGTGACGCGCTGGAACCGCTTCCTGTCGCAGCTGCTCCCGCTGTCGTCGCTGGTCTCGAACGCGGCGTCGGCGCAGTACGACGTCACCCGTTAAGAACCGCCTGAGGTGGTAGACGAGGACGGGTGGAGAGGAACGGGTACGCTCGTTCGTCTCCACCCGTTTTTCATGCATCCGCGATGTCGATTCGCCAACCGGTCGCTCGTCGGGGAAGATGAAGGGGCATTCCGCCCCGCTTCCCCGGAGCTTCCATGCTGCAGCTTTACGCCCATCCGTTCTCCTCGTACTCGCAGAAAGTGCTGACCGCCCTGTACGAGAACGGCACGCCGTTCGAGTGGAAGCTGCTCGCCTCGCCCGACTGCGACGCCTGGCGCGAACTGGTCGGGATGTGGCCCGTGCAGCGCTTCCCGGTCCTGGTCGAGGAAGGCCGCATGGTGGCCGAAGCCAGCTGCATCATCGAATACCTGCACGTCCAACATCCCGGGCCGGTGAAGCTGATCCCTGACGACGTGGACGAGGCGATCGACGTGCGGATGATGGATCGCTTCTTCGACCACTACATTTCCACGCCGCAGCAGAAGTTCGTGTTCGACTCCCTGCGCCCTGAAACCGACCGCGACGCGTACGGCGTCGAGGAAGCGCGCGTGATGCTGGAACGCGCCTACGAGTGGCTCGATGGCGTGATGGCGCATCGCGAATGGGCTGCCGGTTCACGTTTCAGCCTCGCCGATTGCGGCGCCGGACCGTTCCTGTTCTACGCGGACTGGACGCATCGAATCGACGAACGTTTCGCCAACGTGCGCGTATCGGGCGCGCCTGCTCGCACGCCCCGCCTTCGCGCGTGCGGTGGACGAGGCGCGGCCGTATCGCTCGTACTTCCCTCTCGGAGCGCCAGATCGGGACTAGTCCGAGACTGGATTTCACCGCTTTCGCACGGGATGATGCGCGTTCCTTCGCGAGGGATTGCGCATGCTGCTGATCGTCACCGCCCTGATCCTGCTGGCCGGACCTGCGCTGCTCGCGCTTTCCGGCTGGCGCGCCTTTTCCACGCACGCCAATGTGGTGTCATCGGCGCGGTGGCAATGGACGAGGGTGGGCGTGTCAGCCCTGCTCTACACGCTGGCGTTCAACCTGACGTTCTTCGTGCAGGAATTGTTCCTCGTCGTGCCGAAGGCGCTGACGCCAGGCTTGCAGCCGACGCTCTACCACAACAACCACCTGTGGAACGGCAGCAATCCGCTGGCGAGTCTCTTCCAGGGCACGGGCGCGCTGGCGACGGCGATCGTCGGCCTTGCATGCCTCGTCGCGCTGCGTGGCGGGCGTCCGCGTGCGGGCGCGTGGCGTTTGTTCGCGGTGTGGATGGCGTACTGCGGCCTGTTGATGGCGTTGCCGCAGGTGGTCATCGGCGCGTTGAGCACGGGCAGCGACGTCGGCATGGCGATGGTGTATTTCGGCATGTCGCAGGGCGCGAAGAACATCGCGGCGCTGCTCGCGTTGATCGCGATCGTCGCCGTGTCGCTCGCCCTGCTCCGCCCGACGCTGGAGCTGGCCGACGATCCGGCCGACATCGCCACGCCCGGTGCGCGCACGTGCTTCGTGTCGCAGACGATCGTGCTGCCGATGCTCATCGGCACGGCACTGGTGATTCCGTTCCGTGTGCCGCGCGAAGCGCTTGAAGTCGTGCTGCTGCCGTTGATCGTCGGCGTGCCCGGCGCGCTGTGGATGCTGGCCGGTGCATGGCGCGTTCGCGATGTGCGCGTGGCCGGCGTTCCGATGCGGGCGTTCGTGGTACCGCTGCTGGCGGCGATCGTGCTGTTGCTGGTGTTCCAGCTGCTGTTGCGGCCGGGCATCGCATTCTACTGAGGCGTCACGCCATGGCGCGCATGCTGGCGTTTTCCGCCGGGAGCGCGTCATGGCCGTCGATCCTGTCCCGCCCGGTTACCAGCGCATCACGCCGTGCGTCACGGTCGCCGATGGAAACGATGCGATCGCATTCTACGAACGCGCGTTCGGCGCGGAACTGACGTACCGGCTGGATGTCGGCGACAAGGTCGCGCACGCCGAGATGCGCATCGGCGATGCGCGTTTCATGCTGTCGGACGAGTTCCCCGAATGGGACGCGCTCGGGCCGGAGTCGCGCGGAGGCACCACCGGCAGCATCCTGGTCTACGTCGACGACGTGGACGACGCGTTCGAGCGCGCGGTCAAGGCCGGCGCATCGGTACTGCAGGCGGTGGAGAACCAGTTCTGGGGCGACCGCATGGGCACGGTGGTGGATCCGTTCGGGCATCGCTGGATGCTGGGCACGCACGTCGAGGACGTTAGCGAGGACGAGAGGCGCCGCCGCGGCGAGGAATGGGCGAAGCAGCACGAAGCGCCGTAACCGCGAAACACGCCACGGCGCGAACTACACCCCGCCGCGCGAAGCGATTAGGCTGGCGGGATGGATACCGCACTGCTTTCCACGTTTGACGCAGGGAGAACGCGATGAACGTGTTCTCTCCCACCGGCCATTTCTCCGACACGCCGTGGTTGCGCGATGGCATGAGCCT
>Ga0055530_10001408_pt1 | contig 17685 bp, 7 predicted proteins | sample Araplavi_mTSA_r2_FD_55009 | JGI IMG/M metagenome (GOLD analysis project Ga0055530, IMG submission 55009) | Arabidopsis root microbial communities from North Carolina, USA - plate scrape MF_Cvi_mTSA_r2 | ecosystem: Host-associated > Plants > Roots > Endosphere | place: USA: North Carolina... | reverse complement strand
GAGCCGCTGGAAACTGAACTGGGCCGCAAGCGCCAGATCAACCAGTCCAGCTGCAACAAGGACTTCTCCTGCGTGAACGGCTTCTGCCCGTCCTTCGTGACAGTCGAAGGCGGCGGCCTGAAAAAGCCGAAGAAAGCGGCAGCAGCGGGCGGCGGTGAAGTACCAGCCCTGCCATCGCCAGTACTGCCTTCGACTGCCAACCCATACGGCATCCTGATCACCGGTATCGGCGGCACCGGCGTGGTGACCGTGGGTCAGATCCTGGCCGTGGCGGCACACGTTGAAGGCAAGGGCGCCATCGTGCTCGACATGTCCGGCCTGGCCCAGAAGGGCGGCCCTGTGATGTCGCACGTGCGCCTGGCCGACAAGCAGGCCGACCTGCACTCGACCCGCGTGGGGACCGGCAGCGCCGACCTGGTGATCGGCTGCGACCAGATCGTGACCGCATCGAAAGACGCGCTGTCGCGCATGGGCGAAGGCCGCACTTACGCAGCCATCAACTCGACCGGCGCGACTACCGCAGCCTTCGTGAAGAATCCTGACTGGCAGTTCCCTGGCACTTCTTCGCAGGCCGAGATCAAGCGCGCCTGCGGCGAAGCCAATGTGGACTTCGTCGACGCCGGCAAGATCGCGACCGCGCTGATGGGCGACTCGATCGCCACCAATATGTTCATGCTGGGCTACTCCTTCCAGAAGGGCCATGTGCCGCTGTCGGAAGCCGCGCTGATGAAGGCGATCGAACTGAATGGCGTCTCCGTGCCGTTCAACAAGGCAGCCTTCAACTGGGGCCGCTACTGCGCACACGACACCGCAGCGGTGACCAAGCTGGCCACCCCGGCAACCGTGATTGAATTCAAGCGCACCCAGTCGCTGGAAGAGATCATCGCCAAGCGCGTGGAACTGCTGACCGCCTACCAGGATGCCGCCTACGCCAAGCAATACAGCGACTTCGTGGCACAGGTGCAGGCAGCAGAAAGTGCGCTGGGTTCGAAGAAGCTGACCGAAGCTGTGGCCCGCTACTTCTACAAGCTGATGGCCTACAAGGACGAGTACGAAGTGGCACGCCTGCACAGCGACCCGGCCTTCCGCGAAAAGATCGCCAATATGTTTGAAGGCGACTACAAGGTGAAGTTCCACCTGGCGCCGCCGCTGTTCGCGAAGAAGGACAAGGAAGGCCACCTGGTCAAACAGGAATTCGGTCCATGGATGCTGAAAGCCTTCGGCGTGCTGGCCAAGTTCAAAGGCCTGCGCGGCACCGCCCTCGACATCTTCGGCTACACCGCAGAGCGCAAGATGGAACGCGCCCTGATCGGCGAATACCGCAAGACCGTGGAAGGCCTGCTCGGCAAGCTGACTGCCGACAACCTGGCAACCGCAGTGGCGATCGCGCGCATTCCTGAAGACATCCGCGGCTACGGCCACGTCAAGGAGCGCCACCTGAAGGCGGCCAAGCAGAAGGAAGCATCGCTGCTGGCGGAATTCAGCAAGCCTGCTGCCGTAACGCACGCGGCCTGATTCCAGGCCGCAGCACAAAAGCCGGGGCTGGTCCCCGGCTTTTTTCATAAGCATCTGCAAAATCATTCGTTCAGTAATAAACACGGCCTTGTTAAGGTGGCGCCTCTTCACAAGAGGACCATCCAATGCAGACAAAATTCAAACTGAAACCACTGGCGGCAGGAGCTTTCGTTTTGTTGGCCGGCGTCGCGCAGGCCCAGGAAGCTTCAGCGCCGGCCGCTGTCGTGATCACCGGTTCGCGCATCCCGCGCGCCAGCCTGGAAGGCCCCTCGGCCGTTACCGTGATCACCGGCGAGGACATCACCAAGCAAGGCTTCAAGAACGTCTTCGATGCTCTGACCAACCAGTCGCAGAACAGCGGCTTCGTGCAGGGCGCAGACTACGGCAATACCTTCACCCCATCGGCCAACGCCATCAGCCTGCGCGGTTTAGGCCCGAACCACACGCTGGTGTTGCTGAACGGCCGCCGCCTGGCCGACTTCCCGATTGCATATGAAGGCACTGTCAACTTCACCAACCTCGCCAACATCCCATCGAGCGTGGTGGAGCGCATCGAAATCCTGAGTGGCGGTGCGTCGGCCGTCTACGGCTCGGACGCGATTGCGGGCGTGGTCAACATCATCCTGAAGAAGCAGGCCAATGGCTACGACATCAACCTCAAGGCCGGCACCACCACGCGCGGCGGCGGCAGCGACAAGCGCCTGCAATTCACCGGGGGCCAGAGCTTCGACAAGCTGAATACCCTGTTCAGTGTGGAATTGCTGGAGCGCGATCCGCTGTGGAGCGCCGACCGTGACTTCATGGCCAGCAAGACCGGCGTGGCGCCGACCTCCGTCATGGCGCGCAAGAACGTCAGCACCGGCAAATACATCGACCTGGGCAATACCTGCGCCGACATCGGCGACCTGTTTGGCGGCAGCACCGTCAAGTACACCGCCAAGGCGGGCAGCTATTGCGCCAGCCCGAAAGTGGGCCCCACCTACTGGACCGTCCAGACCAAGAACAGCAGCCAGAACCTGTTCGGCAGTGCCAACTATGAGCTGTCCGATACCACCACGCTGTTTGCGGAAGCCCTGTACGGCAACAACCGCAGCAGCAACAACACGCGCGGCCCGTCGTGGACTTCGCGCTCGGCTACCGACAGCTATTTCTGGAACCAGAACACCAGCCGCTACGAGGCATGGAGCCGCTACATCTCGCCGGAAGAAATGGGCGGCGTGGAGCGCTACAACCGCCGCTGGGACGACCAGGCGGCTTCGCTGTCGCTCGGCATGCGCGGCCAGGTCCCGAACACTTCGTGGAACTATGAAGCCGGCTACACCGCTTCGCAGTACAAGAGCCAGAACCATACCCAGCGCGCGCTGGCCAGCATCGACAGCTTCTTCCTCGGTCCGCAACTGGGCGTGAATGCCAGCGGCGTCGCCATTTTCGCTCCTGACCCGGCGCGCCTGGCCAAACGCCTGACGCCTGCCGAATTCAATTCCATCACAGGCGAATCGGTCAGCGACGACAAATCGTGGACCAATACCCTGAGCCTGACCGCCAACGGCGAAGCCTTCAACCTGCCGGCCGGTCCGGTCAAGGTGGCGACCGTGGCGGAGCTGGGCAAGCAGGGCTTCTCCAACGTGCCTGACCCGCGCATCAACCAGGGCTACTTCAACACGCTGGTGCCGTCAGACGTTACCGCCGGTACCCGCAAGCGCTACGCCATCGGCGCCGAAGCAAGCATCCCGCTCGTGAAGACGCTGTCCGGCACACTGGCTGGCCGCTACGACCGCTACTCTTTCGCCGGCCGCGACGACGGCAAGTTCACTTACAACGGCGGCCTGGAATGGCGCCCGGCGACCCAGTTCCTGCTGCGCGGGAACTATGCCACCAGCTTCCGTGCGCCGGACATGAACTACATCTACAAGGCACGCGGTACCGGCTATTACTCGTCCACCACCGACTACTATCGCTGCGCCAAAGCTGGCCAGCCGGTATCCGACTGCGACTTCGCCAACTACTCGCCGGGCGCCGACTACGTGCAGACCGGCAGCAAGGACCTGCGCTCGGAGAAAGGCCGCTCGGCTGGCCTGGGAGCCGTCTGGTCGCCTAGCGCCGACTTTGACGTCACGCTGGATTACTGGAAGATCCGCATCGACGACCTGGTCACCAACCTGAGCGCCGACAAGCTGCTGCGCGACGAAGCCGACTGCCGCATCAAGGGCGACCTGACTTCGCCGACCTGCGCCGACGCGATCCGCCGTATCGTTCGCTATGCCGACAATGCGCTGAACAAGCCGGGCGAAATCAAGCAAATCCTGGTCAACCCGATCAATGCAGCATCGACCAAGGTAAGCGGCATCGACCTGTCGGCCAAGTACGTCCTGCGCACCACGGCTTACGGCAACTTCATCACCAAGGTGAATTACTCGAAGACGCTGAAGCAGGAGTCGCGCCAGTTCGCCGGCGACCCGCTCAACAACGACAAGGACGACCTGGGCAACTATGACTGGCGCGACAAGCTGAATGCGAGCCTGACCTGGAATGCGGGCGACTGGTCGAACACCCTGTTCCTGCAGCGCTACGGCAAGGTGCCTAATGGTGCCGGCGATGCCTGGCTGACGCCAACCACCCTGGTCAATGCCAGCTCGGTGTATAAGCTGAACAAGCGCGCCACCGTGTCGCTGGCGGTGAACAACCTGTTCAACCGCGTCAAGCATGACGAGAGCGGCGGCTGGCCTTACTACCCGGTCGGCAATTACAGCCCGGCGGGCCGCCAGGTCTGGCTTGAGCTGAATTATCACTTCGGCTCTTAATGTGTTGTAAATATTGATTGGAATATTTACAATCAATTAGTTACTCCATAGAATCATTGGATGCAATAATTCTATGGAGTACATCATCGAAACCGCTCTCCCTTCGCAGTCGGCCGTGCTGGCCGAACTGACCCGTCCCACCGCGGCATACCAGCGCAGCGCGCGCCTGGCAGTGGCGGGCTTGCTGGCCTTTGTGCTGCTGTATTTCGGCCTTGCGGGCTGGTTCCTGCTCAGCGCCTGGCGCCTGGTGCACTCGAGCCAGCACGGCGGGAATGGGTTCGCCAACTGGTGCGCCGCCATCGTGGCCGTGCTGCTGGCGGTCGTGATGCTGAAGGCGATCTTCGCCGTGCGTCACTCCATGTCGCCCGGCATGGTGGAAGTCAAACCCGAAGAGCAGCCACGCCTGTTCAAGTACCTGATGGAATTGGCCGATTCGGCCGGCGCCCCGCGCCCGCATCGTGTCTTCCTCTCCAACCGCGTCAACGCCGCAGTGTTCTATGACCTGTCGCTGCTTAACCTGATTTTCCCATCCAAGAAAAACCTGGAAATCGGCCTGCCGCTGGTGAATGCCATGCCGCTGGGCGAATTGCGCGCCGTGCTGGCGCACGAATTCGGCCACTTCGCGCAACGCTCGATGGCGGTGGGCCGCTGGGCTTACGTGGCGCAGCAAGTCGTGCAGGAGATGGTGGCGCGCCGCGACAAGCTGGACGACCTGATCGAAGGCATCGGCCGCCTCGATATCCGCCTGCGCCTGGTCGCCTGGGTCTTGCAGATCATCGTCTGGTCGCTGCGCTCGCTGGTGGAGCAAGCCTTCCGCCTGGTGGTGTTGATGCAAAGGGCCTTGTCGCGTGAAATGGAGATGCAGGCCGACCTGGTGGCGGTCTCCCTGACTGGCAGCGATGCGCTGATTCACGCGCTGCACCGGCTTACCGCGGCAGACGATGCCTGGGAGCGTACCGTCGGCTTCGTGTTCGGCGAATATGGCGCCGGCCGCGCCACCGTCGATGCCTTCGCCGTGCAAAACCATGTCACGGCACGCATGTCGGGCATCCTGGATGACCCGTACTACGGCAAGGTGCCGCCACTGCCGGCGCAGCAGCCGGAGCAGCACCGCCTGTTCAAGGCCGAGCTGGGCCAACCGCCGCGCATGTGGCAGACCCACCCGCAGAACCATGAACGCGAGGAGAATGCCAAGCGACGCTACCTGGCCGCTGCGATCGACCAGTCCAGCGCCTGGTCGCTGTTCGACGATGCGGCCGGCCTGCGCCAGCGCATGACCGTCCATTTGCTGGAAGGGCAGGACGGCAAGGCCGAACCGGTGGAGCTGGAAGAGAGCCTGAAACGCCTGGCCAAGGAGTACCGCCGCGAACATTTCCAGAGCCGCTATTGCGGTGTGTACTTCGGCCGCTCCCTCACGCGCCATGCAGCGCAGGCGGCGGAACTGCGTGCTGCCCGCAATGCCCAGCCGGCAGCCGAAGCCAGCGCGCTCTATCCGGTCTCGCTCAAGGATGACGTGCGCCAGTTGCGCCAGTTGCAGGAAGAGCGCGCGCAATTGTCGGCGGTGATCAACGGTCACGCCAAGGTGCACGGCAATCGCGTGCAGCTTGGCGGTGAGGAATACCGCGTGAACCAATTGCCGGCAGCGCTGCAGCGCACCGACGAACGCATTGCGCAGCTTGAGGACAAGCTGCGGCGCCATGACGCAACGGTGCGTGCCTGGCACTATGCGGCAGCAGTCAAGCTGGGCGAGGGCTGGCCGGCCTACCTGGATAGCCTGCTCGACGTGCTGCATTACGCTGAACATACTGCCGCCAACCTGCGCGACGCCTGGGGACTGGTGCTGAACACGCGTGCGGTGGTGACTGCCGTGGCGCGCCAGAGCGAAAGCAATATCCGCCGCCTGATTGCCGATTGCAGCAGCCTGTATGTCGTGCTGGACGAAATCTATCGCGGCAACGGCGCCGTGCAGCTCGATCCGCAGTTGATGGAACGGCTCGAAATGAAGGAGAGCTGGCAGGCCACGCTGCAGAAGTTCACGCTGCCACCGGTTTCGCGCGACAACATCAATGAATGGCTGCAAGCTGCTGCCAACTGGACCTCGCACACCACCAGCTGGCTCAGCGCTTTGCGCGCGTCGGTGCTTGAACAGATGCTGGTCAGCGAAACCCTGCTTGCCAGCCATGTGCGCAGCGGTGCGCCGATCACGCCGGCGCCGCAGCCATGCCAGGTGCCGAAGACGTACGGCGTGCTGCTGGCGGGCAGCGAGCGAAAACTGCAAACGTCGCTGGACTGGTGGTCGCGCTTCCAGCGCGCCGACGGCTGGTTCGCAGGCGGCGCGCGCCTGGCAGTTGCGGGAGGCGTCGTGGTCAGCGTGCTCGGCATGGGCATGGCGCTCGGCACGTCGACCGTCATGGTCTACAATGGCTTGGGCACTTCAGTACGCGTAACGATCGACGGTAATTCGAGGCTGGTCGACCCGGGCCAGCACGTCAAGATCGATGCCAGTGCGGAAGAGACACATCTGGTCGAAGCCCACCTGATGGATGGGCGGCAGCTTGAGAGCTTCCGTCCGCGCGATGGCTCGGGCCAGTCGGTGTACAACGTCGCCGGCGGGACCGTGATGGCGACTGGCATTGTCCATTACGGCGGCCCCGGCGACGAAAGAAGCACCGTGCTTGGTGCGCCGCGCTGGTTCGACACCGACGCTGACGTACTGTTCGAAGAACCGCCAAAATCGGTCAGCAGCAAGAGCAAGAACTGGCGCAAGGTTCTCGAGGCGGCTTCTGGGATGGAGCCGGAGTCGCTGGCATCATTGGCCAAGGACGAAGCGCAGCGCAAGGCCATGGTGCTGGCCCATGCCCGCTGGGACAACATCAAGGCGCCAGCGACCTACACATGGCTGACGATGGCGCACGAAGAAGGTGCGGGCGACGTGCTGGCACAGCGCCTGAAGGAAGACCCGGAAAACGTCCAGCTCCGCCGCGCCGAACAGGGTATCGCCAATGAATCGCCGGAGATTTGTGCTGCCGCGCGTGAGCGCTCCAGGCAGCGGCCGGACGACGGCGACCGGCTTTACCTGGCCTTGCGCTGCGGCCAAGCCGCCAGCAAGGAGGAAGTTGCGGCAGCGCTGGCACGCTTCCCCGACAACGCCTGGCTGGCCTACCTTCAGACGCGCAAGCTGCTGGATCGCGCTGCCTGGGATGAGGCGCTGGAGCCGCTGCGCAAGTTGCAGGGCAAGCTGCCATACGAGAACGCTGATTTGCAAATGGAGCTGGAGCGTTTGCAGCGCCTGCTGGACGGCCAGGTCAAGAATCGTCTCTTGCCGGAGGGCTCGCGCGTGGCCGTCTTGGCGCAGATGGAGCGTGCCGCGGATGACCCTTACGGCGCCCTCTCGCGCGGCGAGCTGGCCAAGGCACTGGAAATGACCAAGGGTGACCCGGAGCGGGCTGCGCGCATGCGCCGCCTGGTCGGTGCGTCGGATGGCGCCAGTGCTGCCCAGGTGCAGGCCGCGCTGGACGAGCCGATGACGAGCGGCATTGACCAGGTGACCTTGCTGGTCGGCGCTGCACTGGCGCTGCGCCATGGCCGCGATGCCGAGCCATACTGGGCACAGGCCACGTCGATGCGTGAATACGCGCCGCGCCTGCGCCGCTTCATCGAGGCTGCCAAGGCCGGAAAATTCCAGGAGGCCGACATGGAGCTGGGCACAATGCCGATGGAGGCACGTGCGCTGGCTTATGCAGCAGGCGTGGTGGCGGCTCGTGACGCTGCGCCGGCACGCTGGCGCAAAACTGCGCGCCTGGCGTTGTTCGCGCCTGAGCGCCCCTACCTGCATATCTGAAGCGCACTATAATGCTCCGGCGTTTTCCACCTAACCGCCGGAGCATTGAGATGATTCGTCACGCCGTACTGCTTTCCCTGTTTGCAGCTTTCCCCCTGGCGCATGCAGCGCCTGACCTGTCAACGGTCGCCGAACGCTCCGGCTACCAGGCTACTGGCCGCTACGATGAAGTGCAGCGCCTGTGCGCCGCTTACCAGAAGGCATACCCGAAAGCCGTACGCTGCTTCTCCTTCGGCGAAACGCCGGAAGGCCGCCCGATGCTGGCGCTGGCCGTTTCCCGCACCGGCGCATTGACCGCCGCAGCGGCCAGGCAGCGCAAACTGCCGGTACTGCTGGTACAAGGCGGCATCCACGCCGGTGAAATCGATGGCAAGGATGCCGGTTTCTGGGCCCTGCGCGAAGCGCTGGATGGCAAGGCTGCCAGCGGTGCTCTGGACAAGCAGGTAGTACTGTTCGTCCCCGTCTTCAACGTCGACGGCCACGAACGCTTCGGCAAGAACAATCGCCCGAACCAGCGCGGCCCGGTGGAAATGGGCTGGCGCGTCACTGCCCAGAACTACAACCTCAATCGCGATTACGTGAAAGCCGATGCGCCTGAAATGCAGGCCATGCTCAAGCTGGTCAACGAGTGGGACCCGCTGGCCTACATCGACCTGCACGTGACCGACGGCGCCAAGTTCCAGCCGGACGTTTCGATCCAGGTCGAGCCGGTACACGGCGGCGACGCGGCTTTGCTCCCGCTTGGCAAAGAGCTGCGCGACAACGTCATGGCCGACCTGCGCAAGCAGGGTTCCGACCCGCGCCATTTCTACATCTCCTTCGACAAGACCGACCAGCCGGATTCCGGCTTCGTCGACAGCATGGCCACGCCACGTTTTTCGACCGGCTACTTCCCGCTGCGAAACCGTTTTGCCATGCTGGTGGAAACGCATTCGTGGCGCGACTACCCGCACCGCGTGAAAGTCACGCGCAACACCATCGTCTCGCTGATGGAGCAGTTCGCTCAGCACGGCGCAGCCTGGGCCAAGGCCGCAGCGGAAGCCGACACGCGCTCCGTCAAACTGGGCGAAATGCCGCTCAGCTACAAGACCACCGAGCGCACCGTGATGATCGATTTCCCTGGCTACGAATATACCCGCACGCCATCCGACATCTCGGGCGGCATCTGGACCAGGTACGACGAGTCCAAACCGCAGAAGTGGACTGTTCCGCTGCGCGACGAAGTCGTGCCGGACGTGATTGCCAAGGCGCCGGCAGGCGGCTACCTCGTTCCGGCCGCGCAAGCAGCGCTGGTGGAGGCGAAGCTCAAGGTGCACGGCATCAGCTACAAGCGCCTGGAGCAGGCGCCAGGCAAGGTAGCGGTGGAAGCCTTCCGTGCCGACGAAGCCAAGCTGACCGCTACTTCTTTCGAAGGCCACCAGCTCGCGAGCTGGAAGGGCGCCTGGAAGGCGGAGCAGCGCGAAGTCGGCAAGGGCAGCCTGTTCGTGCCGATCGGCCAGCCGAAATCGCGCCTGGTGATGACCATGCTGGAGCCATCCGGCGCCGATTCGCTGGCAGCCTGGGGCTTCTTTAACAACTACCTGGAGCGCAAGGAGTACATGGAGGAGTATGTGGCGGAGGAAGCTGCGCGCGAAATGCTGGCCGCCGACCCGGCACTGGCCGCCGACTTCAAAGCCAGGCTGGAAAGCGACCCGGCCTTCGCCAAGAACCCGCGCGCCCGCCTGGACTTCTTCGCCCGCCGCCACGCAACCTGGGACGAGCGCCACAACCTCTATCCGGTGTACCGCACGGCCCTTGTTTACTAAACTTCCTGAAACTTCACCGTTTCTGTCACTTTCGATTGCGAGGAAATATCGGGTAAAGGTATAACAGCACCATCGTAAAAGGAGACACCATGGGTATCCGACCTTTCGTGGCGCTGTTTACCGCAACGCTGCTTGCTGCGACAGCGCAAGCAGCGCCCGCAGGCAGTCCGGCAGCCGCCGTCAATGTGTTTATCGGCACGGGCGGCGACGGCCACACCTTCCCCGGCGCCACGCGGCCCTTCGGCATGGTGCAGCTAAGCCCGGACACCCAGGTGCGGCACTTCCGCCAAAGCTATCCATGGGCGGCAGGCTACCGCTACGAGGACAACTCCATCCTCGGCTTCTCCCATACCCATTTCTCCGGCAGCGGCCACTCCGACCTGGGCGACATCCTGCTGATGCCTTACAGCGGCGACACCAAGCTGGAGCCGGGCTACCCGGAACGTCCTTTCAGCGGCTACCGTTCCCGCTTCCGCCATGAGGATGAACGTGCGGAGCCCGGCTACTACGCCGTGCGCTTGCAGGATCACGAAGTCGACGTTGAACTGACCGCCAGCGAGCGTGTCGGCCTGCATCGCTACCGCTACGCCAAGGGCGCACAGGCGAAGCTGATCCTCGACCTGCGCCAAAGCATTTACGACTACGCCGGCAAGAACCTGTGGTCATCGCTGCGTCTGCGCGACAGCACCACCGTTACGGGCATGCGCATCACGCGTGGCTGGGCGCCCGGACGCCAGGTCTACTTCGCCATGAAGCTGTCGCGCCCCATCGCCGGCCACACTTTGATAAATCGCGAGGAGGGCGTTGAATACAAGGGATTTGCTGGTCCGGGTAAGACACCTGCGGACAAGGTGCAGGTGGAAGGCAAGGCGCTGGTGGCCGCCCTCGATTTCGGCACGCCGGATGACGGCACCTTGCTGGTGAAGGTCGCGCTGTCCGGTGTCAGTGAAGAGGGTGCGCTCGCCAACCTGGAAGAAATGCCGGGCTGGGATTTCGACGCCGAACGCCAGCGTGCAGGCGCGGCGTGGAACGAGGCGCTGTCTGCGGTTGTCATCGATGCGCCATCCGACATGCGCACCATGGTCTACACGAGCCTGTACCACGCCATGCTGGCGCCAAGCCTGTTCATGGACCGCGACGGAAAGTATCGCGGCCCGGATAACCAGGTGCACCAGGCCAAAGGCTTCCGCTATCACTCGACATTCTCGCTGTGGGACACCTACCGCGCCCTGCACCCCTTGCTCACGCTGCTGCAGCCGGAGCAGCGCAATGCCGATTTCGTGAATTCGCTGGTGGCTTCACGCCAGCACAGCCCTTACGGCATCCTGCCGGTGTGGGCTTTCCACGGCCAGGAAACCTGGTGCATGATCGGCTACCACGCCGTGCCGGTGATTGCCGACGCCTACCTGAAAGGCATCAAAGGCATCAATGCCGATGAAGCGCTGGCCGCCATGGTCGCCAGCGCCGATTACGGCCCCTACGGCGGCATCGAGCACTATAAGAAGCTGGGCTATGTGCCGATCGACCTGGAACCTGAAGCCGCCTCCAAGACCGTGGAATATGCTTTCGACGACTGGACCATCGCCCGTATGGCCGAGAAGATGGGCAAGAAAGACGTGGCAGCACGCTTCTACCAGCGTGCGCAGAACTACCGCAATGTATTCGACACCAGGACGGGATTCGTTCGCGCACGCAAGTCGACTGGCGAGTTCCGCGAGCCATTCAACCCGGTGCAGTCCAACTTCGGCAGCGACTACACCGAGGGCAGCGCGTGGCAGTATTCCTGGTATATGCCACACGATAATGCAGGCCTGGTCGGCATGCTGGGCGGCGACGCGGGCCTGCAGTCGAAGATCGACCAGGTGTTCGACGCCAAAGTCGACGAAAACGCCTACGCGCACATGGAGGACATCTCCGGCCTGATTGGCCACTACGCGCATGGCAACGAGCCCTCGCACCACGTGGCCTACCTGTACAACTTCGCCGGTGCGCCGTGGAAGACGCAGGCGCGCCTGGCGCAAATCGTCGCCAGCCAGTACCACAACAAGCCGGACGGCCTGGCGGGCAACGATGACCTGGGGCAGATGTCGGCCTGGCTGGCCTTTACCGCCTTGGGCTTCTACCCGGTGGCGCCGGGCAGCAATGAATATGTGATCGGGCGCCCTTTCGTCGACAAGGCGGTGTTGAACCTGCCGAACGGGAAGCGCTTCACCATCCGCGCCGAGGGGCTGTCAGCCGCCAACGCCTTCGTCGGCAGCGTCAGCCTGAACGGCAAGCCGCTGGCGCGCACCTTCCTGCGTCATGAAGAGATCATGGCCGGCGGTGAACTGGTGTTCCGCATGCAGGCCGTGCCGAACAAAGAGTGGGGCCGCGAAACCAGCGCCCGTCCGTACAGCCAAACGAGGTATCAACAATGAGCGTCACCATTTTCCGCGCCGGCGTGGCGCTCGTTCTGGCCGCTGCTGCGCCGCTGGCGGCCGCACAATTCGTCGGCAAGATCAGTGACCCTGTCGAGTGGGTCAACCCGTTGATGGGCACCGCCAGCAAGCCGGAAATGTCGAACGGGAATACCTATCCTGCCATCGCCGTACCGTGGGGCATGAACCTGTGGACGCCGCAAACCGGCAAGATGGGCAACGGCTGGACCTACCAGTACGATGCCGACAAGCTGCGCGGCCTGAAGCAAACGCACCAGCCATCGCCCTGGATGAACGACTATGGCCAGTTTTCGGTCATGCCGGTAACCGGCGCCAAGCGTTTCATTGAAGACGAGCGCGCCAGCGCGTTCTCGCACAAAGCTGAAACGTCCAAGCCCTATTACTACAGCGTTTACCTGGCAGACGCCAACGTTACCGCGGAACTGACGCCCACCGAGCGCGCCGCCCAGTTCCGCTTCACATTCCCTGAGTCGGACAAGAGCTATGTGGTGGTGGACGCCTTCGACAAAGGCTCCTACGTCAAGATCATCCCCGAGCAGCGCAAGGTCATTGGCTACAGCACGCGCTACGCGCGCGGCCCGCTGCCATCGAACTTCCGCCTGTATTTCGTGATGGTATTCGACAAGCCTTTCACCTCGACCGACGTATGGCGTGGCAAGGACCTGGTGGAAGGTGCGCTGGAAATGGAAAGCCAGCATAGCGGTGCCATCGTCGGCTTCAAGACCGGGCGCGGCGAGCAAGTGCACATGAAGGTCGCTTCCTCCTTCATCAGTCCCGAACAGGCGGAACTGAACCTGCAGCGCGAATTGGCCAGCGAAGACTTCGACACCACGCGCGCCCGCGCCAAGGCGGCCTGGAACCGCGTACTGTCTAAAGTGGAAGTGGAGGGCGGCAGCATCGACCAGATGCGCACCTTCTATTCGAGCCTGTACCGCATGGTGCAGTTCCCGAACAAGATGTACGAAATCGATTCCGCCGGCCAGCCGGTGCACTGGAGCCCATACAATGGCAAGGTCTTGCCCGGCTACCTGTTTGCCGGCACCGGCTTCTGGGACACTTTCCGCGCGCTGTATCCCTTCCTGAACCTGGTCTATCCATCGATCAACCGCGAAATGCAGGCAGGCCTGGCCAATGCCTACCGCGAAGGCGGCTGGCTGCCCGAGTGGTCGAGCCCAGGTTACGCCGACATCATGGTCGGCAACAACTCCGCCTCGGTGGTGGCCGATGCCTGGATCAAGGGCAGCCGCAGCCCGGACATCGAAACCTTGTGGCAGGCGCTCAAGCACGGCGCCGGCAATGAAGGGCCGGTGAGTGCTGTCGGTCGCGCCGGCGTGAAATACTACAACGAGCTTGGCTACGTGCCGTACGACGTCAAGATCAATGAGAACGCCGCCCGCACGCTGGAATATGCCTACGACGACTTTGCGATCTACCAGCTGGGCAAGGCGCTCGGCAAGCCGGAATCGGAAATCGGCGTCTACGCTCAGCGCGCCATGAACTACAAGAAGCTGTTCGACCCGGAGACAGGCCTGATGCGCGGCCGGAACAAGGATGGCAGCTTCCAGTCGCCGTTCAACCCCGTGAAATGGGGCGATGCCTTCACAGAGGGGAATAGCTGGCACTACACCTGGTCGGTCTTCCACGACATCGACGGCCTGGTCAACCTGATGGGTGGCCGCGCAGCCTTCGTCAACAAGCTGGATACCGTGATGAGCATGCCGCCCGTGTTCGACGAAAGCTATTACGGCTCCGTAATCCATGAAATCCGCGAGATGCAGGTGGCGAACATGGGGCAGTATGCCCACGGCAACCAGCCGATCCAGCACATGCTCTACCTGTACAACTACGCCGGTGCGCCTTGGAAGTCGCAGTACTGGATCCGCGAAACGCTGAACCGCATGTACAAGCCCACGCCGGATGGCTACTGCGGCGACGAAGATAACGGCCAGACCTCGGCCTGGTATGTGTTCTCCGCACTTGGCTTCTACCCGGTAACACCTGCAGTCGGCCAGTACGTGGTGGGTGCGCCGCTGTTCCAGCACGCCACCGTGCACCTGGAAAATGGCAAGCAGGTTCGCATCAACGCGCCGGCCAACAGCGCAACCGCGCGCTACATCCGTGCCGCGAAACTGAATGGCCGCCCGCTGCAGCGCAACTGGCTGGGCCATGATGAACTGCTGCGCGGCGCCACCTTCGATGTGGAGATGTCGGCGCAGCCGAACCAGCAGCGCGGTATCGCGCCGGCCGACGCGCCTTACTCCTTCTCACGCGCCGAGGCAACGGCTACTTCGCAGAAACGATAGTGTCGATCATCTGCTGGGAATACGCATCGCCCTTCGCTTCGGTCGCTTCCATCATGGAGCGCCAAAGCGGTACGATGCCGATGCCCAGCTTGTCGAAGCGCACCAGCCCACAGGCATAAATGCCGTCGTAGGTATCGACTGCGCCACCGAGCGTTTCGCATTTTTCCGCCTGCTTCGCGCGGTAGGCCCCGACCGATTCCTCGCTCCACATGCCGGTCTGGAGCAGGGCATCGAGCGCCATGGCCTCCGCACCGCCCTCGTGGATCCACGGGGCCTCGTTCTCGCCCATGCCGCCCCGTGTAACGGCCATTTGCCATACGTGCGCCATTTCATGCGCTACGTTGCGAGCCGCGTGCTCGCGCAGCTTCGGATGGTCGGTCAGCACTTGCTTGCCTTCCAACCGGTAGGCAACCTGACCCTGGCCCATGACAGCGCCGCCCTTCATCGAAAAGCCTGGTGACTCAAAGTTGTCCACCGAGACCATGATCAGCAGCTCGTCTTTCAATTGACGCTGGTAGGCCTTCTCGTAGTAAGCGGAAACCTTCGCGCCGGTATCGAGGATTGTTTCGCGCAGCCATTGCGGAGTCTGCGGATCCATCACGATTTTCACAGCGCCGGCAGGGACAGCCTGCACCGGGCCGAAGTAAGCGTAGCCACGCCGCCCATCCGGCTGCAGGCGGTTAGCCGGCGGGACGATCACATTTTCGTTTTTCATGCCGGCAAAACGGAAGCGGGCGAGCATCGGTAGCGTGGCCTCGCCTTGCTCGACATCACCCTGTAAATGGCCTAGATAGATGGCACGGCCACCGTCGCTGAAGTTGTTGAAGGACGAATAGTCCTTCGGCAGAAAGGGAGCGTATGTCCTGATCTCGACGCTGGCCTCGGTGAAAGCGCGCCGTTTCATCGACTCGATGACGTTCGATTCGGCATCCGTTCTCAGGCCCAGGCCGGGTGTCCGGATTTTCCAAGCCTGCGGCCGGTACTCGCCGACCACGTTAAACTTCAGCGCTGTCACAGGGTGCGCAAACCGGTAATCGACGCGCCACAAGTCGGGGCTCACGTGGCGCACATCGATAGTCACGGCAACGCCCGCCGGTTCCCCGGCATGCGCATGCGCGGCACATAACATCAACAAGACCGCACACAGCCCAATAAGTCGACGCATGGAATGGATCCCTTCGTTGAGAAAGAAGCCATTCTAATTTGGAATTGCAAATTAAGTAACTTTCCAGGGCGTCAGGCGGTACAATTCAACGATGCTGCCATCCGAGATAATTCAATCCGCGCCGCCAAGCCAAAGACTGCACCTGATTTTGCTTGGCGTAGAAAACGTCGCCGCGTCGATCGGCTTTTACGAGTCCTTGGGCTGGCAAAAGTCGTCCACAGGGAACGACGGTTTTGCAAAGTTCGACCTGGGCGGCTATGCACTGTGCCTGCTTTCCAGGCAGGCATTCGCCAGGGACGCCATGGAGCCGACCGCGGAAGGAACAGGTTTCCCGGGCATTGGCCTCGTCTACCTGGCGCGAACACCCGACGAGGTAGCGCGCGTTTTGGCAAGGGCCGAGGCGTCGGGAGGATTGATCGTGAAGCCGGCGACGAAGACCGATTGGGGCGTCGCCGGTTATTTCAAAGACCCGGACGGGCATCTGTTCGAAGTCAACTTCGAAGATGGCTGGGTCTTGGATGCCGACCACAAACTGCTTGTGGACAGCGTCGCTTAGCCGGCCTGCAACGGGATCACTCCCGGCACGGTCGCAGGAGTCGAGCATGGCTCTTCATCGAAAGCGATGTCGCCCAGCGGGTTGGCGATGCCGTCGGTCTTGAGGTCTTTGAAGCCGAACAGCTCGCGGTCCATCAGGTGCGATGGAACGACGGTCGACAGGGCGGAGAAGGTGTTCTCCACGCGGCCCGGGTGTTTCTTCTCCCATTCGCGCAGCATGGCCTTGATCTGCTTGCGCTGCAGGTTTTCCTGCGAGCCGCACAGGTCGCAAGGGATGATCGGGAAGTTCTTCACCTCGGCGTAGCGCTCGGTGTCTTCTTCTTTCACATAGGCCAGCGGACGGATCACCATATGCTTGCCGTCGTCCGACACCAGCTTGGCCGGCATGCCCTTGATTTTCCCGCCGAAGAACATGTTCAGGAAGAAGGTCTCGAGGATGTCGTCGCGGTGGTGGCCCAGGGCGATCTTGTTGCAGCCCAGTTCATCGGCCACGCGGTACAGGATGCCNCGGCGCAGGCGCGAGCACAGCGAGCAGGTGGTTTTNCCTTCCGGGATCAGGCGCTTGACGATCGANTAGGTGTCCTGGTTCTCGATGTGGAACGGCACGCCCAGTTTTTCCAGGTAGGCCGGCAGNACGTCGGCCGGGAAGTTCGGCTGCTTCTGGTCCAGGTTGACGGCCACGATCTCGAAGCTGATCGGCGCGCGTTCGCGCAGCGTCATCAGGATATCCAGCAGTGCGTAGGAGTCCTTGCCGCCGGAAAGGCAGACCATCACCTTGTCGCCATCTTCAATCATGTTGAAGTCGCCAATGGCCTGGCCGACCAGGCGGCACAGGCGCTTGTGCAGCTTGTTGTTTTCGTAGGCGACCTTGTCTTCCGCCTTGGTGTCCACTACGGCGTTCATGCTGCTTCCTTGATCTTGAAGACTTCCACGCCCACGCCTTCGCAGTCAGGATACACGTCAGGCTTCATGGTCGACACGCGGGCGGCACGCACGCTTGGATGTGCCAGCATCGCCTGTACCACGTCGTCCACCAGGGTTTCCTGCAGGTGCACGTGGCCCTCGGCCATGCGGCGAGCGATGGTCTCGCGCATGAAATCGTAGTCGACCACTTCGTGCAGTTCGTCGGACTTCGGGGTCGACACGGCCAGCGGGATGTACAGGTCAACGTTGATCAATACGCGCTGCTCGCCTTTCTTCTCGAAATCGTGCACGCCGATGTTGATCAGCACTTCATAGTTGCGCAGGAACAGCCGGCGGCA